>Ga0307378_10010128_pt1 | contig 12272 bp, 8 predicted proteins | sample UN1MG_FD_202238 | JGI IMG/M metagenome (GOLD analysis project Ga0307378, IMG submission 202238) | Soil microbial communities from Risofladan, Vaasa, Finland - UN-1 | ecosystem: Environmental > Terrestrial > Soil > Coastal area > Acid sulfate soil | place: Finland: Risofladan, Vaasa | collected...
TCCGACCAGGACCATTTCCTTCGTGGCCCTCGGCGTGCCAACAACCATCTATCTCTCTGGCCGGTGGTTCATCGGCGGCCTGCTGGTTGTCATCACTGGTGCAGGCGTGGATTCCATCGTACGCTCTCATCCGCAGGCACGGAAGGAAGGCTGGGGATGGGGACACAGCCTCTCCTTCTGGGGGTTGCCTTGCGCGCTAACCCTTCTCTCCCTGGTTGTTCTCCCTTTGTCCCCGGACATCGTATCCTGGCTGGCTGCTCTGACGTTCACCGGACTTGGTCTGGTGTTGATCGTCACCGCACAGTACCATGCCATCGACCGGCAGGCACGCCGCACCGCGGTGGTGGATTGGGGACTGAGTCTGGCCGCATACGTCGTCATCTTCGTGTTCTCCGCGTTGACCTACGCATCACGGGCACGCAGCCTGCTGTCAGCGACCGCCATCGCCATCATCGGCGCCGCCCTGGCTGCGGAACTGCTGCGTCCGCACAGCTCCGAACTCTCTCTGAGGCGCGTCTGGCTCTACGCTGGAGTTGTCGGTCTGGTATTGGGAGAAGTGGCCTGGGCCCTGAACCACCTCAGTCTCAGTGCGGCTGCCGGGGGAGTCCTGTTTCTTCTCATCTTCTACGCCTTGGGGGGGCTGGCCAAGCAATACCTGAGAGGGCAGCTGGGCCGCCCTGAGATCGTGGAGTTCGCTGTCGTGTCAATCCTTGGTTTGGGGCTGCTCTACCTCATGTGAGTTGCGGGGCGCGATCCTGGGAGGAGGGAGCTGAGAGATGGTATGGCTGCAACGCGAGGAGGAAGACGCCAAGACAATGCGCATGCCGGAGGAGTGGGGAGGTCTGGTGCCCTCCCACGTCTTCCTCGACGAGGCGCGGAGGATCGTGGAGGAGGGAGAACGTCATGGACTGATCCTGCGCGTTATGGGAGGTGCCGGCATACGGCTCCGCACTCTCCAGTACGAAGACCTGGGACAGAGGCTGGCCAGGCTTGGAGAAGGTGAACAAGAGTTCACAGACCTGGATTTCGTGACCTACAAGAAATGCCGAGATGCCATGCAGGGTTTCTTCGAGGGCCTCGGCTACAGCAAGAGGAGAGCCACCCTCTCATCAGCAGCTTCCGAGAGACAGATCTACTTCCAGGAACATGGATGGTTCTTCGTGGATGTGTTCTTTGACAAACTGCTGGTGGCCAATCACCGCCTGGATTTCCGCGGGCGACTTGAGCTGAATCCCCTCACCTTGAGCCCCACCGACCTTCTCTTGCAGAAGTTACAGATAGTGCGCCTCAGCGAGAAGGATTTCAAGGATTCTCTGGTCATTCTCTTTGCCCACGAGTTTGCTGACCAGGATGAGTCAGACACGATCAACACGGCGTACATCGCAGGCCTCCTGTCCAAAGATTGGGGTTTCTGGTACACCGTCACCACCAATCTCAAGGGAATGAACGATCTGCTGGCCAAAGTGGATGCCCTGTCGGAAGATGAGGCGGGGGTTATTGGCGACAGGATCGACGCGCTTCTGTCGCGCATCGAAGCAGAGCCCAAGAGCATGGGTTGGAAAGCGCGAGCCAAAGTAGGAACCAGAAAGAGGTGGTACGAACCAGTCGAGACGGAAGATACTGTAGGCGATTTCGGTATTTGGCGCATGATGATAGAGGAAAGGAAGGAATAGAGCGCGTCTTTTGCGTCTCGGCCTTTGCAGCTTCTCGACGGTGGGATAGCGCGATGCGTCCGGGGCACCGTCCACGGACGCCACCCACGCAGTTCGGATCCCAACAGCTCCAGCGGCAGCCCAAGATTCTGGGATTTAGGCTCCCGATACCGATGCCCCAGGTGCGCGCACCAGCAGTATCGGCTTGGTCGTACCTTCCAGGACCTTGGCCGCTACACTTCCGAATACCCACCGTCCGACCCCGCCGCGCCCGTGAGTAGACATGGCGATCAGGTCAACGTTGTTGACCTCGGCATAGTCCACAATCTCCGCAGCTGGGTCTGAGCCATGCCTGATCGTGTGGCGGGCATTGACACCCTTGTCGAGCAGCGCTTGCTCTACCTCTGTCAACCGCTCCTCAGCCTCATCCCGCTCCTGGGCCGCGGTCGCAGGGAGGACCCCCGACCCCGGCAGGACCTGAAGGAGGATCACCTCTGCACCGTGAGCAGCTGCCATGTCCTGCACTTGGGGCACAATCGCCCGCGCAAGGTCGGATCCATCCAGCGGCAAAAGTATACGATCATACATGGAACCACCTCCGTTATGTTCTTCCACATGTAGTGCCCGCGTTTGGCAATCTGTGTCGAAACTGGTATAATTGGTGATACTATCCGCCACCAGGGGTGCAGCCGGGTTCCGAATCCCGGCTTGTCATCCGAGCCGCTTCATGAGCACACGGAAAGGACGGTATCGCTATGGCCAAGACCAAGTTTCTCTTCTCCACCGATTTTCACGGCTCAGAGACGGTTTGGCGCAAGTTCCTCAATGCGGCCAAGTATTTCGATCTCGATGCTCTGGTCCTGAGCGGTGATATGACCGGCAAGCTGCTGATACCTATCGTCAAACGGCCCGACGGCAAATACGATGCCAGCTTCTACGGTGACCCCTATGTCTTGACCGAAGAAGAACTCCCCGAGTTCGAGAAGAAATGCCGGATGATCACCTACATCCCCTACCGCACGACCGCCGAAGAGGTAGAACAGATCGCGAGCGATGACCAATACAAAGAGGACCTCTTCGAGAGGATGGAAGGCGAGATCGTCAAGCATTGGCTCACCCTCATTCCGGATCGAGTGCCTCCAGAGTGCAAAGTCATCATCAGCCCAGGCAACGATGACAAGCACTCCATCGATGACGTGATTCGGGCTGACCCCAACCCCCAGGTGATCTTCGGAGAGGAAGAGGTCATAGACCTTGACGGAGAGCACGAGGTCCTATGCTTTGGGTGGTCCAATCCGACTCCCTTCGATTCCCCTCGAGAGTGCGACGAGGAGGAACTGGAGGAGAGGCTGGAACGCACGGTGGCCAAGGTCAAGAACATTGAGACAGCCGTGTTCTGCATTCACGTACCGCCGTACAACACCTTCATCGACCAGGCGCCGATGCTTGAAAACGACCTGTCGCTCGCTGTCCGAGGCGGCCACACCCACATGGAGCCCGTGGGCTCTACGGCTGTTCGCAAGATCATAGAGAAATACCAGCCGTTGTTGGGGTTGCACGGTCATATCCACGAAAGTCCAGGTCGGATAAAGCTTGGGCGCACGGAGTGTCTGAATCCCGGCAGCGAATACGGGGAAGGCATCCTCAAGGGGTTCCTGGTCGAGATCGATGGATTGAAGCTGACCCAGCTGCGTAGAATCGACGCCTGATCCGGCACCTCAACGAAAGTGGAGTCCTGCACAGGGCTGCGCGCTATCATGTCGTGTCAGTACTGGTGGGTCACGACGTCTTCGGGCAAGTCGTACCAGCGCTTCTTCTCGCCGACTTTGGCCCGCATCTTCCACTTCATTGATTTCGGCGCCTCTTCGATGACCTGACGCAGCCTGGCTAGCCGCTCGACGACAGCTTCTTTCTCCTTCTCGTCCAGATAGTCGGGGGCCAAGTCAATCATCTTGTCGATGTTCATGGTCAAGGTCTTGTACCACCCCCAATCGCCGCTGCACAGCTGGGCGATGAACCTCGGGTCTATGGTATCGAGGTCGTCAACCTCCGCGATGTCGTGATCATAGAGCATGGCGAAGCTATCTTTGACATCCTTCTCGTTCAGCTCGATGACCTGCATCTTGGATAGCAGTAGCTCCTCGATGGGCACGGTGTAATCGTCCCGTTCCAGTCGGCCGACGAAGGTCAGTTCGTGGCACATCACGAACACGTCAAGCATGACATCAGCGTCATATCCCAGCTCCGGATGGTCGAAGAGCAGACGTCGGTGCCCTTGGAGCGCATTGAACCGCCGGTTGGGCTGGTACCCCAGGTCCTCCATCAGCCGGGCGACCTCCGTTCGCTGAGTGCGATAGCCGATGAAATCAACGTCCCCATAGGTGCGCGCCATGGACCGATGTGCCGCGCTGGGGCAATGCAGCTTCACCGCCACGCCCCCGATCACCCTCAGATGCAGCCCTCTGTCGCGGGCAGCGTCAACCACCCGGCGCACCTCCTCTTCCATGGTTACTGTTCGCTCCGAGTCCTCCTGTCCTGCTTCCATGTACTATTCCTCCTTTCCGGGAATTCCCAACCCCTCCAGTGGCGACGTGGCTGCGACCAACTCCATCACTTGAAATCGGAAGTCTGAAGCGTCCAGCTTCAAGTCGGAAGCCGGGATGTCTACGTAGTCCTTGTCGTCCTCATAAACCCTCACCAGAAATCTGCCATACCCCTCATGTACGAGGGACACTTGCGAGATATCTTCCCAGCGGCTCGTAACGGGTGATGTCCTGCCCTTGTGCAACTCGAAACCATCACTGCCCCAAGAGAACCTGGCATGGTGGCGAGTTCTGTACCACCACATCCCCCCCACGCTCGACACCAAAAGGTTACCCACAATGACAGGCCAGCCGATAAAGAAATCCTTGAAGATCAAGTAGTTCGTTCCAATCCAGGCCACGGAAACCAGAACGAAGAAAATGCCCACCGACCTAGCGAAGTTCATGAGCTGCCAGGGTGCGACCGTCCTCATTTGAAGCACCTGACGACCTTGACCAGCCCTCGGCCCACATGAGATTCCGAGTTCACTACCTCCTGAGAACTCAGATCAACCAAAGCGATGCCGATCTCACGAAGGCCGGTGCTCTGCACCATGGACTCAGCTTTCCTGGAAAATGGGCCTTCGTGAGGGACAACAAGCCAGGCCCATGCAAACTCTTGCTGCTTCAAGAAGGTAGAGATGGTGTTCAAGACCTGGTGCAGGTGCTTTAGTTCTGGGTCCTGCGAATAGGCAAAGCATGCGACGTAGTAGTTGGGTGTGGTCAGCCAGGCAGCTACCCGGGACAAGAAGAAGCCCTTGGGCCTCATCGTGGCGGTGACAAACATGTCGAATACCACGTCGCCCATCGGATACTCCCAGAAGGACTCCGTGAAGTCCGCCACCCATCTCCCGGATCCCAGCATGAGGTTGTTCTCCAACCTCACCAAGTAGTCGTTGACATCCATCTCCCACGTCCGTCCTATGGTGGCTCGATTCTACCAGAGGTCATAGCCATTGTAGCACAACGCGGCATCGGGAGCAATCCGACATCATCGGAGCGACGGGACACGCCCTTAGTGACGACCGATGTTAGCGGCCTTGGCTGGCCACAAAGAAGGGCGATCAGCCTGGGGGAGAGATCTGCCATCCCGGCGGACTGCAACCCGCAGCGCACCTACGAGAGACTCCACCGACAGACCAGACCCACCTGGAACCATCCTGCCTGGGAGCTGTGGCGAACCGGTTGCGCCACCCGGATAGTAGAGAAAGGCTCTCCGTGAGCCCATGAGGTTCCCACGGAGAGCCTTGAGCTACGCCACGAACGAAAGAATAGAGAGATCCTATTCCGGCGGAATCTCGGCGAAGATCGTGGTCAGGTCAGCGCCAATGCGCTTGGCCCTGCTGCGACCCCAATAGTACACGCCCAGGGAGATGAGGATCAGCACGACGGTGAACCAGAAGTTGATGCTGGTCCAGTTGCCCGTGAGCGGCCCCCAACCGTAGGCATTGGGGTGGAGTATGATCAGCAGAGACATCGCGATGTTACCCGCGAAGGCGATCCACGCCAGTGTGATCACCACACCCTTGCTCTGTCGCCACGGTGCCCGCTCGAAGACCTCTGGCATCCTTGACGGGAACAGAGCGCAGGCAAGAGCCACACCAGCGAAGAACAAGGCGTCCCACATGTCCGTGGCCACCACAGCTCCGGCCGAGCTTATCCATTGCTGGCCAAACGGATGGTGGATGAAGGCCAGGTTGAGTCCGCCAGGGCCGAATAGCTCGGCCTCGGCCACCACGCCCAGCAGGGCCGCCACCGAGGTAACGAGGATGGCATTCACGGGGGAGTGCCACTTCTCGTTGATGTCAGCCACCCACTCGGGCAGGATACGGTCGAAGCCCATGGCGAACATCATCCGGGAGCAGGTGAGGATGAACGGCGGAATGTCGTTGGCCACCCACAGCGCGGCGAAGGCCAAGAGCAGCCACCCGAAAAGACGGCCACCAGCCGCACCGAACTGGCCATAGGCCACTATGCCTGCAAAGGTTGGCATCCATGGCCCGATGCTCGGCAGACCAGCGTCCGCATAGCTGCCAGCCCCCGCGCCCAAGTAGCCTACGGCATCAACCAGGGCAAAACCACCAGCCTGACCAACCATGCTACCCGCTCGCGCAAGGAAGAAGGAGATGGTCATATAGATCAGCATGATGATGATGCCCGAGGTGAAGATAGCCCTCGGCATGCTGCGGCCGGCCTCTTTCACTTCGCCAGCGACGAACGTCGCAGCCGCGTACCCGATGTAGGCCCAGTAGGCGAAGAAGCTGGCCGTGAAGACGGCGCTCCAGTAGCTGCCCGATGAGACCAAGCCCTGGTCCAACGCCGCCTGAGTGTACTCTACGGAAGAATGCCCCCCGGTGATCAACCCCACTCCGGCCTCCATGTTGGCTGGGCTAGCCAGCACGAAGACCAGATACACCAACACCAGGACCGCCGCAGGGATCCAGAAGATGGCATGCAACAGATATCCCGTCATTCTGGTTCCCAGGCACGCGATCCCACTGAAGAGGGCGATGACCACGATGCCAAAGATGGTCATGAACCAGGGGTTGTACACCCCGCTCGTGTCCACGCCGGCCAAGCCGCCGAAGATCAGCGTCGCCTCATAGGTAGCCACCGCGATCAGGCCGTAGGAGACAGCCACAGAGAGGAACTCCAGGCACGTTGCTACGAAGGCGAAGCCCGGGCTTAGGATCCTCGACATGAAGATATAGCCTCCACCGGAGCGGGGCATCGCTGCTGACAGCACCGCGAACGTGTAGACCGACAGCAGCATCAGGATACCCACAATGAAGAAGGCCATAATCATGGGGTGTATGCCGAGGAAATACTCTGTTGGTAGGACCGCTTCGGCACCAACAGCCTGGAATACGCGTTTCTGCCAACCCAGGCCAACCACGTTGGCGATAGCCAGAATCACCGCGGTGATGAATCCGATCTCTCGCACCAACCCGGTCGCCTTTCGGGCAAACAGGGTCTTCTCTCCCATCTCTGAAACCTCCTATTTCCCTTCTATGGGCATTCTAGCGTCTCGTGGTTTCATAACGGAATCGTCAGCATTCTCTATTGGCATCACCTCCCCGTGCAACCCATATTAAAGTGCGAACCTGACCAGAGAAACCTGTTCGCGGCGTTCCGGTCCACCTAATACAATATGATAGCACATATCCCGCAAATTGTCAAGTCCTGACTCACGCCACGCGTGTTGAGCACTGACGCTAATTGCGGTATGGTGCACAGGGGAGACTCGTAATGCAACTACTGTGACCCGCTGGCTGCCAATCGCCATGTTCTGGACCCTCTCGCTACCTGCCGTCCCCACACTGCGCCACAGCGGCAGGCCCAGCAGCAGCCATGTCTCAAGCGGACGCCTCACCGACTTCGCCGCCGTGCGTCGCCGCCATGGCACCCATTCTCCGCAGATGTCCTGCAACGGTTCTCAATATCACTGCACAGAGCAGGACGCCAGTATCCGTCGGGCCGATACACACCCTACCCTTTGTACACACTACAACCCGGTGGCTGCCGCGGAGATTCGTCCTACCGGCCCCGTTTGTGCATGCTGCATGCCCCTTGTAGGATGCACCCCAGGCCAACCAGCGTACCCTTCCCAGACCACCGACCGGTCTGTTCAGTGCTCACCACGATGCGGAAAGAAGACACTGTGCGTACATCCCCCAGGTTTGGAGCCCAGCCGACCGAGTTCAGAACAGGCCGAAGGTCGCACCACATGGAGCGATCAAGCAGCGCCCTGCACTCCCTGACATCCTCGGAACGCACCCGTTGCCTTGACAGAGACAATTCAGTATAATGAATCGAGCCACAACACTCTCTGTTGGAAGCCTTATGCACGAAGAACTGCGCAAGCTACCGAGCGTCGAGAGCGCCCTGCAGAATGCTGAGATTCAGCGATCCATTGAGGCAAAAGGGCGTCCTCTCGTCGTGGACACGATCAGGCATCTTGTGGAACAGGCGCGCCTCGAGATCGAGACCGGACTGCCGTGTCCGGCCCTTGAGACGCTCGTGCAGCGGGCGCTCGCGGAGCTCGAGATCAGAGACAGGCCCGATCTGCTTGGCGTCATCAATGGCACAGGAGTCATCATCCATACCAACCTCGGCCGTGCCCCGCTGAGTCAAGAGGCCAGGACAGCTATGGACCTTGTCGCTCGAGGCTATAGCAACCTCGAATACAACCTGGCTGATGGGTCCCGAGCTTCGCGCCACCTCCACGCTGAAGAACTGTTGAGGCGCATCACCGGCGCAGGCGCAGGCATGTTGGTCAACAACAATGCGGGGGCCATACTCCTCGCTCTCACAGCACTGGCCCGCGGCAAGGAAGTGATTATCTCCCGCGGTCAACTGGTCGAGATCGGTGGAGGCTTCCGAATCCCCGAGGTCATGGCTCAAAGTGGCGTCCGCCTGGTGGAAGTGGGAACCACCAACCGCACCTACACCCGCGACTACGAGAGCGCCGTGGACGAGGAAACGGCACTCCTGATGCACGTGCACCACAGCAATTTCCGGGTTCTCGGCTTCACGCAGCAGGTCTCCCTGATCGAACTGGTGGATGTCGCCGCGCAGCATGGCCTACTCGTGGTTGAGGATCTGGGCAGCGGGAGTCTCCTAGATACATCCTCCTTTGGACTATCCCATGAGCCTACCGTGCAGGAGGCAATTGCCCAGGGCGCAGACCTCGTGTGTTTCAGCGGTGACAAACTGCTCGGCGGGCCACAGGCGGGGATCATCGTCGGGCGGACAGATCTCGTCACTTGCCTGAAGAGGCACCCTCTCGCCCGCGCTCTGAGAGTGGACAAGACGACCATCGCAGGGGTCCAGGCGACACTTCTGCACTACTTGAGGGATGAGGCCACTGACAAGGTACCGGTGTGGCAGATGATCAGCCTGGGCGTGGAGGAGGTACGGGCAAGAGCCACCTCCTGGGCCGACCGTTTGAGCGGTCTGGGAGTCGAGGCCGAGGTCATCCCGGGCCTCTCCACCGTGGGCGGGGGGTCTCTCCCCGGAGAAACCTTGCCAACCGGCCTGCTGGCCCTTCGCGTTCCCTCCCCTGACGACCTCGCCCATCGCCTGCGAACGGGAGAGCCAGCCGTCGTCGGCAGGATCGAAGGAGGGCAGTTCATACTCGACCCGCGCACCGTACTGCCGGGGGAGGAGCAAGACCTGCTATCCGCTCTGGAACACGCGCTGCAGAGTTGACCACCACACCCGCCATGCCCTCGAGGTACCTCACCACCGTGGTCCAGAAGCATTTCAAGCCAGAAAAGGATGTCTAGTAGCTACCCCAGATCAAATCGATACACGGCCTCCTCACGCAGGTCCGGCGCGCCACCCGCCCGTCGAAGACACATCAGCTGTCTTGCGCAGGGCCTGCTGTTGTTTGGGCTAGCCATCCTGCTGCTCTTCTTTGTGGCCCTCATCGCATCGTCCAGCGTATATGCCTACTACGCCCTTACTCTGCCACCTGCCGAGGAACTGAGTGCTCGAACCCTCTTCATGAGCACCAAGATCTATGATCGACGCGGTGAGCTTCTCTACGAAGCGTTCGACGCCAATGCTGGCCGGCGCACCATCGTACCCATAGATGAGATGCCCGACTATCTCTTGCAAGCCACCGTCGCGACCGAGGACAAGACCTTTTACAGCAATCCAGGCTTTGATCCCTTGGCCATCGTCAGATCCCTGTGGCTGAACCTGGCCGAAGGTGAGATTGTTTCTGGTGCCAGCACCATCACTCAGCAACTGGTCAAGAACACCTTCCTCTCACCAGAGCAGACCTATACGCGGAAGATACAGGAAGCAGTCCTGGCACAAGAGATCACGCGCAGATACACCAAGGACCAGATACTGGAGATCTATCTCAACGAGCTGTACTACGGGAACATGTCCTACGGGATAGAGGCTGCCGCTGAGACATACTTCGGCAAGTCAGCGCGGCACCTCACGTTGGCGGAAGCGTCCCTTCTGGCCGGACTCCCCCAATCGCCATCCATCTACGACCCCTACACCAACCTCGAGGCTGCCAAGACACGTCAGAAGGTAGTGCTGGGGTTGATGGCCAAGGAAGGCTACATATCGTCGTCGCAGACCAACTCGGCCTGGCGTGAAGAACTGAATTTCGCTCCACTTCGGGTGGACATGAAAGCCCCCCACTTCGTCGTCTATGTGCGCAAGCTCCTCGAGGACACCTACGGTACAGAGATGGTCTACAGGGGCGGGCTGCGGGTGCACACGACTCTGGACTTGGAGATGCAGGAGATCTCCCAGGAGGTGGCCCGGGAGCGTGTGAGCGCCTTGGCAGACAGACACGTCACCAACGCCGCTGTGATGGCCCTGATCCCGCAAACAGGTGAGATTCGGGTGATGCTGGGCAGCATCGACTTCTGGAACGAGGAGATAGATGGTCAGGTCAACGTAACCCTGGCCTTGCGCCAGCCAGGGTCCTCCATCAAGCCCGTCAACTATCTCGCCGCCTTTGAGAAGGGATGGACACCGGCCACGCTCATCATGGACGTTCGCACCGAGTTTCCCAATCCCCCAGGGCCGCCCTACGTACCCAAGAACTACGATGGCCAGGAGCACGGACCGGTGCTCGTTCGGCAGGCTCTGGCCTGCTCCTACAATGTCTCCGCCGTGAAGACGCTCCAGGTCGTGGGTGTGCCCGAGATGATGGAGATGGCGCGCAGATTGGGTATCACTTCGTTCACCGACCCTGAGCGCTATGGGCTATCTCTCACCCTGGGCGGTGGAGAGGTCATGCTCCTCGAGCACACGGCGGCCTACGGAGTCCTGGCTAACGGAGGGCTTCGAGTACCGCCGGTGGCCATACTGAAGATCGAAGACAGCCAGGGTCGAGTTATCGAAGAGTACCACCCGCCGGCCGGAGAGCAGGTGATCTCGCCTCAGCACGCGTATCTCATCACCCACATCCTGTCAGATAACGAGGCACGAAGCCCAGCATTCGGTCCCACCAGTCCTCTTCACTTGTCGAGGCCGGCGGCCGCGAAGACTGGCACCACGGACGACTGGCGAGACAGCTGGACCGTGGGCTACACGCCCGATCTCGTGGTCGGAGTGTGGGTAGGAAACAGCGACAATACGGCCATGGACCACGTGGCTGGGTCCAGCGGCGCTGGCCACATCTGGCACAATTTCATGGAACGCATCCTGGCTGACACTCCACCACGAGAGTTCTCGGTCCCTTCCGGCCTGGTCAGAGCTGAGATCTGTGCACGGTCCGGCATGGCGCCCACGGAACTCTGCCCGGAAACGCGGACCGAGATCTTCGTCGACGGAACCGCCCCCACCGAGCCAGACAACATCTATCAGCACGTCGGCATCTGCACCACGACCGGGCAGAGGGCGACCGAGTTCTGTCCCTTGGAGCTGGTCGAAGAGAGGCTGTTTGAGGTCTACCCAGAGGAATACCGCGAATGGACCCAGCGGGCGGGGATACCACAGCCCCCGCTGGAGGAGTGCGAGCTTCACAGCTACCCCGCGCTGGTGGAACTCACTCACCCTGTCATGGGACAAGAGATCGAGGGAACGGTGGAAATCTGGGGCTCGGCAGATATCCCCGACTTCTCGCACTTCGTCGTCGAGTACGGAATAGGTCCAGATCCCATCGGCTGGGGAACGGTGGCCGGGCCACAGCACGAGCCGGTGCACAATAGCTTCCTGGCGCAATGGCAAACACAGACGTTGGAGAACGGGCTTCACTCTCTGCGCGTCATGGTCTTCGACCACCAGGGTCATGGCGCCGAGTCAAGGATACAGGTAATGGTGAACAACCCGCCACCAACTCCCACCTCCACGCCAGCACCTACCAACACCCCACTACCGACCGCCCGTCCAACTCAGACGCCGCCGCCTACCTCGACCCCCATGTCCACGGCTACTTCGTCCCCGAGCGAGACGCCTACGCCAACCCAAATCCCAACTATCGAGCCTGCCACTCCTACACCCACCACAAGCCCAACCCCGACCCCCAGTGCGACACCTACGGCGACCGAGACCCCGACGCCGA
>Ga0307378_10010129_pt1 | contig 12272 bp, 8 predicted proteins | sample UN1MG_FD_202238 | JGI IMG/M metagenome (GOLD analysis project Ga0307378, IMG submission 202238) | Soil microbial communities from Risofladan, Vaasa, Finland - UN-1 | ecosystem: Environmental > Terrestrial > Soil > Coastal area > Acid sulfate soil | place: Finland: Risofladan, Vaasa | collected...
ATGAAAACTCCTTCAAGTGTGGTCTGCCTTGAATCCCTCACCGCCATCAGGAACCCTCAATCAGTTTTTTTATCACGTCTTCACGGATGGTGCCCGTATGAAACATTTCAACGGATGTGAGAAATCCGGAATCCTTTCGGAGAACTGGCGCTTCCTGTACAAATACACCGTTCACTCGTAAATCGGTGAGTGATTCGGCACTGGACATATCCTGCTCGGAAAAAGGTATTTCCTGGTTTTTCAAATATTCTTTCAATAATTCGCAATTCGGACAAAATTCAAGAGTATATATAATTACATCTATATTATCTGCCATTTTTACCCCCGGTTTACCCTATCCAATAATGGATTTTTTTGTAAAAAAATATTTGTTGATCAATCATGATTCTATATGAACGACAGGCTTTTATCATATCGTTTCAGGAGAGATGTACGATTGACTTATCACAACCGGGCTCTGGCTGGCCGGAAGGGAGGAAGGAAGGGATAATATGGTTCGTCTCTTTGTCGCAATTGACCTCCCTCCGGAGATTCGGGAGCAGATCAAAGATTCCCAGCAGGAGCTGAAGAAGAGCCGGGCCAGGCTTTCTCTTGTCAACCCGGAAATTATTCATATCACAATGAAATTTATCGGTGAAGTTGAAAAGGATGCGGTGGAGTCCATAAAGAAAAAACTGGATAATATTTTGGATTCTCCTTTTGAAGTGCAGGTCACCGGGATCTCAGCAGACAATCCCCGCCGCCCGCGAGTGGTATGGTGCACAATCGATGACCAGGGGCGTTGCGCACAACTTCACGAAAGGATAGAGGATGCACTATTTCCCCTCGGAATAAAAAAAGAAGGGAGAAAATTCCGTCCTCATGCAACCGTTGCCCGGGTTAAACGGTTCGACTCCACCCTCATTGAGAGTATACGCCCTCTGGTATCTGTACCGTACGGGAATTTCATAATCAATGGATTCACCCTCAAGAAAAGCACCCTCACCCCTACGGGCCCAATCTACGAGGATATTATGGAGGTGCGGTGGTGACAAATCGCGATCTCGAGAAAGAAGTCCTTCGCGCGATACGGCCTCCAAAGGAGGAGGAGGATCATATAAATGATGTGGCCCGCAGGCTTATCGAAAGGGTAAGAGCCAGCGGTGTCGCCGAGGCCATGGTAGTGGGGTCTGTAGCCCGCAATACCTGGATACAGGGGGACCGGGACCTTGATGTCTTCCTTCTCTTTGATCCTGCACTGCCCAGGGAAAAGCTCGAACAGGAGGGTCTTGCCCTGGCCAGGGACTCAGCCCTTGCCTTCACCAGCACGTTTACGGAAAAATATGCGGAACATCCTTATATCAATGCCAGCATCGAGGGGCTTGATGTGGATCTGGTTCCCTGTTACCGGGTGGCGAGTGCCACTGAAATTAAGAGTGCCGTGGACAGGACACCGTTTCATACGAGGTATATACAGGATAAGATCCAGCCGTATATCGATGAAGTCCTTCTTTTAAAGAAGTTTGCAAAAGCGGGAGGAGTGTACGGGTCCGACCAGATGACCGAGGGTTTTTCCGGATACCTTTGCGAACTCCTGATACTCCATTACGGCGGATTTCTTCCTCTCCTAAATGCAGCTTCATCCTGGCGCCCAGGAACCCTCATTGATATCGAGGGTCACCGGGCAAAGGAATTTTCAGAACCACTCATTGTTGTGGACCCGGTGGACCCTGCAAGAAATGTCTCTGCATCGGTATCACTTACCAGGATGTTCGAATTCGTGGAGCTTGCCCGGGGATACATAGATCAGCCAGAAAAATCTTTCTTTTTCCCAAAAAAAGAGAGAATCCCGGGGCGCGAGGAGATCAAGGGACAGATTGAGATGAGAGGCACACATCTTTTTTTAGTCTGCTTTTCAACACCCCCTTTCATTGCCGATATTGTTGTCCCCCAGCTCCGGAAAAGCCTGGACTCCATTGTCGCACTCCTCGACAGAAACGGGTTTTCTGTCCACCGGGCTGATTGCGAGATGATGACAGACCGGAGCATTCTTCTTTTTGAGCTTATGGTGGACCGCATGCCAAATGTAACCAGGCATATGGGCCCTCCTTTGTGGAACGGGGCAAATGCAGAAAAATTTGCGGCCAAATACAAAGATGTGAGGCATATTGAGTATTTCAGTGGCCCTTATATTGAGAATGGAAGATATGTGATGGATATCGAACGGCGGTTTACATCGGCAGAAGAGCTTCTGAAGTCGCATGCACTGCTGGAGGTCTCGCTTGGCAAGCATGTGAAAAAGTCGATGGAGGAATACTGGGATGTACGCAGGGGGATTGATTGCTGGAGTGAGGAGTTCGGGCCTTTCATTGCAGATTTTCTTAACAGGGCCTCTCCCCTGATGCGGATACGGAGGGAAGGGGAGGATTCCTCCCCTGTTTAATATATAAAGGCACGAGATTTTCTCTCATCCTGTAATGCCAGGCAAAATGTGTAGCTATAAAACCAAAAAAGGCTAAAAGCCGTATTTTTGCCTATTCTCGAAAATTTTGGTACGAAACAGGATGCCGGTCTCTGATAAATATAAATAATTCATCGCCAAATAAACAAATGTTCATTGATGGCGTCAGAAAGGCAGGAATCGGCATTATCGGAAGTTATAGGGTTTATCCTCATAATTGGGGTTATCGCACTGATTTTGTCTCTGTATCTTGTCTATGTGGTTCCTGCCGAGGGGAGACAGAATGAGATTGTTCACATGAACAAAGTGAATGATGAATTCAACCAGTATAAGATGACCATCGATAGTCTGATCGTGAATAATCAGCTCGCTGCGACCATTTATGAAACGTTCACATTAAGCACGCAGCAGATCAGTTCCTCGTCCGGGTCATTCTACAGTTTCCCACTATTCCAGCCGTTCGGGTCAAGCGGGACAATTCTTATCAATTCGCGAACAGATAATTTGACAATAGAGGCCGATATAATCAACCAGACGCCCGGCCCCGGCAACCAGACGCCGAATCTTGACTATATCTCATCGGAACCAGATCATATTTATACGAATTTTACACTCCGGCCCGGCTATCAAAATTCAGGAACGAATGTCTCGTTTTCATCTCTTCCCCCGTCTGCCGGAATATTGGTCCGCCCAATAAGTTATTCTGTAACAAACTGGACTATGTGGATAAACGCGACTCCAAGAGTAGACCATGTGAGTCCTGACGAGGTAAATTATCAGACTGATCTCACCGTGACCATAGAGAAAAACGGGATTATAACTATCCAAGATATGATCATACGGAAAGGGATTAATAACAATACCCGGTATTATGTAGATCTTATCGATGAGGCGTATGGGATCAATGCCGATCTTACCTACCCCCTCGAACTCGGGCGTGATCCATACGGCGATATCGAAATAGAACCACTGTCAACGAGTTACGGCTATAATTCCGGTATATACCAGGAAGAACATACTCTGGGCTCTGTTGAATTCAGTTCCGGGAACAATTACTTCATCCAGCAGAATTATTATTACCAGATGGGCGGGGTATTTTTAGAACAAACCGATGGCATGGTGAATAAAATTACCCCCTCAATCACCATCTCCCGCGATGTTGATAACATTACACATGTGAGGATTGACGAGATCCTTATTAATGGTAGTGGGATTATGGGAGGGACAACGCCCGTACAGGTCCAATCTCAGCTATCTGAAGTGATCACACCCGTATCGATCGCGAAGGGTATAGCGAATGCAAAATGGGTGGCAATCACCGTGGAAACCGATCCGAAGGCCGCAAAAATGTGGAATGATGTATTCAACAGAATCCGGATTAGTTCGAGTAAAACTCCATATAATGTCCCTGTAAACTGGAGTACAGTGATTGAAAATCCTTCTTCGACTACCTATATCATAAAAGGGTATGATGATGCCAACGCAACATATGATGTGGAACTGGAATTATATCGGCCCTATATTCTCACGTCAATCGAGCGGGTAGGAGCTGTACTGGAATGAAGAAAACGAATGATGATCCATACAAGGCTTTTTCAAATCAATCTGGAATATGAATATACAAATGTCCTCTGAATGTGGTGTTTCGGAATTAATTGGGGCTATGCTTTTAGTGTCGCTTGTAATACTGGGAGTCGCAATTGCGGCAGTGGCTATTTTGTCCCAGCCACCCCCGGAGGATATTCCCCAGGTGACGGCTCTGGCCGATAACCAGAGTAAAACCGTGTACCTCTATCATGACGGGGGGGATTCACTTCTGCCCGAGGAGATTAAGACAATCGTGAACGGAGAGGACACATCATTCTCTCTTGCGGGCAACGAGTCCTGGCCCTGGTCGGCAGGGAAAACATTACAAATCGACTACACAGGACAGGGGATGCCGGAATATGTACAACTGGTGTACCGGGGAGGTTCAACGCAGACACTGATACTCACCGCGTACTTTGTTCCCCCGGAAATTATCGGTGCCCCGACCAGCGGTACCACTACTTCCCCGACGACATCACCCACGACAACAACTACCACGACGACTCCGACAACAGAACCCACGCCCACCGGGAATGGCTGCGATGATATTGGTGCGAATTTCAATGCAACCCCGACATCAGGCGATATACCGCTCACCGTTTCGTTTACTGATAACTCTACCGGAGGTCCCACAACCTGGTACTGGACATTTGGCGACGGGAATTCATCAGGTTTGCAGAATCCGCAGCACACCTATTATTCTGTCGGTGATTACACGGTGAGCCTGAATGCATCAAAGGATGATCCCGGCTGCAGCAAGTTTGACATTGAAACAAAAACTGATTATATCCATGCCACATGTCCGAACGTTGTTGCCGGTTTCACCGGAAGTCCCAGAACCGGAGAGGTCCCATTGATGGTTCATTTTACTGACCAGTCGACAGGAAACCCAACATCCTGGTCCTGGACTTTTGGTGACGGGGGTACATCTGCCGGAAAGAATCCGGTGCACGAATATACTTCATTCGGCCCGTTCACGGTGACACTTACCGCCGGCAACGATTGTGGAAGCAGCAATACCGTAAGCTATGTGAATTATATCTATCCCCGCCAGACATGGACAGGTAGAGTGATAAATCTCACAAAGATGTGCGGAGCCAGGGGATATCTTCAGGATGGGACATACTACCAGTTTAAACAGAGTGCTGTTACTAGTATTACAATAAACGGGCATACGTACAGTGGTAACCAATTGAAAAATAAGATTGTGAAACTTGAGATAGAAGGCGATCAATATTCAGGCTACATCTATATGCACCACCCGGTTTGCTATGACTTTTTATTTAATGTCAATTTGTATATTGATGGGACTTTCACTGATACAGGAATAGTTACTGCAATAACTGCCCAAACAAATAAAAATCATGATGTTTCTACGTTAACCTACGTCCTCGATCCTTCATGCACTTCATATACTCATCTTATTATCAATAGTGTGGATATAATCAATCGAAACGGTGATAGTTCAAGAATGATAATCTCAAACATGAAAGTAATTCATGATAATGTCGATCCATATGTCAATAAATTCCTGATAGACTTGAAGAGCAGTTATAACCAGATAAATACCGAAGCTGATATCTCCGTATATTAAAGGTAGCAGGGAGATAGTATCTATTTATATTTATGGAAAAATTGATCAAATTGAAATTAACCAAAAACAGGATAATATTGATAATCGGTTTAATATTTGCTCTCATATGCTGTCTGGTGGTTTTTTATGCCATTTTCAATACGACCAGCACACCTGTTAATGTGAGTATTGACGGCGAAATCAGGGGTGATGTGATAATTTTCCGTCATAATGGAGGAGAGCCACTCCACCCGGAAAATATCAGGATACTAATCGATACAAAGGAAGTCCCAATCGGGATGATAATGTTTCAGGAGGGCAACTCCTGGCCCTGGAGCATTGGGGAGATTATCTCTGTTCCTTATTCACCCTCATTTCATCAACAGACTGTGATGGTTCAATATAGTACAGGGGAGGAAATAACGGAGATTTTCACTTTTGACATTTTGCCCGAGGAAACACCTGTGCAAACAATCAGTCCTACCCTGCCAACACCCACGGCTCTCCCCTCCCCAGTCCCTACCCCCATCTCCACACCCGGCAATCCCGAGGCCCGGTTTACCGCTTCACCCCGGACCGGTCCTCTTCCGCTCACGGTGATTTTTTTGGATCTTTCGTCCGGAGTCCCGGATTCATGGGCCTGGGAATTTGGCGATGGCGGGAGTTCGGAGGAACAGAATCCTGTACATACATATACGGAAACCGGGACATTCTCCGTTTCCCTGCAAGTGAAGAATATCGAGGGTGCCCATACAAGGATTATGCAGGAATATGTCAATGTCACACCTGCTCAAGTGCTGGACGTGGCAGTCTCGGCAGAAACGGAAGGATTCATTCGCCCGGACGGCTTTGCCCAGTTCAGTGTCACCGGCCCCGGGTCAAGAATCAAGATTGGCGGACAGGTCATCCGCCCTGAGACTGGCGACACAATCATGCTGATCCTGGAAAGGGAAGGAAAAGGGAGCATTTCGATCATTGACGGGCAGATTGTTGATTTTTCATTTGATAACATCCTGCTTTACCAGAATGGCAAAATCGTGACCAGCGGGTATCTCAGCGAGATATTCATCCCTTCATCCGCCAGTTTCCTCAGCACGTTCGTCCTGGAGATCCCTCCGTCTCAAGGTGAATATCGCATAAAGGTCGAAGGTGTGACAGAGATTCTCCAGGGAAACGAGAAAGGCATTCTTGTTATGCACCTGCAGCCTGACCGGTCGGGCATGATGCTCCTGGATACGAGTCTACCCTACTCAGTACAATACCGCGGGGGTGCAGTCAGCATAAGCTACTGATTGGGTTTGCGGCAAATTGAAAAACAACTGAATTTATGCCTTTCTCAACCACAAGAATCCAATAGATTCATATAATCTCAATGAGATGTGAGTTTAACCAGATATAGTCGCCAATTTGGATTGGCCCGCTGTAGTATCTGTGGATGTTGTATGCAGGTGGAGAAAGATGGATAGGGAGTCTGCGATATCCAGGAATATAATCCTGGCAATACTGGTTTCTGTTGCAATTATTGTTGTGGCCGTTGTGGTGGTTATAGTCATTTTTCCGCCACAGCCCGATGTTGTACCGGAATTTAACGCAAATATAGAACGATCAGGGAATATCGTGTATATATATCATGACGGAGGTGACCCACTCCAGGAAGGAAGGACGATTGTGGCGATAAACGGACAGGAGATGCCTCCGGAATCCATCACATTTCTCCATTCCCAAAACTGGCCATGGACTGCTGGAAAGACCCTGCGTATCCAGTTCAGCGGACCTGGTTCGCCTGAATTTGTGCAGATATTCTATTCCAGCGGATCCACCCAGGAAATTGTGTACGCGTCAAGCCTTGAAACACCGGGTGCAACGCCTATTCCGATATCCACGCGAGTGACCACTCCGGTTCCGACAACTCTTCCGGCCACACCGCTGTCCGCCACTCCCTCTGTCACTCTGACAGGGGTGCAGCCCACGGCAAGCACCCCCTCCTCGGCTCCGAGACCGCCTGTGGCAGACTTTGATGCAGATCCCGAATCAGGGCAGTTACCCTTGAATGTCCAGTTTTTGGATCGATCCACGGGTTCTCCTGATTCATGGGTATGGAACTTTGGCGATGGGGAGTCCTCTACCCTCCAGAATCCATCCCATACCTACCAGAATGCAGGCAGCTATACTGTCACGCTTACCGCAACAAATGCCTACGGGTCATCCCGAAAGACAAAAGAAACATATATCAGTGCTGGATCGCTTCCGCTGGCAAGTTTTTCAGGCATGCCTGCTGAAGGGCCGGCTCCTCTTGAAGTCCAGTTTAATGATCTCTCTACCGGGTCCCCTGACGTGTGGGTGTGGGATTTTGGCGATGGGACTTCTTCAACTGACCGCAATCCTATTCATACCTACTTTACACCCGGGACCTATACTGTCACTCTTACCGTATCAAACCAGTTCGGGACAAATACACGTATTCAGACGGATTATACCCATGTAAATCCTGCCCTGGTTGTTGACGTATATCTTACCGGCAGCCGGAGCGGGTACATGCTGCCGGATGGATATCTCCAGTTCACCGTGAAAGGGACGGACGGGTCAATCAAGATAGCCGGAACGACCTACCCGTTCCAGGAGGGGGATATGGTCCAGTTGTTCCCCGGCGATATTCAGCAGGGGGAAATAGACGTGAATACCAACGGCATTACACGCTTTGCATTTGATAATGTCAGGCTCTTTGTGAACAGTGAGCTTGTCAGGACGGGTATTGTGTCCGACATCAATGTTCCGGAATTCCAGGGCCTGACATCGACATTTGTCATCGTCATTCCCCCGGGTGATGTGGGTATGACCTTGTTTGCAGGTGGTCAAAAGATATTTGTTGGAGATGGGCAGACCGTTACAATAACTCGCCTCAGAGAGGATGCTCTGGGAAGACTCTATTATTCGAAAAAGATCCAGGATCTCAGCTACAGGGGAGGGGCGGAGAGTTATTCGGTGGGATGATCTGTTTCCCCCCCTTCTTCGAGTTCTTCTAATCTCTGGACAACAAATTCAACAAGCTGCGGCGATTCTTCACGGGCATATCGAATGAATAGCTGGTATGCAACCGCTGCGTCTTCATACTGAGAAAGTTTTTCATAGGCCAGTGCCTTGTTGATATAAGCCCTTGAATAATCCGGTTTTATGGCGATAGCCTGGCCAAACTGCTCAATTGCCTTTTTGCACTCATTTTGGTTATAGTAGATATTTCCGATATTATAGTGAGCTTCTGCAAAATCGGGGTTTAATGATATGGCCTTGAGGAAATCGGCGATGGCATCTTCTATCTGACCTTTCTTCCCGAATTCGATTCCCCTGTTGTAATATGCGAACGCATTCTCCGGATTGATTTCAACAGCCCTGGAAAAATCTGCAATGGCTTCGTTGTATCGCCCGCTTCTTGCAAAGGCATTGCCACGATTAATTCGGGCTTTCTCATTTACCTGATTAATTTCAATTGCACGGGTATAATCTGCAACAGCTTCATCGAGACGATCCAGCTTCTCGAATTCTATTCCCCTGCTATTAAATGCCTGATCATCATCCGGGCTGATGCGAATCAGTTGGGAATAATCTGATATAGCTTCCTCTGTCCGGCCTTTATGGCTGTATTCCCTGGCTCGCCCCAAATAGCCCTCAACAGAACTGGGATTAAGTCTCAATGCATTGGAAAAGTCCTCGATAGATTTTTCTGAATTTCCGCGCTTTGAATGAATGGCCCCCCTCGCGAGATATACCTCATAATATTTTGGATTTATCTCGAGCGCCCTGCTAAAATCTGCGATAGATTCATCTGTTCTCCCCAGTCTCTGGAATTCGAGGGCTCTTTGATAATAAGCTTCATATGAGGCGGGTTTTATCTCAATGGCTCTTGAAAAATCAGAAATTGCTTCTTCCTCCTCCCCTCTCCGTGAAAATTCATTCCCCCTGTGGATGTATCCATCCATGCATTTGGAATCGATGGCAACGGCCTGGGTGAAGTCTGAAATAGCCTCATTGATCTTTCCAGTCCGGGAATATTCAACTCCCCTATGGAAATACGACACAGCACAATCAGGGGCCAGGTCCAGAGTGCGGCTGAAGTCAGTAATGGCTTCTTGTGAATGGCTTTTCTTTGAATACTCCAGCCCTCTACGGTAATAAGCACCGACATTATTGTTATTGATATTTATTGCGTTGGAATAATCCCGAATTGCCATGTCTGACAATCCAAGAATGGAAAATTCTCTCCCCCTGAAATAATAGGCATCGGCATAATTGGGATTTATCTCGATTGCTTTGGTATATTCGGAAATGGAACGTTCATTAGAACCTGATTTGTGATATTCAGTCCCCATGTGAAAATATGCTTCAGCATATTTGGGATTAATTTTTAACGCAGTGTTAAAGTCCGCAATTGCTTTTTCCATCCTGCCTAAACGGTCATATTCGTTCCCGCGGTTGTAATAGGCCTCGATATATGCCGGGTCAATTTCAATGGAACGTGTGAAATCTGCGATTGCCTTTTCAGGAAAGCCGTTCCTGGAATATTCAAGTCCCCGCCGATTAAAGAGTTCGGGATCGTCCGGCGTTTGATCGATCTCAAACGAAAGATCATCGATGATTCCCGGAGATAATCTGGTCCCGGCATGAATTCGTTCTTTCTCTGTCAGCGAAAATTCTTCATGGATCTCATCTTTCTGTTCATCCAGGCATTCAACCTCAAAACCGGGTCTGGCAGACGCTCCAGTCTCCTCATAGGGAAGGGCTGATTCTTCAGGTGATTCAATGCCTTCAAAGGACCTTTCAGGAGTGAGAGAATCAAATATTCCCAGTGCACGTGTAAAATCGGAAATTGCCTGGTCGTATCTTCCCAGACGATTAAAAAGAACTCCGCGATTGTTATATGCCTCGATAAAGCCCTCGTTGCTTTCAATTGCCTTTCCGTACTGCTCAATGGCCATATCGAAGAGTCCGGTCTTTGAATATTCAACACCAAGGTTGTTGTATGCCTCGGCGTAACGGGGGTTGATCTCGATACAAGTGCGGTAATCGGCAATGGCTTCTTCTGTCATCGCCGCCTTGCCATATGCGATTCCCCGATTGTAGTAAATATCAGGATTATCCGGTGCAAGCTCAATTGCCCTGGTATAATCTGCGATTGCATCATCAAAAAGGCCTAGCCTGGAAAATTCTATGCCACGATTATAAAGAGCTTCAACGAAGTCGGGAGAATTTTCAAATGCTTTTGTATAATCTGCGATTGCATCGTCATGCAATCGTTTCCTTGCATATATCGCACCTCGGTTATTATATGCTGCTGAATACACCGGGTTAATCTGAATGGCCATGGAGAAATCCCTGATGGCCTGGTCATCATCGCAAAGGAGGGCATATTCGACACCGCGGTTATAGTATGCCTCGGCAAATTCCGGATCGGTGTTGATTGCCGAGGAAAAATCAGCGATAGCCGGATCATTCTGGCCGATCAGGGAGTATGCCACACCCCTGTTATAATATGCTTCAGAAAAACCTTGATTTTTAGAAATAGCCGAAGAATAATCTCTTATTGCATGTTCATACTCATTCTTTGCAGCATGTGCCACACCGCGATTGTTATATGCCTCGCTATCTCCGGGGTTCAATTCGATGGCTCTGGAATAATCGGAGATGGCCTCGTCATAGAATCCCAATTTATGATATGCCACTCCCCGGTTGTAATAAATCTGGCTGTCCACCGGTGTGTACCTCCTGCAGGTGTACATGTGAAAGCACCTGTGTAAGATAGATAACTCTTTGTGATACAATAAAAGCCATATACCTTTCTATGAAAGAAAAAAAAGATATTTCCTGCTCACATCCCCTTGGAATTGTGCCATAACGCGGAACAGAGATCAGCCGGGCATGGCGTCACATTCGAAATGGTTATAGGTTTTCACCGGCTAATATACTTTATATAGCCCTGTATTTTGCCTGGAAGTCCTCGGATAACTTGTGTTATCTTCCTGGCAAGGAATGACAGCTTTTTGCTGGTTTCCCAACATTTCATTCACCCCCGGCTTATGAGACAGTGAGGTGTAAAGTATGAAAAACAGATCTTTTCTCCTGATTTTGGCTGCCATCATATGGTTCGCACTTTCCGTATATCCTGTTTACGGCGCAGAAATCACTGAAAAACAGGTGATTTACCAGACAGATTTCTCTTCCAGTCCAGGATGGATTACCAACAGCCCGTCCCACTACTACTGGGATGGCAATTCGCAGATGTATTATTTCAATCTGGAAGGAGGGACAAATGGCAACAGTTATGTGCCAATTGATTATGATGAAGGTTCATTTACCCTGGAATTCGACGTAATTCTAAAAAGCTACAAGAAAAACGGAGCCTTTCGATTCGGTGTCACCAGTTCCGAGATGGATGTGGCACGGGGAACGAATGTCCTTTCGGTATTTGAATACGGTAAGTATGGAAAATTGATGTTTTTACGTGTGATTGACCAGAATAACCACTTTCATGAGGTGAGCAGCCTTTACAGTTCATATTGCGGGTCTCAAACCGATTGCGAAACCGTGGAATTTGTAGAGAACAAGACCTATCATGTCATTATAAAATATAACGAGGATCTCCAGAATGCGAACATCAAGATCAGGGATAAAGAGTCCGGA
>Ga0307378_10010131_pt1 | contig 12272 bp, 11 predicted proteins | sample UN1MG_FD_202238 | JGI IMG/M metagenome (GOLD analysis project Ga0307378, IMG submission 202238) | Soil microbial communities from Risofladan, Vaasa, Finland - UN-1 | ecosystem: Environmental > Terrestrial > Soil > Coastal area > Acid sulfate soil | place: Finland: Risofladan, Vaasa | collected...
TCCCTGCGTCATAGAGAACAGATTCGTTGATAGAAAATCATTTCACATATTTTAAACTTTAACCGGAGGTAATTATGTTTGCAGCAGTATGGATTAACTTGATTGTTTTTGGTGCTATAGCTTTAATAGTTTATGTCGTTGTCTCGCGCCGCCATGCCGAGCGCATGGAGCTTATCCGCCAGGGAATTAATCCTCTCAAGCCTGCAGTAGCCACACCGTCAACCGGATCGAGATCAATGCTCTTCGGCCTTATTTTTATAGCCCTGGGTCTTTCCGGGATTATTTACTTCATCGTCATGGGCGAGATCGATGACCCTGAGAACTTGTTCTTTGCGATAGCTGGCCTGGTCACCGGCGGAGCGATGATCTTCTACTACTGGTATACGACCCCCCAGCGCAAGAAGGCTTTGGAGTTGTATGAGAAGCAGCTCGCCACAGGTAAATTCGGAGAGTCGGCGCCGGAAGAGAAAACGGAGCCAGAAAAATAAGGCGCCAGTTTTCAGGAGCTAAAAAATTAACAGTCATTAATCAAGTCCCTGCGTGCTTTAAAAGAACGCGGGGACTTTTTTTATCAACTTGCCTGTGACAGGGAAATATTTTATCTTCAGATAAGGCATTGGGAGCTTCCATTATGGAAGATTAATTTTCTTACCCGGAACGGAGGTCTTTCCTGGCGCTTAATCCGAGCATAGAGATCGAGCCGGACCTGGCCAACAAAGTCCGCCTGGCGACCGTGGTGACCGAAGGCCTGGAGATTGACGAGGGCGCCGGCCCCTGGGCAGTGTTTGAGCCTTTTTGCAGGGAGTTAGCCGCCCGCTACTGGGACAAAACTGCAGGCGATGTTCCGGGAGTGCAGGCAGCCCGCCGGCTCTATCGCTCTATCGGCGTGGACCCGACAAAGATTCGCCCCTCATCCGAAGCGCTTCTGAGACGCGTGCTCAAGGGCAAACCTCTATATCGCATCAATTCCCTGGTGGATACGATAAATTACTGCAGCCTCTCGTACCTTTTGCCGATCGGCTTATACGATCTGGACCGGCTGGAAGGTGAAAGCATAATTTTGCGCAGAGGGCTGCCCGGCGAGTGTTTTGAAGGTATCCGCAAGGATACTGTGAACCTCGAGGGCCGCTACGCCATGTTCGACACTCTCGGACCGTTCGGTTCCCCTACTTCGGACAGCGCACGCGCAAGTATAAGCGCCTGGACAACACGTTCTCTCACAGTTATTTTTGCCCCATATGAGATGGACCTGAAAACATTGAAAGACCATGCCCGTTTCACCGCCCAACAGATTGTCCGGTTCGGAGGGGGTAATCCCGAGGCACGGCTGGGCGAGGTCCAGGGCCTGAAGCCTATTGACAAACCATTGGGGCTATTGATATTATTTCAAACCCGGTTAAAGAAGCTTAAAAACCTTTTATTCAGGGGGGCTTAGATGGCGGAGGATATTAAAAAGGAAAAACAGAAAGCGATCAGCCTGGCAATCAGCCACATCGAACGTCAGTATGGACAGGGCGCTATTATGAGGCTCGGCGAAAAAGGCGCCAAGGTAAAGATTGACGCTATCTCCACAGGGGCGCTCAATCTCGATCTGGCTACCGGCATCGGCGGTATTCCCCGCGGCAGAGTGATCGAGATTTTCGGGCCGGAGTCATCCGGGAAAACCACCCTGGCCCTGCATATACTCGCCAATGCGCAGAAATCCGGAGGTACTGCGGCATTTATTGATGCCGAGCATGCGCTCGATCCGAGCTATGCAGCCAGGCTCGGCGTGGATCTCGACAATCTGCTGATCTCCCAGCCGGACACCGGGGAGCAGGCCCTGGATATCGCCGAGGTGCTCGTACGCAGCAACGCCATTGATATTGTAGTTGTCGACTCGGTTGCCGCGCTTGTACCCCGCGCAGAGATCGAGGGTGAGATGGGCGATTCGCACATGGGATTGCAGGCGCGCCTGATGAGTCAGGCGATGAGAAAGCTGACCTCCACGATTCATAAAAGCCACACCGCCATGGTATTTATCAACCAGATCCGCGAAAAGATCGGCGTCATGTTCGGCAACCCGGAGACCACCACTGGAGGCCGGGCTCTCAAGTTTTACGCTTCCCTGCGGCTGGATATCCGTAAAGTGGGCAATATCAAGGATGCCGACCGCGTATTAGGCATGCGCTCGCGGGTAAAGGTGGTTAAAAACAAGGTCGCTGCTCCATTCAGAGAAGCTGAATTCGATATCATGTTCGATTCAGGCATAAGCTATGTGGGGACTTTGCTCGATCTGGCCGTTGCCAATGGAGTGATTGTAAAAAGCGGGGCTTGGTTCTCTTTCGGTGAGGAGCGCCTGGGACAGGGCCGGGAGAATGTAAAAATCTTTATCGAAGAACACCCGGATATTTTCAAGGCCCTTGATCAGGAGGTCAAAAAGAAGGTCGGGCTGCTAGTCCAGGAAAAAGAAACCGCTGAATAAAAAAATGTGTGTGGATGAAAAAAGTAGAACGGATTGCCGGAATCAGGACTCGGGAGCAGGGGGGATTCAGTCGGAAGAAGAGAACCGGGAGACTTATTCCCTGGCTTTGCGGAAGGCTATGGGTTTTCTGGCTCACAGGGCACACTCCACCCGGCAGTTGGCGGACAAGCTCTCACGCAGGTTCGACCGGGATACGGTAAAAAGAGTTCTAGACCAGCTTGCCCGCGAAAAACTTCTGGATGATTTTCAATTCGCCTGCGAATATGCCAGGCAGCGTCTCAAGCGGTCCCCACGCTCCGCTCTCCTGGTCGTCAATGAGCTGGGCCGGCGTGGGGTGGCAAGTGGCACCGCTGATCGCGCTGTTGGTTTGGTGATGAGTGAAGAAGATCTTGATGAGGATGGTCTGGCAGAAACAGCGGCTAGAAAGAAGCTCGCTGCTCTCAGGCAGGCAGATCGGTCTGAGCAAATTATAAAAATTTTCCGCTTTCTTTCCTCCCGCGGGTTTTCGGGAGCAACAGCCCGCAGAGCCATTGAGCGAACCCTTGGACGCGCCTGAGTTTTCTATTCAGGGTTTATATTAAAACCCGCCAAATACCCTGCCGGTAAAGGTTTCAAACTGATGGCGAATACTGACTCAAGCATTTTGTTCAAGATTTTTTTCGAAGCATGTTGAATATTTAGCGGTCAAAATCTGAAAGATCAAATAAAGCTGGGATTGTATTAGAGATATGGGAAATTATCACCTGTGAAGGGGCGACCGGCCGGTCGCCCTTACGGTGCGGGTATATGAATCGGCTGAATGAGGCAGGCTGGTATTTTCAGAAAAAGTGTTGAGAAAAACGCAGATGGAAAAAGAAATTTTATTCTGGAAAAGGAAAAATGCGCAAAGCCGGTGAAATTCGCGCCGAATTTATCGACTTTTTCAAGGCCCGGGATCACGCTTTTGTACCCAGCACACCGGTCGTTCCAGCGGGCGACCCCACCCTGCTGTTTGTCAATGCCGGGATGGTGCAGTTTAAAGATGTTTTTCTGGGCACCGGAACCAGAAATTACACCCGGGCGGTCAACAGCCAGAAATGTATCCGGGTCTCAGGCAAGCATAACGACCTGGAAGTGGTGGGACTGGATACTTACCACCATACTTTTTTCGAGATGCTGGGTAACTGGAGTTTCGGCGACTACGGCAAAGAGGAGGCCATTGTCTGGGCCTGGGAGCTGTTGACCGAAGTCTGGGGTCTTTCCAAAGACCGCCTTTATGCCACGATACATCTGGAGGATGACGAGGCGGAAGGAATCTGGCGCAGCCATACGGATCTGATCCCGGAGCGGATTTTCCGCTTCGACAAGGATAATTTCTGGGAAATGGGCGATGTGGGTCCTTGCGGACCATGCAGCGAGATACATATCGACCTGGGGCTTGAACCAGGAGGAGCGGCTCTGGCTGCAGACCCTAAGACCGGTATCAACAGCGGCTCGGACCGGTTTGTTGAGCTGTGGAACCTGGTTTTTATCCGCTTCGAGCGGCTCCCCGACAGCAGCCTTGTCCCGTTGAAACAGACTCACGTGGATACAGGCATGGGCTTTGAGCGTATTTGCGCCGTGCTCCAGGGCAAGAGCTCGAATTTCGAGACGGATATATTTTTGCCGCTGATCGAGAGATTGAGCGAAATCAGCGGGGTGGATTACGAGGGCGGCGCCAAAGGCACAGCCCACCGGGTTATTGCAGACCACGTGCGCATGCTCACTTTTGCTCTGGCCGACGGCGCGATCCCTTCGAATGAGGGCCGGGGCTATGTGGTGCGCAGAATCCTGCGGCGGGCTGCCCGGTTCGGCCGCGAGCTCGGTGTGCGCGGGCCTTTTATTTACCGGATCGTATCCACTGTGGTTGATTTGATGGGAAAAGCATATCCGGAAATCGTAAAACGGGCCCAGCACGTTTCCCAGGTTATCAAGGCCGAGGAAGAAAGTTTCGGCGTCACTCTGGACAGGGGCCTCGAGTTGTTCGAAAATGTGGCCCTGGCGGCTGAAAAAACCGGGATTGTCGATGGCAGGGATGCGTTCACGCTTTACGATACCTACGGTTTTCCGCTCGATCTTACAGTGATGATGGCCCGGGAGAGGAATCTCAAGGTGGATAAAGAGCAATTCGACAGCTTGATGCAGGGCCAGAGGACACTGTCTCGCGCCAGGGGCAAGTTTATTACGCCGGAGAGTGAGGATTTTAAAGGGCTGGCGGATTCAGTGAAAGGGAAAGCCATCCATTTCGTGGGTTATGACAGACATACTGTTGAAACCGAATTGATCGGGGGTAACGAGAAAAACCTGGTTCTCGACCAGACGCCGTTTTACGCGGAAGGCGGCGGCCAGGTGGCAGATCAGGGTGTGATAAAGGGCGAGGGTTTCAAATTTCTGGTCAAGGATGTCCAGCGCTCCGGCGATCTGATCCTTCACCTTGGCGAGTTTGCCGAGGGCGGGCTGCCTTCGCCATTTAAGCCCCCGGTTGAAGTCAAAGCAGAGATAGACCTGGAGAGACGGCTGGCAACCGCCCGCAACCACACCGCCACCCACCTTCTGCACCGGGCCTTGCTCCAGGAGCTGGGTGAATCGGCGACCCAGGCCGGGTCTTTTGTGAGTCCGGACTACCTGCGGTTCGATTTCCATCACTATGAGAAAGTGGCTGAGGAATTGCTGCTGGCTATTGAAAAGAAGGTGAACGCCCAGATCAGGACCAACCGTCCGCTTGTAGTTAGTGAGACCGATTACGAAAAAGCTGTTGCCCAAGGGGCCCTGGCTCTTTTCGGTGAAAAATACGAATCCCGCGTTCGCGTAGTCGAGGTGCAGGGTTTCAGCAAGGAGCTTTGCGGCGGGACCCATGTGAGCTCGACAGGCCAGATCGGCTCATTTGTAATTACCGCAGAAACCAGTGTCGCCACAGGGATCAGGAGAATAGAAGCCTTCACCGGCGAGCGCGCAACCGACTACCTGCTCCAGCGCAGCCACATTGTGAGTGAGATAGAGCGTATGTTTTCGGTCAAGCCCGGAGAGATTTTCGAGCGCTTTTCAAGCCTGATCGAAACCCAGAAAACGCTTTCCAGGGAGCTGGCCCAGTTCAAAGGCCAGGTCCAAAAGGCACAGGTGGATGACCTGTTGAAAGAGGCTGAGAGTTTGCCGGACGGATTGAAAGTGGTCGGGAAGGTTTTGGAAAATTTTGAAATGGAAGAACTCAAGGGCATGGGGGACAGTTTCCGGGAAAAATGCCCGAGCGGCGCGGCACTTTTCGCCTCGGAAAAAGACCGTAAGATTATATTTGTCTGCGCGGTGACCGATGACCTGGTTTCAGGCGGGAAGTTAAAAGCTGGCGAGCTGGTCTCACGCATTGCCCGGATAGCCGGGGGAGGCGGCGGCGGCAGAGACCACCTGGCCACGGCAGGCGGTAAAAGACCGGAGAAACTCGATGAGGCGGTCTCAGCTTTTGTCCCACTCGTAAGGGAAATGCTTTCCCAATGAAAAAGATGTTGCCTGAGGACCTTATCGCGGCCCGCTTCGAAAGAGCGCTGCAATCCTGCCTGGAAGCTCTGGACAGGGTGCATTATCCCGAGACTCTTGTTAATTCATTGGAGGCGGTTCTCCTGGCGCGGCAGGGCGGCTCGAGAGGTGTGCCGCTGCTGATTGAAACCCTGACCTGGGGGGAGAAAAGGCCTTCGGCGAACAGGCTCGTGGCTTCCGAGTGCATGCTGCGGGGTTTTCTGCTGCTGGCCGAAGCAGGTCTTCCGGAGACTGAGGTTTTTGAGAAAAGCCTGGGCCGGAAATTAGGGGCTGAATTTTCACAGGCTCAACTTTTACTTACCGCAGACACACTGTTTACCTGGGCTCTCGAGCTGACTGCCGGGGAGTGTGACTCTTCGGGAAAACCCCTGCCCGGATCTCTTTCTTTTTCAATGGGGATTGAAGGATCTCTCGCCGGGCTTGACAGGGCCCGGCCAACTTTGGCCGGACTTTTAGACCTTGATCCGGTTCAGGGTCTGGCAGGGTCTTTTTCAGCAAGAGAAGCTGGAGCTGACAGAGTTTTCCGGTTAGTGTCAAGATGGATTTTTTTATCCGAGCTGTCACTGTGGTTTGGCAGTCAGCAGATTGTCAGTCCGGAAATCGGAAAAATTGAGCGGAAGCTGGACAGGGTGGTTGGGGAAGGCCCCTCAAAAGGACGGACAGGATTGCTTTATGAGCTGGTTCTATTCTTGAAAAGTCAGGGATTTTTAACAGATCAGGCAGTCCCGTTTTCTTAATTTCGCAGGTGGGGGATCGGGAGGGTTGCTCCTATGGGCGCTGCATATAAAGGAAATCAGGCTGGAGATGACAGGGTTGTGGCAGTGGCGATGAGCGGGGGAGTGGATAGTTCCGTGGCCGCATGTCTGCTTAAAGAACAAGGTTTCAGAGTAATCGGCCTGACCATGCGGCTGTTCTGTTATGAGCGCGATGATCCATCGGCGAAGAGCTGCTGCAATTTGAAAGCTATTGCGGATGCCCGTGAGGTTTGTGCCGGCCTCGGCGCCCCGCATTACGTAATTGACTGCGAGGGGATTTTCCAGAAGGAAGTAATCGAACGCTTTGTAGAGAGCTACCTTTCCGGCCGGACACCCAACCCCTGTGTCGATTGCAACAGCCGCGTCAAGTTCTCATTCCTGTTGCGGAAAGCCCAATCCCTCGGGGCACAGTTTTTAGCGACCGGCCATTATGTAAGACTGATTCCCCCCGGGGATTCCCCTGAAGGAAGCCCAAAGCTTGCCCGGGCCCTGGATAAAGGCAAGGATCAGTCTTATTTTCTCTGGGGAATATCCCGTGAACATCTTTCCAGATTTATTTTCCCTCTGGGAGAATATCGGAAGAAAGAGGTGCGCCACCTGGCCGAAAAATTCGGGCTCCTTGTATCCGGAAAACGCGAAAGCCAGGAAGTCTGTTTTGTGGACTCAGGCGGTCTGGAAGAATTTATCCGCGGCTACAAAAAGAGCGGGAGCCCGGAAGACAGCCCGCATCCTAACCTCGAGCCGGGGCCGCTGGTGGATAAAGGAGGCAGAAGACTCGGGATGCACAGGGGTTCGGCATTTTATACAATCGGCCAGAGGCGCGGTTTAGGCCTGGCTCTGGGAAAACCCGCCTATGTGACAGCCATAGACCCGGTGACAAACACGGTTGTGGTGGGTAATGACGGCGATCTGATGGCAGACCGGATCGAGGCCTCGAATGTCAATTATCTTGTCAGTCCGCCGGAAGAGCCTTTCAGGGCTGAGATAAAGGTGCGCTACAAGAACAAACCCGTGGGAGCCTGGGTTTTCCCTGAGCCGGAAGAGCAGCGGATAACCGTAAAAATGGACAAACCTCAGCGCGCTGTCACGCCGGGCCAATCAGTGGTTTTCTATGCGCATGATATCCTTCTCGGAGGGGGTAAAATCGAGAGTGCGGGATCCGGTTGAATTGTTTTAGAAGCTGGAAGATTATCTGGCATTCTTTACACAAGAGACCGGGGGCGGGCCGGCATTCTTTTTGCGCTCACGTACAGCGTAGGAAATCGTTAAGGCGCCGGTTAAAAGCAAAAAGAATGCCGGCCCGCCAAATTCCGCCGGTCTTTGTACAGGCTTGTGCTGCTCCAGGTAATACGTTGATAAAGTTATTCGAGTGATCGTGGTCTATGACGGAGGCTTGAGCGGTTCTGTTGATTTATTGAACGGAGAATGAGGCTGCGGTTTTTTATCTTAATTCCTTTCAGGCGCTCTTCTGCAGGGGATTTGATAAACTTACTTCTTTTCTATTTGGCTTTTTTGAAGCCCAGAAGCTTTTCCACCTCAAAACACAGCTTCCCGATATCTATCGGCTTGGATAAAATTCCATCCGATTCTTTTTCCAGAAGCTTTTTTTGGGGGCTGTCTGATGAACCGTCCAGAATAAGGACCATCGTCTCTTCCTGATGAGGGGAACTCTTTATGTGCCTGCAGGTTTCAACTATATCGACACCAGGAAGGGCCATATCCATAATCACCAGGTCAGGTTTAAAAGTGACCAGAAGCTCTCCACCCTCAAAACCGTTGGCAGCGGCGGCTATTTCAAAATATTCCATCCGGCGCAGCAGGGCTTTGGAGATTGATTCCCGCACAAGATAATCATTATCGATAATCAGGACCCTTTTGCGCAGGCTCTTTGACGGGTAAATTAAGGGGATATTGTTTTCTTTTAAAAAGAGATCCAAATCCCGTTTGTAAATCCGTCGATGGCCGCCGGGAGTTTTGAAAGCTTTCAGGTTTTCGTTTTTGATCCAGTTTTTAATTGTACCTGGATGTACGTGGCAGTATTTAGCCGCTTCAAATGTGGTTAAAATTTCTTTTTCCATAATAATTCAAGCAAGAATAATTATTGTTAAAACAGGGCACGATTCAATGAGTTATATTTGAAGAGTATTGATATAAATGATAGAGCGGTTTAAGTCAAGGATTTTTTAATCTTTTAAATTTTAATGGCTTGTGAATACTGCATACTATTTTCAAGGAGCATATTTCTTATCGATAAATTCCCGGGCTTATCTTCTTGGAAAGAGTGAAAGCCCGATCCGGGCGGGCCAAATATTATTTCAAGCCGAAGCACTAAACCTCCTGCCAGTTGCATGATTTCCCGGAATAGAAAAGGCTTCTCGCTGTCTTTCCGAACACTAAATTTTTACGAAACCGGAAACAGAGTATCACTATTGTTTTTGCAAAGAATTGGTAAAAGGAATATATTTAAGATAAATATCTCGATCCGCGCTGGAATAGAAGGCTGAACGAGAGGTCAAGCAAAATTGAGTAAGTCAGATTAATTAATCGGAAAAAGGTGCTCCATTTTTTATTAATCAATCTTTCCCGGGAACAGAAAAAATTTTACCGCAAGCCGGGAGCCGAAGGAGGTTTTTCTTTTTAACAGGTTAACATCCTTGTTTGACGGAGGTTAGCTTTTTTCTTTTCAAACATGCCGGTCGGTATTAATATATTAGTAATTATAATTTTGCCAACCGCGTTTAAAGCCTCGAATTGCAGAAAACGGAGGATGGAGTATTTTTGTAAACGAACCTAGCCGGCGGATTTTATGACGAAAATTATCGCGGTTGCCAATCAAAAAGGCGGGGTCGGGAAAACCACTACCGCAATTAACCTGGCAGCCTCTTTAGCCGTAGCCGAAATCAAGACCCTGCTTGTCGACATAGATCCTCAGGCCAATTGTACCAGCGGGATGGGGATAAATAAAAATGAGATTGAGCATGATATTTATGATGTCCTGATCGGTGATTTTCCGATGGCTCAGGTTATTTTGCCTTCGGAGCTGGAATATCTCAATCTGGTACCATCGAGCACTGATCTTTTCGGGGCGGAGGTGGAGCTGGTTTTAATGTCGCACCGGGAGGAACGGCTGCGGCAGGCTTTAGGAAAAGTGAAAGACCGGTACAGCTACGTAATTGTCGATTGTCCGCCGTCCTTGGGACTTTTAACCCTGAATGCGCTTACAGCGGCCGATTCGGTATTAATACCCATCCAGTGCGAGTACTATGCGCTCGAGGGTTTAAGCCAGCTGATCAATACGATTCAGCTGGTTTCAAGAAGGCTCAATCCGGAGCTTTCGGTTGAAGGGATCCTCATGACCATGTTCGATACCCGTCTCAACCTGTCGCACCAGGTGGTCGAGGATGCCCGGAATTATTTTTCGGACAGAGTCTATCAGACAGTGATTCCCAGGAATGTCCGCCTCTCGGAGGCCCCCAGTTTCGGGAAACCGATTTTGCTTTATGATGTGCTTTCCACCGGGGCTCGCAGTTATATGCAACTAGCGCAAGAGATGTTGAATAATGAGCAAAAAGAGAAGATTGGGTAAAGGGCTTGGCGCCCTGATCAATGAGGCCGATACTGAACGCTTCACCCTTTCAATGGAAAAGGTCAGCGGTGCGGCGGAGGGAGGCGGTGAGGTGCGCCTGCCGGTGGATAAGATCACCCCGAACCGCTATCAGCCGAGAAAGTCGTACAACCCTGAGACAATCGCCGAGATAGCAGCCTCTATCGAGGCACAGGGATTGATCCAACCGGTAGTGGTCAATGATCTGGGAGAGGGAAACTACGAGCTGATAAGCGGTGAGAGACGCCTGCGGGCAGTGAAAAAAATGGGCTGGAAAGAAATACCGGCCCTGGTGCGTAAGGTGAGCGATGAAGAGCTTTTAGAGATGAGCCTGGTTGAAAACCTTCAGCGTGAAGACCTCAACCCCATTGAAGAGGCAGCAGGCTACAGACACCTGATCGATAAATTTTCGCTGACCCAGGCCGAGGTGGCGCAAAAAGTAGGCAAGGACCGCGCTACGGTTGCCAATACACTCCGCCTGCTGCGGCTTCCCGCCGTAATCCAGCAAACGGTCGCTTCCGGCGCGCTCTCCGCCGGGCATGCCAGGCAGTTGCTGGCAATCGAGAACGAAGCGGAACAGATGGAACTGGCGCGCAAGGTTATCGAACAGGATATCTCTGTGCGGAAGCTCGAAATAATAGTCCGTGAAAGAAATCTCAAGATTAGCGAAGCTCAGGTCGCTGGCCGGAAAGAGGGCCAGCGGGATGACCGCGAGGCTTTCATTTTGGATCTCGAACAGAAGCTCCGCCGCAGTCTCGGCACTCAGGTGAGGATTAAGAACGGTCGTCAGGGCAGGGGAAAGATTGAGATAGAATTTTATTCTTTCGAGGAGTTCGAGAGGCTGATGGAGCTGTTGAAAGTGGACTTAGCTTGAAACGAAGGGCCCGGCTGGGAGACTTCCTTGTCAGCCGGGGCTTTAAATGGATAAGGAGTTGGCTTATGAAGTACCTGACCCTGATGATAATTCCCTATCCCGGAGCTGATGTCAGAAGTATCAGAATCCGTCATCGCACCATCAAACTGGTGACTTTATTCACGATTGTTCTGGTCGGCGTTTCGATTGCCACAGTGTTAAATCTGAAACCGGTTCTGGAAAAGGCCAAAAAATACGATCAACTGCTGGCGGAAAACCAGGTGCTGAAAGTTGAAAATAAGAAGATCAACGCATTGGCCCAGAAAATGGAATCAATCGACGATTTAGTGAACAAGATCCAACTGGTACAAGGAGTAAAAAAGTCCACTGCGGTGAACGGAAGTGAAAGCGAGAAAGACAAAGATGCCAATTTTCTTTTTCTGGATAATTTTGCTGGAGGAGAAAGAGCTTTAATCCCTCCTGTGGCTCCAACAGTTGACAGTAGTATGGATTCCACTGTACCTTTAGGGTTGCCGATTATAGAAAAGAGTTATATCAGCCGTTCTTTCAATCCAAAGATTTTTCATTTCGGAATTGATCTCCCTCTTAAACAGGGAACACCGGTTAGAGCCACTGCAGATGGCATAGTGACAAGTGCCGAAAAAGATCATGATCTCGGTTTGTACTTGATGATAAAACATGCCAGCGGTTACAGCACACTTTATGCTCACAATAACCTTCTGACAGTCGATAAGGGAGATCGGGTTAAAAAAGGAGATTTGATCGCTTACAGCGGCAATACGGGCCAAAGCAGCGGCCCTCATCTGCATTATGCGATTTTTGACCATAAAGGTAACCCCATCGATCCGTTACCTTTTCTGGAACATTGAACATTGGCAAAGGACAGAAAATGATTGAGAAAATAGGCAGCAGTGAAGAAAAGCTAAATACTATTATCGGCCAGGGGACTGTATTTAAAGGTGAATGTTCCGTGAAGGGAACAGTCAGGGTGGATGGAACGATAGATGGCACTTTGAGCGCCAGCGGGAT
>Ga0307378_10010135_pt1 | contig 12267 bp, 10 predicted proteins | sample UN1MG_FD_202238 | JGI IMG/M metagenome (GOLD analysis project Ga0307378, IMG submission 202238) | Soil microbial communities from Risofladan, Vaasa, Finland - UN-1 | ecosystem: Environmental > Terrestrial > Soil > Coastal area > Acid sulfate soil | place: Finland: Risofladan, Vaasa | collected...
GACGCCGGCCCAGTTTGCGGCCGGGTGTATTGCCTCGGCTTCGGCTACGCCTTCGCCTCGGCAATACACGACAGAAAACGTGGATAACTCTCTAATTCGCTGTGGTACATAAACTGGGGTCAGGTCAGCCGAGGACCGGCAAGCATTCAAGACGCGTCTCGAGGATTGTCCGCAATGCAGCCGGGAATATGAAGAATACAGGTCAATTATTGGCTTGGTGAAGGAATGCTGGCACGATGGAGGAAATAACTGGCTGTCCGTTCGACAAGCCGCCCCCGGCCGAGTCGCCAATACCAAAGAATGGTTCGTTACCACGCCGGGTGTTGCCTTATTGACGGACGGCAAAGTAAACCAGGCCTGGGAAGCAAAGGCCCCGGATTTCGATACAATCCTTAGCAAAATCGCTGATTCGCAAGAAAAAGGGCCTTTTGCAGAAAATGTTCGCTATCGACAACTTTTCTTATCAACAAAACAAAACGCAGAAGCGCCAGAAAGGAGGCGATGCCTATGATTGTGATCTGCTGGATGATTGGTCGGAGAGAATACGTTTGACAGTTGGGTGACATCTGTTAAACTCTAAGTTGTTTTGTTGAGATGAGGTAGAGATTTGGGCTCACAGATGGACAGAGTAATGGCAGGTCTAAGGAAACCCAGGAAAGTTATTGCCATAGTCGGTTTAGGAGCCGCACTTATTATTACGGCGGGATTGTTGGTAACGGGCGCGTTTCGTCCGCATGACGCCGCCGGAAGCAGAGTTCTTGGATTGGTCTGCAACGAGAATGCGCATGACTTCGGACCGATGACAATCAAAGAAGCAGCTGAACGAGAACATACCTTTGTTTTGACCAACACCAGCGACCGTCCTATCAAGATCGTCAAACAGAGCAGCACCTGTGGATGCACGGTAGTCACACTTCCTAAAGGTACTGTCGTTCCCCCGGCAGGTGACATCAAAGTTCCCGTCAAGGCCGATTGGAGAAGCAGACCCGGCGCGCAAAGCGCGGTCGTTACCATCCTTACCGATGACTCGAAAACACCCTCGGTTGATTTGGTAGTCAGCGGTTTCGTGAAGTGTCCTGCCGTTGTCACACCGGCGGTCGTCAACTTCGGCTTACTGAAAGCCGGTCAACAGGCTACTCGAGTTGTTGAACTCCACCCTGGGACGGACCCCCGGCCATTTTGTCTCACGGCGATCGAGAATCCAAGTAATATGATCTCGATCTCTCGGGTTCCTGAGAAGGCCGGAGAACAAGCAACACCACCGCTGGAAGGTGGCCCGGGAAAGTTCCTGCTGCAGATTACAGGGCCCCGAACGGGCGGCCGGGAAGAAACACGCATTGTGTTTCGAACCGACCTGGTTGATCGCCCCGAGGTTCTGTTGGAAGTCCTGGCCCGATTTGAGGGATCACTGGTTGCGGCGCCGCAGTCTGTGTTCTTTAATGGCACAATCGGTGAGAGCGTCATTCTGCGTGATGTTCGAATCCGTTCGAGTCAAGGTGACGCTGATTTCGATCCCAAGGCTGAAATCCTCTGGAAGGGAAGCAGCGAAAAACCCTTCTTCTTAAAGAGGATTGCAGGTTCGAGGGAATCGCTCGAGCCGGAGGTGGTCGTGACGGTTGGCTTCAACTGTAAGCATGCCACCAAGTCAATAGACTGTGCCACGCTGCGTATTATATGTGAGTCCGACTCACTCGATATTCCCATGATAGCGATGGGATGGCAGGAGGATTAGACTGATAAACATGGTAGCGGATTAGTTTGATGTGTTGGTTAGTTTAGGGTTAAAAAAGGAGACTTACTATGAAAACAGTAATGAAGAACAGGCTTACTCCATATCTTGCGATTCTTGTGGGTCTGGGGATGATTCTTGTGGCTTCCTATCAGGCAAAGGCAGTTGGTTCTATCAGTTGTGCGACGTGCATATACTGCCCTTGGAATAACTGTGATGAGCAAACCATTGCTCCTGCGGGTCTGCCGACGTGCTATGATATAGCCCACGTAGACTGTGCCAGCCGCTCGTGCCGGCGCTGCAATGGCACTATGGGCGGAAACACCCATATTTGCTGTACAATATATAGCCTTAGCGAGAACTGCACAACAACTGGTGAAACAGAAGACTGCGGTACCAAATACAAGAGGGTCTGCAGTTGGGACTCCTTCTGTAAGTGCCCCAGCAGCGGAGGTGACCCTGATGGTGCATGCCAGTTTCAGGAATGCACAAGTAGTTAGCACGGTTGAATTCTGTATTGGCTCATGTTGAAAAAGGCAAAGATAACTGGGCAGTCAATTGATTTTTCGCGGGTTTGATTTGAGAGTGCACCACTTCCGGCCAGCGCACTCGCTGGCCGGAAGTGGTGCATGCGTTGCGTGCAGGAACGTGTTTTGTTGCTGTTTGCTGTTACGGTTGGTACGATGCTGGTTCCCAGCCAATTGATTGAGGAGTTGCCAAAATGACTATTCAAATGATGATGGTTACGAATCTCCTTGGCCTGGTGGGAGGGATTGTTTTCTCGGTCCGAGCGAGTGCTTTCGATGCTCATTCGTTCAACCAGTTGAATGAGCCTGACAAGCAAGCTTTTATTCTGGCAGCGTTGGACACCAGAGAATCGCAATTGCAGAACTTTGCCTATGTAATGAACGACCAGTTGTACAGGTTCACGCCTGGCGATGGGGAAAGCACCTTCCTTCGCGAGCACTCGGTTGTCCTGAAGCGAAAGGCTAACAAGTTGCTCTTACGTGCTGAGAAGCTCGGCCCAAACAAGCAGCCCCTCATAGCGTTTTCCACCAATTGGGATGGTAATACTTCGCGTTCCTTAAGGTTCAGCCCTCGTATGTCAGTTCGAAACAGTGCCGCCATCCGCGATTCGGAGGATCAAAACTTCACAGATCGAGCATATAATCATATCTTAGGGCTCAGAGTGCTTGACAGCGGATGCTTATCGTTGGCTGAGTGGTTTAAAGATGCCCTTGAAAAGGGTAAGCCCATCGAGACGACCGGTTTCGAGGAAGATGGCAAATCGCTGCTCAGTTTCAAAGTTAGCGATGGAGGGTGGTCTTACGAATGGGTTCTTGATTCTTCCCGTGACTACATGCCCGTCAGGGCTGAAGTTTGGTACAGAAAGGACGACAACTATAACAGTGACGTAATGAGCGTTACAGAGGCCATGGAAGTCGATGGATTCTGGGTGCCCAGGAAGGTCCTCCGCACTACAGGCACCTCCATAAGTGACGGACAAGGCAAGAATACCTATGAAATTTCCAGCTTCACGAGGAATACCGTAACCGATGATGACTTAAAGATCGAGTTTCCACCCGGAACAGAGGTGGTTGATTCGGTGAAGATGATTGCCTACCGCATTTTAGCGGACGGGAGATTTGAGACGTTGCGGCTGTACAATCCAGCAACAGGAGAAGTGTCCAACCCATACCCGCCCGAGAGAGCCAGCAAAGACGCCATTGAGGATGCACACGGGGAGATTATGGCTGGTGAGGTCCCGCCAGAAACCGAAGCAGTTGAGAAGCCGAAAGAGGCTACAGAACGTGAGGGACCGCAGATGCTCCCAAAACTCCCCCTGCCAGTTGCCGAAGCCAGAACTACCTGCCCAACATGGTTGTGGCTATGCGTGTTATTCACAGGGATATTGCTTGTGTCCGGCGGCATCGCACTATTCTTATTGCGCAGTGCCAGAAAGAACCCCTGACAGGACATGGTCTTGTTGATGAGGGAAGGATTGGGTGAATCTTCGTCCGCGCCAGAAATAATTCGCCCAACCTCGCACTGTAGCGCTGAGTTTACTAACCATCTGCTCCACAGCCAAAAGAAGAAGACTACGACCGGTCATCTCGCTAGCCTCACGGATCAACTTCTCGACCAGCAGTGTCAAGAATCTTTCGAATGCGTCAGCTCTCTTAGTGTGGTGAGCCAGCGCAGAAGCCATTTGCCAGATCGGCCAGGCAAAAAAATCTGAAGACTTAACCTCTTTGATACAGAGAGGTTACGTCTTTTTCTGAAAAAATCGCAAAAAACCGCCACCGGTAACGGCGGTTTCCGGGATTAATAATGTGAGAGCTTTGCACTGAATTGGGATAAACGGGCGCTGTCGAATGAAGAAACATGGGTACGGAGCAGACAACTTGATGACTTGCGACCGGGTTCACTTCTTGATGGATGTGTACATTGCTGATGATCCCAGTTTACCAGCCGAGGACCGGCAGGCATTCAAAACGCATCTCCAGGATTGCTCGCAATGCAGCCAGGAATATGAAGAAAACAGGTTAATTGTTGGCCTGGTGAAGGAATGCTGGCACGATGCAGAGAATGACCGGTTATTTGCTCGACAAGCAGAGCAGCTTATTAAACCCTGGATGACAGTCGATGAGGGTTGGGAGGACCTGAAGTGCCGAATCCCCGAGTTGTCAAAGACCAAAGGGCACGGCAAGCCCCTGTGGCTGTCCCGGTGGGCGGCAGCAACTGCAGCCTGCCTTGTCGTTGGGGTATTTGGTTGGGTGGCCATTTTTATGCTTGCGGGTCCTAAAGTTGACCGGCAGCCTGTGCCCCCAACCGCCTTTGTTTCAGAAGCTGCTCTCGAAATCGAACTGCTAACAGATAAAGGCAAGGTCATTGTTCCCATCGGTACCGAAGTCAAGACTGCCGCCATGGAACGAAAGGCCCTAACGATAAACCGGAAACACAGTATCACAATGAATTCAAGTACGATCCTTTCGATTAGGCGTCTTTCAGAAAAAGCTCTTCCAGGGTGCCTGGTCCACCTGTACGCAGGCGAGATTCTAGCCCACGTTGACCCGGATGGCAATCCTTTTGTGATTGCCACTAAGTACGGCAACATAACAGTCACGGGTACCATTCTGGATGTTGAGACGAACGAGAATTCAACGACGCTCGTGGTATCACAGGGCAGCGCACGGTTTGAATCACCTGGTGGAAGTGTGAAAGTCGCCGCTGGTCAGGTCTCCCGAATATTTGGCCGGGCAATTCCCACCGAACCGGCACCGTGCAATGCAGACATTATGACAGCATGGGCGGCAGGGCATCAAGAGAGCGTTGGATTTCCTAAGGCTCGGCTCAACGCGAAAACACGCGATGACAGTATCGATCCCTGGCTAACTGCAAGGGTGCTATCTATTGACCTTGAACTAATCGACGTTGACGACTGGATCAAGCAAAAGCAGCATTGGTTCAAACAGGAGTTTCCGTGGATATTTCGGCTTAAGGACGCTCTCGCAGAAGAAGGCATTCAGGTCGGTTATCAGGAGTTGTTGACCCAGTCTGGTGACGTATGGCAGTTTGCCTACCCGGAGATGGTGTCAGACCAGATTGCCATTCTCGACCCCAATTCGCTTCGCCGGGCAGCTTCTGAGTACGGCTTTAGCGAACAGTGGCTTGTACAGAACGTTCTCACAGCCGACTGCGCGATTGACACTCTCCGCCAGCAGACAGGGCGCGCCGCTGGCTTGGAGGCATTTGAGAAATGGGCTGCCTGCTTTCAGAATGCGCGAAGGTCCTCAACACAAGTGGACCAAAAAACAGTATCGTACTCGCTCCACGCATGCAATTACCTGGTGAACACCAGGGTAATAGCGTGGTTTGGCGTAAGCAGAGGTAAGCTTGCCTTCAGACCCGAAAACAAGGATACAGTAGCAGACCTGCTCCAGAACGAGGTGAACACCGCCAGGGATCTTAGCACAATGGTCGTCAGGCTCTGGGCATTGGAGAGTAACGCCTGCATTATACATAGGCAGTGGCTGGAAGAGATTATCGACCGAATAAACGCGCTGGAAGATATTGAAAAAAGGATCAGCGAGCATGAAATCCACGAGTAGCATAGTGCTCCAACTGCTGGGGACGCTGTTATTGGCGGCAGCCATTCTAAAGGGCGGGCAATTGCTCACCGAGCCTGTGGCTGATAGCGACATCTGGTGGTCCCGGCCATTCCTTATCTTTCAGGTCGAATTCGAGCTTGCCTTGGCCATCTGGCTGCTCTCAGGACTGTTCAGGAAAGCCGCTTGGCTCGCTGTCCTGCTTTGTTTCAGCCTGTTCTCATTCGTCACGCTCTACAAAGGCCTGACCGGCGCCGCCTCCTGCGGCTGCTTCGGCTCCGTACACGTCAATCCCTGGATAACACTATTGGCCATAGACCTGCCCGCTGTGATACTACTGCTGATTTTCCGGCCGAGATTCGCCTCTCCGCTTGTTCTTGCGTCCTGCCCGCACGACTCTTTGCCCTCCCCACAGGGCTCTTTGCCCTGCCCACAGGACTCTTTGCCATCGCCGCAGGGCTCATTGCCGTGCCCCCAAGACTCTTTGCCGCCCCGCCAGGACTCTTGGCCGTTCGCACTCCGTTTTTTGTCATTCCTGCGAAAGCAGGAATCCATAAAAGCCCTGATCCGCGAATTCCTCGCCCCAATACCTTCATTGCCTCGCCTTGCGGCCACAGCCGGCGTCGGCCTGCTCATCCTCGCCGTAACCACGCCCATACTTGCTCTCAATGAGCCGGCTGCCGTTACCTCCTCCTACGAGGTCCTCGAGCCCGAAACCTGGGCCGGCAAGGAACTACCCATACTCGAATGTATTGATATTGCCGAAAGGCTCAAGACAGGCAACTGGCTCATCCTGCTCTACCACCACGACTGCCCGGATTGCAGCGAGGCAATACGGAAATATGAGCAAATGGCCCGCGACTTGGCCGGAAACGGCGATTTCCTGCGAATAGCCCTTATTGAAATGCCGCCCTACGGCCCACCGCTGGCCCCGGCGGATTCGGCCTGCACCATCGGCCGACTCGCGAATGCAAAAGAATGGTTCGTCACCACGCCAGCCGTCGCCTTATTGACGGACGGCACCGTAAACCAGGCCTGGGAAGCAAAGGCTCCCAATTTCGACACAGTCATAAGCAAAATCGTTTCTATGGCAGAAAAAGAGCCTCTTGCAAAAACAGTTGTTTTCCACCATTCTTGTCATCAACAAGAGAACACGCGCGAGCTTGAAAGGAGGTGATGCCTATGAGAACTGAATCGCTTGATGATTGGTAAAGAACTTCTGATTGCGTCAACTTGATTATAGACGCTCTTGTGAAATCTTCTAAGAAAGGAGATGTACCATGAAAAAGTATGTTTTTCTTGCCTTGTTGTGCGGTGGAATTCTATTGGCGGCAGTAGCAGCGACCTCGGTGGGCGCTCCTGTCCGGAGTTTATCCCAAGCTGAAAAGGCAAACATAATTGCCGGGGAGTGCCACAAGTGCATAGACTGCCGCGCTGCGGCGAACTGTAATGGGCCGGCTGGTTGCACTACAGGCGCCACGTGCGGAGTATATGTGATAAACCTGGACTTGAAATGCGTGTCGGGTACCGGCTCGCAGGGCCCCTGTACCACTGGTTGCGAAGACAAGGATTGTTATAAAGTCAAGGTTTGTTACTGCAACGCGGGTGTAGGTTGGTCGTGTGACCCAGAATCCACGTGGACCATCATGCAGGTATGCATCCATTGGGAGCTATGCTAGTACCGTATTTCGTAGGTTGCGAGTATCGATGGGTTGAGGTTGCTTCGTCGCTTTGCTTCTCGCAGTGACATCTGTGTCGTTTGGCGGTCATTGCGAGCCGACCGAAGGGCGGCGCGGTAATCTCGCAGTCGCATTATTTGCCAAATGCCGTACTGGTGGAGTATTTGTCAGGGACTACCAGCAAGGCTGTATCAGTCGATGTGATGCGGCCTTGCCGGTTCCCTGGGAGTCTTCCTTCAAGTAAATGAAAAGTCTGGGAGCAAATAGCTATGGACCTCAAGTCTTATGTGATTAGTTGTGTTTTATTCGCCGTCCCGTTTACGATGATCAAGCCAGCCCTACCGGGTCAAACAGATACTGAGGCAAATCCCGCCTTGGCACCTGAGATACTCGAAATCATTCAGGGTAATCAGGCCAATCTTGATGCCCTGCAGACTATGCAAGCTACAATAACAACGGTGAGGAGCCTGTCCTTCGGAACCAGAGGAGCCCGCGACCTGACGAATACTGAAAAGGTCTGGTATGATGGAAACCACATGCGAAGAGACCAATTGGAAGGCAAGTTTATCGGAGAAGAAACAGGGCGTTTGTTGTTTGGTGAAACCAGCGATGGACACAAAGGTTATTTCGATGCGCCAACGCCTGGGGCAGTCGAAATAAGGTCGGTGGAATCTTATTTCTACTATGTTCCACAGAATCGAAAAGTCTTTATTGAAGAACCAGAAACGGATAAGAGACGGCTTAACCAGTCTAATCCTCTGCTGATCTATCAGACTGCGCGGGGTTATGCGCTCAAAGACCTTATACTCGAAAGTGCTGAGGTGGGTCAGTATTTCACTGTGAAAAGTGAAAAGCTGGATGGGGATGATTGTATCTTGTTGAGCTGCAATTATACAACCGGTCCTAAATGGACTCTGGAGATATCGGTAGTTCCATCAAAGGGATACTGCATAAGAAAGATACGGGATACAGATCAACAAGGCAATGTAATCGATGAATACACCGCTACCGTGAAGGAGTATGCACCGGGGCTATGGTGGTGCGATACTGTCCGCGCAGAATCCCACCGACCCTGGGAACGGGTTACGGACACAATCGTGGAGCTATCTGTCGATTCGTTGGTGGTCAATGAGCCTATAGAGGCTCAGGTTTTCACGCTGGCCGGTACGGATATTCCTTACGGCACGAAAGTAGTGGATAAATTAACCGGCTTAAATTACGTGTACGGCCCGGGCTTCAAAATGCCTGACGAAGACGTGGATCTGGCAATCGAGGCTGTAGAGAAGTTCCCGCCGGAGCACCAGGCCGCTGTGGACTCTGCCGATTCATCGCAGAATACTCGCCCGAACGTCACAGACCAATCCGATAGAGGAGCGGGCGGAGATGACGCCGATGCGAATAAGTTGAGTCTTGCACAATCCGATCGTCACGTGGGCTTTCAAAACAAACTCTGGCTTGTAGCCATTATTGGATTGGGAATCATTGCAGCAGTGATTGCTTTAGTCTTGGTAAAAGGGAGGAGGTTATGCACAAAGTGAACCCACTCACAATACGTACTTGCTTGACTTCTCTTTTACTCAGTTCGTGGCTGTCCGTCGAACTGCAAGGCGCACGCCCTTCGGATAGTATGGTCGACAGCACACTTGAAGTTTTGCGCGGAGCTCAGTTGGCCCCAAGTGACCGTATGGTATGCGGGCCAGCTTGCCTATACATTGCCGTGAAATATTTTGGTTCAGAAGAATACTCACTGGGTGATATAGCAGAGATGGCAGGTTGGAATCATATCGATGGTACGAATATGCTGGGGTTGCAGAATGCTTGCGAGAAGATGGGGCTATATGCCGAGGCCTTTGAATTAAATACCCAGCAATTAGAAAAGTTGATGAGACGAAATAACGCTCTGGCAATAATTGAAAACATGAGCCATTTCTATCTCCTTATGAAAGCCGATGATGGGAAATTCCTCCTTGTAACGACGCCTGTAGAACCGAAATGGATCAATGCTGCGGAAATGGCAGAGGTCTGGGACCGTAAAGCACTCCTATTCTCCAAACAATATATCGATGCAGGTAACATGCCAACAACAGCACTGTTGCTATTGTGTGTGGGTGGTGCACTGTTAGTCATACTAACCTTGGGATACCTCCTTAAGAAACATTACAACTCAACCGGCGCGAAGCTAGGTGCATCGGCATGTTGAAATACAGGAGAAGCAGCATAGGAAAATCCGGAGTTATTTTTCATGGGTATTTTTGGAAATAAAAGAAACATAATAGCATTATTCGCAATTGTCGTATTGGTTGGTTTTGCCTGTGCGCTGTTTTTATCTCACGACAAGAAGGACCAAGCACTGCGTTTCCGAAAGCATCACCTTGATTTCGGAGAGCTGGATTATGATACTGAGGTCAAGGCCAGTTTCAGTTTCAAAAACACGAGTTCTAATTTGATAAATATAGAGAAGGTTAAGGCTGATTGTAGATGTACAGATGTTTCTGCCAACAAGGAGCAAGTCTTGCCTGGCGAAGAAGGTCTGATCGAAGTAACATTTCGTTCTTCGAACACATCCGGTCTTGAAAATCACCAAATATTTGTCCACACCGATTCACCTAATCAGGAAACCATTAAACTAACAATATCTGCTCTGGTCGCTCCGAAAATCGAGATGGTGCCCAGGGCAATTTCGTTTGGCCGGGTGTTAAACGTGCAGGATACTAACCCTCGCCAAGTAGCTGTAATATCACACTTGGGGCAACCTCCGCAGGCTATTCACGTTTCCAGTTCCAGCCCGTATGTTAAAGCGACACTTCTTGACAGACAACCTGTCTCCAGTCGACAAGTTGGAAGGATCAAGATCGAACTTTGTGGTGCTCCACCAGCCGGTCACTTGAAGGAAAGAGTTCTTGTGACAACTCGTACGAAAGAACGCATTATTAATAGCTCCATCAAGGTGGTAGCAGAGATTATGAGCTCAGTTCAGGCCGTTTCACAGCAGCGGCTAACCACCCCCATGCTGGCTCTCAATGAGCCCGCCGTGGTTACCTCCTCCACGAGGTCCTCGAGCCCGAAACCTGGGCCGGCAAGGAACTACCCATACTCGAATATATTGATATTGCCGAAAGGCTCAAGACAGGCAACTGGCTCATCCTGCTCTACCACCACGATTGCCATGATTGCACCGAGGCAATACCCAAGTACGAACAAATGGCCCGCGATTTGGCCGGAAACGGCGATTTCCTGCGAATAGCCCTTATTGAAATGCCGCCCTACGGCCCGCCTTTGGCCGCGCCCGATTCACCCTGCACGCTCGGCCGACTTGCCAATACAAAAGAATGGTTCGTCACAACCCCGGCTGTTGCCTTGTTATCGGACAGCCAAGTAAGAGGGGCGTGGGAAGCAAAAGCACCGGATTTTGACACGATTCTCAGCAAAATCGCTTCTACCGCAGGAAAAGGGCCTTTTGCAAAAAATATTCGTTATCCCGGATTTTTCTTATCAACAAAACAACGCGCGGAAGCGCCTGAAAGGAGGTGATGCAAGGCAAAAAACACAGGGAGATTCTAAGTTAAAATAATTCAAAGAATTAATTTTTGTCATCCCAGTGAAAAGGATGACACCCTGTCAAGGAGATGGCAATGAGAAAAGAAAGAATAGAAATATCGTGTTCAAGAATTTGTTTTGCCTGTGCCGTAGTACTTATGGCTGCTTCTTTTGTTATGCCAGCTAATGCATATCGGATCCCTGGCATTTATGGAGCGAATTGCTGCGGTTCAACGCCACTTTGCGTTGGTACAGATGATCTTTGTAACGGCGACGATTGTTCGCCAGTAGGTGCGAATTGCGATACGAAGACCGATTATGCCACTACTACAACTTGTGTCACAGGCACTTTGACAGGCACCTGCGACGCTGGCAGCAACTACACTTGCTGGGAACAGTATCACTGTACCTGCCACGACGGGTGGATTTGGGACACATGCAGCGATACAGGCTCTTTTATGAGTTCATCGGTTCCTGTTACTAAAAAGAACTGTCAGCCATGAGTAATTGCGTCTGTGCTTTTCGATTTAGAGGCATTGGGTGGGGCCACTTAAAATAGTGGCCCCACCAGTTGAGGCAAAGTCTATCCGTACGTGTTTAGCCTGAAACCAGTGCTGATATCTCAGTCTTGAGCCCGAGATTTGCAGTTTTTGCGGGGCAATTAACATCTTTAAGCAAAGAATTAGTCATGAACTCATCGCTAACAATACTAATACTTGGCTAAACACGTACGTCTATCCATAGACTTTGGATTGTGGATGCACATATAGTCGTCATTGTTAGAATATAAATAGAAATGTCGTTCTTGTTGTGAGCAAGAATCTATTCTTGAGGTATAAGACTATGAATAAAATCTGGATAATCAAGATTTGTGTTTTGTTCTTTGTGTTGACCACCTTCATCAGGGCGACAACCCTAACAGCATCGGACGATGAAGATATGTTTCTCTATATCATTAGTGGCATGCAGTCAAATCTTAGTAACGCTAAGACAGGCAGTGGGTCTTTCATTTGGAAGGGTGAGGGGGACTATTTTGCAACTGGCGCACAAGAACCACGGGAATTTACAGCTTCATTTGCGTTTGATGGTGAAAAGATTAGGTATGACCGTGTGTTTAACTATGAACGCAATCCTACTAAAAAGGCAATGAATGGTAAAGTGTATTTTGAATACAAAGAGTATCCAGATGATGAGATACCTTACGTTGTGCCCA
>Ga0307378_10010136_pt1 | contig 12267 bp, 7 predicted proteins | sample UN1MG_FD_202238 | JGI IMG/M metagenome (GOLD analysis project Ga0307378, IMG submission 202238) | Soil microbial communities from Risofladan, Vaasa, Finland - UN-1 | ecosystem: Environmental > Terrestrial > Soil > Coastal area > Acid sulfate soil | place: Finland: Risofladan, Vaasa | collected...
TGGTAATCTTCGAGGGCGCGGCCGGACGACCCCGCTACCTGTCCATCGAGGATGGAAAAGCCGAGCTCAAGGATGCCTCTAGCCTGTGGGGCTTGGACACGCACCAGACGACCGATCGGCTGCTCAAGGGGACGTCGTCCCAGGCGTCGGTGGCCTGTATCGGCCCTGCTGGGGAGAGAGGCGTGCTCTACGCCTCGGTGATGAACGAGAAGGACCGGGCTGCGGGACGGGGCGGGGTCGGATGCGTGATGGGGGCCAAGAACCTCAAGGCCATCGTGGTCCAGGGCACCCACAAGACACCTGTGGCGGACGCCTACGCCTTCCAGGAGGCCAGGAAGACCGCCCTGACCATGATCAGCGAGGCCCCGATCACCAAGAACGCCCTCAAGGAGTACGGCACGGCGGTCCTGATCAATATCATCAACCAGTTCGGGGCCCTGCCCACCCGCAATTTCCAGGAAGGGTACTTCCCCGACGCGGACTCCGTCTCGGGGGAGACGCTCAAGGAGCTGATCTACGAGCGCAGCTCGGCCTGCGCCACCTGCTCCGTGGCCTGCGGCAGAGTGACCAGGGTAGCCGATCGCACCGGCGAGGGACCCGAGTACGAGACGATGTGGGCCCTGGGCCCCATGTGCGGGGTGAAGGACCTGGAGCAAATCACCGAGGCCAACTACAACTGCAACGAAGCGGGCTTCGACACCATCACCGCAGGCAGTACCATCGCCTGTGTCATGGAACTGTGGGAGAAGGGGTACCTGGACAAAGCCACTGAGGACAAAATCAGGGACGAGCTGGGCTCGGAGCTGCGCTTCGGCAACGGCGAGGCCATGCTCAAGTGCACCGAACTGATCGGCCGCAACGAGGGCTTCGGCCAGATGCTGGGACAGGGTTCCCTGCGGTTGGCGACCCGTTTCGGCCATCCAGAACTCTCCATGAGCGTCAAGGGTCTGGACCTGGCCGCCTACGACCCCCGCGGCTTCAAGTCTATGGGCCTGGCCTACGCCACCTCCACGCGGGGCGCGTGCCACCTGAGGGCTTATTTCGTGGGACCCGAGGCCCTGGCCACACCCTACGCCGTGGACCGCTTCGCCACTGAGGGCAAGGCCGCTCTGGTGATCCTCTACCAGGATCTGAGCGCGGTCATCGACTCCATGGGTTTGTGCATGTTCACCATCTTCGCCCTCAATCCGGAGCATTACGCCGGCCTGCTCTCCTCGGTGACCGGCGAACGTCTCGATGGAAGAGGACTCCTCAAATTGGGTGAGCGGATCTGGAACTTGGAGCGCCTCTTTAACCTCCGCGAGGGCTTCACCAGGGCGGACGACGCCCTGCCGCCCCGGTTTTCGGAGGAGACGCTGCCCCGGGGCCACTCCAAGAACCAGGTGGTGGACTTGGAGCCCCTGCTGGAGGAGTACTACAGGCTTCGTGGTTGGGACGAAAACGGGGTGCCCACGGAAGCGAAGCTGGAGGAGCTGGGGCTGAGTCAAAGTTGACGTGGGGGCTTAGGGCCGGGTATAATAGGTGTACGTGCCCCCATCGTCTAGTGGACTAGGACACCGCCCTTTCAAGGCGGCGACGCGGATTCGAATTCCGCTGGGGGCACCTTGGGTGCAGTATCGCAACGCGCGGGCGAAACCCGCGCGTTTTTCGTTGAGCGCGACCGCGGATGCAACATGGCCCGCCCCGTCAACGCCCCAGCCCTAGATAGGCTTCTCCAAGCGTGAAGACGACCTTCGGTTGGCTCGGGTCGATGGAGTCAGCCTTCTTGGCGACCGCTGCCCAAAGCTGCGCCGCTTCGCACTGCAGCTTTGGGCAGTCCGAGTTGAACCTGATGTTAGACAAACACCGCGAATATCCCGTACCGACTCTGAGCGGACACAACCCATTGGACAAACCGTGGAGACGACGGCTATGCCCGCCCTCCATCCGTCCTCTGTTTCATGAATGGCTAGCAGTGCACCTTAATGCCCGCGAAGGTTGAAGAGGGACTGACCTGGGCTGGGTAGCGACCACTTGCACGGCACGGGCCTCGGAGCCAAGCTAAGGAGTCGAATGGTATCACACGAGGCTTAGTAACGGTACCTGCGTAGTAAGTCCTTCAGCTCCGCCAGCATCTCAGGGGGCGGTTCTGCCAGCTGCGCACTGGGGCCCGCGTCTTCCCTGGGCATGCGACCCATTCCGCGGCGATAGTCGGCAATCCGATCCACAAGTCGCAGCTCTGGATACACCTCGTCGATCACCGAAATCAGCACCCCCTCTTCAGGGGCGATGGGTATCCCCGGATCGAACCAATGCGCTGGCTCTTGCACCTCGGGCCGAACTCGCGGTGCCAACTCGGGTTGGGGGCGTGCAACGATTCTACCCCTGCGGAAGTGGGCGGGCTCCATCCAGTCCGTACGCAGCTTCAGCTTGAGCGCCTCGAACCAGAACAGGTAGAGACCATAGGTTCCTGCTTTGATGGGAACCGGGTCATCCTCGATCCCCTTGAGAGCTCGGGCCAATTCCCGGTCCCAAAGAGTGTCCTGCAGCCCATCAGTGATGATGATCCCCATCGCCCGTCCGTCTTTCACCTCGAACGTGAATGGCAATGCGGTCGCCACTACAAAGCCAATCTCCCGTGATACCCGATCAAAGGCCTGGTCTATTCCCGCCTGGTACTTGTCTCGAATGAGGGTATAGATGGCGAGCAGGTCATCGTGGAGGTTGACAACCATCGGATGAGCTGGCTCCGGTTCGACCGGGGGGAATTTTGTCTCTCGCACATTCCACCTCCATATGTGGTGTATGTTGCCCCGGACACTAGGCTATCCGCACTTTGTAGGCGGGCACATCCGGGTCTTGTGTGGGCCGGTGCGCGGCAACGGGGCTTCACCTCCTTTCTTCTCTTTGTTGCTGCAATCGGCTCTTGAACACGTGATACGGAATCGGCGTTGGCGCTATGCCGAAAAGGCCCGCAGCGTCCACCGATACAGCCTGTGGTGCTACAAACTCCAACTCGCCCAGGCTCTCACAGCCGCGATATGGCATGGGTTTGCAGGTCGGGAACGGCCAGGCTGCCCGAATCGGCGTGGGCGTCGGTGCCATGGCGTCTTGGTCGCGGCGTTTGTATGCCTCGCCCAGCCGGTCCTGAACGCGCTCGCCCTGAGCATAGAGCTCCCTACCTCTGGTGTCCACGCATCGCCGCATCTCTGCGGCGAAGTCCCACGTCATACTCTGATCGTTCGGGTCGCTCGCCGCTACGAAGTCATAGATCCGACACAACCACTGGTACGTATCCAGGTTGGTCTCTTTGATGAAGCTACGCGCAGCCGCGCGCAGCGTCTGTGTCAGCACTTGGGGGTGGAAGCGCCGCAGCAACTGGAAGTAGAAGTCTACCTGCATGTTGAAATAGTGAAGCCCGAAATCGCTGAAGTTGCGGTCAAAGAAGGCATGGTTGGCGATTTGGTGAAAAACCTCCGAGCGCGGATCCTTGAGGCGGTAGTCAAACCCAAAGTGGTCGCCCAGCAAGCGGCCTTCAGCGCGTAGTTTCTCCTCCAAGCCTGTCCCAGCGTAGGCCTCTGCTCGGCAGAAGTTGAACGGGTTCTCCATGTGCCGTTCTATGAAGCGTAGGTTGATCAAGATGTCGTCCAAGACCGTGTCAGGCTCGAACATCAGTATGTTGTAAGCGACGTGCACGTCAAAATCATTCAGGATTTCCAGCGCGTCCAGGATCTGGTCGAACGTGCATCTGCGGTTCAGGTTGCGCAACCCATTCTCAGATGCATTCTCGACGCCTAGGAATACCCGAAACAGTCGCAGGTCGTCCAGCACACGGATCGAGTCATATGTAATGCTATCGGGCCGCGCCTTGATCGCTATGGCAATCCCCTCTACGCCGCTTCGCTGTAGTTCGGCTCGCAGCTTCTTGAAGCGTTGAAGAGCCTTGTCTGGATTTTGGAGAAAGAAGTTGTCGTCCTGAAAGTTGAATATCCGGACTCCATGACGGAAGTAGAGTTCCTTCATTTCTGCTACGATGTTCTCCACGCTGCGAAGTCGGAGTTTCTTCCCACCTACCCGCTTATACCAAGCGTTGATGCTACAAAAGGCGCAATTGCGCCAGCACCCTCGGCTGCTCAGTATGCTCGCAATGGGCTTGTCGAAATAGTCATGCAATGTTGTGCGCTTCGGGAATGGCAGCGCATCCAGATGATCCGGCTTGGCGCTTGATGGGTTGATCGCCACCGAGCCATCGGATCGTCGGTAGCACAGGCCGGGAATCGTGGAGATAGCGTCGAGGTGGTCAGCCAATGCACAAATGAGCTCCTCCCCCTCGCCGAGGGCTATCGAATCGAATGGTGGGAAATCCTTCAGCAGGCGCTCACAATTGAACGAAGCAAAGTGCCCTCCAGCAATCACGTGGCCATGGTAGCCTGAATCTCGAACCGCCTGCGCCAAACCGCAGAACTCTCGCGCCCGGTTTGTGAATACCATTGACAAGCCCATGACCTGCGGCTCGAAAGCGTTGATTCGTTCCACGGCATGCGCTGTATCATGCCTTGAGTTGAAGGGAATGATCTCCACCTGGTGGCCTGCGCGCTCCAGCGCAGAGGCCATGTAGCGCAGACCGAGGTTCTCTTCCAGTTCTGCACCCACCAATGCAACTTTCATAAGCCCCTCTCTTGCGCCGGGTTCATCATTGTTCAGTTAGACTTCGCTTTGTTGAAGCTCTCAACATCGCAGGCACGGCTTCTTGCTTATGTTGACCGATAACCTCGTCCGCCGTCGAAGCCGCGGAGAGACCTTTGTAACATGCAGGAAGCCTGACCTATCTCACATTTGCCATCCGACGGCGAAGTGCCACTGTCTGCTTGTAGTGTTGGTGAACCATGCCCGACCACTCACTCCTATTCTACATCTCCAAAATCCGCATCGTGGCCCGTTTCACGGTCACTTCTCTGACGAGTCTATGACCAGATACATCCTCCAGTTCACCATCAGGCTGAACGCTGCTCCAGTAGCTCTCTTCGAGCCCTTTCCATACGGGGAAGACACCGGGCACAGGGGGCTGCTCAAACGCCAACCAAGGGCCCTATGCAGGTGCTATTCCTTGATCATGATGAAGTTGACGCCTCCAACCACCCTGCGGTTGATGAAGCCGGTCAGCGCGAATTCGGCCTGCTGCCCTGGGCGAACTTGGGCCAGCTTGGGATCCATGATCACACATGCCTCCGTCCGCTCACCTGGCGGTATCACCTGAGGATCCGGGTGTCTGACCCAGGTTTCCCAAAGCCGTTCCGTTTCCTGCTGCGCTGGGGTGATTAGCTGGCGCAGCTCCAGATGAACCGCGGTTGGCTCCTCGGTCGGGTTCCAGAGAACGAAGCAAACCTCTGCCGGCGAAGACGTCGGCCCGACATGGCAGTTCTCTTGACCTTTGTTGTTGCTCTCGTTGATATCTTCAATGTGATAGATCTCAACCATTATGCACAGATGGCCTGTGCTGGGCGGTGCCCATTGCACTTGTGCCTCTTCCACTTGGTGAGCCGGAATATCGACAGCGTCTGTACCTATGACTTCCCACACTCTATCCGGCTGACCCACGCCGAAATTGGCCCATTTGAAAGTGACCGTGACGTCTTTGGCTTCGAATTCGGTGTCATTGTGAATCTTCACTTTGATCGTGTAGGTGTTCCCCGCTGTGAGGTTGTTCGATTCGACGGGATTGCCGTTGCTGTCGTATAGCTGGATCTCCGGGTTGTTCCAGATCGGGTTATCACCGGCATGTAGATGCCAGGTGGTGCTGTCCCACTGGTCATAGGTGTAGAGATCGATGGGGTTCGCCGTGCGAACCCGGAAAACGTCAGCGGCGTAGCGGTCTGAGGTCTGGCCGTGGGCAAGGATATTGACTGGCCCCAGTTCATAGGGCGATGGAACTTGAAGGTCCACATCTTCCACCCCTGATTGGCCAAAGCTCCCGGCCGTTGCGCCCCTGGTCAGGGCAAGTTGATCGGCAAAGTAGACGTCCACGTCCTCGCTTCCAGAAAAGTCTTGCCCACCGACGTGGACAGTCTGGTTTGCGACACCATTGTCAGGATCAAGCCGATTGAGAGCTGCCCCTCCGATGTTGACCTTGATACTCTCCTGGTAAGGTCGATAGTTGTGAGCGGTGACCGTGATGTCAAGGTCGCCGGAGCCCGGTGCGCTCAGCGTGAAGCGGACGACACCTCCGGGATTCGTCTGGCGGACGGCGATGATCGAAACATCGCGAGTGAGTACTACCGTAGCCATGTGGACTGGATCGCGGGTGGTGGCATCCGTTACCTTCACGACGAAGTCTTGCTCTCCAGTAGACCCGATACCCTCCGGGTGGTCAACATCGAACCTGCCCGGTTGGTCTGTCCACACAGGCATCTCGGGATCGCCGAAGAGTGTATACATCTCGAAGCTCGCTTGGCGATGAAAGTCATCGTTGTAGTAGTTGGCCATGTATACCTTGCTAAAGGTGTTTATCTGACCCATCCTGACCAGGGGACCCATCTCAATATCTGGAAGTTGCCCGGGGCCAAATGGAGGGTTGGGGTCAAAATCTGGCCAGATAGCCTTGGCCGCGCCAAGCATCATGAAGTCGTTGTTGTCCCAGCTGATCCGTGTCGCGCCGATGATAGCCACAGCGCCTGCGTTGCCTAGTCTCAAGAACTCCTCGCAGAAGCTCTCGTCAGCGTTGCCGAGGGTCTGAATTCCGGGAGTGCCTGTATTCCAATCCGTATTGGCCGCATCTGTTTCATTGTCGAACCACCCGGTCTCGCAGGCAAAGGAGAGAACAACGGGTGTCAGAGCGCCATTCGTCAGTGCACCAATGTTCGCAGTCCCGAAACCAGGTCGGTCCCAAAGATTCCACAAGCCATGGCCGTCATAAACCACAAGGAAGTTCCCGTTGTTTGTCGCGTTTCTAATGTCTGCCGTGGCACCGTTCCAGGGAAGACCAGGAATACCGGCCGCGGGATTGCCGGCGATGGTCAACCGATCGGGGAGGGGCGTGCCGTTCTCGTAGAACTGTGGCCCAGCGGCCCAGTTTCCGCTCTGGTCATAGATACGCGCACAATTGTACGCACTGTTCTGGAGATGTGTACGGATCTCTGTCGCGAACTCGATGATGCGGAAGGATACGTCCTCTTGCCCGTCGACGAGGGCGTCATCCTCGAAAAGGCACACCAACGATGCATCAGTGTAGTAGTTGGCATTTGCCGGTGTCGGCGGGGGTGTTTGCTCGTAGGCGAGTATCTTGTCAACGATGTTCTGTGCCTCTAGGAGGGTGTCGACCGAGAGCCGCCCGATGAACATATCCGGGAAATAGTCGGGGCCCATGACGTTACCCCCATCCATGACAACACCATCTACGGTGACATAGTATAGATCGGACCCAATGAAAGTGTTGTTGTGGCTGGGATGGGTTGCGCTGACCTGATCCACCTGATAATTGGTGGGAATGAACTCAGCGTCGCCGACGAGCAACACGTAGGTCGGGACGGGGTCCCAGTTGTCATACGCGTCCTGAATGTAGTCCCGTATGTCGTCTGCGGTGGTGCCGCCAGGGATGTCGGCAACATCCACCACTTTGGTTGTGTAGCCTTTTCGTTGCTTCCAATCCCGGAGCCGAACAATGGGATTATTGGGGTCTGTCGGGTTGTAGAAGTCGCCATGGGTAATGATCAAGTAATCGCATCCCTCCTTTCGTTCCTCCCGGGCATCGCCTCTTGCGAAGCGATTGGCATCCTTGTAGTTCAGGACCGACGCCTGCAGGAGTTCCTCAAAGGCTTGGGATTCGATTCTCGGATCAACCCGTGGGATCTGGGCAGGTTGATCGTAATTGAGACGGACCTCGATATTGGAGAAGGCTTTGATCTCCCTGGTGAACGGGTTATACTGGATTGGATTCACTTTGAGAAACACGATGCGATGCCCGCGGATCACGCCGATGTCCCGAATGCTGATTGCGGCCAAGTCTGCCGGGTAGTCCGCGTCTGTCAGGTAGGTATCCTCGTCTAGGGCGAATTCACCTTCTTGGGCTGGGCCCTGTCGGATCTGCCTCTCTTGAGCAGGATAGGCGTTGTAGCATTCCAGCGTGACTGATTCTGATTTGACAATCTCAATGCTGATATCAACCCCTTGAGGTATCTCTACGATCTGGCCCACGATGGGCAACTCCGGTTTGCCCAAGTCGAGCAGTGTTGTGTGGCCAGGGATGGACAGGCGATGGTAGGTCACCCCATCGACCTCGACTTCGTGGACGAACATTCCTGGCACGTCGAAGTTCACCATGAGGCCCGTGGTCGTCTCGTCCTTCATGTAGGCACGTGGTGTTTCCTCTGGCCCGGATATCCCATCGAAGGGGATCCATCCTAGCCGAGGTCGAGCGCACACCTTGGTCTCTACCGTGTTGGTTTCAATCTCGGGCTGTCCACTTGTCTGGATCGAGGCCTGGTTGCGAATCAACCCGGCTTCTTTGATGACCGCTTCGAATTGAACGGACCCGGCCTGACCTGCTGTGACATCTACTGCTTCCCAGATGACGGTGTGGTCTTGCTCATCGTAGGCGCCATTGTCGAGTGCGGTTACTTGCGTCAGGTTGGGATCCAGCGTGTCCAGGATAGTGATGTCCGCCTGTTGCGTGGAGTCATTGACATAGTTGATCCTGTACCTGGTCACGTCACCAGCATAACCTACGTCCTGGGTGAGTTGGCCACGATGGGAGACTATGACCTTGTTGCTCGTGGGTTCGGGGACGGGGACGGGCACGGGCGCACATCCTGAGCCGGTCGCGGTAAGAACAAGGCCGAGGAGAACCAGATTGATCGCTGACAAGGATACAGTCCTTCTCATCTGTCTTGCTCCTTCTCCGGCGGGAAGTCAAGGGGACAAGTCTGTCGAATTGTCATTCCGCCGATTGCTCCGGTCTTGGATACAGACAACCTTACGACGAGCGCCTCCAAACCCAGTGGCATACTCGCGATCGTACAAAGCACTGCTGACATCACGTCCTTCCTACTGGGATTCCCTCACTTCGGTGGCCAGCGTGGTTGCTCCGAGTGTGCGGTATCGGTCGCCTGCACCCCGTCAACCAGTGCACGCGGATCCCGATCGAGATTCACAGTATCTCGCAGTAGAGCGAGCAATGATCAGACACGTTGCTGATGAAATCGAGCCTGGCTGGTCCCTGAAGTTGTTGCCAGCCCGTCACTCCTACGTAGAACGGTTCTACGCTGCGCTGACCAAGGACCCTGAAGCTGATATTGTCTGTTGCTAGAACATGGTCCAGGTCAGATAGAATCCGGCCGTCGCTGAAAGTAGCGTCCAATTCCTTAGCCAGCAGAACCATACTCCGTCGGCTTGCATACTCCTCTAGGGCCCCTATCTCCTCGTCTTGAGCAACTCGCTCATCGCTTCTTCTCCTGGTCGGAAACAGCATACCCATCGTGTTCATGTCACCCAGCACAATGAACTTGCCATCCACCGACGATGCTTCGGCCAACCTGTCGACAGTTCGCTTGAGGGTCCATGCCTTCTGATACATTTCGTAGCGGTTCCCGAAGTCTCTCGCTTCGGTTCCGCTGTCTGTATGTAGGAACAGGACATTGTACAGCTCCTCGCCAGTGGCAAGAGTGAGTAGTACACCAGGGCGAAGATATGGGTTGCAGACTTTAAACTCACGCTTCTGGCTGAACACAACTTGATCGAACTTGTGCCTGCGGACGCTGGCGAGAATCTCCTTGTTCTGCGGACCATCAGTCAGACTGTAGTCGTAGTCCGGTAGGTAATTCCTCATCAAGTCCACGATATCAACATCCTCGACCTCAAACAGCCCAAAGACATCAGGATCCAGGGACCCGATGTGGTCAGTCACCTCAGACAGCTGGGCAGCATCGCCATCAAACTCCTCCACATTCCAAGACAATAGCGAGAATGCCATGGTCCTTCCTCCCCTATGCCCCCGATTTCGTCCGCGTCAGTAGCTGCGCTTCAATAGTGATGCACAAAAGGTGCTAGAGGGCTCAAGTGTGCGGTCTCGATCGGCCGCACCTGGCCTAGACCACTCTAGATTCGCAGTGGACGCAGAAACCGGCCAAACATCCGGCCGGTTTCATCATTGGCTTCCTGAGGGTAGGGTTGCTACAATGTAACCCTCAGTCCGTCGCCGCCGTGATCATACTCCTAGCCACAAAACAGAAAGCGCCAGACTCTCGCGCCCTCAAGCACGGCCAGCCAGCGCTTCTCGCACGTGTCGGTTCCTCCCTTCAGCAAACCACGCTCATGAAGCAGAGAGAAATCGTAATATGGATTGCCATTGTAGGCTAGTGTTGTCTCCTACGTACCTATCTGCGGGATAGTGACTCCATTCTATACCAGATAGAGACGTTTGTCAAGCGCCTCGACCAGGTTTTAAGGTAGCATGCTCGCTGGGTTTGTGCTACCAGAGGCCAGTGGATTAGGACACCACCCTTTCAAGGTGGCGACGCGGATTCGAATTCCGCTGGGGGCACCAAGGATGAGCGAGCAGTTCTAAGTCGCAACTGCTCGTTTCTCGTATGCCTGCTAGGACTCGCGCTGTGCCTACGACTAGCGTCCCGCTCTCTGCAAAGGTTTCCTCCCCTTGCGCACCCGTGGCAGTTGATGACAGCCAGGACGAGGCGTGTGTCTCAGACGATCATCGAAGTAGAGGCGAAGTCAGCCGAGTGTACCACAGATGGGAAGATGCTGCAATAGGAGTTCTTGCCAACAGAAAGAGGCCCCGCCGTCGGGAGGCGGCGCATGTACTGAGCGCCGCCAGGAGATCCCGATCAACGGAGTATCCTCAACGGGCCTTGCAGTGGATGGAACCGTGCGGCGCGGCCAGTCATGCCCACATGGTCACTTGGGACGCTTCCTGCGGTCGAGCGCGGAGCCTGCGGCTGGATTTGCGCAAACTCGCGGAAGGGTTTACGCGGCGGGCGTGGGGGGGGGAACGAGCTTCCGGGGAAAGTCTTCCAACAATGAGGAGATTCACCCCCTGCCCGAGTTGGGACACCTCATGCGCTTCGGATGTCCATCCGACATGAGCCGATAGATTTCGCCAGATGAGTGAGTACTAATATACCTACCACGGAGGGTGCTGGAAGAAGGCGTACAATACTACCGTCGTGGACATTATGCACGCCAGTACAATGATGGTGGCAGCGATGATGCCCGCAATGGCCAACACGTTTCCTCGGTTCTGCATCTCAAGCCTCCTCCTGTGAAAGCGCGTTCGTGCCATGGTCACGTCAATCAGACCACCTTGATATCCGCGACCCCGTAACCTGCCAATCTAGTGCACTTCTGGTGAACGCGCAAGTCATGGATTCCCGGTGAACTCCCCACGAATCATTGGGTTTCTGGCCCACATCGGGGCGCCGGGGAACCGCCACTTGGCACCGCTTCCGGGCACCAGCGCTTCTCTTCGGTATCGTCTGTCTCCGCCGCCAGCCAGAGGTAGGCCAAGGTCATCTTGAGGACAAGGAGGTGACCGCGGCAGGCTCTCAACACAAAGGAGCACCGCCGGAAATGAGAATGGGGAGCTCGTTTGACCCGTAAACCAGAATGTAGTATAGTCGAGCGAAGTGGCTTGGTCCTCGTCCCGGCGATCGACGTGGATCGGCTCAGGGAGGCGCTGGCGTGGACCTGTCTCCACCGCTTGGCTTTCAACGCAGCACAGAGGACGTCTTTGAGGTAGTAGCAACGCGGCGAGGTCCCGATCCACCGCGTGGGCCGCCAGTCTCGCTTCCGAAGGGAGTGGGATGGGCGGCTTTCTGTTTTCAGGCAGGGGATGCACGAGGTTTTCCCAAGACGGATGCACAATGGCAGTTTACCAGACAGACAAGAGGGAGGCACGTACTATGCGACCCGTTTATGCCGTGTCAGGCGGAGTTAGCAAGTTTGCCAAGGCCCGCCCAGACAAGACCTTTCCCGCGTTGGTGAAAGAGGCATACGACTATGCTGTCGCCGACCTGGGACTGACCCATCGCCAGTTCGTGGAGATCGTGGATGGCTCTGTAGCCTCATACTTCTCCGATCATTTTTCCCGCCAACTGATGGCAGGCATTATGGCTCAGGACTACCTGGGCCTTTGTCCCAAACCAAGTCATCGAGTAGAAGGGGGCGGCGCCACCGGCGGCATCTGCTTCCAGGAGGCATGGAAGGCTGTGGCTTCGGGCTACATGGATGTCTGTCTGGCCTACGGCTTTGAGACGATGAGCCATGTAGCGACCTGGAAGGGCA
>Ga0307378_10010137_pt1 | contig 12267 bp, 8 predicted proteins | sample UN1MG_FD_202238 | JGI IMG/M metagenome (GOLD analysis project Ga0307378, IMG submission 202238) | Soil microbial communities from Risofladan, Vaasa, Finland - UN-1 | ecosystem: Environmental > Terrestrial > Soil > Coastal area > Acid sulfate soil | place: Finland: Risofladan, Vaasa | collected...
CTGCGGAGCAATATATGAACTCCAGCCGACCGAGTCGGTATTGATTGAGAGCTCCTTGACGCCGGCTTTTTTATATTCGGCCCCCATCCCATGAAAGCGACCGTCGAAGGTGGGCCGGGAGAATTCTATGACTCGCGGGCCGATATTGACAAAAACTCCATCCCGTTTCGCCGCTTCCCGGCCCACGATGTACCCGCCGTAAGCCGTGTGCGTGGGGATGACTTTCAGGTTGTTCTCGTCATTGAACATGCGAATCGTCTGCATAACGCCCCAGCCCGAGTATGTGTGCACAATCGCCGGCATCTCGCCGTTGAAAGCCTTCCGCATCTTCTCCAGCTCCAGTTTTAATTCAGGCTTTTCCTTTCGCTCGCCCCGTTCATACGCCTGCCATGCTTCGGTGTACTCTTTCGCCTGTTTGAGGATCTGTCTCATAAGCCAGGACATCCCCATTCTCGTTGCGCCCAGGTCGCCGGCGCGGCGTTCGGGATTAAAAGCCTGTGTCATTTTCAACGCGCCGTACTCGCGAAAAATCATCTTTTCAGGGTCGGATGGGTCAAGCTTGATAATCACGCTGAAGCCCGCCAGGTTTGTTCCGCTGCCGGGCATCGTGTTAATTGTAGTTACGCCTCCTGTGATACCCTTTTCAACGCTGATGTCTTCGGGATTGACGCTGTCGGCGATTTTCAGTTCTGGATTAATCGGCGTGACCATGTCATTGAATCCGCCTTCGACACCGATGTGCGTATGGGCCTCGACAATGCCGGGCGTAACCCATCGGTCCGAAGCGTCAATCAAAGTGTATCCTTGCGGGATCTGGATGCTCGATGCGGACCCAAGAGCCTCGATCTTTCCGTTGCTGAGAAGAATAATGCCGTTATTGATAACACCTTTGCCGACGACAAATTCCCCGCCCGGCATCATCGTCAGGATCTTGCCCGCTTTGACGGCGTACTTTGGCGGTGCCGGCGAATCTTTGGCAATTGATGTACCGGCGGTCAGGGCCACAAAAATAATCACTGAAATACAGCACACATATTTCATTCGTTTGTCCCGCGTCAAATCTTTCGGTTTAACGTTCTATCTATTACTATTCGAAAATTATGACGATTTTTCCTTCGCAACTAAATTTACGCCATTGCGCTGATAGGCGATTCTGCCGTTAATCAGCACAAGATCAACTGCGGCCGCAACATCAAGCAAGCTCCCTTTCTTGATGACGATATCGGCATCCTTGCCCACCTCCAGTGAACCGATGCGGTCGTCGACACCGAGTGCCCGGGCAGGCTGGATGGTAATAGCCTCCATCGCAATCATCTCATCCAGGCCGTAATGAACTGACATAGACGCCTGGAAGGCAAGTTCCTCCTGCATTCCCCATCCGACGGAATCCGTATTGATAGAAAGATTCCTGACGCCCCGGCTTATGTATTCGGCGCCCATTCCGTGGAATCGACCATCTATCGGAGCGCTCCATCCCCGGAAATCGACTAGTCGCGGACCGATGTTGACGTGGACCTTCTCGCGTTTCGCCGCTTCCTCGCCGGCCATATATCCGCCCATAGACGTATGCGTCGCGATGGTTTCCATCTTATACTCATCGTGAAACATGTACATGCTTTCAAGGATGCCCCAGGCATCGGCGCTGTGAACTATAGCTGGGATTTCGCCATTGAAGGCCTTTCGCATATTCTCAAGCTCGGGCTTGTACGCCGGCTTGTCTTTACTTTTACCGCTCTCGTATGACTTCCAGGCATCCGTGTATTCTTTCGCCTGGTTGAGAATCTGCCGGAGCATCCAGGCCATGCCCATCCGGGTCAGCCCCAGGTCGCCGGCGCGTCGTTCCGGATTAAAAGCCTGGGCAATTTTCATCGCTCCGATTTCACGAACAATCGCTTCGGCAGGGTGCGCACAATCGAGCTTGACGATAACGGTAAATCCGGCAAGGTTTGTCCCGCTGCCCGGCATGGTATGGATCGTAGTTACCCCCCCTGTCACTGCTTTTTCGGCGGCAATATCCTCCAGGTTTACACACTCATAGATTTCCAGCTCGGGATTAATCGTCGTGACCATATCGTTGAAACCGCCTTCGACGGCGATGTGGGTATGCGATTCGACGATGCCCGGCATGACCCATCGATCCGATGCATCAATAACGGTATACCTTTCCGGGACTTTGAGTTCAGAGGCCGGGCCCAGAGCTTCGATTATCCCTTTGCTGACCAGAATCACGCCGTGATTGATGACACTCCGGCCCGCATCGGAACCTTTGGCCGGCACCATCGTTAAAATCTTGCCGGCCCTTATCGCATACGGCTTCGGCGCACTTTCAGTAACAGCGCCAAGCTTAAGCACACACAAGATAATAATTACAATTTTTGAGTCTTTTTTCATTCTTCTCGTTCAAAAACAATCCGTCCGTTCACGATGACTTTTTCCACCCTGCTTCGAAAATCAAAAGGCTCGCCGGACAGGATGACCAGATCGGCGTCTTTACCTTCGTCGATGCTTCCGATTCGATCGTCCACGTGCAGCAGTTCCGCCGGATAGATAGTGACCGCCCGAAACGCGTTGTCTTCATCCATTCCATGCCGGACGGCGTAAGCCGCGTTCATCGGTAAATACTGCGTCCCCGAAGTTGCACTTGTATGTAGCGCGACGCGAAGCCTGCTTCGTGTCAGCAGGTCGGCATTATTGATCGCCTTTCCCTTTTCGTACCGGAGGATATCAGGGCCGATGGCAACTCCGACGTTGTATTTTCTCAACTCGTCCGTGACTCGGAATCCGTCGCCGCCGCCAAGAATAATGACGTCGAGGTTGTATTCGTCTCGAAAGACTTTCAGCGTATTTCGTATTTCGTCGGCCCGGCCGGCATGCACGAGCGCCGGCATCTTTCGCTCGAAGAGTCCCCTCATCAGTTCAAGGTTTGTATCTCGCCGAGGGCGCTCCGGCTCCTTGAGGGCATCTTCTTCATCCGATTCTTTATCTTTGTTTTTGTCTTTGTCGTTGTCCTTTTCGTATTGCCGGCGGCGTTCGTATTCCTCGAAAGCGCGCTCATATTGCTCCCACTTCCCGGCGTATTCTTTTGCCCTTTTCAAAAGATCGCGCGCCTGCCAGACTTGTGTCATTTTTGCGCTCGATCCAAGCATCGAGAATTTTACGGCGGCGTATTCTTTGACAATCATATCCTTCGTGCTCTCGCCGGTGAGCTTGATCAGGGCGGCATTGCCGCTGACAAGCCCGTCTGTCTCCGGCGCCAAAAGGACCGAAGTAACGCCCGAGCGCAAAACATCCCTGAAGCCTTCGTCGTTCGGCTTGATAGCGTTGGAGATGCTCACAAGATTTACGCTGCCCGAACCGCTCGTCGGCGATGCCGGATTCATTCTAACCGGCTCACTTTCCCAGTGCAGCCCAAGATGAGAATGGATGTCGATCAGGCCTGGTATGACGACACTTTCGGCCGCATCGATAACCGTCGCATTCTCCGGAATATCTTTCGGCTCGCCTACGTAAGCGATTTTGTCACCCTTAATGAGAATCAGGCCGTCGCTGATTGTTCCGCGGCTTGCGGTTAAGATTTTGCCGGCACGAATTGCCGTGATGGATGCTTTTTCTGCGTGTTCTTTTTCCGGCTCGCCTTCCGAACGTGTATAGACAACTTTGCCGTCGATGAGCGTTTTATCGACAGCAGATTGAACGTCAAACGGCTCGGATGTCAGGATGACCATATCCGCATCCTTGCCCGGTTCGATGCTCCCCGCGTGCTCGGCAATGCCGAGGATTTCAGCGGGCGTAATTGTAATCGCTCTGAGCGCTTCTTCCGGCGATAATCCCTGGCTAACGGCGTAACCGGCAACAAATTGCAGGTCTCCAATCGTCTGGTCGGTTGGCGCCGAAAGCGCGAATTTAATGCCTGCTTCGGCCAGAAGCCTTGCATTTGCGGGATTCACGCGCCCGAGCATGATATCCCGTGTGTCGTCTTTCGAATACTGCCGGCCGGGCTCGAAGGCCCCGGTGACAACCACTGGCGCATCGCTCCATTTGATCTGGTTAATGACGTTGTATGCTTCCGTGCCGCCTTCGATGATAAGCCTGAGATTGAAAACCTCGCTGAACAGAATTGCACTGCGGATATCCTGGGCATTATGGCAATTGATTCGGACCGGCAGTTTGCGTGTCAACACCGGCAGCAGCGATTCCATTTTCCAGTCTATTTTTCGCGGGCGATCGTTCAAGTACTGCTGCGCCTGTCCAAAGACGTTTCGCAGAACGGCCAGTTCGCCCATGCGCGTTGTCGGCAACTGTTTTTCCTGCGGCACCATCGGATGGCACGGGTCAGGAGGAACGGGCGGATTCCAGAGCGCCGGCGGGTTCTTCGGCAATTCCCCGATTGTGATGCGAAGTGCCGAACTGTCTTTGAGGCGGCGTTTGGCAACAGAATCGCCCGCAAGCTTCACAACCGAACCCAGGCCGCTTACCAATCGCCTTTGGCCGGGCGAAATATAAACCGTTGTAACGCCTCCTGCCAGCATGCGTCGATATTCGCCGTAGAAGTTGAAAGCATCGACAGCTCGAATGTCCGGAGTCACCGATTCCTCATCGTCCCGGCCTGGTTCCGCGAGCGTCGTAAAAGCATCGATGAGTCCCGGAATAACCACCTTACCAGCAGCATCGATAACTTCAGCGCCTTCGGGTATTGCAATATCTTTTCCCACGGCTTCTATCTTGCCGTCGCGAATCAGAATTATGCCGTCCTGAATCGGCGAAGAACTGACCGGATAGATCGTGCCCGCCTTAACGGCCACGACGGATGTCTCCTCGGCCGTGACGCCCGGAACGAGCAACGCCGCGATGAGAACTGAAATCGCAGTCACATAGAATCTATTTCCTATACTAAAATGTCTATAGCGTATGTTCATGGCTAAGGCTCGTCCTTGTCTCTCACACAATCCGTCCCTTAATCAATCAGTATCTTTCGGTTCCTGAATTACTAACGGCGGTTCCAGCAGCTTTTTCAACCGCTCATCTTTGTCTTTTTCATAGACAATCTCACCGGCAATCATGACCTGATCGACCCAGCTTTGAGCATCCAGCGGATCGCCCGTCAGGAAAATCATGGTTGCTTCTTTACCTGTTTCGATACTTCCGAGGCGGTTATCGACACCGATGAACTGCGCGGGATAAAGCGTAATGGATTTCAATGCCTCTTCTCGTTTCATTCCATGCTTGACCGCTATCGCCGCCTGATACCAGAGATAGCGTCTGCCGTATTGCGAACTATCGGTTTGGAAAGCGAACTTCACGCCGGCCTTGTGGAAAATCATCGGGACAACTTTCATCTCTTCTTCATTCGTCTTCTCGTTGGTTTCCCAGACTATAAGTTGAGAATCCAAAACGACAGGGAGCTTGCTTTTGGCTATCAGGCCGGCGGCTTTATAGCAATCCGGGCCAAGTACCAATACGGTATTCAACTCATTTGTTTTCTGTATCTCAATGGCTTTTGGCACATCTGCAGCTCGGTCGCAATAGACAAACGCCGTAAGCTTTTTGTTCAAAAGATCGACCATCGACTGTTTGGTTACATCGATTTCTTCATCGAAAGGCTTTTTGTCTTCTTTGGCATCCGCCTTTTTCTGTTCGTATTCTTCAAGGTAATCTTTCAGGTCCGAGACGTATCTTCTGAATCGCTGCATGTGCCCCATACGGCTGGTGCTCTGGCTCGGTAGCAACGAGATTTTCAAGCCGGCATATCGTTTGATGAGCATCGCTTCAACTGTTCGGCCGTAAGGTTTGACGATAGTTCCCGTACCGCCCAGCAGTGTATTGTTGCCTGGCAGAACAAGCATTGCCACGACACCGTCGCGCAGTGAGTCTTCGAAGAAGGTGCTGATCGGATCGATTGAATCGAACGTCGAAATAAAAGGCACTTCCGGCATGTTCTCATTTGCCCGGTCCAGGCCGCTCGATGTGTGAGCCATCACGAAACCGGGCATGACCACCTTATCCTTCGCTTCGATTACAAAGGCATCCCAGGGAATCTCGACGTCGGTTCCAACGGCCTTGATCGTTCCGTCTTCGATTAAAATCACGCCGTTCTTAATATCCTTGCCGGCGATGGTAATGATCCGGCCGACTTCAACAGCAAGCTTTTTGCGAACCGGCGCTGCATACGCGAGCGAACCAGTGATAAATACGATCAATAATATCGAAGCAAATGTTATATGAGACCTGGATTTCATAACGTCTCTCCTGAAGTCTACTGATAGACAGTCTTACCGTTTAGAATGACTTTTTCCACGCGTGTTGTCACGTTCAGTGGATCGCCGCTGAGAATGACAATATCGGCATCCTTTCCTTTTTCAAGACTCCCCACTCGGTCGGCGACGCCGAGTATTTCTGCCGGCGTGATTGTGATGGCTTTCAGCGCTTCGTCACGGTCCATTCCGTGCCGAACGGCAAAGGTCGCCGCCGTTAAGATGTCGATTGCCCCGGATTGCTCACCGGAAGACAAAGCCACTTTGACGCCGGCCTCGGCCAGGATGCCGGCATTGTTCCAGTTCACTTTCCTGCCCTCGCGGTACTGGCCCATATTCCCCGGATAGTAGTAGAAGGGTCCCAACACAACGGGGATTTTTCTTTCGGCCAACTGCCCGGCGACTTTGTAGCCCTCGGTGCATTCCTGAAGAATCAGTTTCAAACCATATTCATCCGCTACCTTCAGGGCGGCACGAATCACGATCGCTCGGCGGGCGTTAACGTGTATGGGAATCTTATCCTTCAACACCTCCGACAGTATGGCCAGATTAGGGTCTTCGGTTTGTTCGGAATCCGCCTGCTGCCGGGCGTCGAAGAAACTCTTGCGGAGCATCCAGATGATAGCCATCCGGGTCCCCGGCCGTCGGAAGTAAAAAGTTGTAGGAGCCTGACCCCTGGGAATGCGATTGCCCTGGGTCGGATCCATGTCCATAACAACTGTTAGCGCCGCCTCGTCCTTGACGATCATTTGTTGCGGAATTTTGCCCGTGGGTTTAACAACAACACCCAGCCCGCCGATTACATTCTGCCGGCCCGGAGAGACAAACAACGTCGTTACCCCGGTCTGAACGACGCGCTTTAGCACCTTGCTCTGTGGATCCAGCGCTTCTGAAATTCGAAACGTCGGCGTAATTTCGCTGGACTGCTCATTCAGATCTCCGCGAACCGGGGCAGCGGCGCTGGCATCTACAAGCCCCGGCATGACGACGCTCTTGCCGGCATCAATCACGGCGGCGTCCTCTGGAATCTCAATTCCCGTTCCGATCTCGGCAATCTTTCCGTTTTCGATCAGGATAACACCATCGGTAATCGGCTCGCCCGATATCGTCAAAATCTTGCCGGCCTTGATAGCCGTGACCTCCGCCCGGACGGGCGCGACAAACGCCGAGACAAGCAGTAAAAGAGTCAGTAAAATGACGTAGATTCTCATTCTCCCTGCCTTTGATATACAATATTGCCATTGATTATGACCATCTCAACGCTGGATGTCAGTTGGAGCGGATCACCGTTGAGAATCACCAGGTCGGCGTCTTTGCCTTCGGAAATACTTCCGAGACGGTCGGCGACGCCGAGGATTTCCGCGGCATTAATTGTCAGGCTTTTTAATGCTGTCTCTTTATCGAGTCCGTATTTCGCGGCGAGAATTGCCGATGTCCTCAGATCGTAAAGGGTAGTTTTCGGGGCCATCGATGAAAAGGCAAGTTTGACGCCGCTGCCGGCTATCCTGGCGGCACGCTTTAAGTCCTTATCCTTGCTGGAAAGAAGCAGCGGAAGATATATAACGGGTAGATTCCTCTTGGCAATCATATCCGCAACTTCATCGCCCTGCCCTGCCGCTACGAGTACAGCATTCAAATCGTATTCATCAACGATTGCCATCGCTGAAGCAATCTCATCGACTGTGTGCGCCCAAATATACGCCGGCAGGTTCGCATCCACTACGCGTTTAAGGACCTCACGGGGCAGATTGAATCCGCCATCCTTATCTGCCTTAGCATGGTCCAGTTCCTCTTTGATCAACGCCACAAGTCCGGTCCGTGACGTCGGCTCGCGGTCGAACATCAGGGCCTGATTCATTAACGAAAATTCAACGCCGGCAGTGCGTTTAAGAACCCAGTCGTTCGCCTTGCTTGTATCCAGCTTCACTACAGCGGGCTGACCGCCGACGGGATTCCTGTAACCCGGCGCCAGCAGGATGGTTGTCACTCCGGAGCGAAGGGCTTTCTTGACATCTTCCGCCTGTGGATTGAAGGCATCGAGAATCTGCATGTCGGCAGCGACGGCAGCGACAGTCTCATCCATCTCGGCGAGAATATCCAGCGACAAGCCGATATGGCAATGGGCGTCGATCATGCCCGGCATCACATTTTTGTCCGACATATTCAGGACTTTGGCGCCCTCCGGGATATCTACGTTTTCGCCGACGGCCTTAATTTTGCCATTATTAACGATGATAACGCCGTTCGTGATAACGCCGTCCGTTAACGTCCAGATTTTGCCCGCCCGAATCGCGAGGACCTGCGCCTCGCCGCCGGAGCTCGTCAGACAAAAGCAGATGCTCAGTATAACCAGAAAGCTCAGAAATCTTCTCTTTTTCACTGCTGGTCTTTCCTTTCAAAAACAGTTTTGCCTTCTATCAAAACCATTTCGACCTGGCTGAACGTATCCAACGGATGGCCGCTTAGGATCACGATGTCAGCATCTTTGCCTACATCCAGGCTGCCGATTCGGTCCGCCACACCGAGGATCTCGGCGGGGGTTAGTGTCACGGCCCGCAGCGCCATATCTCTGTCCATGCCGCTGCCCACTGCCATCGCAGCCGTCAACGCAATGAATTTCGAGCTTGCACCGTCCCGGCCCGAGACGCCCAACGCCAGCTTGATACCTTTCTCTGATAAGATCGCGGCATTTCGGATATCATGGTTACGGTATTCCAGGCTGGGCATGTCAATAAAAGACGTTGAGACAGGCCCGAGAATGACAGTTGCTTTACGCCGGGCAATCTCCTCGGCGACCATATAACCTTCGGTACACTTATCCAGAATCAGCGTGAACCCAAACTCATCCGCCAGAGACAGCGCATTGAGGATATCCGTGACTCGGTGGGCCTCGATCTGAAGCGGAATCTCTTTGCTCAGAACCTTCGCAAGGACTTCACGAGTGGGATTGGGGCGAAATCGGGCCGGCCGCTTTGGCTTGTCAACTTTTTCCGCCAAGTTCGCTTTCTTTTTCTTATCGTACTCCGCCTTCTTCTTATTGTATTCGGCCAGCTCTCGCTCGTACTTTTCCTTATTGTGCATGTATAATTTCGTCTCAAGCAGTGCTTCACGAATCGATGAATAATTCGCCAGTCGCCCGAGCGACGACGATTCGTTATTTGCAGAAACGCCAATGGCCGCCTTTATTGCAATGTCGCCCTTCAACAGCATCTTGCCGACATCCATCGAGCCGTTGAGTTTCAAAACCGCTCCGCTGCCTCCAATTAGACTGCGACTACCCGGCGCTATATAAATGGCCGTGACACCCTGTGCCGCTACTTCCGGAGCTTCTTTGACGAACGGGTCAAGCCCATCGAGGATATTCAGCTCGGGAGCGATCGAGCGGCTCTCATTCAGCTCGCTGTCAATCACGAACAGCCGGGATTGAGCATCAATCATCCCCGGCATGACAAATTTGCCGCTTGCATCAATTATCCGAGCGTCTGCGCCTACTGCTACGTTCTGACCGAGTGCGGCAATCTTTCCGTCTTTTATAAGGATCGTGCCGTTTTCTATCGGGGCGTTACTTATCGGGAGAATTGTGCCGGCCTGAATTGCGATGTCCTGCGCACTGAACGCACCGGCGGAAAGAAGCGGTAAGAACAAAGATGCAAGAACGAAAATCCCTTTAATGTCTTTCATCTCTTTATCCCACAAAGATACCAGTTTTAATGCTTTTAGCACTACCAATTGCCTGTGTCAAAAGAATTCCTTCAAAATGATCGCAAAAATTACAGGACCACTTTGACGATATTTTGACCATTGAAGCTGAAGGTCAGATAGTTTATAATAAGAGAATGAACGCCGTGCTGCCATAACCTTACGACAGTAGGCGGGCCGGCAACAATTTTCGACGAAAGGAACAGTTTATGAAAAGACGCGAATTTTTAAAGATGGCCGCGGTTGGAGCACTAACAAGTTTAAGCAAAATATCATTCGGCTCCGGGAAAGCCGCCAGGCCCAACTTCGTTTTCATTATCGCCGACGACTGCACTTTTCGCGACATCGGCTGCTATGGCGGACAGGCCCATACGCCCAACATAGACAAACTCGCAACCAAAGGGATGCGTTTTACCCAGTGCTTCCAGTCGGCTCCGATGTGCTCGCCTACCCGGCACAATATCTACACCGGCCTTTACCCGGTTAAAAGCGGCGCATATCCAAACCATACTTTCGCCAAAGACGGCACCAAAAGCGTCGTCCATTATCTTAAGCCGCTCGGCTATCGCGTGGCCCTGAGCGGCAAGAAACATATTAACCCGCCGGAGGTATTTCCGTTCGAGTATTCGGGCAAAGGCAATAATCCCGACTTCGAAGCCCTCGACAAATTCATATCCGAGTGCAAAGATAGCGGCACTCCTTTCTGTATATTCGCCTGCTCCAACGAGCCGCATTCGCCCTGGGACAAAGGCGATGCCTCGCGCTACGACGCCGCCAAATTGAAACTGCCGCCCTACTTCGTCGATACCGCCGAGACGCGCGAGAACATGACGAAGTATCTGGCCGAGATTACCTATTATGACTGGCAGGTCGGCCAGGCGCTCGCCCTGCTGGATAAATACGCCCTGGCGGACAATACGCTCGTCATCGTAGTCAGCGAGCAGGGTTCGAGTTTCCCCTTTGGCAAATGGACCTGTTACGATACGGGGCTGCAATCGGCCTTCATCGCCCGCTGGCCCGGCAAAATCGAGCCCGGCACGGTCAGCGATGCGCTGATCGAATACGTTGATGTCCTGCCGACATATATCGAAGCCGCAGGCGACACTCCTGAAGCCGTGCTCGACGGCAAGAGCCTGCTGCCGGTATTGACGGGCAAAACACAAGAGCATAAGAAATACGTCTTCGGCGAGATGACGACCCGCGGCATAAACAATGGCTCCGACTATTTCGGAATCCGCTCTATCCGTTCGGCCAAGTTCAAATACGTCTGGAATTTTACGCCGGAAATACCGTTCCGGAACGCCTGCTCCAGTTCGAAGATATTCAAATCCTGGCAGGAAAAGGCCGCGAACGACCCCGACGCCGCGGAAAAGGTTCGCCGCTATGAAAATAGGCCGGGCGAAGAACTCTACGACATTTTGAAAGACCCATACGAATGGAACAATCTGGCCGGCGATCCTAAATACGCTACAATCAAAGCACAAATGAGGATTCGCCTGCTCGACTGGATGAAGGCCATGGGCGATAAAGGCCAGCAGACCGAACTTGAGGCGCTCGAACACCAGTATAGAAACAGAAATAAGAAGCCCCAAAGCTCGCCTAAAAGGCGCCAAAAAAAGCTGAAAAAAACTACACAAACAAAATAAGATAGACAAGGCATATCCGCAAAGCTCGTCGGCCGGTTGAACGCCGCTTTTTATGCCGTTTCGTGGGCGTTTTCGATAGGAATAATTAAGGCTCATATCTCTTCAAAAAAATCTTTATCCGGCGGGTAATTTTTCTCTTGACGGGGTGAGAAAAATATACGAACTTCCGCAATTTAAAATCGTAAATAGTCCATTAAAGGGCGAACATAAATATTGCGGGCTGAAAAGAGCAATTTGCCTTATTTGTGTCGTAATCGGCTGTATTTGCTCTGCAAAGCCCTGTTTTACTTGACTCTTGGAAAGGAGTTGACTATGTGGGACGATGATCCCGATATTATGGATGCTTTCGAAGATTATGATTACGAGAGCGAATCCGACGATGGTTTGGACGATTTGGCGTTCGATTCCGTCATCGCAGCGGATGTTGATGACGGAGCATTCGATAAAGACGGCGATTTCTTTGACGACGATTAATTTCACACAATAACGATACTTACTACCTCGATACAAACCGACCTTGACAATCCAAAACGCCTGTTTTTTAGCTTCATCCGGTTAATGCGTAGGTGGCTCGAACATAAGGAGCCTCGGAGTTATTTCGAGAGAAAAATCGTTTGGGCAGAGGGCCAAATTAGGGCTGCCAGGGGGGTAATTTGGGCCTCTGGGGCCCC
>Ga0307378_10010139_pt1 | contig 12265 bp, 6 predicted proteins | sample UN1MG_FD_202238 | JGI IMG/M metagenome (GOLD analysis project Ga0307378, IMG submission 202238) | Soil microbial communities from Risofladan, Vaasa, Finland - UN-1 | ecosystem: Environmental > Terrestrial > Soil > Coastal area > Acid sulfate soil | place: Finland: Risofladan, Vaasa | collected...
GCGAGTAGCAGTTTTCTGTGAAGCGAGTTCTTTTTGAGCTTCTGCAAGAGCTGCATTATAAATAAAAGTTGCGCGCTCTCCTTTTATATTTTTTTTATCTAATTTATCAGCTAATTTTTGAGCAATGGATAAATTTATAATATAATTTACTCCAGATTTAAATTGATCACCACTAATCTTCGGCTCATTCTCTGCCGTTGATTGTTCAGTAAAAAGTCCCAACATCCAATTTAAATAATTTTTTAGCGGTTCTCCTTGTGGAATTGCACGCATGGCTGCGTTCAATTCTTCACGAGTTGCATCTGCTCTAGCTGCTTTTTCTTCTAAAATATCCACCTCTTGAATATCAGGAATATTGTTAATATTCAATCCAAGCAAATAATTAGACAACATAATATCATAAGCATCTATCAAATGTGTCGCTAGTAATGTTCTTTCAATTTGTCCTGGTCTAAACCCTTTATGCCCTTTCCCTTCCATAGCAGAAATAACATTAGCAAGACGAGGATCGTTTGCTTCTTTTAATTTTTTTATTAATCGTGGTTTTAAATAATTTGCAATTATTGCAAAGAAAGGATCTGTTACTTCTGTGGTTTTTGGCAACCAGTGAGAATTATCAGTTAGTTTAATTAAATCTTTTGCCTGATCAGTTAATGTAACTCCTAGAAAATTGTTTTCATTGCTTGAACGGTTTCCATAACGCGAAGAATAAATTTCTATTGCTGGCAATAATTGTTCAATTGATATCGCAGTTGGATTTGGTAGTTTTTTTATGTATTTATTTGTCAAATAATCAGCTAAACTTTTTTGACCAACTTTTTTTAATACTTCTATATGAGATTTAACCCTATCTTCTATAGATGGAGCATTTTGAGCAAATCTCTTTAACATATCAGTTGCAAATTTGTTGAAAATTTCAGACCTATCATTACCAATTATCTTTTTCATACCTATTATATTATATTAATGATAAATAACCTTTCTTCTCTCAATATAAAGCTATTTTAGATGAGATGTCTATTTGTTATCCACCCAGACCAATATTTGCTAAACCTACACATGCGGGACTTGGGCGCGCACAACCTGGAGGGGACGGGATCAGCATTTGTTTGCGATGGGATCCCGGATATTCTCCAGATGAAGATTATCAAGTTGGTTACAATGTATATTTCTCATCTTCCCGAGACGATGTTTTTGCGGAAGGTGTAAAATACTTTACTCTTGTCACGGAGATTGCTGTCAGTCAGTTCATCCCAGGTGATACAAATTATTTTGCAATAAGAGCAACGTTGTGGAACACGGTAGACATGAATTCTGCCGGATTGACCCCAGCCTTGACAGCAACTGATGCTTATGTGTATCCAGAAACTATATTGTTTACAGATATTACAGCAACCGATACTCAAATTCCAGTTCTAGATGCTACAGATTTTCCAAGTTATGGAATAATTAAAATTGGTGGCGAATTAATTAAATATTATTTTATAAATTCAGTTACAAATACTATTTTAACCACACCAGATGGCAGAGGTTATTTTGGAACCGAAGCTAGAATTCATACGGTTGATGGTTATGATGGATACACTCAAAGAAGTCCAACAATAACATATTTTCTGGGATTTGAAGATCCGAACGAAGTTGTTGTTCTTGCTGAACCTCAATTTAGACCACCACATCATGCTTTCAATGAAATTGATGGTTACAAAAGACAAAATGAAGATCTTTTAACTACAAATTTGACAGCATCTGATGAGACAAATGAAGAGATTCCAGGATATGATTATACTGGATATCACCAAACAAGCATGTTAGATTACTTTAGTGGCAAATGTATCGGAAGCTATCATGGTGGAGAATATGGATGTAGTGATTCCACCAGCAGTATATATGGTGACGTAACTGAAGCGGGTGATCCTAGATATAAGACAAAAATAAGAGGATTCAACTTACAAGATGCTAATATGGCAAGAGAAGAAATGCTTCTTGAAACAACTGGAGAACCAGTTGTTCTTGTAAGAAGAAAATGGACAGGCATTCGATGTGCTTGCTTTAGACACAATAACCAACATCCTGACGCCAGATGCCCAACTTGTTTTGGTACATCTTTTGAGACTGGTTATGAACAATATTTCAACCCAAGACGTTCGGATAGGAGAATTTTAGTACGCTTTGATCCAACTACCGATGATTTGCTTCAGGTTGACAGAGGGCTAACTCAAGAATTCAAACCCAATGGCTGGACACTTGCTGTTCCTGCTGTAAAAGACAGAGACTTCATTATTAGATTTAACGAAGATGGAACTGACGAGTTTAGATATGAAATCTTGAACGTTACCAGAAACAAGCTATTATTTTCACTTTCTGGCGCTCAAAAATTCCAACTTCAAAGAGTTGATAAGACTGATATGATTTATATGTGGAGAGCAGTAAGAAATGTTGCCAAATTCCCAAATGTAATAATGACATCAATAAGTAATTTAGCAGTTCATGGACCACACATGCATGAAGTGGTAATCAATGAAAACATTACCAATATAAATCAAATAAACCAAACAACATCATACAATGCTGGCCATAATCACGCAATTATTAACGGGGAAATCCAAGTGATATTAAATCATACTCATAATATTGTTTTGCCTTAACTATATTAATGTTCCCTCTTTCCATTTGACTATAATCAATTTGCATTCCAATCTTTCTAAGAAAAGAATCCAACAATCCAACCTGATATTTGCATTCGTTGTCCATTTGAGCAAATAGGATATGATTCATTATTTGAAAAGATTGTTTTAAAGCAAAAGCACATTCTGGTTCTGGTACATAACGAAGAGCATTTTCTCTAATGTAATTTTCAGCTTGTAAACCCATATGATATACAAATTCTTTTGTCAGATTTGGATAGTCTCCATAATTAATATTATTATCTACCAATATATTTATTGTTGGTTCTATACTTTCTTCGATTTTTATATCTGATTCCATAAGAATCTCCTCAAATACTACTTTAATTGTATATAACTTGACATTACAGTATCTGGAGAATTATGGCTAGAAAACCCTTTACAGGAAGTGGCAGACGTGTTGAGCTAAACGGAAAGCTCGCTACATGGAAGCAGGATTTTAACGCTCATTGGCAAGGTGGTGGATATCGGCACAAAGCTGATCAAATTAATATGAATCCTGCATTGAGCGGTGGTTTGGCTGCAGCAGATGTTCAAACCACATTAGAAAAATTTGAAAACTACTTAGTTGGCCTTTCTGTTATTACAATTGGTGACGGATATACGACCACAGGTGATTTTACTATTAATACAGCAACAACCCCAACTATTGAAGATGCTTTTACTCAAGCACTAGCAACAAATAGGCTTTCAAGAGGTGGTTGGATTCTTATGAAGTCAGGAGTGTATGATTTTACAGATACGGTAACATTGCCTCCTGGTATTTGTGTTATGGGAAGCGTTGGTGGAACCATAATGAACGTTGCTGCTTCAATGGCAGGAACTGGCAGACCAATGTTTAGTATTAATGCAACTGTTCCTTATCAATTTGGTATTAAAACATCACCTCCTGCTGTAGATTATGATTCAGATGGTTATTTTAAAAATAAATTTGTAAATTTGACATTTACAGATAATATGAATGACATAACAACTTATCAACCTGCTCTTGATTCTTCAACTGCTGCATTTTTTAGAGTTAGAAATGATTCATACTTAGAAATTGAAAAATGTACTATTTTAGGTAAAACAAAATATGGAACAACTGCAGCAAATTCATTAGCAACATCAAATTTTGTTAAATTGATTGATACTACTCCTCCAACATTTGGAAATACATTAAAAATTCATGATTGCGTAATTCATGGTGTGGAAAAAGTTGTTGATTTTGCTGCTAATCAGACAATGGATAATAAATTCACATTTACCAATAACAGAGTGTGGTTTTTTGACTCTTCAGCAAGTACAACAGTATATGGTATTACATACACTGCATGTGATTCTAAATTAGTTGGAAATAATTTCAAATTTACCCCAATAAACTCTTCAAATTTAACTGTTGTTCCTGTGTGTTTTGAAGTAAACGGCAGTCCAACTAATGTTGTCAACATATCTGTTGAAAACAACTCATTAGATTCTGGATTAATTTCAGACGATGAAACCAACCAGCTTTTAAGATTTGATACACCTTTAAGTACAGTATCTGGTGCGAACAAAAGATTTTCAATACATGGAAATCTTACAGGAAACATTTCTGATAGAGAATGGTATTTAGTTGTTGGAGATGGGGAAAATTCGTTAGGTGATGTAAATGGCGGAAAGGCATTAAATTATTTATCAAATATATATTCAAATTTATTCAATACAACTTTACCAACTGGCGTAAATTATAATGATCAATTAACTGTTTATATTCGTCCTGGTTTTTACATTATTGATAGCGGATTTAATAGTAATGGTTTGGGAACCAAATTAATTGGACTTGTTGAAAATGGAAACATTCCAAGAATTCAAATATTGAATCCTACAGATGCTGCTCCTGTAGGTATTACATTAGATGCAAATGCAACAAATGTTTTGCTGGGCACCCATCTCGAAAATCTAAATATTCAACACAGAACAGCCGCTTATGTAAGATTAGTTTCGATGGTTGGACTTGATAATCCATCTAGTTACGAAAGTTATTCAGAACGTTATATTGTAAAAAATTGTACATTTTTAAATTGTGGTTTATATCCAAGAACACTTACTAGCATGGGTGCAGCACGAGAAGAACAAGCTAAATTACTAATTGAAGGATGTAGATTTTATACATTTACAGGAGTATTATATGATAAACAACATTCTATAATTTTTGATCAAAGTAAAATAAGCTTAACGGTGAGAGACTGTGTGTGGGAAACTTCTGATGGGTCATATGATTTTCATGGTTATGCAATAACAAACAAAGGTACATGGAGTGGGGATACAGATGAATCGAATCTTACTATAGAAAACTGTAATGTAGTTATTGCAAACGCAAGTGGTCTTAGCTATATAGCAGGAGAAGCTGCCCCTATAGATTTAGAAAATATAAAAAATCTCAAAATTAAAAATTGTTTATTTGATATTTCCAGTACTACATTTGATTTTGATTATATAATATATTCTTCTAATACTAATGCTAGCTCTATTATACAAATAACAGATAATAAATTTATAGGTGCTGATAGTGGTATGTATACTTCAGCAACAGAACCACAAATAGCTGTTGTAATTTCACACAATTTTAATGAATTAAATGTATTAAGAAATATTTTTGAAGATAATCCTTTTGCATTACATTTAACATTTTCAAACATAACAGCATTGAAGGTTCCATATGTTGCAAAAATATCTGAAAATGTATATGATAGTGGCGTGAAAGGAGATATGTTTTGTTATGTTAGAACCACATCTCCTGTTGTAAATAATCCTGGTAATATTATTGTTACAAATAACACATTAAAATATGATTCTCAAGTTGCCACATCAGTTTTAGAAGCTTCGTCTTTAGCAGGTATGAATGGAGCTATAAAAGTTTGGGCCATAAATTCTAATAGTATTGATAAAGTACAAATAATTGGAAATAATATTTCAGATTATAAAGCTAGCGCCAATGTAACAGTACCTCAAGCTGCAATTTTAGTAAATGCAATAAAACATGTAACCATAATCGATAATACAATTGAAGTTACTGATATTATTAATCATAATGTTTATGGAATAGCTTGTATAGTTTATATTTTAATTGGTTTTGTTTTCACATATGTAATTAAAACTAATTCAACATGTAAGATTAGAGGTAATGATATTTATATGGATTCAGCAAATATCACTGCAACAGATTGTATTGCCACTCATGTTAGAAATTATAATTTTGTTTCAATAACTGAAAATACAATGATAGCAAATAATTTGCTAACCAGTTTTGTTAATACTTATAGTGATCCAGCTTATCCAAATCTTATGGATGGAATTATTAAAAATAATATTTTCAATAAATCATTAGACTATGGAATAACTACAAATGTTTTTGGAGTAGTTAGTGCAGAAACTTTTAGAGAAGAAATTGTATTACATGATACTAATTCAACTTATGATACTAGAATAGCTGCTAAAGATAATAAAAATCAAAAATCTATTATAGATATAAATTGTACTGATTTTAAAACTTATGGATTGGAAGAAATGGATGGATATAAAGGTCCGTTTTTAATGATGAGTGAACAAGCCCTTGTTGCTGGGGCAAATGGTTTCAATATGATAAAACTTCAAGGGCAACAAATATTGGAAACAACAGCTGGGCCTTCTGTTGGTTCTGGAGAAGGCAATGAAGCGACTTCAACTCTTTGGAGTGGATTACCTGTTGGAATGTATATAACTAATACATGGAGAAGTGAAATTCTGTTAAATAATGGTGATCCAATGATGGAAGAATCAAGCGGTCCATTAATAAGAATAAATCATTATCAAAATCAACTTATAATACCTGTAAATATACCATATGGAACAGAAATTATAGGCGTAGATATTCCTATTTATTATTATAATGTTGATGCAGTAAATGCGGTAACTGTTAAAACTAGTGCAGCATTAATATTTGGAAATTATGTAAACGATACAACTATTTCATCTGGTAACGGTTATAATTACATTCCAGATCCATCAATTGTAGCAGCTTGGGCGCTTCGTATCTCTACAATAGTTGCAAACGCGTATTCTAATATTAGATTAACTTCAGATATTTTAAGTAATGGGGATAATTTATACAAAAATGAAGCGTGGATTAATAGAGCTGCTGGAGCAAATTCATATGGTATACCAATTCCTAACGCATATATATTATTAGCTTTAAATAGAACAGTTACTGGATCTGTTTTAGAATACGATAGAGCATTAGCTTATGCTATTCCTTACGCAAGGGTAATAGTAAGATATTAAAGGAGAGATGGCTAACCCAAAATATCCCAAAAATTATGATGATGAGTTGACCACAACTCCTCCTTTCCTGCCTGGTATCAGTGAATCAGCAGATATTGCTGATTATGTCACCAGATTAAAGCAATCTATTATTGTTGTCGAAAGAGAGCTTGGAATAAATCCTTCCGGTGCACAGGCAACGGTTTCAGAAAGATTGGATTTAATTGAAAGCGGTTCTGGAGAAGCTCAAAGTTATGGAGAATCTATTCATAGAGTTCAAATAGCTGATAAATATTCATTAAATGATATTTATAATAGATTTCTTGTTGTTGGTCAAATTTCGTTAAACGGCTTAGAAGAAACAAACCTGTCAACATCTCCAACTTCTGAAGTTGAAGTCACATTAAAAGTTCATGTTTATGTTCAAAAAAATACCATTTTAACCACAAGGTTGTATGATATTACAAATGGATATGCAACTTTAATAAAACAATTTACTTTTAATAATGATACCGGATATGTTGGAGGTCATTTTACAAAAGAAGTTCAATTAAACATTGTAACTGACATTCCTCTTAGTTCTAGAATATACGAATTTAGAATTTATCAAGAAGCAACAGGTGCCGTAACATCAAATGAAAAATCTATCGTTTGGGATGCTTCTCTTTTATTAAAATCAACTAATACTCCAAGTAGTGATGGGTATACTACTGCTAGATATACACCTATAACAACAGATGATCTAATTGTTTGGAAATTTGATGAAAATAACATATCTGGATTTACTACATTTGTAAATGATGGTTATGCTGGCTCAGATGGTAATCTTTATAATGCAATTAATCCTCATACTCCTGGATATGCTGGTATTTATAGTAATGGTGCATATCTTGACGGATATGATATGGAAACAGTTGGAGCAGTTGTTGAGCCGACCATAATGACGGTTAGCTCTTGGTTATGTCCAATTGATGCTGTAACCGCTGAAGATATTGGTATTCAAAAACTTGATGCAAATGGAAATTATGTTTTTAAAATGCTTATTGATGCTTCAAATTATTTTGCATTTGAATATTATGGAACTGATGGAATGTATCATACATATACTACGAATTTTCGAGTAGATGCCAGTTTGGCTTGGATTTTTGTTGGATTTGTTATAAGTTTACCTAGTGTTTCTATTTGTATCAATGGAAATTTTGTAACATTAAACACTGGAGCAACTAGTGGAATAGATTTTGATGGTCCTTTAGCTACTGGTCCTGGTAACTGGACTGTTATAAATTCAAATTATATTATAGATGATACAAGAATTGCTCAAACTGCTCGTTCGGCTACTTGGTTCATGGATACATATAAACTTGGAATAAATAGATATCCATAATAGGGAAAAATGACAACAGCTTCAAGCAAACATCTAATCAGAGGATATCATCCTATATTAGGATTCAAATATTGGTATGCAACCGATCCCAATTTACCTTATGCTGAATATCCATCATCGGACCCATCTTATCCTGCTATAGTTCCAACTAATCCATATGTTGATGTTGTAATTTTAGATATGCCTCAAGGCACAGGTACAGCAACAGGTGAAAGTGTTGATGAAGAGATTCCATTTTCTACAACAATTCAAATACCTACAGAAGGAGATGTGGTTTATGTTAGAAATGATGGATCAACAACTGGAGCCGCATCTTTAGCAACAGCAGATGCTACATCTTCAGAAAGGTGTCAAGCGGTAGGGGTTGCAACTTTAAGAACAGATTATGTAAGAACTAAAGGACAAATAGAAATAAATGCTATAGGCGTTATAAGTGCTGGTGATGAAGTTTTTCTATCATCAGTAACGCCTGGTTCTGTAACAGCAACTGCTCCAACTGCAATAGGTACAGCTGTTGTTTTTATAGGAATTGCCGTTGAAGATGCGGCAGGTGGTAAATGTGGAGTGACTCTTGATATAGATAGACCTGACTATATTGCTTCGTAATCAAAATCATATATCTATATTCTTCCATTTAATTAGATATTATGTGGAACATCTTAAAATCAGCATATTTACGTTTAATAAAGTTTATAATGAGTAAAAATAAGGATAAAAATAGTTTTTCTAATAGAGTTGCATCTAGAAAATATATTTTAACAATTATTATATTTTTAGCAGGAACATTACTTTGTGGTCTTCCTCCATTATTATCTATTTTTATTTATGGTTGTCCAACAGCATTGGTTATCCTAAGTGGGGCAGAATGGGTAACTATAACCACAATGTTGTGCGGTTTTTATTTTGGCGCAAATCTTGTTCAAAGAAAAATGTCAAACAATTTTGAAGGAAATAAAGAAGAAAATAAAAAAGAAGAAAAAACTGAAAAACCCATAGAGGAATAAATAGAAAATGACTGTCTATCCTGGCCAAATTGATACCGACGTAGAGCTTCCAGCAGTGGATGACAATGTTACAGAAAGTGCAGGAATTGCAACTGATGCACTTCGCGCTGCTATGTTTGCTGTTCAAGAAACTATGGGAATGAATCCTCATGGAACAGCTGGAAGTATCGCTAATAGATTAGGGGTTTCTTTAAATAGTGATGGTACTATTAAAGGCTCAGCTTTAACATCTTTAGGATTACTAACAAATATCATTGATAGTCAAGTTGCTGCTGGGGCCGGCATTCAAGAAAGCAAAATTGCATTAGCATACAGCACAACAGCGCTAAAAAATATGATTGATTTTTTGGACACAACAATTGATGCTATAAACACTTATGTAAACAACACAATAGCAGTTGACATTGTGTTACATCTTGCAGGATCTTCTGCCCTCAATTTAGGTATAAACGGCCGACATGTAGCAAGCCATGTAGATTTGAATGATGGATATAGTGGAGCGTTATCATACGCTTATGGAGTTGATCCAAGAGATCCTTATGGGTATTTCAATCCAGGTTTGAAAACAAAAGATGGAGGGTTCAGAACAGCAAAAGCAGTTATGCAAGCCCTCATTCAAGTAAATGATGCTTTGGTTGGTCATGAATTGTTGGCTATTGATGCACATAATGCTTCTGCAATAAGTGTAATTACAAGTGGTTTTGTGACAATTCCAACAACAGCAACTGATGTTCAATCTGTTTTAGATTTTATAGATGTAATGGCTACAACTATTTATGAAGAGCATAGAAACACAATGCATTCAAATGGTATTACAAACATTACATCTTCAGAAGATTTGCTAAGTGATGGATATGTACAATTAATTCAAAGTGCAATAAGTTGTCAAACAACACTTAGTGCAACTGCAAATGATTTAGTTGAATTTAAAGCGGTTTCGATAACCGCTTTTGAATTAGACAGACTTTTTAGAACTATTACAGTTGGTGATTATATTAATATTGATTATGGAAATGTTACGGCTCAGTATTCAATTAATTCAATTAGATTTGATGCGTCATCAAAATGGGTAGTCAAAATTGATGGCGTTAATCTTGCTGCAAAAACAATTGCAAATCCCGCATATGCAACATTTGAAAAGAAACGTTTTGACGATAATGTTCATGGAGCTTTAGCTGTTTGCGAGGCTAACCACAACCTGTGGACAAGTCATCCTTCTGTTCCTGGTAGTTTGATTGTAGTTGATCCAAGATGTGCACAAGCTAGTGGTCTTGATATTAATTTAGATGAGCTTGATGCTACACATTATAATTTATATTTAGCTTTTTATCCAGATAGTACTACAACCAATATCATTACATTGCCAGCAATTGATGTTACTGGAAATGCTGGATTAACACCTGGATATTATACTCTAAATAATATTATATTAAACGTAAATAATGCGTTTAGATCTGCCGGTTTCAATTATCGTATGGTTGCTTTTGAAAGAAATGGTCAGTTTGGATTATCAATCGCTGATATTTATAATAATCCTGGTTTTTCAATAATTTCAGGGCAAACTGATGCCACAGGCGCATTAACTCCTAGTACATATACGAATAACGTTATTGGTAATGATAGAGAATCAACAGATGGCGATTATAAAGATCCACTTGGGTTAGGATCAAACAAATCAAATGTTGCAAGCCCATATTATACTGCACCTACTTCTGTTCCTGGTAGTATTCCAACAAAAATTTTCGTTGGAAGAAAAAACAAAAATTATAGTGTTAATGGAAGATATCAAGATTATATAGCTAAAGATACTACTACCAATGTTGATGGTTATTGGCCTGCAACAATTACAAACAGAACAGCAACAGTAAGCACGGTTGAAGTAACTTATCAAGTAAATCAAGACTTATCTACTAGTAAACTTAAAGCAGGAAGTACAATAGTTGTTCAACCAACTGTTGCAAGAACCGATTCTACTTTTTTGGAACAGGATTATGGAAGATTTATAGTAAAAGAAGTTACCCATACAGGTTGTCCATCTAGTTCTTGCACTATAACGGTAATTAATGGTATTTATAGTACAGGCAGTGCAATTGATGTTTCTTCAGGTGCTGGGTTAAACGTGGAGTTGTATTTTTCGAATGATTCTATTGTTTTGGATATTTTAGGAGTTAATGATGATAATCCATCAGATCCAGCAAACACAAAAAGACATTATGAAATTTATGCTTCAAACATTGGTGAAACTGAATCTTTTGAGAGAGCTAGATTTGATATTACATCTGGTGCTGGTTTAATTGATACTTCATTTGGAACCACCACGGCTGGAATTAACAGAGGCTGGCACATTATGCAAGTTAGCCCCAAACTGGCTGGATATGTAGAGGTTGGTGCTAGTGATGTTAGAAAATATATTACATTTGTAATTAATAATTATGATTTTACAGAGCGATCATTTGATGGTTTTATCATGCAAACAGATGGAACATTTACTACACCTTTTGTTGGACCAGTAACAAGAGTTAGAAAAGGTGAAATTGGTCGTTATTATGATTCAAATGGTGTAGATTATATCGACATAATGTTTGACGAAAATTATAACTCTGATTCAAACATTCTTTCTTCAACAATTGATCAAAGAACAATGAATATTGAAATTTTTCCAAATATTCGTTTAAATAGTGAATTTATGTGTTTGGGAACATGTGAAAGATTGCATCTTGCACACAATGGAAATGTTACTGGGTACATTACTGATTTAAGACAGTTTGGTACTGTAAATGAAAAAGTATTGTCAACTAGTGCAATTAATTTTATTGAAGCAGGAGAAAGACACCTACATGAAAATGGTGTTATTAATGATTTTGATTTTATAAGTGTTGATGCAAATTATAACCTATTTTTTAATGGGGGCATTGGTCTTGTAAATGGGAAGA
>Ga0307378_10010140_pt1 | contig 12264 bp, 8 predicted proteins | sample UN1MG_FD_202238 | JGI IMG/M metagenome (GOLD analysis project Ga0307378, IMG submission 202238) | Soil microbial communities from Risofladan, Vaasa, Finland - UN-1 | ecosystem: Environmental > Terrestrial > Soil > Coastal area > Acid sulfate soil | place: Finland: Risofladan, Vaasa | collected...
ACGGGAAAAAAACTTTGTTGGCAAGGACCATACAACGAACATATGGGGTCTTGGGGCCATATGATGAACTATGGGTAATTATTGGATAAAAAGTTTTTTGAAAGGAAAAGGAGATTAGGTGGGCGACAAGGGAAAAAGAGATAAAGGCAAACGAGAAGAACAGAAAAAAGGCAAGCAAACACTAAAGGAGAGGCGGAAGCAAAAAAAAGATAAAAATAAATAAATGAGCTGTCCGGATATCCCGTATCGGTCAGAAAGCTCATTTCCAAGAGTTAAAATAATCCTTCTTTTGGCCTCTATCCGACAATTTTTTCCATTCTAAAGGCGATCTATCAAAAGCCAAAGAAAACCTAAACAAGCCAATAGAAATCTTTAAAGAATGTGGTGCTGATGGCTGGGTGAAGAAACATAAAGACGAACTGGCCTCGTTTGCATGAAAAATCTCCCTCCTGAATATCCATATCTTGGGGTCGAGGCTTCTGACCTAAAACTTTCAACTACTGCTATGATTGCGAACTTTACAAAACCCGAAAAACTTTTGTTTACCAAAAGAAACCTTGAAAAATTTTGAATTTTGTACGATCATCAACTATGGCACGAATTAGAAAGTCTTCTGCCAAAAAACCAAGCTCAATATGTAGCAGTTTCTTGATAATTTGTCTTAAAGGGCTCAGCTTCTCGCAGACTATTCGGACTCCCAGCTACCTCCACCCTACGATTACCTCTATGGAGATGAGCAGTATCCAGAAGATTCCTGTAGCTAATTTTTTAGAATGGAAGCTGGGTTAGGTGGATAGCTGTATCTTAATCCCGCCAATGTGCCCCTTTTGGGGCAATAAATCCTCCAAAGACCTGTCTTTACCTCGTTGCTTTAAGACATTACCGTCCAACGAATTCCACAAAAGGTCTTCAACCACAACATCATGCAGGCATTGTGTGCTTGACACACAAGGCAAAATCCCCTATACTTCTTTCCACAAAAAGAGAGTACTTATCAATATATACTTCAATGTATTCCTGCGGTTAAAATCCTTGCCTTCCTTGAACTTGAAAAAAATTTCTAGTTTTCGTTCAGACACTAAATATGGCTTTTGGGTTTGGGTGGTGTTATGAATTACAAAAAATTTGAGAAATCCCACAATTCCTCAATCCCTAAATTTACAATTCCGGTTTATCCGGGTTAAGATATGAAAGGTGTGATTGAAATGAAAAATTCAAGAGTGGTTATTATAGCTGCCGATCAGCCTCTCAATTACGACATCCACTTTAAAAACAGGTTGAAAAATTTAATGAGCCGGGCCGCAAGACATGCTTCCCGATTTAATGACCTTAATCTTCCGGAAATTCAAGCGGCTGTAAATAATAATATCTCAAAACTCCAGCTGCGCATGAACGGCAAATATATGGGCCTGCTGGACTTGATGAATTACACAAAAAACGGCCGCCAATTTCCTGAACTGACCCCGATGAATTTCGATAAATTTTTGACCCATTCAGAAATGATTACCCTCAACGGCATTTATCTCTACCATTACCTGCGGAGTAAAGGATTTGAGCCGGAAATAATACAGAATTTCTCGCTGGCCGATTGGCCCGACATTTTGCAAAAAAAACCCCTGGCAGCCTGCATATCGTCCAACTTTATCTATCTGGATGAGATCGCCGATATGGCTGTTAAGATAAAGGGCTTCGAGCCGCAAATTCCGGTGATCGCCGGCGGGATGCTGGTTAAAAAGGTCTTAAATGCCGGCCCGAACCTTTTTCCGGAGACAATGAACTGGCTGGCTACCTTTCAAGACAAGGTGGATATCTTTGTGATAGAGTTTCAGGGTGAACAGACATTAGTCAATGTTCTTTCCGCTTTGAGAAATGAGGGCGATCTGGCCGATGTGCCCAACCTTGCATTCTTTGACGACAACAAAGAAATGGTTTTTACCCGCCGGGAGCAGGAATACCTGGAAATGGACTGCACAACTATCGATTGGAGTGAAATTCCCAGAGCATACTTGCGTAAAACCTTGCCCGTGACCAGTAGCCGGGGGTGCATTTTCCGTTGCCGTTTCTGCACTTGCTGGCGGTTGTGCCCGGAGGTTCATTACAAGTCATTGTCGGTTTTACGAAATGAACTGCGCCTGATTCACAACCTGGGGTTTGTCAAGCACATCCGCTTTACCGATGATAATTTGACCGGCAACCGCAAGCGCATGGAATCCATTCTGGAAATGATGATAGGGGAGAAATTTGATTTTACATGGTCAACCTATGCACGGGCCAGCGCACTGACGCCCAAAATGGTTAAACTTATGAAACGCGCAGGTTGTGAATTCGTCAATATGGGTATCGAATCTGGAAGTCAGACGATACTCAATAACATGGACAAGCATCTCAAGAGGGATCTGGTAATTGAGGCCATTAAAAGGTTGAATGATCATGGAATATACGGTGAAGGCGGCTTTATATTAGGATATCCGGGAGAAACCCCGGGTACTTTTACAGAGACGGTGGATTTGATCAACTCAAGCAAACTTCCCTTTTACCAGCCGAACCTGTTTTACTACTCAAAGGACATGCTGGTCAACGAAGACAAGGATAAATTCGGCCTGTTCGGCCTCGGCCTGGCGTGGCGACATAACACTATGGATTCTGCCGAGGCTAGCCAACTCATGGTCGATATGATTCAAATAATCGAACACGGGTTCAATGAACCTCAAGTCAGTGTGTGGGAAACCTTCAGGCTGCTGAGGGGCGAAGGTTACAGGCCTGAAGAGATCTACGAACTTTTGAAGTTAAAGCGATCCTTAAAACTGACGTTGGAAGCATCTTCGCCGCGTCAAGGGTTTTCTGCCCAGGCAAACGAAATTTTAAAGCGGATCGAGGCCATTGTGAAAGGTGGCGGTCGCGGTAGGTCCTCCAAGATCCCTACGACTATTTCTCTTCATACTTCCCCTTGAAACCATAGTACCGGAAAACGCTCAACGCGTGCGCTATCTGTCCCTTGCGAAACAACTCGATTTTAACAGGTTCAGGATCCATTTCATGAAACAGGGGCATGTAGCGCTTAGACCTCTCGACAGCGCGATCCTCAACAACAAACAAAGCATCCCATCCCCTGTGGCCCTCCGCAGAAAACCAGAGACGATATTTGGCCTCATACCTTACATCCTGGAACCAGGCGGATCATCAAAAGAGTACCGAAAGAACTGGGCAAGGTTGATTCAAAAGATCTATGAAGTTGACCCACTAACATGTCCGAAGTGCCAGTGGAAAAATAGTCCCGCTTCTCTGTCGGATTTCCAAATCTTTTGGTACCTCTTGTGCTTCAAAGAATTCAGTATTCTGCTATGATTGCGAACTTTACAAAACCCGAAAAACTTTTGTTTACCAAAAGAAACCTTGAAAAACTTTGAATTTTGCACGATCATCAACTATGGCACGAATACTTTAAACCGAGGGTTCTACTAGATACCACAACATCTTGAGATTTTAAGGCTGCTCGGTTTAATGAGCTCTCATTATTGACACACAACCCCATTTCTCCTATACTTCCCCTATCAAAAAGCGAGTTCTTATCACTTGCCAGTCCGATCTCAAAAGAAAGTTTGACTTGGGTTGCCGTTGTGGTGTATGGTCCAGAAATATGGACAACCAAAAAGTATTTTTAAAGAGCAAAAGGGGATTTGAGCAACAGCCTGTCAAGGCCTGATATTTCTACTAACCAAGAAAGGAGGACACTGTATGCATTTCAAAAAGATCTTCATACTTATAGCGTTAAGCCTGGCCATTGGATTTTTTGGTTGTGGTGAGAGGAAGGTGGAGGCGCCCACACAGGAGCGAATCACAAAGAATTTGGTTCCACCGAAGGCTGAGGTTAAGGGCGAGAATTTTCTTATAGAGCTTAGCGACCTTCAAGTCACCACGATTGAAGACATAACTTCTAAAGAGATCGTCGAAACCCCGAAGCTCAGGGGGCACATCAAAATAACCAACAAATCCAAAGGTATGCTGGATATCCAAGGGGTCACCGTTGAATACTTGGACCAAGCTGGGAAGCCAATCGATTTTGAATCTGGAGAGAAAATTGCGACAGCTTCTCCGTACTTAAAGATTACCAAGCCTGAGCAAACTACGGACGGGAGTTTGGATGTCACAATCCCAAGGAAGGCTATCAAGGAAAAGGCATTAGGAAAGATAGAAATCAGCCTGGTCTACATCCCGTCCCCTCTTAACCGAGAGACTATTGTTTTCCCTGAAAAGATTGAATAGTCCGTTACCAATCGGTAGATAGGTAGGTTTGGAGTTTAAGTACATTCTGTTTGGTGTATAGCGGGAAGCGAAGCGTAGTCAATCAAATCAGTTAGAGCGTAAAGTTACAAAAGTTAAAACAACAATTGTATTGCGAAATTGTCGAGCGCCCATCCTGTGTTCTTATTGCCTTATAAAAAAGGATGGGACCTAACCGAGTGGGGTTTTTGAGTAACAGGGGGACGGTCATGATTTTATGCGTTTCTTTTTTCTGCATTTGTGATATAAAAAAACTATGCCCCGCTAAGCCCGCATAGACGCCCCGATGCCTTGCATCATGTTGTTTAAATCCCTACAGCGCAATTGACACCTCACTCAAAGATATTCCAGGGCCAACGCTCCACCAGTACATATCTGCTTAGATTACTCAGATTCTCAGATCCCACCTAGTGAGGATCAATTATATAAAGATCCTGATTATCCGATTGAGACTTATGCCTCCTTTATCAAAGATGATGCTCACAAGGATTCTTTAGAAGAAGAATTTGAAAGACATGTGCCAAATAAATGAGGTGCTGATAGAAAAGACCCTGCCTTTTTTACAATTTCCCCATATATTGTATAGGTTCTGTCCGTCGTTTCGCTTTTGTATTCTGCTATGATTGTGGATAATTCAAAACCCGAAAAACTTTTGTTTACCAAAAGAAACCTTGAAAATTTTTGAATTTTGCACGATCATCAACAATGGCACGTAAGAGAAAGTTGGGACAACCCCTAAATATTATAGACTTCGGTTAGAAACTTTTTACCCTATCTCCCCCCAACCAATATTTAACCATAATTATAGAAACGTAATATTTCCAAAAGGTACAGTTCTGATCTTAGTCAAATCAAAAAAACTCTAAAAGAAAGAATTCCTTGACAAATTCTATTCTAATTAACTAAATTAAAACTCATTCAGCCAAAACACTGGCAGAATTACCTCTCTTATTGACCTTCTTTTTTTCTACTCCGATTCAGGTTAACGAATCTGCCTGAGTTTTGTGCACTTGTAATTCTCCCATCTAAATTAAACGCTTTCCGTAATTGGGCTCAATCCTATGGATGATAAAATGAAGTGCCCAAAATGTGAGTTTGAGAATCGTGAAGAAGCCAAGTTTTGTAAAAAGTGTGGTGCAAAACTTGAATTCAAGTGCCCATCTTGTGGTTCCTCTTATGAATCAGATAGCCTTTTTTGTGATGAATGCGGCCATAGATTAAAGGAAGACTTAGAGACAGCAAAAGTATTACAGGAAACTGAAGGCGAGCGAAAGCAAGTTACTGTCCTTTTCTCTGACCTATCAGGATATACCTCAATGTCCGAAAGGCTCGACCCTGAAGAGGTTAAAGAGATCATGAACCAGGTCTTCAGGGAGGTTGCCCAGGTCGTGACCAAATATGAGGGTTTCATAGAAAAGTTTGTCGGTGATGCGGTGATGGCGTTTTTTGGCGTACCAAAGGTCCATGAAGATGATCCAGTAAGGGCTATCATGGTTGCAAGGGAAATAAATGATCTTATGGAAGCAATAAATCCTAAGCTTGAGGAAAAAGTTGGACAACCATTATCAATGCACACAGGTATCAATACAGGTCTTGTGGTGACAGGAGAAGTGAACCTTGAGATGGGAACACATGGGATCACTGGGGACACAATCAATTTAGCCTCTCGACTGAAGAGTTTGGCCGGAGCGGGTGAAATCATTGTGGGTTCTGAGACCTACCGTCAGGCTGAGGGATTATTTATTTTCGAAAATTTGGGACCCACAAAGGTCAAGGGAAAGGCTGAGCCAGTGCAAATTTATAAAGTTACCTCTCCTAAGAAAAGACCCGCTAAAGTACACCGACTCTCCGGATTAAGAGCTGAACTGATTGGCAGGAAGGTAGAACTAGCCCAGCTGGAGAATGCGTTTCAGCGGCTACAGAATGGTAGAGGGACAATTCTCTCAATTTGTGGTGATGCAGGCACGGGGAAAAGTCGGCTCGTGGAAGAGTTTAGGAACACCTTAAACCTAAACGAAATTCAATGGGTGGAAGGGCACGCCTATCCCTATTCCCATAATATCCCCTATTTCCCCTTAATTGATCTCTTTAATAGGGCCTGGCAAATAGAAGATGGAGATTCCCCAGAAAGATTAAGAAAGAAAATCGAGGTAGGCATCCAAAGGCTCGTTAAAAAAAGTGAGAATGTAACACCTTATATAGGGAGTCTCTATTCCTTGAGCTACCCTGAAATCAAGGGCGTGAGCCCTGAGTACTGGAAATTACAACTTAAAAGAGCAGCAAAGACAATTTTTTCAGTCCTGACTAAAAGAGCCTCAACAGTCATTTGTATAGAGGATATTCACTGGGCAGACCCCTCATCAATAGATCTCTTTCGGTATATCCTTTTGGAATTTCCCGGTTCCGCTCTCTTTCTCTGTGTTTATAGGCCACCCTTCAGTCTGTTTGCCAGCCATCATTTAGACAGCCTTGGTGAACAGTATCAAGAGATCCAGCTACGGGATCTCTCACCATCGGAGTCTGAGAACATGATAGAATCTCTTCTGAAAATCAGGGTCCTCCCGAATAATTTGAGGCGGTTTATTCGGGAAAAGGTGGAAGGGAACCCTTTTTATTTAGAAGAAATGATTAATACCCTTATTGATTCTGGTGCCCTTACCCGGGACAATGATGGCTGGCAGCTTGCCAGACTGATTGATGATTCAGATGCACCTTCAACGGTTCAGGGAATTATTTCGGCTAGACTTGATCGATTGGAAAAAGAGACAAAGAGGGTTCTCCAGGAAGCCTCTGTCATCGGCAGGACCTTTTATTATGAGGTTCTGAAGAGAATCACATCCGTCAAAACGCACATAGACCAATATCTCGATGGCTTGGAGCGGATCGACCTTATCAGAAAAAGATCTTTGGAGCCAGACCTGGAGTATGTTTTCAAGCATGCCTTGACCTATGAGGTGGTCTATAACGGACTTCTTAAAAAGGAACGTAAGGAAATCCATGAACGCATTGCACTTGTGATTGAGCAATTGTTTGGGGAAAGGATTTCAGAGTTCTATGAAGCATTAGCCTTTCATTTCGAACAGGGTAAATCGCTTCATAAAGCGGTCCATTTTCTCGTTAAAGCTGGCGAAAAGTGTCTGAATAGATATGCTGTGGAAGAATCACACCAGTATTTTAAAAGAGCATTTGAACTCTTGTCCAAAAAACCCAACAAGACAAAGGAAGAATCTGAGCTACTTATCGATCTCCTCATCAAGTGGGGTTTTGTCTATCATTACCGTGGAGATTTCAAGGGATTAAAGTATCTTTTCACTGCACATGAGAATCTGGCAATTGACCTTGATAACCCTGCCAGACTCGGGATGTACTATTCATTAATTGGTCAGGCACTTTACCAAACGGGTAAAGTTAAAGATTCATACCAATGTCTGTGCAAGGCCCTGAAGATAGGAGAAGAGATTGAAGACCTTCGAGTGATCGGTTATGCCTGCAGCACATTAACTTGGAACTGCCCGGATCTGGGCCTCATGGATGAAGCCCTTCGCTTTGGGGAAAGGGCTAAGGAGATATCCATGGTTTTAGAGTCTGAAGACTATCTCTATTTCAATTCCCTGGGTGGCATGGGCTATGCCTATTGGTACAAAGGGGACAAAAAAAATACGTTGGAAACAGGGAAGGCCCTTCTCGACTTTGGCCGCACTCACGCCAATATTCGGAGCCTAGTCCTGGGGCACTTTATCACGGGTTGCGCCTACCTGGTTGATGGTAATTTACCATTAGCTACTGAGTGTTTTCAAAGTGCAATCGATGTTTCGGCAGACCCATGGTTTTCTCAATTTCCGAGGATGTTACTCGCCTTTACCTATATCTCAAGCGGCCAATTCCCAGAGGCTGAGGATGCTCTGGAAAAGGTTCTGATTTACAGTCAGCAATTCGGCACTGAGATAATAAGAACACCAGCACATACAATGATGGGAATCATCTTGATTTCGAAAGGGCATCTAAAGCGAGGATTTAAAATGATGGAAGATGCACAACGAGAGGATCTAGAAAAAGGAAGAAAATATGCTTTTACCATAGAAAGGTATGCCATGGGAAAACTCTATCAACAGATCTCCGAAGGAGTGCCCTTCAGTCTCTCAGTGTTTAAAAACATCGGTTTTATTGTAAAAAACCTCCTATTTGCCGACAGTAAGGCCGAAGATCTTTTCAAGAAAACCATAGAGGGTGCCAAAGAGTTCGGTGCCAAAGGCCTTCATGGTCAGGCTTGTCTCGACCTAGCTCTCCTGTACAAGTCAAAGGGGAGAATCGATGAGGCTCGGGATTGTCTCTCCGAGGCTATCATAATTTTAGAACAATGCGAGGCTGAAACATACCTGAATAATGCAAAGGAGACTATGGAACTTTGGAATAATGTATAGTCTCTCCGCGACTATATCAAAGCAAACAATATGGATACGGGGTGGGTATGATCTCCTCCATGCCCAATGTTTCGAGAATGACTCTGCTATCTCCCATTCCGCAAGATTGCGTGAGAATACTGGCATGTAAATGAAGATCGAGCTTTATTACCTTTATAAGCATTTTCATTTCACCTCTTTTGCATATCCAGTAGTATTGGATGTTTTAAAAGTATGGGCAGAATCCATTGGCTGGGAAGCTCGGGTGCTAATCTGCAAAGGAGATAAAGTGAATCTCTCCAGTGATGCCGATGTAGTTGGCATCAGCGTCTACACCCAGACAGCCCCTATGGCCTACCGACTCAGCGAAAAACTGCGAAAGAAAGGGAAAATTGTAATTCTTGGTGGCCCTCACTTCCGTGGCCCGACCACTTATAAGGAAGCATCTTCTCACTGCGATGTTATTGTTACCAGTACCAACCAAGAACAGTGGAAAAATCTCCTCTATAAAATTGCTGAAGGAAAGATTCTCCCGACCCATCAAAAGACGCTCTATATCGTTGATGAAGAAAAGAGCTTTCGATATCCTGATTATTTCTATGAATCATTTAAAAGCCTGAAGTGGTATCAGGTACCTTCGGTGCCAACATCAATCGGCTGTCCTTATAATTGCAGCTTCTGTAGCCCTTATCTGCAGGGAGATTATATCTTACGGGACATTAATATAATACATAATGAGGTTGCTCATACTAAAGGGAAAATAATGTTTCTCAGTGACGCCACTTTCGGCCTAAACAGAAAGTTCACCATCGACCTGATGAAAGCATTGGCCCCTCTTGAGAAGAGTATTGGGGTGGAGACCACCCTCTCACGATTAAGGGATAAGGAAGTACTGAATTTCATGGCTTTAGGAGGTATTAAGTGGATTATTGTGGGAATCGAGACCCCATCGATAAAAATGAAAAAACACGGTGCCACGGATTTAGAAAAAAGTCTTAAGCGAATCGTCGACTACGTCCATGAATGTGGTATGTTCATCCAAGGGAACTTAATCTGTGGACTGGATTGCGATGGTCTGGAGAGTTTTGGTCACATGTATCAATTATACCATAATTCAAATCTGGATTCGGTCATGGTCGATATTCTAACCCCTTACCCGAACACAAGGCTTTATGACCAACTGAAGAGGCAGGGACGAATTATTGATACAAACTGGGAGCATTATGATTACCACCATGTCGTTTATCGACCACTGCGGATGACCATAGACCAACTTATCGATGGCTATCTTCAGCTGTATAGAAATCTTACAAATAGTAGATCCATATTATATGATGTATTAAAGATATACAGAAACAACGGAATAAACAGAGCATCCGCAGTTGTGGTTGCTAATAAATTTTATTATAAACAGGATGCCATAAGGAAAGAAAAAGCCCTACGAAAAACTAAAAGGAAATTTCATTAAGACCTGGACCTGAAAAAACATAATAAGAGTTGAGTTTCATAAGTTATCCTCAGAGCGATCTTTACCGCACAGTTAATCTAGATGGAAATAATCATTTCTTGGGGTTTCAGCTAACAGAATAGGCATTTTGATAACGATTCAATGAGTGTCATATGTCGGTCTTTTTCAGGTGGCTCTTAAATGGGTTGTGTACTGGAGATAATTTGCCAGATTCTGTTTTTGGGATCTCCGTTGCTCCTGGTGGCCATGGCCCAAGGATTCTGTATTAAATATGACTGGTTGAGCCGGCTCAAAAGGCCACTTGATCTTGGCCTGAGTTTCAAGGAAAATAGGATTTTTGGCGATCATAAGACATGGAGAGGATTCGTGATCAATTTGACTTTTTGCACCTTGGGGACAATGATCCAGGCTTCGCTTCAGAACAGGGATTATCTTCCTTCGTGGCTTCCTTTATTGGACTACAAAGAATATCGTTATCTTTCAGGTATATTCCTCGGTATTGGCATGACATTGGGGGAATTGCTCAATAGTTTTTTAAAACGCCAATTGAAAATTGCTCCTGGCAAAAGAAGGAGAGGGATTTTGGGGGTCGCTTTTTTCTTGTTTGATCAGGTGGACCTGACCATAGGCATGTGGGTATTTTTTTTCTTCCTTATCAAGCCTTCTTTATTGTTGATCTTATGGTCCTTCCTTATCACCATTGTGCTGCATGTGACCATATCTATTATGGGCTATCTCCTAGGGATACGTAAAACCATTCTATGAAATCTTCCTTAGTCCTCATCAATCTTATGATCTATGATTTTGAAGCTTCTAACCTTAGGTCCAAGCCCTTTGGTCTTTTGTGCCTTACAATCTATTTCAGGTGTCTCCATTTCAAAATCCACTTGATTAACTGCATGTATGGGCATCACCCAGGAGTAAATAACCCCGTGCTTCCGCACGGGGCATTAAAAGTCTAATTCTAACTGCTTAGGAGTTTTTTCTTCATGTCTATGATATTTTATATATTTCTTTATGGTTTCACTTGTCACTTTGTCTCCAACGGTTCTGAAAAAATATCCATCTTCCCAAAATTCTCCACCCCACAGTTCTCTCTTTACCTCTGGATATCTAAGAAAGATCTCTTTTGCGCTAACGCTTTTGAGAACTCTCACCATCTGACCAACAGAATATCTGGGTGGTATAGATGCAAATATATGGACATGATCTTCTGCTATTTCCATTTCCTCAACTTCACAGTCTCGTGCTTTCAGTATCTCTTTAAAGAGCCCCTTAACCGTATCTCGCAGCTTTTCTTTCAGTATCCACTTGCGATATTTGGGTGCCCACACAAGATGGTATCTTGTGTCGTAAACTGCATGGCTCATTCGTTTGATGGTCATGCAGTATATTATATTAAATTGCTAAAGAAAGGTAACCCTTTCCTCCCCGTGCTTCCGCACGGGGTATCCAGGGTTAGTTTTTCATGAAATACAACCCAGACAACCCAATACGTACAAAGGTATCGAGTAATGAGAAATGTCACTAGAGCCTTAAAAGTGTTTAAGGTTACCATATGCAATAGAAAGATTCAACAGAGCATCAAATTCTGCTATGATTGGTAACAATTTAAATGCTGAAAAACTTATGACTACCAAACGAAACCTGTTTAAGCTTAGTCAATATGTCCCCTTAACTGCGCAATGAAAATGTCCCCTCTAAGCTGCTGAAGCCATATAAATCCATTGCTCTTCAGAAGCTGCCCGTGCCCTGGATTTTCTCCTGGGCTTGGCCCTGATTGGTTCTTTTAAAGGAGTTGGATCTGTTTGGGCTATGAGTGTATCTTTATAGTACACTCTCCAACTTCCATCTAACAGCTGACGAACCTCTACCTTTGCCTTGGCATACCCTCTTTTGTGGGGGCCTTCTGGTATGTCTATAACGATACCTCCTAACCTCACGGTATTGTCGTTTCCTACTGCTGCCTGATAGCAGAAGCTTATAGTTCGTTCGATATCTAACGTTTTTACTACCTTTCTCCACGCTCGTTGAGATACCTCAGGATCTATCGCAAATCGGCGATTGTAGTCGGTAATGAAGTGGCCGGCAAGAAAGCTATTTGCCACTGCCATC
>Ga0307378_10010146_pt1 | contig 12259 bp, 12 predicted proteins | sample UN1MG_FD_202238 | JGI IMG/M metagenome (GOLD analysis project Ga0307378, IMG submission 202238) | Soil microbial communities from Risofladan, Vaasa, Finland - UN-1 | ecosystem: Environmental > Terrestrial > Soil > Coastal area > Acid sulfate soil | place: Finland: Risofladan, Vaasa | collected...
TCTTGGTCCAATTCAAGTTCTACGTTTCCTATTCCCCAATCTGTAATCAAGCGCCTCTTTACTCGATTGGTGATATCTTCCAGTGGAAGGTCAGCCGGTAAGTTGAATTCTCGCTCGGACAATTCGGCTTTCAGAGAGTCAGGAACTCTTGGCTTACCCACGATGTCATATATTAGCAGTGAACTAGGCAACTTTACCGTGGAGTACTCGGTTTTTCCTCCTCTAAAACCATCTAATATAGAGCCTGGACTTTTTTTCGGTATCTTTTCAGCTATTTTGTCGCCGGTATTAACGCCCCAAACAATGAAAATGCTTACTGCCACAATTTCCATAGCGCCTCCTAAAGTAGGTTGATCTAAAATTGCCAGTAGCCCTCCTGAAAATCCCAAAAATCCTAATCCAAACAGTATACCAATAAATGAAGATAATTTTTCGTTTGTAAAATACCTGTAAACAATTGACAGCAACATAACTGTGAAGAAACCGACAGTTCCATATATTAAACCTCTTAGTAGGCCATAAAGGCTTTCTACAATCAGCGCAGACATATCTCAGTATTCCTAGTTTAGGATTTATCGCTGTCAAATAAAAATTTAATCCTAAACCCAATATCAGCATTCGTTCTGGAAGGTCAGATTGGGTCACTTTACCTAAAAAATAACCCTGATATTTAGAGTTACTTTTTGAGGCAAGTGGGTCAACTTGATCACTTTTAGCTTTTTTATTGTTTTTTCGCTCGTTTAAACCCGATTGTCTAACCAAGTAATTTCCTCGATTACGCAAAGGCTCTAGGCTAATATGATAGTCAATTTTGCGCGAACGCTACCAGAAAGACAACCCGAAACAGTTATAAAATCATGATAAACTCAAATGTCTCAAATATCTAATGCGTTTCACTGTTCTTCAATCTTTTTTGTTGCCACGAAGAATTTCCACGCTATAGCTGAGGTAACATTCTGCAAGTTGCTTTTGTTTTGTACTAGGATTCAAACAGTTGCACATTTGAACAAACGTCTTCCGCAACTTGTTAACGTCTTCACTTGATATCTTGAACGGCAATTCATTCCGCTCGTAAGCAGCTAATATTAATGACAAGCCATCGATGTACATCCTATTTTCCATAATATTCTCACGTTTTTTCCTGAATGTTTTGAACCATCTTGAGACATTCTGGTTGGATATTCTGTCTATGCAGTTATAACATGCGTTCAGTCTACCACCATCTTCGTTTCTAATAACTGAAACATCAATAATCGGATAGTTACCACAAACATCACATTTCATATAATGTGATGAAACGAAATTGTTATCTAAGAGATACGTTTTGCCTTTATACTTAAAAGATCCAACGCCACGGACGTATTCAGGAATAGTTCTGCTTAACGCCAGCAAAATATCATCCGTTTTTGTCAGTTTGCACCACCTACTACACAGTTATGTCAACGGAAATCTTCGCCTCAAATAATCCTTTGCAAATTCACGGTCATGTGCTAATTCTGTGCTTTTAACAATTTGACCCTCAAGCCTATCCAAAGCTAACCTGAACGTCTGCTCGACACCCCAACCTTCACTTGAACTGAAAAACGAGCCCTTCCTCGTTCTGAATTGCAGTCGACAGTGAATCAACTGATCGCCCTTGAAATTTGTACCATGCGTCTTCATGTAAACGAATAGCGTACCAGACTCTAACGTTTCTCCGTATCTGTGCGTGAAAGATTCGAAATCGCCAATAATGTACCCTCGTTGAATTTCATCAATTTCCACGTCTTTAACTGAAAACTGCACCATAAGCCTTCTCACTGGCTTTTCCATTTGAGCTAAAGGTTCAAGAAAGTCCCGTTTAGTCAATATGCCGACAGGTCTTCCTTTGCCAACGACCACCAAAGAGGAAATGTCGAATTTGTGCATTTGCTCTGCAGCTTCTCGCAATTTGGTTTCAGGCAAAACAGTGACTGCAGACTTCATTATACCCTTCGCTGGCATACTCAAAACAGGAACTTTCTCGCCCCCTAGTTCACCCCTCCTTTGACTCTGTCTCGGTTCAAAGATATTCCTAATAATATCGTAAAAACTAACAACTCCCACAAGTTTTCCATCTCTGACTATTGGCACGTGAGAGATTCCCTCAGATCTAAAAAGGCTTAGTATAGACCCCACCGATTCGTCTTCTTCGATAAGAAACGGCTTCTTAGTCATTATCTCCTCAACACGAGTATTACCCCATCGCTCCATTACAGCTCCATGGATAACATCCTCAGATGTAACAAAACCCAAGAGTTTCTCCCCACTGTATACGGGAAGTTGCCTAATTTCACTCTCAATCATCAACTTAGCGACCTTGCCGAGAGAATCATGCAGAGTAACAGCAGGCGCGGATCGCATCAAAGTCTTAACTTTAGTTCCAGAAGAATCAAAACTGGACCGTATTATCCATTTGCGAGAAATTACCCCTTTATATTCACCATTACTATCTAAGACCGCTAAAACAGGCGGCGTCTCTTTTTTGAAAAGTGATAAACAAGAAGAAATCGTATCATTTTCATGAACTTCCAAGAACCCTTTTGAAAAAACATCTTCCACAATCTTAACCATAGAAAAACCCTTCAATATTATTCTCATGGCGTCATTTAAACATTAAAAGAATAAAGTTGCATGTGCACGCTATAGGTTTACTACTGAACATAATTCGTAAAATCAGATTTCCCAGTTTGGGTTTGGGGTTAAATTTTAACTTTTTATAGTATTCCCTAGCTGTTTGGAACTTTACATTGGTAATTTGCTTCTTGACACTGATTTTGCCTAGGTAATTTTGGGTGTAACAAAAAGGTGCAAAATGTAATCAACAAACGTAGGAAGAGAAAAATTAACTACTAAATATCTTGATTGAAAACAATAGTAGCATTTAGAATAGAAACAAAAAAACCAAAGACGATAATTTTACCTAAGTAATGCTCGCGCTAATAGCATATCAAGTTCTGCAATATTGTTCTACTTGGAATCCTGTTTTTAGGAATAATACACTTACCAAAATTGATAACGATGATGCATCTTCTAATCTTTATACTATTTACTTCTCTTTTGGTATTGTTTCCAGTTATATCTGTACCCAAGAAGGGCGGCTCTATTTTGTTAAGAGAATTTAAGTTTCCAAAAAAAGTCAATTTGAAGGTTAAGAAACTAGTTCCTAGTTTGTTCTATTTCTTTAAGGTTTTTGATTATATGTTTGAAAATAATTTTGGGGTTAGGTTTCTTTGGACAGCAGGCTTCATGTCTTGGATTCTAGGTTGCTGGTTTTGGGTTATACACATAGATTCTGTTTCATTAGCTTTTATTTTAACCTCAATCATTTTTTGTTTAGTATCCATTTATACAATTTCTGACCTGAATCTCAATGAAGTCCCTAATCAGAGTGGAACAAAAGTTGGATTTTCAGTCTATGTGTTAATTATTTCACTTTCTGTTTTCTTTATGGTTGCCACTAAAACAGTGGCTAATGGAGTTACTTTGCTTTTAGTCTTGTTAGTTTGTTTACGCGGTTGGAGAATAATACAAAAAACAAAAGAGACAGATGCGCGCGCTACTTGAATAAACAACAAAATATACTAATACACAAGAATAAGAATAGAAACAGAAACCAAGACAAAAACATACAAACCAAAACATATACTAAACGACAAAGACGAATAACTAAACGTATACAAACAGATAACAGACAGAAAGTGGACAATTTACCTTGGTAATTTCGTGTATACAACAAGTAGAAAACAGAAAGAAACAAGAAATAAAACATACAAATAGAATGTAGAAAGGAAGACGAAATCTTAAAGAGAACAGGTTATTGTTCTTCTTTTGGTTTATTTATAGTCCTTTTAAATTCGTTTAAGGCTTCCTTCATCTGTTCTTTTGCCCATGTTGCTCCGCTTAATTCCTTTTTATTTTTGTAATAGTATTCAGGATAGGTAGTAAATGCAAATTTACTGTTTCTTGACCAGACAAAATCAAATTCTATTCTTTCTTCGGTTTCCTCGTTGGTCTTTATGTTTGGTACTTTTTCTTTTTCATGTTTTAATGCATAGTTGGCTCTTTCCAGAATATCTTTCCATAGTCTCCCACCAAGGTAACTTGTTGGTCTTGTGAAGATAATCGATTTTTCAAAATGCTGTAACAGACAGGCTATTTGGAGTACTTCTTTAATTCTTAGCTCTGCTTCTTTTGTTTCATCTTCCGTTGGTTCTTTCCACTTTATTTTGGGCGCTAATTTGAATGCTATTTTTCGCATTTTCTCAGGTGTTTCACCAACATCATAGGCAATCTCAGTTGTTGTCGGATCCCTCATCAATAAGAATCTTAGATGATCAATAGTTTTCTCGACTTTTTCCTCTAAAGGAGTAATCTTCTCTTTTGGTTCAGGAATCTCCTTATACTTCTCAAATACTTCTACAGGTTCTCTATTTTTTCTTACCAACAATTTTCTTATTATGGATAACCATTTCTCTGGATCTTCTTCAATTGGAAAAGCAATACTGAATTTTCCATGAGTAGTGATCTGGCAATTTACTTGTTGGGTGCCTTTTAAGGAAAATGTAATTCTTCCTTTCCAATCACTTAGAATAATTACTTCTGGAGAATCATGAAGCAGTTGTTCTGTAAGATAATAATCTAAGTCAGTATTGAACCAGAGTTGCTTTTTCGTTCTCATTATTACCGAAAAATAGGGTTCTCCATAGGGGTCTTATAGGCTTTGCCGATGACCTATGCAAAGTGTGAAAGTTTGCCCAAAATGTGGACATAAACAGAGATTGTTTGAACCAACCCTGAAAAAATTGCGGAGCTACGGACACAGAATAATTCGTTGTTCAAAGTGTAGTAGCCGAATCAGACTAAAATGGAGTGATGGAATTGTCACATAAAATAACTAAAAGTGACCTGAAGGATTTTCTGAAGCAAGGAAAACGACGCAAAGCCATAGCAAAATACTACAAAGTTTCGCTTCGGACAATCGCAAATTACATCAAGAAATATGGGCTAGTTGGAACTGCAAGACAAGGAAGACCGCCCAAACCAAGGAAACCTCACAAAATCTACATAAAACGTAAAGGTAAAGTCTGGATTCCAGTTGAAACTTACATAGCCAAACTAAATGAAGAATACCATTTTGTTAACATACAATATCCACCATACCGTTATGTTAACCAGAGAACTTTTGTCTGTTCAAACCAGACCAGAAATCCTAGAGGACGATACTCAACTGTAGGCATTTACTTCATAGTCTATGTTTCCAGCGTCTACTTTCTTTTTGCCACAAAAATACGATACAAACTAGTAACTTTCAAAGAAATTTATGACTGGATCTCTGCCAACGTGCAAAGCATTCTGGAAGAAAGTTTTCCACATTACTACATCGTAGGAATTGTAGGTTACACTTTTTCTCGACCAAAAAAGAAACCAAAGGCAATCAGATATGGATAAACAAGTAATTATCCCAAAGTATCTACAGGATGCAATTAACCCGTTATCTCGTGGTTATCCTCAAAAAGTAAAACTTCTTGTATTTGACGTAGAGACAGAGAACGGAAAACCATACTTTTTAATTTTCAAGAACGGACAAAAAGTCAGCTATTTTAAAGTAACGCCCGACGACATACTTGATATTTTCATGAAATACCTTATTGACCAAACTGTAAAGAACCAAAGCAACATCCTACTTGCACACAACTTACAGTTTGATTTATTTGCTGTTTTATGTAAAAGAGAAAGAGAGATCGCCAAATACCGAAATCCTCCCCCAGTAGTTCACCCCCTTGGAACATTCACCAAAATTGTATACATGAAAACTCAGTTTGCACAACTAAAACTCAAAAATGGAGCTCACGTAAAACTCGTTGATTCTTTCAATTTTGTTAAAGGAAGCCTCAAAGACATCTCGATAAAACTGGGATTCAAGAACAAGAAACGTGATAGACCATATTTTGTGAACGAAGGTAGAGCTCCAAGAAACAGAAGAGAATGGCAAAAACTCTACCTCTATTGTAAGTCAGAAATCAAGGCAACCTATGAACTTGCAGAATTTATTCTAAAAATCCATAAGGAATATGATTGTGGTATTTGTGTTTCTTCTTCACAGTTAGCCAGTAAAGTTTTCCGTAAACATTTTCTCAAAACCGCAATACCCCAAGTTCCACCCTACATTCATCAATTAGCCATCGAAACAATTCATGGTGGCAGGGCTGAAGTTTTCGTCAAAACGCCTATTGTGATTCCAAACGTGAAGATGTATGATTTTAACAGTTTTTATCCATGGGCAATGGCGAACCTTCCACCCATAACAAGCGGAAAATGGGAGCACGTTAACCAGTTTGATCAAGATCATGAAGGACTTTATCGAGTAACTGGATATGTACATAAATGTAAGTATCAGATAATCTTGAAAAATTCTTACAACTTTGAGTATGCTAATGGCGAAAGAATTGTTGGAACCCAAATAACATCTTACGAGCTTCGAGAAGCTTTGAGAAGTGGAGAATTTGACGCTGAAAATGTAAATGGTTGGCTTTTGATTCCAGACGAAAACGCTGAAAATCCTTTCAAGGAATATGTTAACCATTTCTATGAAAAGAAAAACGCAATGGCAAAAGAAGATCCAAGATTTATGACTAACAAGCTACTGTTGAATTGCTTGTATGGTAAAACTTACCAGACAATACGACTTACAGACTACCAAGAAGAACCAAACATAGTTTGGAATGAAAGACGAAATAAAGCAGTAAGAAATGAAGTTGTTTATCGTGCTGGAGGCATCTATCTTCCTCACTTAGGTTCGTGGATAACTGCTATGGCTAGAGCAAAACTTCACCAAGATATGCACACATACAAAGCCATTGATTGTGCAACAGACAGCTTCAAAACGACAATGACGGTTCCTGAAGGAGAAGGGCTTGGGGAGCTTAAGCTTGAAAGTGAAGGATTGCTGTTACTGATTAAGCCAAAATTGTATGTTATGTTCAGCAAAGAAGTTCAAAATGAAGTTGAAAGAGAAGGAAACCTTCGAGAGTATCTGAAGAAGAATCTTGATTCAATGAAGGTTGGAGAAGACATAGTAAAATTTGCTTTGCATGGTTTCTGGGGAGATCCTAAACAGTTGCTAGAATTGTATGTTGAGAAAGGCAACGAATACATTGTTGATCACATGGTTAAGATCAAAGAAGCATTAAGACAAGGAAAACAACCAAGGGTCATGGAATCTCAGAAACGACATTTGAAGATTGATTGGAGCAAAGAGATCAGACCTTGTGGATTATCTATGAATGTAGCATTGAAAAAGATGGAATTATGTGTTGGGAGCTGTTTTCAATGCGCATATTCTATTCTTTGAACATCATGCAAAGTTGTAAATAGTATTTGTTCAAATAATCTTCTTTATGTCTGAGAGATCCTTTTTTGATTGGAGAACGGCAGTCCCCGGCTACACATTTGTATTATTGGTCTTGGCTTTCAACTATGCTCCATTAATTAAAATACTGCAATCCTTAGGTCTTGATTCAATATTCGGTGCACTTCTGGGGTTTCTTACATTGTTTAGCGGTTCAGCAATTGGTTTCCTTGTTTCACAAGTTTGGTGGAGGCATTTCCAAAATAACGGGGCACATTATTATTACAAGAATATGGTTAGAAAAGAAATCAAAAGACTAGTTGAAAAATATGGATTACGTTCTGCAGAAGAAAAACTAAATAAAAAATATAGATTGTTTACAATGATAAAAAAGAATGAAATTGAAAGAATACAGAATGTTCTCGCGGTTTATGGGTTTGTAACTCATCATGAGATGGAAAAAAATCCTGAAATTGTAAAATATACTACGAGAAGAGGTGATGTGTTCCATCTTATTTCTGCAACCAGAGTAGTATTGTTATTGGGGCTATCTATTGGTTTTCTTTTCCGATTTCTTTCTCAATTTTTTATTTTTAAGTGGAACTTGAACCAATTATTTGAATCGATCTACAATATACCAGCGAACCTTGAGCATTTGTCTTCTAATTTTATGGAAGTTGTACCAGATCTCGCTGGATTGGAAATACTGTTTTTGAGTTTTCTTGTAGTGTCGGCACTAATTCTATTTCGATTTCTTGGAAAAGGGCGCGATTGGATTAATACGCAATATGATGACATGTCTTATGCAATTATCAACAAGTCTGGAATACGTAGATGGCAATTACAAAAGATTTTTCCTCAAGAGTATTTTGATAAGAATTGGGTTGAACCTTAGACATAGAAAAACAGTAAATGTCTCTATATTGTGTGCAAGTTTGTAGCGTTCCAGTTACTAGTACCCTTTCTAAGGAAGTTGGCAAGTTGTTCTATATCCTCTGTAATTATTGTTGCAATTGTTGATTTAGTGCCAAATTTTCGAGTTCTTTGCTTCTCTATTTTGGTTTCAAGAAGTGAATTTAACTCATCAATCATTTTGGTAGATACCTCATGTTTAAGGAATATTCTAGGAAAGCTTCCGTAGTAGTTTGCTTCCAAATCTTTCTTTTCCAATTTCTTACTATAATTTATTAAAAATCCATCAATAATTGGTCTATATGGTTCTTGAAGGTCGCATACCAAACTTGGTTTACCGGGTTGTATCGAATGTAGAAAACCAAGGAAAGGGTCTAAATGTGCGTTTATAACCGATTTGTAAACTTCCCACTTCAGAACTTCATAACCTAAATTGAAGAGATTATTTGTAATGTCTACAGCTTTGTAAGAATGACGAACTCTAGTTTGTAATTCTCTGGGGAAAAGTTTGATAAGTTCTTTAAAGTAAAATTTCCCAAAATGTCCTTCTATTGAATGCAGTTTTGTTCTGATTTGATCAATAGAATTTGCTTGAAGTTTTTCAAGTTTATCTAATGCTCGTTTTATGTGTCCTTCACAATATATTTCATGCTTTTCAAGTAAGGAAGCTTGAGCTTCAATCTTTGATTTAGCAATAGTTTTGGCTATTTGAACACCAACTCGGTTAGAATATGCTTCATATTGTTTAATCCTAGTCTGAACATGGCTATCATAATTTAATGGAAGAAGAACACCTAATGGTCTACCGCTTTGAGAAGTAACTAATGTTTTTATTCCATAAATTGAAGCCCACGCAAGAGCTTTTGATGAAATAAGATTTCCCGAAGAGATGTTAATCTCATTAATTGCGTGGAAAGGTTTTACAGTAACCTTTTCTTGCCCTTTACTTATCACAAAATCGAATTTTTTGGTTCCTAGATGCTTACCATATCCCGATAATTTTACACTCATAAAGTTCACCTAGAAATTAATCTATTCACTCGATTTGTTTAGGCGGGAAACAGCATTGTCTACTGATTGCAGTAACCCAGTTAATGCTATGAGTGCGCTTTCTCGCTTTTTCTGTAAATCAGAAGGCAATGTCCCAAAAAACTTGTTGAAACTCTTTACTGTTTCATTAATTGCATCAAAAGCCAAAATTATCTCTTCTACTGTTCGACTTTTTGAACCATATCCACTTCCAGCATTATATGCTCTTAGAATCATCGCGGCTCTGGGGGTTAAATATATTGAAATTGGAGTACGTTTTTCTTCAGACATTTTTTTCACATTGTTTATAATGTATTTAAGATGTATTTAAGCTTTGTTCATGTTGTGTAAACTGTTGTAAACACTCAACTCGAAAGGATATTGTCTAAGTTGAATGAAAAAAAGTTAATAGTGGAATTGAAGAAATATCTGAATAATGGGGGTATTTTTGAACGGACGCCAAAATTGATAGACAAGTTGAATTGAAATGTATCTTCACAACAGTCTGTTACTCTAAAACAATTGCAAGAGTTAACATCAAATGATTATACTAAATAAATTCTCTTACCGATTTGCTGAACAGGTTTTAAACAGTAAACTAAACTTAAAACAAGAGATTGAAGCGATATTAACAGATAGAACCATTGATGTTTCAACTCTAACAAGACCACATTTCAACGAAATACTTGATCAAAAATTCGTAGAGAAAGGTTGGGAAAGACAACCAGCTGTTTTTAATGAACCAAAAGACCCTTCAGCAAAGATGGATTTTCTAAAAGACCGTATTGGAATTGAAGTAGGCTTTGGACATAGTTCATTTATGGGCATTGACCTTTTGAAGTTTCAAGTTGCATCATATTCAGGTTTGGATAAAATTGATGTAGGTGTTTATGTTGCCACCACCAAACAATTTCAAAAAGTAATGAAACAGAAATATAAGAAAAATTGGGAAGGTTCACTAAGTTACGAAAAAGTTGTAAGATATTTACCTCATTTCAAGAGTGCAATCCAACTTCCAATTTACGTTATTGGAATTGATTTATAAAGATTGGAAAAAGTACGCGTATCTATCTTTTCCAAACTGAAGTTACTGAATCAAAATTAAAAGTCAAATTCCTGAAGCATCACAGCGCTTTCAATAACAAAGTTAATACAAAAATGGATTTCTTCCTTTGTCAACTCTTCTTTACGCTTAATTCTTTGAACGTCATATTTTCCTCCAATAAACCGTATAACAAAAGGCGTCAATAATCTAAATTTGGCATATCGGCGGTAATCTAATCCAAGACTGATAATCTTTACAGCGTTTTGAAGCGCTTCAATTGATCTAATTACTTCATCAGGGATAACCTTCACCATTCTAGTCCCGATGTGTGCGGAACCAACGAAAGTTAATGAATCTCCAAAGAAAAAGGGCGATCGCCCAAATTTATCTCGTTTTCTATCTTCATAATCGTCAATTAATTGCCTGAAGGCTAAAGCCACCTTGTCAAGCGAATTCTCATAATCTTCTTTTGTTAGGTATTCTTCAGCATCCAACAGATTCTTTTTTACCCGTTCAGATTGAACTAATTCGATCAAAGAAATTCCAAAAAAGTCAATCCCAAATAATAATGGAGTATTTTCATCAAAAAAGTTTGTCACACTAATTCGAAAATCGTCAATAGTTAGTCTAGATGGAAGAGTTCCATTGTGTTTAAGACCCACTCTAGCCTTGTTCAATCGTCTCATCGAAACTTTTTGACCTAACTCTAATCCTTTTTCATCCTTTAAAATTTGCCAATATTCCATAAACTCGTTAGTTTTTTTTGATACACAATGGTGTTCTGATCCTAATTGCAGAAAGAGTTCTACACTATCATGGAAAGTAAGAATTGCTGATGAGCACATCGGTTCTGGTCGCTGAGATTGTTCTATGGCTAAATTAAAAAGATATCTTATGAAGGCGAGACGTTTCATAATATTTTCATCCAGCATTTTTTCTCCCCCAACCAGTTTTTATTCGTTAACGAGTTTTTAATCCATTATTTCCAATTATCAAGATCTTACTATTAACTAATCAATGCGCGCTAGATTGGTTAATAGATAAGTTGGCTAATTAGTTTGTCTTCCCCTTTTTGTTACACCCAAAATTACCTAGGCAAAATCACTACCAAGAAGCAAATTACCAAGGTAAATTACCAAACGAGCAGGGAATACTATAAAAAGTTAAATTTTAACCTCAAAATCAAATGTGGTTTCACATTTCTTAGAATAGGGCTATTTGTATCAGTTTTTGGAGGTTGTTGATTTCGATTTTTTTTGTTCCAGTTATCACTTGAGTAAAGTTAGCTTTTGCGTCGGAACCTAATGTAAGCATAGTTACGCCTTTGTAGGCTAATGTTATTGTTACTCCTTGGTTTTTTAGTTCTTCAGCTAAGATCTTGAGTTGTTTTAGCAGTTCAGGAAAGGATGTAGTTTTTGTGTTGTCTTTTAGTAGCTCTTTTAGGAATTTGTTATCGATTATGTTTAGATCTATTTTTTTGTTTTTGACTTTTAGTTGAAATAGTTTTTGGTTTTTGGTTGATAGGTTGATTTCTCCGGATGTTAGTATTTGAGTTAGGAGTGTTACTGTTTGCAAATTTGCACCAATTATGACGGGATCACTTTTTTTCTGTAACGTATTGAATATCTAAGACAATTGAGCCGTTGATTTTGGTCTTTAACAATCCTGCGTCTAGGGTTAGATCTTGGAAACTGAGTTTGATATCTGAGCCTTTTCCTGCCAATTTGTCAATCAATTTTATGATCGCATCAGCCATATCTGGTGTAGAATGAGACATATAATTTCACCATTAACTACTATAGTTTTGGTGATATAAAAACTTCTTCAATCAAAAATTTGTCTTTCATTGATTTATAACTAATAATTTTGGGTTGGGTTGGGGTTGGGTGATAAAATTTAACCCT
>Ga0307378_10010148_pt1 | contig 12257 bp, 10 predicted proteins | sample UN1MG_FD_202238 | JGI IMG/M metagenome (GOLD analysis project Ga0307378, IMG submission 202238) | Soil microbial communities from Risofladan, Vaasa, Finland - UN-1 | ecosystem: Environmental > Terrestrial > Soil > Coastal area > Acid sulfate soil | place: Finland: Risofladan, Vaasa | collected...
AATTACCCCTCCTTTGTGGATCGGGACGGCCACGATCACCGCCTCGGCGAACCGAGGCTCTCCCGCCACCGGTCCCATGAAGAAGTAGCGGGGGATATCGTTGGAAAAACTCTGCAGGAAAGCCGTGTTCCGGAGGATTCCCCGCTGACCCCCGGAGGCCCAGTAGGCTCCCGACAGGTCGATGAAGCAGATCTCCCGGTAGACGAAAGCCAGGTGTGCGCGCCACTGCCCCAGGTACCGTCGCATCGACTCCAGATCACCGGACTGGACAGTCGGAGTGCGAGACAGTTGAATGATCTCCGAAATACGGGCGATGAGCCAATCGTTAACCGCCCGGGAGACGTTCTGCACCTCGTTGCTCTTCTGGGTGACGGCTTGCCCTTCGTAGTACCTGTTCACGTACAGGGATCCGGCCACCACCACGGCGGCGTAGACAAGCACAATCGGTATGAAAGAGTTGAGGAAGAATCTAGTCCGCAGTCTCTTCATTGTGCAGCTTGTAGCGCAGTCCTCGCACGGACACGCCCAGGCGCGCGGCTGTGGCGGTCCTGTTACCTCCGAGGCTGTCGAGCACCCAACGGATGTAGCGGTTCTCCAACTCCCTGAGCGGCACGATCCCGATCGTCGAGAAATCACAGAACTCCCCGTTGTCGGTATCAAGGTGCAGGGCGTCAAGGCCGATCTCCTTTCCCCGGCCGGTGATAACCGCCCGCTCTATGCAGTTTCGCAGCTCGCGGATGTTTCCGGGCCAGGCATAGGCCAAAAGTCTTTTCTCCGCCTCGGCGCTGAGGCCGGATAGCTTGCGGTTGTACTCCTGATCCAACTTCCGAAGGAACCACAGCGACAGGGCGATGATGTCTTCCTTGCGATCGCGCAGCGGAGGCAGGGTGATCGGCAACACGTTGATGCGATAGTACAGATCCTCCCGGAAATCCCCTTCCCGAACCAGGTGTTTCAGATCCTTATTCGTCGCCGCGATGATGCGGACATTCAGGAGGATCCGTCGGGTGGATCCAAGCGGCGTAATCTCGGGTTGCTGCAGGAAACGCAGCAGGGCCACCTGAGCCTTGGCCGGAAGCTCGTTGATCTCATCCATGAACAGCGTTCCGCCGTCGGCAACTTCCAATTTGCCTTTGGTGCGGGTCTTCGCATCGGTAAACGCCCCCCGCTCATAGCCGAACAGTTCGCTCTCGATCAGGCTTTCCGGGATGGCACCGCAGTTGATGGGCACGAAGGAGCCGGCCGAGCGGGGGCTCTTCGCGTGGATGTAGCGGGCGATCACTTCCTTACCCGTTCCCGATTCCCCCTGTAGGAGGATCGTGGATTGTACGCTTTTCACCGCTTCAATGGTTTCGAACACCCGGGCCATCTCAGCGTTTTCCGTGCCGTAGAGAAACTCATCCCGTTTCTCAAGCTCATGGCGGAGGAAGGTGTTTTGCGCCTTCAACTGCGAGTGGCTGATCGCTTTCTCGAGGGCCAGGGCCAGCTCCTCTACCTGGACCGGCTTGGAAATATAGTCGAACGCACCTCTCTTGAGGGCCTGAACGGCCGTCTGAATCGTGCCGTACGCGGTGAGCATGATCACCGGTAACTCGGGAAAACTGTCAACGGTGTATTGGAGAAGATCCATTCCCGATTTCTCGGGCATTTTCAGGTCGGTTACCACCGCGTGGTAGTGTCGAGTCCTTAGCTTCTCCACGGCCAGATCGACCCGGGACGAGGTATCCACTTCGTAATCCTTCTCCGAGAGGACCTCCCCCATGAGCTCGAGGGCCGTGGTGTCGTCGTCCACCAGGAGAATTCTCGGTTTGAAGCTCATCACCGCTCATTATAGATTGATCGATCGGAAAGGGGAACCCGCACGCCGATCAGCCGAACCCCTTCAGGTCTACTTCTCCACCGGCTTGTACTACACTCCACCTGCATGAAAACCGAGCTACCGTAAACACTGACCAGTGTCGGATTCATCGGCGGGGGAAACATAGGTTTCGCCCTGGCCAGACCGGTCTCCGCCCGTTTCCCCGAGCTCGCAATCCACGTCTGCGACCCGAAGCCGCAGCGGACCGCCCTCTTCCGCCGGGAGCTGGACGAAGGGATAGGGCAGAAGTGGTGCCCGAACGTGGACCGGGCATGCCGATGGCCTAATAAATTTTTGTGGCACCTGTAGGCGACCACACGTTGATAGGTTTGGCCAGGCCACATAGGCTGCGCGCCCCGCTGCCTTCGTACTAATAAATTAGCACACAGACATGATGCCTGAATGGTGGAATGGAAAATAGGCTGGCCGCCCGCCTTTAACCATCAAGGTACCGTTCCTTTTTCTCCCAGTAGAATATAGGAGGAAGGAATGGTTAAACGCCTATATAGAAACGCTTGGTCCTGAAGATGCGGTGCTCATGAAGACCGGGACGTCCAGTGTTTCATCATCGATCCCTACAGGTTCAAGATCATCAAGGATTCTGAGGAATAAGACGGACAAGCGGGATTCGAAGAATATGGCGAAAGCGCTGCGGGTGTCTTCGGTCACCGGGGAGTTCGGACTTCCGCTGGTGTATAAGCCCTCCGCTTTGGTCCGAGAGCTTCGGAAGCTGTATGCCCAATATCAGGTGCTGAACAAACGGATCCGGGTGTACAAGAATACAGTCCAGGCTGTACTGGCAGACAACGGGATCGTACTTCCAAGGGTAGAGAAGAATCATCTTCTTTCTGAGAAGTATGGGAAGCAGATGCTCGAAGAGCTTGATGTCTCGGAGGCCAAATGAACGCATACCTTGGGTTGGTGCCAAGGTTGAGGGCAAGTGGCGATAAGAGTTGGTCAGGACACATCAACAGAGCGTCCAGGTTACCGATGCATGGCTGCACTTCAGGAACTACTACGATGAGATGGAAACCGCAGAGGTGCGGGCAGATCCAGGATTGCTCTCATCCGGAAGCTCTGCGGAATCATGAGGAGGATGCTGCATGACGGGAAACCGTTCGACGAAACCGTACTGGGGAGGCGATTCTCCGATTTTCTCCACAACACGCGGATATCTTGCATCCTCATCTCTTCGATCGTGAATGTCCAGCATTTCCACCGTGTGGATCAAATCGTTGCCAGTGGGATCCCCGGCGTATTCGCTTCGCATGTCGCATGTCGCCTGCCTCGTTGCTTTCTGTCTCTGTTGCCTGTCCAACACTACATACATGCTATATTTCTCGTGCCAGCCCTTCGGTCTAATGTCCCATCTGCACGAATTCCGCCGACTTTCACTTGTGCGGTGCGTGGAGATGCTGCTCAAGTGCTCCGATCGCCTCTATGGCTGCCGAATCCGGGACGTTGCCAGCCCACCTTCGGTACGCCTCCCGCACACCTTGACAAAAAACCACGGTTTGGGCATATTTTCACCGGCTTTCAAACCGCGGAAACATTCCACGTGGTGAGTGTAGCTCAGGTGGTTAGAGCGCCAGTCTGTGGAACTGGAAGTCGTGGGTTCAAGCCCCATCACTCACCCGTCAGATATTTGCGCCCGTAGCTCAGCTGGATAGAGCGCCGGACTTCGAATCCGTAGGTCGCAGGTTCGAGTCCTGCCGGGCGCGATGACAACAATTTTGGGCCGTTAGCTCAGCTGGTAGAGCAGCAGACTCTTAATCTGCGGGTCAGAGGTTCGATCCCTCTACGGCTCAATATTGACAACACCCTCCTTTTTTGAGTATAGTACGCGAGAGTGGTGGAATTGGCAGACACGCCAGACTTAGGATCTGGTGCCCATTTGGGTATAAGGGTTCAAATCCCTTCTCTCGCAAAGGTTCATTAGAGCTGGCGTGGCCAACTCCGGGGTGGGAAGCCGGTGTAACAGGCGGGAATAGCTCAGTGGTAGAGCTTCACCTTGCCAAGGTGGATGTCGCGGGTTCAAATCCCGTTTCCCGCTCTTAATACTTGCCAGGCGACCTGGAGCTCAAATCCGGGTCGCCTTTTGTTTATACATCAACCGGAAGGCTCAGGCCGGATGAGGGCAAAAACAACGCGTTACCAGGTGAGATCAGTCCCATAGACCCCGCGGGTCTGAAAAGAGGAGAGGGAGAGTTCCGTGATCAAAAGAAAAAAGATAGAAGAGCTGGACAACTCGAGTGTCAAGCTCACCATCAGCGTAAAGAAGGATTTTATTCAGAAACGGTACGACGAGCTGGTGGCGGAGTACTGTAAAACTGTCCGTATCGATGGGTTTCGCAAGGGAAAAGTCCCGGCGAATGTACTGCTGCGCAAATTCGGCGATGCCATCCTGGGTGAAACGACCGAACGGGTTATACGCAGCAGCCTCGACAAGGTTTTTGAAAAGATCGAGCAGAAACCGATTGCAACCTCGACGCCCGAAATGGATACGAAAAAAGATCTCGAGTTGGGCAAGGACTACACCTACTCGGTGACCTTCGACACCTACCCGAGGATCGAACTTCCCGAGTACAAACGTCAGAGTTTCGAAGAGCTTCAGGTAAAGATAAGCGATGAAGACATGGACCGGGAACTCAAGGCGCTTCAGGAACAGAACTCCATCGTAATCGATAAAAAGGACGATACGGTTCTGACGGGGGATATTGTCAATATCGATTATGCCGAGCTCGACGAAAAGGATGAAGAGATAGCGGCTTCAAAGCGCGAAGGATTCGTCTTCGAAGTGGGAAGCGGCTATAACCTCTACAAGATCGACGCCGAGCTGGTGGGAATGAAAACCGGCGAGGAGAAGATAGTCGCTAAGGATTTCGGGGAGGATTTCGAGTTCAAGGAACTGGCCGGAAGGTCTGTAAAGCTCAAGATTCAACTGATCGCAGTCAAGGAGAAGCAGCTTCCGGAAATCAACGACGAGCTGGCTCAGGATATCAGTGACAAGTACGAAAACCTGGAAGATTTGAAAAAGGATACCTTCGAAAAGCTCGAGGAGCACGCCAAGCAGAAGATCCGGGAGCACAACATCTCCCAGATCCTCGAGAAAATAGCCGATCAGACCACGATTGCCCTTCCAAAATCCATGGTGGAAAGCGAGCTTCAGGATCAGTGGCTTCGCTTCATCTCCCGCCTTGGGGGGGAAGAAAAGCCGGTCCTGCAGCAGTTGGAAGCCGAGGGCAGAAACAAAGAGCAGATTCTCGATGAATGGCGCGCCGGGGCAGAGAAAAAGCTCAAGCTGCAGCTGGTTGTGAACGAAATGGTTAAACAGGAGGGTATTGAGCTCGAGGATAAGGATATCGAGGAACGGATCCGGAAAGAAGCGAACGCTCAAAACATCAGCTTCGAGGAAGCCAAGGAAACGATGAGCCGCAACAACTACCTGGAGTTCCTCAAGCACGACCTGAAGAATGAGAAGCTCTACGATATACTTCTAGACGGCGGGACCCGGGGAAAGGGCAAAAGGGTGAAATTTCTGGACTTGGTACAGGGAAACTATTAAATTACTGAATATGATCGAGAAAGCAAGCAACCTCGTACCTATAGTTATCGAACAAACCGGAAGGGGCGAACGCTCTTATGATATATTTTCCCGGCTCCTCAAAGACCGGATCGTGTTCATCGACGGTGAAATCGTCGATCTGAACGCCGATCTGATAGTAGCTCAGCTGCTGTTTCTGGAGTCCCAAGACCCGGAGAAAGACATCCACCTGTACATCAACTCTCCCGGTGGGACCGTAACGGCCGGACTGGCCATCTATGATACGATCCAGTATATCAAACCGGATGTACAGACCATCTGCCTCGGCCAGGCCGCCTCCTTGGGGGCGCTGCTTCTTACCTGCGGGACCCTGGGAAAACGCTTCGTACTGCCCTCCTCCCGTATCCTGATCCACCAACCATGGGGAGGGGTTGCAGGCCAGGCTGCGGACATCGGGATTCAGGCCCGAGAAATCGTGCGCATCAAAAGGCTCATCATCCAGTATTTTGCCCGCCATACCGAGAAGAGCGAAGACGTGATTGCTCAAGACCTGGAAAGGGATTACTATATGTCTGCCGACGAAGCGGTTGAGTACAAGTTGGTGGATAAGATTCTGGAACGGCCGGAGAACAATGAGCAAACTAGCAAAAAATGAAGGCCTTAAAGTCTGCTCCTTCTGCGGCAAGAGCGCAGACACGGCACGCCGGCTGATCGCCGGACCCGGGGTGTACATCTGCGACGAATGCGTCGTTGTCTGCAAGAAGATCCTAGATGAGGAGGACGAGCTTCTCGCTGCAGAGTTTAAAGAGGATATTCCCACTCCCAAAGAGATCAAGGAGTACCTCGATCAGTACGTGATCGGTCAGGAGCAGGCCAAGAAAGTCCTCTCCGTAGCGGTATACAATCACTACAAACGAATCGCCATGGGGCACAAGCTGGATCCGGATGTGGAGATGGAGAAGTCGAATATCCTGATGATCGGCCCCACCGGTACGGGGAAGACCCTCCTGGCTCGTACCCTGGCCAGCAAGTTGAAAGTTCCCTTCTCCATCGCCGACGCAACTACTCTTACGGAGGCGGGATACGTCGGTGAGGACGTAGAAAACATCCTGCTCAAACTCATCCAGAATGCCGGCAACAACATCGCCGCAGCGGAGAAAGGGATCGTCTACATCGACGAGATCGACAAGATCTCCAGAAAGATGGAAAACGTCTCTATCACGAGAGATGTGTCGGGAGAGGGTGTGCAGCAGGCACTGTTGAAGATCATCGAAGGCACGGTAGCTTCGGTTCCTCCCCAGGGCGGGCGCAAGCACCCCAACCAGGAGATGCTGAAGATCGATACGAAGAATATCCTGTTCATCTGCGGCGGCGCCTTCGTCGGGCTGGACAATATCGTCGACTCCCGAGTATCGAAACATCCGATGGGCTTCGGCGCTGATGTCAAAGCCACCCACGAGCGCGACTTAGTCGAGTTGTACTCCCACCTCCATCCGGACGACCTGATACGCTTCGGCCTGATCCCCGAGTTCGTGGGCCGGATGCCCATCAATGTAACCCTGGAAGAGCTGAGCCTCGATGTGCTCATACGCATCATCACCGAACCCCGCAATGCGATCGTCAAGCAGTACCAGGCTTCGATGAAGCTGGACGATGTTGACCTTGTCTTCGAGGATGAAGCCATCGAAGCCATCGCGAAAAAAGCCAGCAATATCAAAACCGGCGCCCGGGGCTTGAGAGCCATCGTGGAGAAGGTGATGGTAGGCATCATGTATGACATCCCCTCTATCAAGGGAAAGAAACGCGTCGTTGTGACTCCGGAAGTTGTCGAAAAATCTATAGATCCTGAAATCACGCTGGTAGACGAAAAGAAAACTGCATGAAGATCTTTCCCTCAAGGACTGAGCTCTGCCTCGTACCTTTGCGGGATATGGTCATCTTCCCCAACATGGTGGTTCCCTTCTTCGTCGGCCGGAAGAAATCTATCCGTGCGGTTCAAGAGGCCATGGGAAAGGGAAAGGTCCTCTTCCTCGCTACCCAGAAGCAGAACAAGGACGAGGAGCCGAACCAGGAAGATATCTATCCGACAGGAACGGTGGCCCGTATCCTACAGATGCTCAAGCTTCCCGACGGCACGATTCGTCTCCTGGTCGAGGGAAACGAGCGGGCGAACATCGTCCGTTACCTGGAGTCTCAAGCCTACTTCAAGGTTCAAGTCCGGGCCATAGAGGAAAGCCCGGCCTTGGATGCCGGCGTTGACGCCTTGATGCGTACCGTGATCAAGGAGTTTAACCACTACAGTGCCCTGTACAAGAAAATTCCGAAGGAGATCCTGGCGGGAATCGACAAGGTGGAAACCCCGCACAAGCTGGTCAATATGATCAGCTCCAACATCCCGATAAAGGTAGAGAAAAAGATAGAGCTTCTCTCCCAGGTCGATATTCGACAGCGCCTGGAGAACCTGGTCACAACCCTGATCATGGAGACCCAGGTACTGGAGATCGAACAGAAGATCACCTCGAAGGTGCGGAAAAAACTGGAAAAGACCCAAAAGGAGTATTTTCTTCAGGAACAACTCAAGGAAATTCACAAAGAACTGGGCTCGGACAACGAGGACCCCACCGGCGCCAAAGAGCTCGAGATCAAGCTGAAAGACAAGGATTTACCGGAGGAGATATTTCAGAAGTGCGAGAAAGAGCTGAAACGCCTGGCCAGGATGCAGCCGATTTCCCCCGAATCGGCGGTGCTGCGAACCTACCTGGAGTGGATCGTCGATCTTCCCTGGAACGAGAGCACTAAGGAGATCCGGGACATCGAATACGCCCGCAAAATTCTCGACGAGGATCACTACGATCTGAAAAAGGTGAAAGAGAGAGTCCTGGATTTCATAGCCGTACGCCTTTTAAATCGGGACCGGGTCAAGGGTCCCATTCTCTGCTTCGTCGGCCCGCCGGGAACAGGCAAAACCTCTTTGGGCAAATCCGTAGCCCGGGCTCTGGGGCGGAACTTTGTGCGCATCTCCCTCGGAGGCGTGAAGGATGAAGCGGAGATCCGGGGCCACCGCAAGACCTACGTGGGCGCTCTTCCGGGGAAAATTCTCCAGTCGATGCGGAAAGCAGGAAGCCGAAATCCCGTGTTTCTTCTAGACGAGGTGGACAAGATGAGCTCGGATTTTCGAGGTGACCCGGCCTCCGGCCTGCTGGAGGTGCTCGATCCGGAACAGAACTCGACCTTCATGGATCACTACCTGGAAGTACAGTACGACCTATCGCATGTGATGTTCATCACTACGGCCAACTCGGTCCACAACATCCCCTACCCTTTGCAGGACCGCATGGAGATCATCCGCATCCCCGGCTACAGCGAATTCGAAAAGCTAAAGATAGCTCAAGCTTTTCTCATTCCCAAGCAGATCAAGCAAAACGGTCTGGAATGGGCAAAGATCAACTTCCAGGAACCGGCGATCCTCAAGATTATCCGCAGCTACACCATGGAATCCGGTGTCCGCAGCCTGGAGCGACAGATCGCCACGATCCTTCGCAAGATCGCCCGCAAAGCGGTGAAGAAAGGGGTGCTGCTCGAGGAAGAACCGGGGGAGGGATCCCAAGAGGGGGACTCCCAGCGGGCAAAAAACAGCTTTTCCACAACCGTTACCCCCAAACGCGTGGTGGGGTATCTGGGAAACGAATCCTACCAGGAGAAGATACTCGACCCCAAGGAAAAACCGGGATTGGTCTACGGGCTGGCCTGGACCGAGTTGGGAGGCAGGCTCCTGCCTGTGGAAGTCGCCCTGCTGGAGGGCAAGGGCGAGCTTATCCTAACGGGAAGTCTCGGAGAGGTAATGAAGGAGAGTGCCCAGACTTCCCTCTCCTTCTTGCGGGCCAACGCCGATATCCTTGGTATCAAACCGGGTTTCAACAAGAATCGGGATATCCACGTTCACGTACCGGAAGGTTCCATCCCCAAGGACGGACCCTCCGCAGGAATTACCATCACCACAGCCATGCTCTCCGTCCTCCGGGAAACGGCGGTTCAGAAGGGCTTCGCCATGACCGGTGAGATCACGTTGACCGGCAGACTACTTCCCATAGGCGGGATCAAGGAGAAGGTACTTGCGGCTCACCGCAACCGCATGACCGACGTGCTGATGCCGGAGATGAACCGAAAAGACATGGAGGATCTGCCCAGAGAAGTCCGCAGCTCTATAAAGTTCCACTTCGCCGAAACGATCCTCGACGCCCTGCTCATCCTTTTTCCCGAGAGGAAGAGCAAACCTTTCAAGTCTTCCGCCAGAGCTGCTTCGTAAGCGAAGACAGCGAAGATCACTGACCAAGGATACCGATGCTGAGCGCCGGAATCCCCGTTAAAAAAAGCCGGGAATGATCGTCATGGCAGGTTCGCAGGGGTGCCTTCCGGACGTCTAGGCCTCTCGCTTCAGCTCATCGGCGATAGCCTTAGCCCAGGAAGTGACGGCATCCCAGTCTCGTGAGTCGCCGAGCGGTGCGTTTACTTTGTTGATCATCCATTTTTCGACTCCGCTAAGTTTTGCTGGATCCACAGCACCGTTTAAAACAGTGACCCCCCGAGGCGGAATGCGGTCGGCGACAGATTGGAGCGCCTTGGGGAAGCGCCAGCCATTCGTCAATTTTACCGGATCTCCCTTTCCCGTGGGCCCGCTGGAAAACAACCACACCAATCGCTCGGCCAGGACTTTCTCGTTGGCCTTCAAAAACCTCGCCGCTTCCTTGCGCCAGCGGCCTATGTACACCGCGCTGCCTAATACAACCGCACTGTAGGAGTTCAGGTCGCTAACCCGACTCACAGGCAACACGTCGGTTGGAAAACCTGCTTGAACAAGCACTTCTCCAATTTTATCGGCAATCTTCGCCGTCGCACCGTACTTGGTGGCGTAGGCCACCAGAACTTTTTTGCCCATTTCATCCTCCATTTTGCGTGGCAAGCGGTTGTAGCCGCCGCTTATCGCGAAGCTGAGCAGCATCTATGGCGTTTATTTAGCAGTGTGCTCCAAGTAGTCACACGAGCTTTCGCTTTCATTTGGATGCACCTCCATCACAAATCTGGTTCTACCTATCTGAGTGCTGAGTGCTAAGTAGGAAAAAGGCTATATTCCCGCCACTTACTGCCGTCTGTTCTTCAACGTTCAAACAAGAATGCATAACCAATCCCCGCAATCCACTCGCATCATTTCGAGAATGAACGATGATCTATCTTCGTATGGGATTTCGTGCAATGTATAGGCCGACAGAACCAGGTCAAAGAATTTATCCTTGAATGGCAATTGTGCCGCACTACATAAACGTAAATCTGCATGATCGCCCAGTCTCCGCCGCGCTACCCGCAGCATTGCCGGCGATACGTCAACACCATACACATCCAGACCCGTACCGGTTCCGTACCCGATATCCAGTACCTTGATCCCTGGGATCGGGGGCGCAAGTCTCTGTCGTTCCCGCTTCAAGGCAACATTGAGCGATCCAATTACAAGATCATATATTGCCGCGGAATTCCTGGACGGATCCTTGCGCATTTTCACCGCCAATCCTGCTCTGCTGACTCGAATGCGTTTGCAGCTCCAGGCCGAAGCGTCCTCATGATGGGGTGGTGTGACTAAAGGATGAACTTGCCTTCCTTATAGATCAGTTTCCCATCGACAGATATTGTTCCTCCATCCCGCATGTCGCACAAGAAGTCCCAGTGGATACCACTTTCGTTCGCTCCCCCCGTTTCAGGGAAGCCGGTTCCTAGGGCAAGGTGGACGGTTCCACCGATCTTCTCGTCGAAGAGCATGTTCTTGGTGAAGACCGAGATCTGGTAATTCGTGCCGACGCCGAACTCGCCGACTCGCCTCGCTCCTTCGTCTGTATCGAGCATTGCCATTAAATGATCTTGGTGTTTTTCGGCCTCCGCCCCAATCACTCGCCCCCCCTCGAGGCGGAGGCGAACTCTGCCGACATCCACGCCTTTGTAGATCGACGGAAAGGAGGATTCCATCCATCCGTTAACGGAGTCTTCCACGGGGCAGGTGAAGATCTCGCCATCCGGCATATTGCACTCACCGTCACCGCTGATGAAGGTCCTGCCTTCAATGGAAAAGACCAGGTCAATGTGAGGGCCGTTTACGGTGACAGTGCGTTTGCCGGCAAGCTTCTCAACCAGCGCGGATTGGCTTTCAGCGATGTGTTTCCAGTTGGCGATCGGATCATCCTGGTCGGCGTATGTGCTGGCGAAAAAGAAATCAGCGAATTCTGTACGGCTCATCTCGGCATCCTGGGCATAAGCCGAGGTCGGTACCGTAGAAATTACCCAGCGTAGAGAGCCTTCTGCAGCCCTCTTGATATAGAGGCTGCGAAGATCGGCGCGAGCGTGAGCGTGAAGACCGATTCTCGAGCTGTCTGACCTGGAGAGACGACGGGTATTGGTCGCGGCCATGATCACGATATCACAGTCCCAAGAGCGGATCATCTGCTCAGCCCACGGCTCGCTATACTCCAGTTGTTCGTCGTTCGCCTCCTCGTAGAGGATCCGATCGAAACCCTCGGTGTTTCGCATTTCGAGATAGGGGACTGGGTATGCCCCAACCCGCAATACTTCTCGAAGAACAGCTTCCATGAGAGGCATGGCTTCCGGTGAGAATGGATACCCGGTAAGTCCCACAAGTTGCCGAGGTTTTACTTTGGTGCTGTATCTTACAAGGATCTCAGCGAGACGATCGAGGCGGGGATCGTCCATCGGCCCTCTCTTTCAGAGACGTCGGCGCTTCATCAAGCCGAGCTGCCGCGACTCAACAAATGGGTACCTAATAGTCTACTCCAAGTAATCGTTTCCCGCCAGCAT
>Ga0307378_10010149_pt1 | contig 12255 bp, 13 predicted proteins | sample UN1MG_FD_202238 | JGI IMG/M metagenome (GOLD analysis project Ga0307378, IMG submission 202238) | Soil microbial communities from Risofladan, Vaasa, Finland - UN-1 | ecosystem: Environmental > Terrestrial > Soil > Coastal area > Acid sulfate soil | place: Finland: Risofladan, Vaasa | collected...
TTCTTGTGCTTGTCCTCAACCATGCGCGAGATGGGCTCGCCGAAGTGTTCCGTGTAGTCCTGCAAGTAGCACTCGCCGGCCTTGTCGCACACCGGGCAATCCAACGGGTGGTTGAGCAGGTAGTACTCCATCACGCGTTTCTGGTTCTGCCTGACGAGCTCCGAGTTGAAGCGCACCTCCAGCCCCTCGCGGACCATCGTTTGGCAGGAGGGGAACAGCTTGGGGGCCCACTCGAGTTCCCGGGTCTGCGGGTGCGGCATCTTCATTTCCATCAGGCACAGTCGGCAACTGGCCACGACGGAGAGGCCGGGGTGGTAGCAGTAGTGCGGTATGTTCAGCCCGGCTTCCAGAGCCGCCTGCAAGATGGGAATTCCCGCGCGACACTCGATTTTCTGACCGTCTATGATGATCGTCGGCATAGGCGTCGGTCCTACTTCTCCACTGTCGCTGCGGCCTCGGCCGCCATAGGCCTCGCTCCCAGGATCGGCAGCTCGTACGCGGCCGGGTTGATTTCACGGATACGCTGGGCGGCGGCGTCCGGAGCCTGCGCGCCAATGTGCCGCTCGAACTCGCCCCTGAACTTCTGCACCAGCATCCCGATCGGCCAGGCGGCACCGTCCGAGAGGCCGCAAATACTCAGGCCGGGCATCATGCCCATGTTCTGCGTCACCTCGGCGAGCACGTCCAGATCGAAGCTCCGGCCGGCACCGTCGCGGATGCGCTCGGCCACCTTGTACATCCACGTCGTGCCCTCGCGGCACTGCGTGCACTGGCCGCAGGACTCCAGCGCGAAGAAGCGCGCCACGTTGACCGTTACCGCGCGAATGTCGGCGTCTTCGGGCACCACGACCAGGGCCGCCGTCCCCAGGCCCATCAGACCGTATCGCCGCGGATCGTCGAAATCGAGCTTGCAGTCCAACTCGTCATAGTCGGCGTTGGGATCGACCTCGTCAGTGGGGTTCTTCGGAAACATGTCGCCGCGCAGCACCCCCATCGACAACCCGCCGGGGAAGACCGCCTTGACCTTCTTGCCGTCACGCATGCCCGCGCCGAAATCCTCGCCGTAGATCAGCTCGCGGCAGCTCAGGCCTAGCGGGGCTTCGTAGCACCCCGGGCGGTTCACCGGGCCGCTGACGCAGTACATATGCGGGCCCTTGGAGTCCTCAGTGCCAAGCGAGAGCCACCAGTCCAATCCCCGCGTCAAGATGTGCGGCAGGCAGGCCAGCGTCTCGACGTTGTTGACCACGGTGGGCTTGCGAAAGGCACCCTCGACGGCGGGGAACGGCGGCTTGATCCGCGGCCAGCCACGTTTACCCTCCAGGCTCTCGATCAGCCCGGTCTCCTCGCCGCACACGTACGCCCCGGCCCCACGGTGGATGTAGCAGTCGAGCGCGTAGCCCGTGCCGAGGATGTCCTTGCCGAAGTAACCGGCGGCGTAGGCCTCGTCGACGGCCTTCTGCATGATGTGGAACAGCTCGGTGAACTCGCAGCGCATGTAGAGGTAGGCGACGGTGGTGCGGGTGGCGTAGCCGGCGATGAGGATGCCCTCCAGCAGCATGTGCGGGTCGTTCTCCATCAGCACACGATTGGAGAACGTCGGCGGCTCGGACTCGTCGGCGTTGACGCACAGGTAGGTGATCTCGCGGTCGGGCGGGAGGAAGGACCATTTCACGCCAGCCGGGAAGCCTGCCCCGCCCCGGCCACGCAGGTTGGCCTTCTTGACCAGCTCGACGATCTCGTCGGGCTTCATCTTCAGGGCTTTGGCGGCGCCCGCGTACCCGCCGCCGCCCCTGTATGTCTCGATCGACCTGCTGTTCGGCACGCCGACGTTCTTCATCAGGTAGCGTTCGTATGCCATCTAAACCACCAAGGTCACTGCGCCGCGATACGCACGCCTACGACTCCTCGGGCTTCTCCAACGGGGCGTCGAACAGGTCGCTGCGCGGGATGTCGAGCTTATCGTTGTCCGGGTCGGCCAGGATGCGGCCCAGGTCTTCGGGGCGCACGCACTTGTGCAACTTCTCGTTGATCAGCATGCACGGCCCGTGGTCGCACTGGGCCAAACACTCTTCGGTCATCAGCGAGTACTTTCCGTCCGGCGTCGTCTCGTGCTCGCCGATGCCGAGCTTTTCCTTAATGTGCTCCAACAGCGTCTTGCCGCCCATCAGCTCGCAAGTGAGCGAACGGCAGACGACGATCACCTTCTCGCCCTTCGGATGCATCCAGAAGTGCGTGTAGAAGGTGGCCACGTCCATCACCGCTGCCGGCGATACTTCCAGCAGCTCGGCGATGCCGTGCATGGCTTGGAGCGAAACGTACCCGATCGCGTCCTGAGCGATGTGCAGGGCCGGCAACATGGCCGCCCGCTTGGTCGGGAAGCGGTCGAAGAAAGTCCGGATTTTCGCCTTGACCGCTTCGCTCAGAGCGGGGCCGAGCTTGTCTTCGGCGACGGTCTTCCGATCAATGGTCTGCCAGCTCACGGCATCTCCTCTGACATCACCGTTGACCGACCGCCAGCTCGTGCTGTGCCACTAACGCTGAGCCCGAACGCGCTGAAGGACGAGCGGGCTCGCCGTCGGCCGCTTGGCATACAGTCACCCGTGCCCCTCCTCGCGCTCGAATGCCTCCAGCACCTGCTGAAAGCGGTCCTGCAATTCAGCCGGCAGCCTCGCCTTCCAGCTCGCATCAATCAGACCCACGGACAGCATGTCCACGAGGTGTACTTGGTCCCGCAAGCGAAACGCCAGCAGCTTCATCTTGACCAGTTCCATTAACGGGATGACGCGGAACCCGAGCACGCCGGGTTTCGCCTGCTCCACATCCGGCGCGCGGACTGCATCATCGGGCCGCACCGGCTCATTCGCGAACAACAGGTGCACTCCCGTCCGCGGCGAGGAATCGTTCGCATCCACGAACATCGAGACCCCCAGTACCTCGGCGAGTACGAGGCCGAGCGGTCGTAACGCGGCAGCAATTCGATCGAGATCGCTACGGCGAACGAGAAGGTCAACATCCTTGGTCGTCCGAATCGCGTCCGGATCGATAGTCGAGACCCAGGCCGCAACGGCATTGCCTCCGATTATGGCGTAGTCCAGACCGGCCGCGTCCAAGGCGCGCGTAACGCGCTCAAGAAGTTCCTGTACCCTGTTCACGGCCATAAGATGCCTCACGAAGTCCTGGAAAGTCGGTGTCCGTATAGGATGGGCTCGACCAGCGCTTGCCGCGTCACTGCCGACTGTCGGATTCCTCACCGATCCAGCTCCGCCGCGATGATGTTCAGGCTCCCCATAATGGCCACCACGTCGCTGATCTGGTGGCCCTCGATGAGTTTGGCGTAAACCTGATAGTTGATAAAGCTAGGCGGCCGGCAGCGGGCGCGGTAAGCGCAATTCCCACCGTCACTGACCAGATAGAAGCCCAGCTCGCCGTTGGCCGTCTCGTTCGCCCCGTAGGCTTCACCGATCGGCGGCTCAAACCCGCGGTTGGTCATGATCTTTTCAAAATGGTGGATGAGCCCCTCGATTGAGAAGTGGATCTCGCGCTTGTCCGGCAGGGTCATTTTCTCGTCGGGCAGGACGTTGATCGGCCCGTCCGGCATCATCTCGATGACCTGCTCGATGATTGCGGCCGACTGACGCACCTCCTCCATTCGTACCAAAAAGCGGGCCAGAACGTCGCCGCCGTAAGCGACCGGGACCTTGAACTTCACCGCCGGCGCGCCCTGGGCGTCCCAGTTGTCGGCGTAGCACCAGTAGGGCTCGTCCTTTCGCAGGTCGCGTTTGACGCCACTGGCCCGGGCAAGCGGCCCGGTGAGCGACCAGTTGATCGCGTCGTCATGGCTGATCACGCCGATGCCCTTGGTCCGCTCGATGAAAATGCGGTTGCGGAGCAGCAGCCGTTCGAAGTCCTTGATGGCCGGCGGCAGTACGTTACGCGTGAAGTCGCGCACGCGGTCGGTCCAGCCGGGCGGCATGTCCTCCTTCAAACCGCCGACGCGCGTGTAACTGGGCATGAAGCGCGCCCCGGAGAGCTCTTCGAACAGGTCGAGAATCGGCTCGCGCTCGTTAAACGGGTAGAACCACGCCGTCAGCGCACCCAAGTCCAGTCCCATGCAACCCAGGCAAAGCAAGTGATCCTGAATCCGCGCCAGCTCGGCGCAGACGGTGCGAATCGCCGTGCAGCGTGGCGTGATCTCAATGCCAAACAGCTTCTCGCACGCGGTGTGCCAGGCCAGGTTGTTCGCCATCGGCGAGATATAGTTCATCCGGTCGGTGACGACCACGTACTGGTTATAGTTCAGATGCTCGCCGAGCTTCTCGAAGCCGCTGTGCAGATAGCCGATGTCGGGCGTGCACCTGATGATGCGTTCGCCGTCGAGCTCGAGCACCAGCCGCAGCGTGGTGTGCGTAGCCGGGTGCTGCGGTCCGAAATTGAGCGTCCAGCGGCCCTCGCCGGCATCCTCCGGGACGAAGGACGTTGGCCTCAGTTTCGGAGTGGTCGTCATCGTTTACTCCGGTTTGTAGCGTCGGACCTCCGAGTCCGACGGCGCCGGGCTGGGAGGCCCGGCGTTACAAGCACGCCGTCTCGCTCTAGGCACTGTCGCGTCGGACCACGTCGAACGCCTCGCGTTCGCCCTTGCCGCGCAGGGGGTAGTCCTTGCGCAGCGGGTAGTCGATGAAGTCTTCCGGCAGCAGGATCCGCTGCAGGTCCGGGTGGCCCGTGAAGCGAATCCCGAACAGATCGAAGACCTCACGTTCGGGCCAGTCGGCCCCGTTCCAGATCGCGTACACCGAGGGCACCTCGGGGTCGGGGTCGTTGACGAACACCTTTATCCACAGCCGGTGGCCGTGTGTCAGGCTCAGCAGCGAATACACCACGGCAAACCGATCTTGGGGTGGCACGGCCGTGTCGGCCGTGGTCGGGTAGTTCAGGTAGTCCACGCAGGTCAAGTCACAGAGCTGTTCGAACTTTGTGCGCGGATCGTCCCGCAGGAGCGTCATCACCTCGATCAGCCGCTCCGGCGGAACGCGGACCCAGAACTGGTCCGAGTCGCGCCCGTCGAGGTAACGACAGAGCGGCCGCGCCTCGATCCCCAGTTCCGGAAATCGCTCCTGTAACACTTCGATCACATCCGCAGTTGCCATCGGGCTACCTGTACAAGACTACTGCCTACCGGGTGTACGCTTCCCTTGCCCGGAGCACCCTCTCGGCGGCCTTGCGCGAACCGGTCTAGGTCCTCCCCGCCAGGCCGGGACCGAGCTCCACGCTTGAGGCGGACTGGGCGACCAGCCCCAACCCCCGACCGCGCTCTTTGCTGCTCTTGACGCCTGCCTCCCGCACGACGCGCTGGATGGCCATCAGGCCTTCCAGCAGAGTCTCCGGCCGCGGGGGACAGCCAGGCACGTAGACGTCCACCGGGAGAAACTGATCGATGCCCTGCACAACCGCGTAGGTGTCGAACACCCCCCCGCTCGAGGCGCAGGCGCCCATCGAGATCACCCACTTGGGCTCGGTCACCTGCAAGTAGATCCTCTGAAGGACCGGCATCATCTTGACCACCACCCGGCCGGCACAGATCAACAGGTCGCACTGCCGAGGGGTGCACCGCATCGCCTCGGCACCGAAGCGCGCGACGTCATAGCGGCTGGCAGCCGTGTGCATCAGCTCGATCCCGCAGCACGCCGTGGCAAACGGCAGCGGCCAGAGGCTGCACTTGCGCGCCCAGTTAATCCCGTGTTTCTTGATCATATCCACGGCGTAGTCGAGCCGGGTCAGGCCGTATTCCATCCCGCCGGTCTCAACGGCCGATGAATCCAGAACCCCGGTCAGTCCCACCGGAACACACCCTTTCGCCAGGCGTACGCGTAGCCTACGAGCAGCACGGCGATGAAGATCAGCATCTCAATCAGGAAAAAGCCCGAGCCGAAGCCGCCCGCCAGCATCTGACCGGCCCAGTCGGCGTGGGCGGCTCCCTCGACCTCGGCGTCGTTCAGACGGGGGAACAGCGACGCCCACGGGTAGAAGAACACGATCTCGACGTCGAAGAGCAGGAAGAGCATGGCGACGATGTAGAAGCGGACATGGAACCGCCGGCGGGCGTTACCCACGGGAACCATGCCCGATTCATAGACGCTGTCCTTGATGGGCCCGCGGCGTTTGGGCCCGACCAGGTGGCTGAGCAGGAGTATCCCGCCGGCCACCGCCGCCGCCACCAGGATCAGCAGGGCCACGATGGCGTAGTTGCTCGGTGCGAACAAGGCCTACTCCTCGACGAGCGATAGTCGGCGTAGTCTACGAACCGGGCGGTCTTCGTGCAACGGCCGAGGTGGCAATCCGAGCCGAGGGGCGAGACCGACCTCTATGCGCGCCGCCGGTTGTGCGGTAAGATCGCCCCGGTTGGTTGCTTCGGAGACGTGCGCCTTCAGCAGCGAGGAGAAACGGAATGGTCAATCGTACGATCCTGCTGGTACTCGGGTGCCTGGTGGTTGCCGGGCTGGCCGCAACAACCGGATGCGACAGGAGCGGCGGCGGGGGCGCCTCCGCCATAGATGAGCAAGCGCTTATCGGGACCTGGCTGGAAACCCGCGAGGTGCCGATGCGACCCTCGCGTCGCAGGGGGCTGGTGGAGTGGGAGTCTCCCAACATCCGCCAGATCACCTTCAACGCCGACAAAACGTTCAAGCTGATCGTATGCAAGCCGGGTGGCACGCCGTTGGATGCCTCGCAGGCCGTCGAGGGGACCTGGAGCGTGGAGGGGGCGGGCGTCGTGTTCGCGGTCACCAGCAATACCCTCAAGGACAAATACCAGGACTGGGTGCCGATCGATCTTATCCGGCCTGTCGAGGAGGCCGGTGTGACCCGGTGCTACATCACGCACGAGAACTACGAACGGGGCACCTACGAACGCCAGCCCTAGCCGGGCCGTGCATCGCCGAAGCGTGCCGGCCGGTGGTAGGTTGATGCGTTCGTCCGGCGGAGGGGACTGAGGCCGGCGGCAGCTCCCTCGGACGGCTAAGTATTATGCCGCGCCTCGTCTAGAAAATGTAGATGTTCTTGACCAGGCCCGCCCCGCCCGCCTAGAATCAGCGCAACCTGGTCCGGCCACCCCCCGGCCCGAGACATACGACCATGACCGACCTGCGCCAGGAACTTATGACGCCGCCCGAAGCCGCAAAGTGGTTCCGCCGCTCGCCCTCCTGGCTCCGACAACAGCCGGAACTGCTGCGCATCCAGGGCGTCGGCGGCCAGCCGCTCTACCACGTCAGCGTCTGCCGCGCCTACGTCCTGGGACGACTTTGCCGGCTGACGGGTGGGCCGCTGCGCCGGCTTCAGATCAGGGCGCTGGTTACCGCCTGCGGCTTGGGCGGGGCCCGCGGACCGCTGCCGGCCCCAGTCCAGGTCGGCGATCGGTTGTCAGCGGAGATTGAGAAGCTGCTGGTAACGCCGGCCGCCCGCCGGGATGCCGGGTAGGCCTAGAGATGCACCGCGGCTGACGCTAAGGGCGCGGGCCGTCCAGCCACGTTCAGCGCCGTGCGGTCACATCCACGGGTCCGGTCGCAGAGCGCGGACTTAACGAGCCGCGTGTCGAGACCGGGTGCGGGAGAGTCGGCCTGTTCCGGCCCGCATCTATCAGTTGGGCACGCCGGCTATCCGCCCCGGCACTAGAACGTCGTGCACCGTCCGGCGTCCGGGGGCGGGCTATTTCTCGGGCGGCACGCCCTCGGTCGGCGTCAGCGGTTCCTCCGGCTGGGGCGTTCCCGGTGAGGTCGGTGAAGCCGACAAAGCCTCTTCACCGCGACGCGCGACCGCCATGATCTGCACACGACGGTTCTGGGCCTTGCTCGCCTTGTTATCATTGGGCGCTTTCGGGTTGAACTCGCCCTGTCCGCCGGCGATGACGTGCTTGGGGTCCAGGCCGAAGTTGTATAGCTCGCGCGCGACGGTGGCGGCCCGGTTGACGCTCAGATCGAGGTTGTCCTGCCACAAGTGCTTCGTTTTCAGGATCGGGTCGCTGTCGGTATGGCCGACGACCCAGACATCGCGACCGGCGAAGGTCGCCTGGATTTGCTGGGCGACCTGCTCGATCCTGGCGCGGCCGGCTGCCTTGAGCGTCGCCTTGCCGGAATCAAAGAGAATATCATCGGCGATATCGGTCCAGGCCACGCCGCCTTCCTGCTGCCAGCCAGCCGGCAGGCGCTCGACCCCGGCCAGTTCCTGGCGAGCGTCGGCCAGCTCCTGCTGGAGCTGGGCGGCCCAACGGCGCGCCTCGTCGGCGTCGCTCATCGCCGCGGCTAGCCGCGTTTGCAGGCGGTAGTTGCTCTTCTCGAGCTCGTTCACCTGTCCTTGGAGGCTCTCAATCTGCATGTCCTTGGCGTTGCTGCAGCCGCCCGCCAGGGCGATGATCGCCAGCACGCCCATCCCCAATACCAAGCTTCTCACCCTTGTCATGGTTTACTCCCTCTCACAATGGACGCCGCTATCCTAGCGCCAGTAGACCGCTCCAAAACCGGCCAGACCGCCTGGGCCGACCCACGCAACCGGCAGGATAAAGGCCCGCGGGCCCGGTTGCAAGCCCAATGATCGTTGTTGACGAGGACGGCCCCGGCCGCTACTTTGAACAGGGTGATGAGCCGATCCGGGCGATCGGCACAGGGAATCTGCCGAGACGGCTGACCGCACTGGTAGGAAACCCCGATGATTCTTCAGCGCGTGTGTCTCTGGGGGCTGGTGGTCCTGACAGTCCCGCCGGCGGTGGGCCAGGCGGATCTTATCCCGGCCGAGACGCTCCATGAGGCCGGCTTGGTCAAGTTCTGGCAGTTGCGGCTGCCGCTGGAGCGGAACCAGCGGCTGCGCGACGCCTACCTGGTGGACGATCAGATCTACCTGGCCACCCAGGACGGGTACGTTTTTGCGGTGCACGCCGACACGGGGGCGATCCGCTGGCTGCGGCCGGTGACGCGGTCGGGCTACCGCATCAAGCGGCCGTGTCACGCCGGCCGGCGGGTGATCTTCGTCACCCCGACCACGGTGCTGCAACTGGACCGCGTGCTGGGCAAGGGGATCGCCCAATACGAGCTGCGATTCGCGGCCGGATCGTCGGCGGTGAGCGACGGATTCAACCTCTACCTGGGCGGGATCAACGGGCGCTTCTACGCCCTGGACGTGTGGGACCATATGGAGCGGTGGAAGGCCGGGATGAGAGGGGCGATTACGTCCATCCCGACGCTTTACGAGGAGTTCCTGTTCGTCGGCAGCGACGGCGGGGATATCTCCGCGTGCGTGGCGGCGAACAAGCGCTATCGCTGGAGAACGGCCGTGTCCGGGCCGGTCGCGGCCGATCTGGTCGCCGACGCGAACGGCCTCTACGTCGCCAGCCAGGACCAGTCGCTGTACCTGTTCGATCTCAACTACGGGCGGACGCGCTGGCGGACACGCTTCTCCGGCCCGCTCTACGAGCCGCCCGTCCTGACGCCGGAGCTGGCCTTTCAGTTCTGTGCCGACGACGGGCTGGCGGCGGTGAATGCGGCGTGGGTGGGCGTGGAGAAGCGGGTTCGCTGGATACTGCCGCGCGGCCGCCAACTGCTGACCGTCGATAAGCGCTTCGCGTACGTGCTGTCGCGAGACGAGAGCATTCTGGTGGTCCGGCTCGACGACGGCCAGGTCGTGCACGAGATCCCGGCCGCGGGATTTACCATGGCCATGCCCGCCCCCGCAGGCGCCACACTGTGGATGGCCGGGGCGGACGGACGGGTCTTCTGCGCGCGGCCGCGCGGCGTGCCGTTCGTTCGCCGGGACGATCTGCGGCGGGCGCTACTGCCGCCGGGCACGCCGGCCGAGGCGGCAGAGGCAGCCGCCGAGGCGGGCAAGCCCGCCGAGGAGCAGGCCGAGGATTATCTGCGCGGCCGGCAGACCGGGCGGCCGGTCGGCGGCAAGTCGAAGGTCTCCAAACAGTTCGAGTCGGGCACCGGCGGCGAGTAGCAGCGACGGTTCACATGCGAAGAGCCGCGGGCTTCAGCCCGCGCGGTCATCCGGGTCAGTCGCAGCCCGCGACTGGAGAAGCGACTCCGGCGGACGCGCCAGACCTTGGCAGCAGCATTCACCCCATACCCGGGAATACGCCATGCCTGAGCCGATCAAAATCCGCCGAGCGCTGATCAGCGTCTACGACAAGACCGGGATCGTCGATTTCGCCCGGGCGCTGCATGAGGGATTCGGCATCGAGATCATCTCGACCGGCGGGACGGCGAAAACGCTGACCGAGGCCGGGATACCCGTAACGCTCGTCGAGGACATCACCGGCTTCCCGGAGATGCTCGGCGGACGGGTCAAGACGCTGCATCCGAAGATCCACGCGGCCATCCTCGCCGATCGCGACAACCCCGAGCACATGCGGCAGCTCAAAGAGCAGGGCATCAAGCCGATCGACATGGTGGTGGTCAATCTCTACCCGTTCGAGAAGACCGTCGCCGATCCGAACTGCAAGTTCGAAGACGCCCTTGAAATGATCGACATCGGCGGCGTGTGCCTGCTCCGCGCCGCGGCGAAGAACCAAAAGCACGTTCTTGTGTTGTGGACCCAATCACAGTATTCTTCGTCGCTCAGAGAGCTTCGGGATCCAGGCAGTACTGGCAAACCGCTGGATCGTATACGCTATGCGTCTGCAGCGTTCACGACGACGGCAGAACTCGACCAAGCGATCTGCCGTTTTCTGGGTCCGCCACCGAAGACCGATAACTCAACGCTCGACTAGGAAGTAGGTCATGGGAGCAAGCGAGCCATAAGCGTGGCATACAGCTACATAGCAAGGGAGTGCTGATGAAAACGACGACCGAGCAAGCGCAACTGACTGTGGAACCACTCATTACGGCTCTGGACGGGGTCGGGTTCGGAGACTTCACGCGCTGGCTCAAGAGAAGAACTCGCTGTAGCGCCAGCCAGCGCGTCCGTGGAAGCCATGTACACGACGATGTGCAACTCGCGCTTGAAATCATTCGATGGGTGCGGAAACAGCTGGAAATGAACGGTGAGTCTCCCCCGAAAAGGCAGCTGATCGAAGCGCTACGACCTCTCACGGATGATACACCTGATCAACATTCCTTCCCGTTGTTGGGACAGGCGACTCAGCTTCGATACGGTGAGAACCCACACCAGGATGCCGTATTCCGTCCTTTTCTGCGTGGTGGAGGTCAACCTACGCTTCAAGAAGTAGCAGTGAACGGTGACCGGTCGCGACCGTCTAACATGTCGTTCAACAACTACGTTGATGCCGACTCGGCACTCGAGCTTTGCAGGGAACTCACACGTGCAAAGTTGTCAAAGTGCGTCAGTGCTATCGTGAAGCACACGAATCCGTGCGGCTGCGCCATAACCGACGACGAAGTGGCGGCATTCAGCAAAGCCTATCTCGGTGATCCGCATGCTGCGCTGGGAGGGATACTAGCCGTCAGTTTCCCAGTAACCGAGGAGATCGCCAACACCGTGATGAACTCGCTCCAGCTGATGGGCAAAGGCGCCGGGGCGAACGGTTTCTTCATCGAGGTGTGGATAGCCCCTAGGTTTGACGACCGTGCCGTAAAGACAATTCGTACAGCAAAACGATGGGGAGAACGAGTAAGATTAATCGAAGCGAGGCCTCCGCATAACGAAGAACCGCGCGAAAAGCGCGATTACAAGATTATCACGGACGGCCTTCTAATCAGGACGCGTGACCTGGAGGGGCTGTCCGAGAGCGCGTGGAGCGTTGTTACCAGCAAACGGCCGAACGACAAACAAATCAGGGACCTGCGCCTTGCCTGGCTCATCTGCAAGCACACGAAGAGCAACGCCGTCTCCATCTGCAAGGACGGGATGCTCATCGGCAACGGGGCCGGGCAGATGAGCCGGGTGATGAGCTGCCGGATCGCGGCGTGGCTGGCGAAAGAGAACGCGCACGAGGAGAAGCTGCACGGCGCGGCGGCGGCCTCCGACGGGTTTTTCCCTTTCCGCGACGGGCCGGACGTGCTGGCGGACGCCGGCGTGAGCGCCATCATCCAGCCCGGCGGCAGCAAACGCGACCAGAAGGTCATCGACGCCTGTAACGAACGCGGCCTCGCGATGATCTTTACCGATACGCGACACTTCAAGCACTAACAGGGCCGTTCGTCGCCGCGGGACCCCGAGGACACCGTGGAATCAGTCCCGGGATCAAACGAGCAGGCACGCCGGGCTCCCAGGCCCGGCGCTACAGTTCTTCAACAAGCTGCCGGCGCGGCCCCT
>Ga0307378_10010153_pt1 | contig 12254 bp, 10 predicted proteins | sample UN1MG_FD_202238 | JGI IMG/M metagenome (GOLD analysis project Ga0307378, IMG submission 202238) | Soil microbial communities from Risofladan, Vaasa, Finland - UN-1 | ecosystem: Environmental > Terrestrial > Soil > Coastal area > Acid sulfate soil | place: Finland: Risofladan, Vaasa | collected...
ATCGCATAGTCCTCCTCGACTTGGGCCATCAGCATTTCCTTGAGCTGCCGCCGTGCGCGGTGTAAGTGCTGGGCCACGGCATTTGCTGGCATATCTAGGAACTCGCCTGTCTCCCGCTGTGATAGACCAGACAGATAATGAAGCGTGACCGACAACCTGCTTTTCTCAGGCAGGGAGTCCACGGCCTCCCGAACCTCCGCCTGCCGCTCTCGCCGCCAATGCTCGTCGGCCGTGAGAGACTGCGCCTCCTCAAGCGATATCTCTTGATGTCGCCGGCGAAGCCACATCCTGCCCTCGTTTGCGGCGATGATTTTCAGCCAGGCGGCAAACCGTTCCGGCTGCTCGAGCTGGGCGAGAGAACGGAATGCCTTAACGAACGCCTCCTGCGCTACGTCCTGAGCATCCGTGAAGTTGCCGACCTGGTGATAAGCAAGGCCGTAAATCAGCCCCTGATAGCGTCGGACCAACTCTCCGAAGGCTGCCTTATCTCCAGACAGGGCGCGTTGCACAAGATTAGCATCCGTCGTTTGCATATCTATAAACCTTGATGCATCAGAGGAGGGAAATCTTACGGGGAATATCGGCCAAACTCAAAAGCCGAGTCGAACATGGCGAGGACGTTCTCCGGCGGGACGTCTGCCTGGATGTTGTGGACGTTGTTGAAGACATAGCCTCCGCCCGGCATGAAAGCTTCCACATTCCGCCTGACAGCCTCCCTGACCTCATCCGGGGATGCCACAGGGAGCACGTGCTGAGTGTCAATCCCCCCGCCCCAGAACGAGAGCCGATCCCCGAACCGGGCCTTCAACTCCACAGGATCCATTCCTTTAGCGGTAATCTGGACTGGATTTAAGACGTCAATTCCGTTGTCAAGCAGGTCGGGGATATACTCGGTCACCGCCCCGCAGGAGTGATACCAGACCTTCGCGGCGGTCCTCGATTTGATGTATTGGACAAGCTGCTTATGCCGAGGCTTCACGATCGAGCGGTAGATCCTTGGCGGGAAGAGCGGCCCGTTCTGCGCGCTGAGGTCATCGCCGATCATGATGACGTCCACCACGTCGCCGATCTCATCGAGAAAGAGCCGAAACCAGTCCAGCCAGAACTTGAGCGTCCGGTCAATGATCGTCTCCAGAATCTCCGGCTGCTCGATCATGTCCATGAACAGGTTTTCCAGCCCTCGCATGTACCAGCAAATCTCATAGACCACCCCCGAAATCCCGCTGATGACGGGGTAGGGGGTCTCCCTGATTGCCAGCGCCCGCTCCCTCAAGCCCTCGAACCGGGTGGGATCATCGCCCCTGGGAAATGGGTAGTCCTCGATCTCCTTCAGCGACAGCCCCGCCAGCGGCGAATGGGTGATGTCGAAGTAGTAGGGATAGTCATCGGGCATTGACCAGGTGACCCCGAACTCGTCGGTGAAGTCGCTCCACATACGCCCGTCTCGTTCGCGCCGAATCACACCGCCCTTGAAACTTTTAGCGCCCCCCGCCGAGACGTACCTCGTATCCACATGCAGCCGCTCCAACACTGCCTCCGACGGCTTCGCAAGCTGCTGAACGAGGTCCATGATGACGATCTCCTCATCCAGGCCGAGGTACTCGATCAGCTTCTGATAAGCAAACTTGTGAATCCCCGTCTGATTCCCGCCGAGGTCAATCGGCACTCGGTCGGGCTCGCGGTGATCCAGGGCGGTCAGGACTCTTTCTCGCGATGTCATCTTTGCTCCCGTGAAACTATCACTAAGTAGATCTGATTCGGAACTTCAACGGTGGTTGAGAGATCGAATTCACGCTCCAACTCCGTCATGACTGCCGAGTGCACCGCCTCAGGAGTTGCCTCCGTGAAAGAGTAGCCGCGATCTCTTATGTGGCTGAGGGCGGTTTCCAGCCTGATCCGCGCAGTCCATTTCCACCGCTCGTCAATCCGCTCCGCACGGCGGCCCAGGCAAGTTAGATAGTCCACAACTTCGGCTGTGGCACCGACGCCTATCACACCGATCGCATAGCCGAATGTCTCGCAAAGCTGCCTGTACCTGTCATTCAGAAACGGAATCTCCTGCCCCGTGCCGGTGTGCATCAAGACTACCGGGCCATCCGTGACTCTCAGAATCTCCCTGACCGCCTGCTTCCACTCTCGAATGAAGTAGAAATGGTGAACGACAACCGTCATATCGAAGGCCGAATCCGGAAACGGCAAGTCGGTCGTGTCGGCTGCCAGGTACGTGATATCGGGTCTTGGTTCGCATCCTGCCAGGCGGTTTTCCAGAACCGCAAGCATGTTCTCGGAGATGTCACCGCCGGTGACTCGATACCCCCTCTGCCCAAGTGGAATTGCGATCCTCCCAGTGCCGATCCCCGGCTCGTAGACACTGGGATAGTCGGCCGGGGGAAACCGCTTGACAAGATAGTCCAGGGCTGCATTGAAACAATCCCCATCAAAGGTTCTTGTCTCGTCGTACAGCTCAACTAGACCATCGAAGGAAAGCGAAGTCATCCTTTGATCATCCCCAGGACTATGTCAATCATGGCCTGTTCGCCTTTGGCGCGTCTCTCTTGCTTTTCGGAATCGCTAAGCAGGATGTGCTCACCCTGGCGAGGGTTGTCAAAAGCGAACAGAAGGGAAAGCCGCTTCATGCCGAAATGCTCGGCAACCGCAAAGGTCGTGGCTGTCTCCATATCCACTGCAATATAGCCATCTGCTCGCCACCGCTCGATATCCTCCCGGCCCTCGGCCAGCAGTGCTGATGTCGTGTAGATCGGGCCTTTGTGCAGTGGGACGTTTGAGGATACTGCCTGATCAGCCAAGTCCATTGATGCTGCTACATCCGGCGTATCCACGTAATACTGAGCAGCGCCCTCACCGCAATGAGCATACGTAGCGCAAACCAGGTCACCGGCTGGAATCCCATCCCCGATTGCGCCGCAGCAACCGGTCTGGATGACTACCGGAGTACCCATGACCCCGAAAACGTGCGTGATCTCCGAAGCCATCACATCGCCATAGATTGAGGCATAGCCGACACTCGTCCCGCAGTAGTCGCCGATCAGCACATCCTCGAAGATGCCATTTGGCGAGCCGACCTCGAGAACATCGCTTAACAGCTCCTTATGCTGATCGTATCTCGTCCTGAGATTTCGCGTTCCGCGAAGGACCAGTACCTCTGGAACCCGTTCTTCAGGGATACTGAGCCATGACAGCCAATCCTTCCGCCTCAGTTCCTTTAGCATGCGATTCCTTCCCGTCAGGGCTTCAGAGATGCGATATAGTTCCCCAGGCCGACGACCAGGGTGGAAGCGACCAGGATCATTATGCCCGTGAATATCATGCGGTGGGTCCTGATGCTCGAGCCCTTCCACTCATGGAATAGCAGTCCCCACATGTTGCTGAATACGATGATGAAAGCCATGTGTATCGTCCAACTGGAGAAATCGTATCGTCCCATCTTGGTCGTGCCCATGCCGTAGAACATGAACTGCATATACCACGTGATCCCCGCCAGGGCCGAGAACAGGTAGTTGGACAACTGAGAACCGATCGGGCCGGAGATGTAATTCCTGGCCGAGTGGTTCTTGATGTTCAAGAACATGCACCAGAGGAAGTTAGTGGTGAATCCTCCCGCGAAGATGACTATGAATACCGGCGTGTTTTGCCAGATGTCGGCCGTGCCGTGGACTACCGCCAGTTGTGCGATCGGCTTGCCCGCCTGAATCGCGAACGCCATGCACGCGCTCATTACGCCCGCGAATATGGCGATCCAAATCCCCTTCTTGAAGTCGAACTCGGTGACCGCCGCCTTTTTTTGCTCCGCCGAAAGCTCTCCCTCTTTGAGCACGCCTGCCTTGCCGCAGACCGATATTCCTGTCAGACAGACCGCCACGCCTCCCAAAGTAACTAGTCCGGAGAGTTGGCTGACCATTCCTCCGAACGTACCTTGAAAGATTGGCGGGATGATTGTTCCGAACGCCGCACAGAATCCGAGCGCCAGGGCATACCCCAGCGACATCCCCAGGTACCGCATAGTCAGACCGAAGGTCAGCCCGCCGATCCCCCACAATACGCCGAACAAGTATGCCCACAGGAGGCTGCTTTTCGGTGCGGTGTGCAGCACAGTCATCACGTCGGGGCAGACCAGCCAGGCCACGACCCACGGCGCGATCATCCAGCTAAAGAAGCCGCCCACGAGCCAATAGCTCTCCCAGGCCCACTTCTTCACCTTCTTGAATGGAATGTAGAAGCTCCCGGCTGCGAATCCGCCGAGCGCGTGAAGCACGACACCAAGGAACGGATTGGGGACCATGCGCCCTCCTTTGGCTTCGGAATACTGAGGTTAGGTTAGGCTAGGGGGTCGGGGATTCCTTCACTGTTCACCGTTCACTGACTGAGCCATCAGTCCGTACACGGATGATCCTCTCGTATCCCGCCTTCCGGGCAGGATCGCCCTCAACCACGAAATCGAATCGAATGCCCTTCCGAGCAAGTTCGATTCCCTGCTTGAGACACTCCCCGATCACCTTCGCGAATGTCACTCCCTGCTCGTTCGTCTTCTGGAAGCCGAATCGCTCGTTGTTCCACAGGCCGTTCGGCCAGAACTCGCTCCATCCGATATAGCCCTCGGGGAATGCGCCGGCGATCCTCGCGTTCATCGGTTTGCGAGGATGAGCCTTCTCATGCTCGCGCAGGATTCGGGTCAGCTCCAACTGCTCCTTATAGGGCATGTGATGGCCATGATCGCTCGTCCAGAACCAGATATACCGAGCGCCCTGGTCATAAGCCATCTTTATCGCGAGCGGCGAGATCGTCGGGTCGGCCTGGCCGTAGATGCTCGTGCCCCAATCGCCGCCGAAGCACCTGGCTGTCCCCCGAAGGAAGGCATAGTGCAGATCGAGCATCTCCTCGGTCGTAACTTTGAACTCAGGGCCGAAGGTGGCGGTCATGATGGTATTGAACGTGTTCAGGTCATACCGGCCCTCGTGGACGACGCCGCTCACCCCACCTTCCATCTCGTGGAAGCCTGCCGAATAGACAGCTTCCCACGCAGGGATGTCCTGCTGCAGAAGATTCCAGGTGCCCAGGCAAACGCCGGTCTTCTCGAGCTGCGTCGGTAGCATTCGAGGGCTGTAATGGCTCTGCCCGAGGATAGACGCCGCCACCCTCATTCGCAGAAGGTTGGAGGCGTCAGTTATGCGCTGGCACCCATTGAAGGCGGTCAGTATCGCCGGCTCATCGGTGAACATCGTCGTGCCCATGTAGTTCGGGCGGTAGAGGATGTTCGGATAATCCTCAAAAACCGGGTACTTGGTGTAGAATGCCGGGCGCTCGCGCACCAACAGTTCGCGCTCCAGCGTATCAACGATGAAGAAGCTGGTCCCGGCGGCCTCCATCTCGTCGTACTCCTCGGAGGTGAACGGGCGGTAATTGTAGTCCCGATCGGTCACCCGCCCCTCGTCAACATCACGGAAGTTGCGACCGGTCCCAACAATCAGGCTGGGGTCTAGTAGCAGCATCCTCGGCTGCCCTATGTCCTCCATGGGCTTGCCATGCCCAGTCTCGACGAGCTGAACTCCATTCCCCAGGTAGGTTCCCGAAGTGGCGAATACGCCATCGAACGCCGTGTTCGTCGCGGGGCAGGGGAGGAGTTGCGTGCGAAAATCGAATTCTGGAAGCAAGGGGCCGCCGGTTGACTTGTCCTTGTACTCGACGAATCCCCGACTGCCATCCTTGAGCAGGTAGCGCCCAACCTTACCGATGCCGTCTCCGGTCATTGGCGGCCGCTCCGAAAGAACCTTGATCGCGAAAACTGCGCCGTCCGGTTTCGTGACCGCCATCTCCCACCAACGAAGGTTTCCTTCCCTCGGCCCGATGGTTATGGTGACATCCTTCACCGAGGGCTTGGCGTCCTGTTTTGCCAGGACGAACTCATACCGCGCCCAGTCTCCCGGCACAGCCGCTTGAACCGAACTTGCGATCAACAGCGAAATCATTGCCATCTTGAGCACTTCCTTTGCCTCCTGAGTCAGCGGTTCAAATGGTACTCATAGCAAGTGATGCCGATCATCCCGGCCTTCCTTGCGGCGACCTCGCACTCTGCCATCCAGTCCGCCCCTCGCCGGCAGTTCTTGAACGACCCGATGTCCGCCTGCATGATGATCGGGACCTTGGACACCGATCGGATGTCATCCACAAACGGCTTGTACTTCAGTGGATAATCCGCCGGCAGATCGGGCTTCGACCAATCCGGCCAGTCGGTCTGGATGACGAATAGATCGGGCTTGAGGGTCTTGACCAGCAGCGCCCCATCAATTCCCTCCCATTCGCGGACGGTCTGCACGGGATTCGGGATATCGTCCGCAATCCCCCAGACGGCTATCTTGACCTGTGGGAAGTCCTTGCGGACCTGGGAGAGGATTTCCTTGTGGAACGACACAACGCTCTTGACCCTGAAGTCTACCCACTTCTGATAAACGGGCGTGTTTCGCTGATCGAAATCGGGCATTGCCCCAAACATGCTCCGGCAATGATCGCAGAGGCAGCCGTAGAGCGAACTATCCGGCCCCTGGAACGCCGGCCAGAACGGCTCGGCGATCTCGAAGCCGTCGAACGGGATTCGCTTCAGCGTCTTGAGAACCTGGTTTTTCTTCCACCGCCGGTAATCGGGATTGTTCATGCAGAGATAGGTAAAGCCCTCAGCAGCGTCCTCCGCCAGCTTGCCCTTCAGCTTCATGCGCCACTTCTCCCAGCCCGCGGGGAAGTCGGCGGTCGAGTAGGTCCCATTGCCGAAAGTCGTGTACCAGACCGCAATTCCGGCCTTGTGGAATGCCTCGACCAGCTTCACATTGATGGCGCTCTCGCGGGTGACGGCATAGCGCACGCAGCCATAGCCGTCCGCCTTGATCTCCGCGGCGATGCTCTCCGGGCTGCGATTCTGGTAGTAGGCAAACGCCGGGTCGAGTTGGATGGATCTGGCGAATGGGTCGAGCTTCGCCTGGACACTGGATGCCATGAGAATCACCGCCAGCAGCCTCAATACCACCTAGCCGCCTCCCATGATACCACAATAGTCGGGGAATTCATCGAGGGCCTGCTTGCCGGCAACAAGCAATGCAGTCGAGAGTGCATCGCAGATGGTCGCCGATGGCCCCACCACTGCCGCCGCCTGATTGTCCTTCACCGGCTTGCCCGTTCGAGGATCGAGCACGTGCCCGAACTCGATTCCGTCTGCCGTGAACGACTTCCCATGAACTGCCGAGATGGAAAGACTGCTGTCCCGCAGATCAATGCATCCGCTCAATGGGTCAGCCAGCGCAATCCTCCACGGACTCCCGTCCGCCTGGACGCCGATTGCGTACACGGTGCTCGTGCCGCCGTGAATCAGCCCACCCTCGATGCCGTTCTCCCGCAGGATCTCCGCCGCCTGCTCGATTGCATATCCCTTCCCGATCGCCCCGAGATCAATAGCCATGCCCTGGCTTTCAAAGCGAATAGTGAAGTTATCTAGCTTGAGGTGGCCCATGCCTACGACTTTCCGAGCCGTCTTGACTTCGGCCGAATCAGCCGTCTTGCCCTTGCCGCCGGCAAACCCCCATGCCCGCATCAGGGGAGCAATCGTTATGTCGAATGCGCCGCTGGTCTTGAGGCTCAACTCGCGGCAGAGCACGAGCAATCGAAAGAGCCTCGGCTCGACCTTGACCGGCTCTTTGGCCGCGCGGGCATTGATCGAGCTTACGTCGCTCTCGGGCCGATAGAAGCTCAACTGTCGGTCGAGCCGCTCGATCTCGCCCAGCGCCTCCTCGCCGATCGCCCGCAGGCGAACTGGATCTTCGCCGTTGAGCACCAGCTCAAAGCGGGTGGCCATGGCATTGCTTGCTAGACTAATGGTGGTATCTGTTGCGCCGAACATGTGCAGCGATCAAACGTATGGGGGTATGGGAGTTTGGGGGTGTGGGGGTTCGGAGTTCCGATCACGCCCATACTCCCTTACTCCCACACTCCCATACCCCATGGTAAACGCAGTCGTTAACGAACTAGCCCGTCATCCTGAGCTTGTCAGGATCGAAGAGCATCATCTTGCTCTCGCGGTATGACTTCTCCGCCATCGAGACCATGGCCTGTACTCTCACTGCCAGGTCAATATTGCAGTTCGGCGCCTTGTTGTTCCGAATGCAATCGAACATGTTCTTGTGATGGTCAACCTGGCTCTCGCCCGGGCCTTCATAGGGCTCGTCCTTGGCCTCGATCTCATCGGCAAACGGCCGCTCCGGCTCGATGCGGACTTTCCCGCCGCCGAAGTACAGGTTCGCCTTCTGGCCGCGGATCATGTCCTCAACGCCTCGCTCGTTGACCGTGCTTCCTGCCAAAAAGATCATTGCGCCCGACGGGAACTCGACCGTCAGCATGGTCGCATCGGCGACGTCTCGCAGCTCTCCATAGCCCTTGTCGGTGTCGCAGATGTTCGCGCCCACGCACGCCACCCTCTTCGGCCACTGATCCGTCATGTTCAAGGCGATCATAAGAGGATGCAGCCTGTGAGGCCAGAGATCGCCGATGATCCCCGTGCCATAGTCCCAGTACTTCCTCCAGCGGAAATAGCGCTCGGGGCTCCATGGCCGCTTCGGCGCATTGCCCAGCCAGGTCTTCCAGTCCAGGTTGCTCTCGTTCGCCTCAGGATCAATATGGTAGTTCCACTCGCCGTGTGGATTGTTTCGGCAATAGCCGCCCTGCGCCCAGATGACGGTGCCTATTCTCCCGGCCTGCACCAACTCGCCAGCCTTGTGCCACTTCGTGTCCGTACAGCCCTGAGACCCTACCTGAACCAGCCGGTTAGTGTTCTTGGCGGTCTTCCACATCGCGATCGCTTCGTCAAGGGTATGAGTCATCGGCTTCTCGCAGTAGACATGCTTCCCCGACTCCATCGCCGCGATCGCAATCGGCGCATGCCAATGGTCCGGGGTGGCGATCACGACCTCGTCAATGTCGTCTCTCTCCAGCAGCTTTCGGTAATCCTTGTACGCATATGAATGGGGGAGATGGAGGGCGTTCCTTGCGTGCTCCAGCCGCTTGTCCCAAACGTCACACACGCCGACGATCTGGATGTTCTGGTCTTGCTGCATGCCCTTCAGCATGTTCAGGTGGCCCCCGCCCATGCCGCCGATGCCGATCATGCCGACACTAATGCGGTCGTTCGCCCCGATCACTCTCGGCGCCGCCAATGACTGCGTGCTGCCCAGCAGCGATCCTGCCACCACTCCGGCTGCTGTTGCCCCTGCCGCCTTTATGAAGTCGCGGCGGGACATACTCTTTGACTGCCTGTCTTCCATATAACTAATGCCTCCATGATTGATTCGGAAAAGACCTTAGACTACAGACTTTAGACCTTAGGAACACCCCTCCGGAGTCCGGCCCTAAAGTCTAAAGTCTGATCCCTAACGTCTCCCATTACAGATTGAACATCTCCGCCGGCAGCGCTATCTTGCTCGACGAAAGGACGGCCTCATTTGCTTTCAATGCAACCACCGTCGCCTGATAGCCTTCGAGTGCGTCGCCCATAACCTTTGCTCCGTCGCGTATGCTCTTGGTAAAGTTCTCCAGCGCGCAGTAAAGAGCCTCCTTCGATGGCTCCACCGTGCCTTCCTTGGCAGGCTCCTTGCCGGCTTCCAGGAGCTTGGTCGAGTCCGCGACCATGCAAATGCCGGTCTCATCGTAGCAGGGCTCTTTGCGCGCGTAGACTTCCCAGCCCAGAAGCGCGGAGTCGGCTTCCTTGATCATCCAGCTTCGCTTGTCTCGCATCATCAGGGTGGCGTTGCTCCCCTGGAACAGAGTGTAGCTGTTGCTGAATGAACTCGCGAGCGTGGAAGTGAACACCATCCGCACGTTCTTCGGGTACTCGACTATGCACTGCATGGTATCCGGTACGTCCCGCCCGTCATTCCAATTGACGATCGAGCCGAAGCCGGTCACTGCGGTCGGAAGTCCATTAAGATACCAGTTAGTGAGGTCCAGATGGTGGATTCCCGCCTCGCCAACCAGTCCGGGCGACGTCGCCTTGGAAAGCCGCCAGTTGATCTCCTTCTCACGCTCGGGGGTCGGGGCCATCCGCCGCCAACTGTCCTTCTTGTTCCACTGACCGATCACCTCGGCAACGTTTTCCAGAACGCCGGTCTTGACGAAACCGCTCACATGCTTGTATAGGAGGTTCGAGCGCCCCTGAAGCCCTACCTGGAACACCTTCGCCGATCCCTTGCCGGCAAGGGCTATCGCCTTCGCGTCATCAATGTTCGCCGCCAGCGGAGCTTCGCAGTAGACGTGCTTCCCGGCCTGGATCGCTGCCAGCATGATGTCTTTATGCTGGTGTGATGGCGTTGCAATAACTACCGCCTCGGCATCGGACGACAAGACCTGCGCGTAGTCCGAGAAAGCCGCTGCATTCGGCGCGATCTCCTTGCCCTTGTTCAGGAACGGCTCGTACGTATCGCAGATCGCCGTGACCTGCGCAGACGGCAGTGTGGACAAGGTGGACAAGACCTGCTTCCCCCAAAGCCCGCAGCCCACGACTCCGAACTTCACCGCCGGCCTGGTGACAGCCGTAGCAGTTGCCGCCTCCTGTGCCATCAATTCCTCGGCGGTGAAGAGCAATGCCATCGTGGCCGCTGCCCCCTTCAGAAAATCCCGCCGGTCAATCCCACTACTCATAAGCTGTCTCCCTTTTCTTAACTACGGTTTTAGGTTATGGGTTTTGGGGCTCCCTACAACCTAAAACCCAAAACCTAAAACCTCTTGATGCGGATGCATCTGTATGCCACCGGCCCGTGATCCCCCTGGACCATGATCGGCCCGGGCTCGTTCACCTTATCATCCAGCGCTCCGCCCGTAATCCCAGGAATCGGCTGATTATCAATGATCTTCACGCCGTTCAGGACGACGGTCACATTAGTTCCTACGAGCGTTGCCTCGACGGTGTTCCATTCGCCGGGGGCCTTGCTGGCGAGCTTGCTGGGGGCGATCATCCCATAGATCGAGCCGTCGCCATGAATGTCGGGCTCGGTCTTGCCGCTGTCGTCCATTACCTGAATCTCATACCGCCCTCTCAAGTAGAGGCCGCTGTTTCCGCCCTTAGGACACATGTACTCATAGCGAATGACGAAGTCGCCGAACTTTTCGTCAGTAATCAAGTCTGAGCCGCCCTTGCCCATGACCAGCATGCCGTCCTCAGCCGTCCAGGGCGTTCCGCCTTCATGCCTGGGATGCCAGCCGGTCGTATCCTTGCCGTTGAACAGGGGCACAAATCCCTGCTTCGCCTCGGCCTTCGTAAGCTGTGCCGGCGGATTGGGTGAGGCGTCGCCCTTATCGAATCCCAGCGCCCAGCGCATCCCCTGCAGAAGGTGCTTCTGGAAGTAGTCGCCCTTCATCAATTCCTCGCGATGCCCAAGTGCCGTGTAGAAGACCCGCCCCTTGCCGTACATCTTGACCCATGAGATCGGAAAGAATCCCGGCTCGAAGGTATTCGGGTGCTTGTCCAGGTACACCAGCACGTGCATGTTGTCGGTCGAGTAGTTCTTGAACTGATAGACCTCTTCCGCCTGTTTCCAGTGATTGGGGAGCCCCTTTGTCACCGGGTGATTCGGGTCCTGGAGCAGGAAATCAACCTCCAACGGAGCGCCGTGGGTGTTGAACTCAGCCCCCATCATGTTGATGAACTCCATGTCGCCATGGTAGGTGTCGGTCGCCGCATGCAACCCAGCGATGCTTCCCCCGGCCTTGATCCAGTCGAGGAATGCCTGCCGGTCGCGGATGGGTATATCCTGGGTCGTGTTGTTAAGAAAGACCAGATCATATTTCTTTAGGTTCCACGGCGAGGTCTTCTGGACCAATTCGGCGTCCGTCCGCGCGAAGTCCGTCTCCCATAGACCCGACTTATCGCCCAGGTCCTTCACGATCTGTTCCCCAAGCGGGATCGAGCTGTGGCGGAAACCCTTGGTGACCGATACTACGAGGACTCGTTTCTTCGCGGCAAAGGATGGAGTGGAAAATGCGAAGAGTACTGCCAGGCAGCACAAGCCCAACGAGAGCCTGCGTGCCCACGAAAAATGCGTATTGTTCATCATCGCTCCTAAGTCAAGCTAGTGCCCTATTATAACGCACCCAGCCCCAAGACTCAAGGGTTGTAACAGTTCACGCTTGGGGATAAGAGTTTTGTCAGGCGGGGAAGAGGACGGATCTGCCGGTGAGCATCTGCCTGCATGAATCCAGCATGTCAA
>Ga0307378_10010155_pt1 | contig 12251 bp, 13 predicted proteins | sample UN1MG_FD_202238 | JGI IMG/M metagenome (GOLD analysis project Ga0307378, IMG submission 202238) | Soil microbial communities from Risofladan, Vaasa, Finland - UN-1 | ecosystem: Environmental > Terrestrial > Soil > Coastal area > Acid sulfate soil | place: Finland: Risofladan, Vaasa | collected...
TTCGATCATCATGATTATGCTTACAACATCTGATGCTTGTCGCAATGCGTTCAGACTTATAACATTGATTTCGCCGATCCCATCGATGCCGCCCGCAACGATCGCCTCGTCTCCCTGGTGGAACAGATGCTGTAGCTGCACAAGCTGCTGGCCTCCTCCCGCACGAGCCACGAGCGCACAGCCCTGCAGCGCCAGATCGAGGCCACAAACGGGCAGATCGACAGGCTGGTATACGAGCTTTATGGTCTCACTGAGGAGGAAATCGGGATTGTAGAGGCGGCGGGCAGGAGAAGCCTTCGACGAAAGTCTTTAAAGCAGGAAGTCCATGTTTAAGTCAGGCGATTAGAGATGAAAGCGAATGTTTCCAAGGTGCCCGCAAAGAAAACAGTGCCTCTCGAAGAAGATGAGCGCATTGTTGCTGGAACTCTAAAGGGTGCTAGGGAATGCAAGATGGGGCTGGCGAAGCGATTTGATAAAGTGGAGGACGCAATCGCCTATCTACGCGATCTATGATCTTTCATCTTGATTTTGCTCCGCAATTTCAGAGAAATTTTAAGCGATTAACTAAAAAGAATACCCCTTTAAGGGAAAGAGTCCTCAAGAGGGTCGAGGAAATTGCAGCAAACCCCGATATAGGGGAAAATCTAAGTGGAAACTTGGCGGGGAAGCAGAGCCTGCATGTAGCCAAACATTGGGTCATCATCTATCAAGTCTTCACTAATGAGAATAAGATAGAATTTCAGAACTTCGGCCACCATGATCGTGCTTATGATACTTAAAGCAGGCTGAACTTTTTTTTGATCAGCACCATCGATTCCTCCCGCCCCGATGATGCCGCCCTTCACGATCGCCTCGTCTCCATGGTGGAGCAGATGCTGGAGCTGCAACTTGGCATATATCTCGTATATCTCCAACGATATTCTCCTGATTTGAATCCGATTGAATTTATTTGGAAATCTATAAAAAGGGTATTATCTATATCATTTGTCCCAGATCTGACGGAAATGAGGCGTATTACCACGGAATCTTATTGCAGCTTTGCAAAACTTAAAAGCTATGCGGATTATTGGATGAAGAGATTTATATCCAATAATTATCATTATAACAACTTATGCAATTAACTATAATTGATCAACTTAACCAAAGGTGCATTAAAGGAGCGATAAGTATTTACGCAAAAAAGCTGTCAGTGCGCCAGAAGTGAGTATTTGGCATGAAAACCGAAATGGAATATACGCTATTGAGCCATCATCTTGGTGATATTCAAACATTCCATCAAAAAAGCTCATGGACAGCATTTTCACTCTGCTCTAACGCCGTCGATGAGCTTGCATGTCAAAATGGAAAAGGTGCAAAGGAAATAAATGAATAAAACACATGAATATAGGCCAACGATTTTCTTTGCATTAGCATTTATAATTACATGGATAAACGGATTCATTTTAGCGGTGCAAAGCCATCAAGGCAGCGATAAAAATATCATCAATTTACTATTAGCGTACATGGGGCCATTCATTGCGGCACTCATTATGATGTACGTATTTGCCGATAAAACTTTCAGAGCCGATTTTAGAAAAAGAATCTATGACCCGAGACTGATAAACAAAAAATACTTACCTTTTGTTATATTCTTCTTACCACTGTCGATGGTAATATCTATTCTCATATCAATAGCTCTTGGGCAACCGGTAGAACAATTACGCTTTGCTGAAGAATTTAAAATCTTCGAAGGAGAAGTCATTTTAAGCATGATAATTTTGGTCTTGGTCCCAGTACTGGAAGAACTGGGATGGCGAGGTTATGGCGTTGATAGTTTGGCCAGCAAATTTAATTTATTCAAAACAAGCATAATCTTTGCTGCCTTGTGGGGTATTTGGCACTTGCCGGTTTTCTTTATCGATGGTTCATACCAAAGTACGTTATGGAAGCAGCATCCTTTATTTGCTATTAACTTCTTTGTCGGTTTTTTCCCCTTAGTTATCATCATGAATTACTTATTCTATAAGAATCTGCGCAGCATATCTCTGATCGCTCTATTTCATGTTCTCGCTAATTATTCATCTGAGCTTTTTGAAGCCAACCAGATTAGTAAATGTATATTTACACTTATATTAACATTAGTGGCTGTGATAATCATAATCAGAAATAAAGGTTTCTTTTTTAGGGACAAAATGAGTATAGATATAATTGATCCAGCAAACAAAGGAAGCTCAACGAATGACGATAAATATCCAACCTGAAGAGGAAAAAGAATTCCATGCTCAATGTTTTATCCATTCGTGATTTCCGGTTATTGTTTACCGCAGTTTCCACCTCATTACTGGGCGATCAATTTGCCCTGATTGCAACTCCCTGGTTAGTATTGCAACTAACCGGCGACCCATTAGCATTGGGAATTGTGCTGGCGCTGGAAGGTATTCCCCGAGCCTTGTTTATGCTTTTTGGGGGAGCAATTACAGACCGTCTTTCTCCACGAATTATCATGCTGGCTTCAGACATTGCACGCTTTGTGTTGGCAGCCTTGATGACGGTAGCTGTTTTTACCGGCATGGTCCAAATGTGGATGCTATATGCCTTTGGCCTGGGATTTGGATTGGTAGCTGGGTTTGCCATACCCGCCGGGAATAGCATTGTACCCATGCTGGTAAAAGAAAAAGATTTGCTGGCTGGCAATTCATTAGTGATGGGCGTTGGTCAATTGGTTGGATTTGTCGGGCCTGTAGTGGCGGGGATCTTGATTGGCAAATTCTCCGATTCTCTCTTTGGCATTGGATTAGCTTTTGGCATTGACTCAGTCACCTTTGCTATATCAGCCATGATGCTATGGCTGATGCATCTTGGCGGAAAGCTGCATTCTTCAACCGATGCCCTGGACAAACAAAGTGTCTGGGCTGCTATTATGACCGGTCTTAGATATGTGTGGAAAGACGAAGCGTTACGTTTGATGTTTCTGATCATCGCTGCGGTTAACTTTTTGTTTGTCGGACCAATTCTAGTAGGTATTCCTGTATTAGCCGATCAACGGCTAGCCGAAGGAGCAGTAGCATTCGGGTTGCTGATGTCCGGCTTTGCAGGCGGTAATTTAGGGGGTTTTCTGTTGGCCGGAGCACTCCCCAAGCCAACCGGAAGGACAATGCGCCTTTTTCTGATCGTTTTGTTAGCTGCGTTTGGAATAGTGATGGGGATAATGGGATTTATCAATTTGACATGGATAGATTTCGGATTAATGCTACTGCTTGGTCTGGGCAACGGTTATGTCACAATAATCTTATTCACCTCGATACAAACCCGTGCCCCCAGAACAATGCTGGGGAGAATTATGAGTTTGCTCATGTTGTCAAGTATCGGATTAGTTCCCGTCTCTCAAGTCATATCGGGAGCAATCGGTGCCTGGAATTTGACCTTGCTATTTGTTTCGGCTGGAGGATTGATTGTGTTGGCTGCAATCTGGACTGCCTTTCAGCCTGCCCTGGTTACCTTTAGTGAAAGCCTATCCGCGAACAACTGATTTTAATATCTCCCAAGTTAAATTAAGCTCATTCAATTCGTCCGGGGTCAAGATGGAAATCCTGTATGCCTATGATGAACACGGGAGGAGAACGGGCATTATTATTCCTTTCCGGTTATGGAAACAAGATAAGCCAATTGGCATTAGGCCCGACGAAAGGTGCTGACTCGAACCCAACGGAGTATAAAGGTATACACATGATTCAAGGAAATTGCATCGTAGCGGCTATGATCTGGTTGGGATCTTCTTGGTGACATCTGCCGAGAAAAAGTCTCCAGTAGCTTGATAACTCATGACAACCAACACCTTTATACGAGGTTTTGGCTTGAGAAACGGTCTTCTTCCCGGTTTCGAGTTCTCCGTGGTCCGCCGGCACATAACCTTTCACAAGTGGCGCACCCTTCTCTCCGTAGCAGCGGTCGCGCTGGCCGTGGCCATGTCAATAATCTTTATCTCCATTCAGAATGGCTTTTCCGATTTCCTCTTCGATATCGTCTTTCGCTTCCTGCCCCACATCACCGTCAGCCCTCCGGAGGGCGAGGATTACCTTCACCTCTACCGGAGCATTGTGGATGTCTGCTGGGCTTTGCCGGGTGTGGTGGGCGTCTCGCCCAGTCTGGCGGCCCCGGCTACACTCAGCTATAAAGACAAATCCGAAAACGTAGCCATGATAGGCATTGACCCCGTGGAGGCGGAGAGAATCACCCAGATCACCCAGAATATGCTGCAGGGAGAAATCACTTCTATCCAGGGCGGCAAGAGGGTAGTCATGGGCCAGGCCCTGGCCAAAAAACTCAAGGTAAGGATGGGAGACACCGTTTCCGCGAAATTTCCGGATAGCGTTCCCGTCAACCTGGTCATATCCGGCATCTTCAACTTCGGCTACAAGGAGGTGGATGAGGGCGCAGCCTACGTCTCCCAGGAGACGGCTCGCGGCTTTTTAAACGAGGGTGATGTCGTGACGAGCATTGACATCAAATTGGCCGATCCCTTCCAGGCTCAGGCGGCGGCGGCCACCCTCCGATCTCATGGTTATAACGCCAAAGACTGGCAAGAGCTTTTCCCGGACATCGTCAGAACTCTGGCCTTCGAAAAAACGCAAAATGCCATAACCATGCTCCTCTTGATGATCATTGCCACCTTCGGCATCGCCAGCATCATGAATATGCTGGTAGCCGAAAAGACGCGCGAGATTGGCATGCTTATGGCTCTCGGCGCCAATCCGGCCAGCATACGCCGGCTTTTCCTGCTGGAGAGCGGGGTCCTGGGCCTCATGGGTGCCATTTCCGGCTGCGCTCTGGGCTTAGTGACCTGCTTAGAGCTGCGAGGAGTGGAGATCCAAAACGCCATGGGCGAGATGATGGCGCTGCCCATTGCCCTCAATCCCATGGACTTTGTCCTCTTCACCATCCTGGCCGTCCTGCTGAGCATCGCCGCCGGTTACTATCCGGCCAGAAAAGCATCCTTGCTGGATCCAGTTATTGCCCTGAAGGGATAAGCTCATGTTCGAACTGGAAATAGCCAAGAAACATATCTCCTCCGACCCCAAGATGGTTCTCTTCACCGTCCTGGCCGTGGCTCTGGCAATTACCGTTATAGTAGTAATGATGGGCATCAGTGAAGGCTATCGGAGCGAACTGGTCAGCAGTCTGGTTGAGAACAATCCTCATTTGATTGTCAGCCCCAAAGAGGACGAGGATTATATCACCCTTTATAGAAGTCTCTCCGCCATAATTTTGCGCTATCCCCAGGTGGATGCGCTCTCCCCGCGCGTGCTCGGCAAAGCAGGAGCTAAACACAAGGATAAAGTGCGCGGCGTAAGCTTCATCGGAGCCAATCCTCAAGAGGAGGATCGTCTGCAAAGAGTGCAAGAAGATATGGTCTGGGGCAGCTACACCGACTTGATATTCAAAAAAAGGGGCGCGGTACTGGGAGCAAAGCTTGCAGAAGAGCTGGAGCTGGTTCCTGGACAGAAATTTACCCTCTCCCGCCAGAATAAGACACTCAATCTGGAGGTTGTCGGCCTCATAAGGACGGGAACGGGCTTGGATGAAACGTTGGTCTACCTTCCTCTTGATACCGCCCAGGAGCTATTGGAGCAGCAAGACGTAGTTTCCGAGATAGGAGTTCGGCTCTCGGACATCGATGCCGCGCAGGCGATCGCGTCCGACTTAAATTCGCGCCTGGCTTATAAGGCAGAAAGCTGGCAGGAGCTAAACAAGGATATCTTGCAGGTATTGGATACTCAGACGGTGATCCTCTACATATTCTATGGTTTGATTTTTGTCATAGCCGGATTTGGCGTGGCCAATACAATGATCATGACTGTAACCCGAAGAACAAAGGAGATCGGTATATTATTGGCGATGGGCGCCACCAGAGGGTCAATTGTAAAGATCTTCCTCCTGGAAAGCCTGATCCTCGGCCCGCCTGCAGCACTTTTTGGCAGTGCCCTGGCCTACGGCACGGCAAAGCTAATTGAAGCCTATCCTGTTCCGCTGCCCAGCGACATATACCAGGTCTCCAGACTAACGGTACTCCTCACGCCAGAAACCTTTGCCCTGGCGGTGGGCTTTGCTTTGGCTGTGAATCTCCTGGCAGGATTGTATCCGGCTTATAAGGCATCCCGGCTGGATCCAGTGGAGGCCATCGGCGAATAATGTTGAACATGGAGAATGATATTGAATCTAATGAATCCAAAGGGATCTGAAAATGTGGAAGATGGCTGACACACTGGCCGTGACAATTGCCGTCAGGCACATTATCGCCCGAAGGCGCCAGACCGCCCTTTCCATCATAGCCGTAGCCTTGGCTGTGAGCATCTCTGTTATCTTCACTTCTCTTGTCACCGGTCAGCAGCAGATTCTCACCGATCTCGTGGAAGAAAAGCTCCCCCATGTTGTAGTCAAGCCCCAGCCGGGCGAGGACTTCATTCACCTTTATAACAGCCTGCTGGATAGGATCGGCACCCTGTCGGGTGTAAAATCCTATGCTCCATCCCTCTCCACTACGGCGACACTATCCCGCAAAGACAGGACCAAAAACGCTCTGCTGAAGGGATCAAATCCCCTGGAAATGGACAGGATCTACAAGATCGGCTCATCAATGGTGCAGGGCGATTTAGGCAGCATTCAGCAGACTGGCAAGGCAGCCATCGGCCGCGACCTGGCCGAAAATCTGGATCTCAAATTGGGGGATAAGGTTTCGGCCACATTTCCCAGAGCCCGAGCAACCGATCTAACCATCACAGGCATCTTTTTTACCGGCACTCCTCTGGATAAAGGCGTGGCTTTTGTCTCCTTAAAGACAGCCCGCAATTTTCGAGATGAGGGAGACGTGATAGATGCCGTCGAGATCAGCCTGCAGGACATTGCCCAGGCAGAAAAGATGGCCGCCCTTATCACCGCCTGGGGCTACAATGCGAAAAGCTGGCAGGAGAACAATCCCGAGATCATGCGGGCTATAAACATCGGTGGCTTTTGGACCAGATTTTCGGTACTTCTCTTTATGGTGGTGGCCTTTTTCGGTGTGGCCAGCATCATGAACCTGCTGGTAGTGGAGAAGACAAGAGAGATAGGCATGCTCGTGGCCATGGGTGCCAGCAGATCGAATATTCGGGATATCTTTCTGGTGGAGAGCGCTATCTTAGGCCTCATGGGTGCGGCAGCAGGCACTGCTCTCGGCCTGGCGGGCGTACTGCTTCTTGGAAATGTGCCCTTTGAGATCGCAGCCGGAGGCAGCGAGATTACCACTCTGCCCCTCATCATAAATCCTTGGGAGATTCTCTTGCTCGCCATTTGGGCTGTAGCTTTAAGCATAGTGGCCGCCGTCTACCCGGCCAGAAAGGCCTCAGGACTCGATCCGGTCATGGCCTTGCGGGGCAGCTGAGGGCGAAGGATATGTTCGAGCTTTTCATTGCCTGGCGGCACGTGGCGACCAACTGGAGGGGCACCGCCTTTACTATGATTTCCGTAGCCATAGCAGTAGGTATCATCATCATGTCTCTTGGACTTACGGAAGGGGTGAGGGTGCAGATCCTGGAGAACACGATAGAGAAAAATCCGCACCTCATAATCAATCCCAAGAAGACAGAGAGCCACATCAATATGTACCGGACGCTCTCTCTCCTGATGGCAAAATATCCGGGTGTTTTGGCGGTCTCGCCCCGGCTGGTGGGCCAGGGAGCAGCAGGTTTCCAGGATCGGGTGCATGGAGTGGAGTTTGTGGGCGTGCACCCCTTAGAGGAGAATCAGCTCATGGCAGTGCAAGGGTCCATGATCTCCGGCAACTTCACCGACCTCATATTCAACAAGAAGGGCGCCATCCTAGGAGTGAAGCTGGCCGAGAGCCTCAGGATCAGGCCGGGCGGCGACTTCTATCTCTATTTTAAGAATAATTCCGTGCGACTGAAGGTCATCGGTCTGCTGGAAAAGGGAACCGTCAAGGATGAGACACTGGTCTACATCCCATTGAACACGGCCCAAGAGCTTATCGGCCAGGGAGACGTGGTCTCCGAGATCGGGGTGAAGCTGGCTGATTTCACAAATGCTCCGGCCATGGCCCTGGAAATGAATGGGAAAAGCCCTTATAAAACCACCAGCTGGCAGGACTTCAGCAAAGAAATAGCCAGATTCGTGGGCAATCAAAATGTGACAAACATGCTCTTCTACATATTCATACTATTAATATCGGCATTTGTAATAGCTAATACAACGATCATGGTGGTCAGCAGGCGGAAAAAGGAGATAGGCATCCTCATGGCCATGGGGACGGAAAAGCGGGCCATACTCAAGATATTCTTGCTGGAGAACATGCTCATCAGCGTACCGGGAGGAGCCCTGGGCTGCTTGCTCGGCCTTGGCCTGGCCAGGCTGATATCGCTGCTTCCCCTGGATGTGACAAGCACGGGTGGAGGCAACGGTGGGCTGCTTATTGTATCCCGTCCGGAGTATTTTGTCTACGCCATGATCTTTGCCCTGGCCCTAAATTTCATCTCCGGAATTTATCCGGCCTATGCAGCGGCGAGGCTCGATCCCGTGGAGGCGATAGCAAGTGAATGACGACATAATTGTGCTCAAAGACCTGAGCAAGATCTATGGAAACGGCGTAGAAGTACGGGCTTTAGACGGTGTCAGCGTCAGGATCGAGGCGGGCGAGTTCGTGGCCATTGTGGGTCCCAGCGGCAGCGGAAAAAGCACGCTGCTCAACATGATCGGCCTATTAGATACGCCCAGCGTTGGTCAGATCTTTCTCAAAGGGATCGATGTCAGCCAGGCCAGCCCGGAGGAGCGGGCCAGGCTTCGCAATCAAGAGCTAGGCTTCGTTTTTCAGTATCATCACCTCATCCCGGAGTTCTCAGCCCTAGAGAACGTCATGATGCCCATGCTCATCGCTAAAAAGAGCCGGGCAGCCGCTAAAGAGAGGGCCCTGGAACTCCTGTCTGCTGTGGGCCTGGCCGATCGGCAGGACAGTCGGCCCAATCAGCTCTCCGGCGGCCAGAACCAGCGGGTGGCCGTGGCCCGGGCACTGGCCAACGGGCCGTCCATAGTGATAGGCGATGAGCTGACCGGCAACCTGGATACAAAGTCCTCCGATCTCATCTATAACCTGCTGCGGGAGCTGAATAGAAAGATTAACCAGACCTTCATTTTAGTGACGCATGACATGACACTAGCCGAGAAGACGGACCGCATCCTGCGGATTGTGGACGGCAAACTCGTCTGCGAGATGAGGCGCAAGGATGGTGGCTTTGTCACTATTGAGAGCTGTGAACTGGGAGAGGATGATGGCAAGATTAGGCAACTATAGATTGTCTGGAGGTGTCCTGAGGCGGCAAAATCCAATGTTGCGACAGGTAAGATTGATAAGCTTCCAAGCTATATCATATAGCAGAGGAATTATATGAGCAAACAGTTTATGCATTTTACATGCGTCCTGTTCATGATGACTGCCCTCCTCGCCGTCTCCGCTCAGGAGGATACTACGGCCTTGAGTAATGACACTATGAACAACACAACGTTATTGAATAACACAACATTGAATGCTTCGGTAAATGAGACTACAAGCGAACCTGTGAGCATCGCATCAAATGAAACCATGATTGAAGCTCTAATTTTACCGGCAGAGACTGCTAATGAAACGGCCCCAATCGAGATCATTTCTGCTGAAAATGAGACATCCCCGGCGGCAAGTGAGATCATTCCCGTCCAAAATGAGACTGTAGCGGTGCAAAATGAAACGGCACCCAGCCAGATCGAGGCAATTGCCGCTCAAAACGAGACCATGCCGGCTCAAAATGTCACCATGCCCGAGAATGTCACAGCCGTAGAAGAGACGGTCAGTACTGCCAGCCCAATGCCTGCGGCCCCACAGTCAGGAGCAATGCAGATAGGGTCCGCTGAAAAGACTGCCTTTGCCATTGGCGGCGAAAGGACTCCATCACTTTTCCCAATCAACAGCAAAGCCCTGACTCAAGAAGCTTACGAGGTCGGGCTGCCTGCCGAGACAATTATGGACCTGAGCGCTTTGCCGTTCTTTACCAACAAAATCTGAGTTTTCATCCCCATTCCAGGCGGATTCCTGGGTGTTCCCAGGATATTTTAATTTTTTAATTTTATGAAAATCGATTTTTCATAACGAGTGACCCGAGATTTCTCGCGATCATCCTCGCTATTGCAATTGCTGAAGAATGGTTAATTCTATTTCCTATTTCTTATTTCCTATCCAGGACCTTGATAAGATGATAGCCAAACTGGGTCTTCACCGGCCCCAAGATCTTGCCCTTCTCGCCCTCAAAAGCGGCCTTTTCGAACTCCGGCACCATTTTGCCCTTGCCAAACCAACCCAGGTCACCTGCGCTCTTGCCTGAAGGGCACTGTGAGTACTTGCGGGCCATCTCAGCAAAGCTCTGCTGCCCCGTGGCCAGCTTTTCTGCAACCTCGAATGCTTTCTTTTCCGTCTTGCACAGGATGTGAGCGGCATGTACTTCTTTTACCATGGGCTGGGTGTGTGGAAAAGGAGAGATAAAAAGGTTATTCTACGATCTCCTGCACCCGGCCTACCTGGCCGTCTTGCAGCCTCACTTTAATGCCGTGAGGATGGAAAGAGGAATTGGTTAGTAGCTCCTTGACGATGCCGCGCGTCCTTTTCCCGGTGCGCTGGTCCTTCTTGAGGACGACGTCCACGGTCAGGCCGGGGCGGATGTCCTTCCTATGTTGTCCGTTCTTTGCGGGTGACATTTAACCTCTAGTCGTATGTCTGTATGTCTGTTTGCTCCCTCGACACATTGTATCTCTTTCCTTTGCTTCAGGGTTCATGTCAATGGGCACATGCTCGGATTTAAGCATCTTCCTCAGACGAACCAGTATTCTTCCTTAGATCTTTGCTCCCCGCTTAAGTTGATCGCACATGTTTTACGACTATGATGACGCAATGAATGCTTGTGGGAGATTATGCGAGGATAATATTAGCTTTGATGCTGGGATTGATTAAAATTCAAGTGCCTTAAATTTAGTAGTCTTATTACAGCAAAAGAACTTTATACTATTTTTGGCCAAAACGTTATTGGCAAAATTTAATTTGGCCACATATTAAAGAGCGATATGGATGGGCAATGAGGCTAGTTATTGTATCAAACCGTCTGCCAGTGACTGTAGTGGAAGAAAGTCACGTGCTGCAATTAAAGAAAGCATAATGGGTTAGCGACGGGCCTATCCACACACGTAAATTCATTGAATAAAAATCCTTCTGGAGACATAGTTAATCTCTAAGGTGTGAGGTTTGAATATAATGCAGTTTCTCTCTCTGGAGAATAGAACATTATGGTCCGTGGCTGTTTTCATCGCAGGCCTGGTCATAACTTTTATCGCAACATATTATTTAAACAAGATTTTAATAAAATCATTCAATCAAGTTGCGCTTTCACAGCCAAAGCTTCTCACAACGATAGCCATAATGAGACGATTGATTGTCCTTTCTGTGGCACTTGTGGGTGTGATGGCTTCAACTTTTACGGCTTTTCCTGAATCATTGGGCATCATAACCTCGCTATTTGTAGCGGCGGGCTTTGCATCCATTGTTATAGGCATGGCAGCCCAATCCAGCTTTTCCAATGTCATATCAGGAATTATCAACTCTGTGTCTCAACCCTTTCGAATCTCTGATGCCGTAATGTTCAGAGATGAGTTTTGTTATATCGAAGATATGAGGCTGATTCACACTATCATGAGGACATGGGATAACCGGCGTCTGGTAGTGCCAAATTCAATACTGCAAAATGAGGTCATCATAAATTACAGCATGAACGACCCCTCGGTCCTGGTGCCCATCAATGTTCAGGTGAGCTACGAGTCTGACACTCCCAAAGCCATGCAAATCATGACTGATATCGCGAAAAAACATCCCGAATGCCGGCCCGCAGAAGGCATTCCCAGTGCGGTTGTTATGGAATTTCAGGACTCGGGCGTCTTATTGCGCCTGCTTTCCAGAGCGAAGGATCAGTCTGCAGCCTTTGGCATGGCTCGTGATCTTCTTTTATCGATAAAAGAGGAATTTGATGAGCAAGGTATTGAGATTCCTTACCCCAAGCGTCAATTGGTACTGGGAAAAGAGCTTCAGGATAAGCTTTCAGAGTTCGAAAGGAAAGACTCTCGTTCCAATATGAACTAAGAACTAATGTCAGGAGATCGGAATAAGTCCAGAGAATCGCAAAGATGGGCAGCTTTTGCGGTCTCTGTCTTTACTA
>Ga0307378_10010156_pt1 | contig 12251 bp, 13 predicted proteins | sample UN1MG_FD_202238 | JGI IMG/M metagenome (GOLD analysis project Ga0307378, IMG submission 202238) | Soil microbial communities from Risofladan, Vaasa, Finland - UN-1 | ecosystem: Environmental > Terrestrial > Soil > Coastal area > Acid sulfate soil | place: Finland: Risofladan, Vaasa | collected...
TGCGATTCTTGCGATGCGGGGTGAAACGGCTTGTATCGTCTGCGGAATCGAAAGTATGATTTCCGAAGAGGTCCCTCCAGACGACAACCCACATGTTACCCGAGATAAGAGAAATGGTTGACGAGTCCTCGAGGAAGCTCCATCAGATTTCTCTCCCACCGGTCCGCTTCTGGCTTTTACACGACGTCATGAGGAAGCCTTTGGACGATCCCCAGGTGCAACAGGCTGTTGCTGAGTGCCGCACATACCCTCCACGGCTGCGACTGCTCAACTCCCTCAGGAGTGACGGGACATGGCCGCTTCCCAAACAGAAGATGCTTGACGAGCTGAGAGGGCCAGGTCCGCCTGTCGGATGGACATATAGCGCGATTCTGAGAAACCTTTACGTGCTGGGAGACTATGATACGGACAGGGCCGAGGGGAACGTCCAGGCGGCACTGGACTGGATACTCAAATGGCAGACCGAGGACGGATGCATCCCTGGACCGACCAGCGCAGCGTATGCCGCGCCCAACTGCAACGGGTTCGCGCTGAGGGACCTCATGCAGTTCGGCATGGGAAACGACCCACGTACACAGAGGATCGTCAAATGGCTGTTGTCTGTGCAGCGCCATGACGGCGGATGGAACATACCTTACATCCAGGACGTCAGATACCTGCCCCAGTACTCGCACCTGAAGAACAGGGAGTTCAGGGACCTGGTTGAGAGCGACGAGCGGCCACCCTATGACCCCGACGAATACCAAGACATCCCGAGCTGCATTTGGACCACGCTCATGGTCCTCCGAGGGATGTACTGGGACAAGTCGCTGAAGACCTGTCGGGAGGCCAGACACGCTGCGGAGTTCGTGCTGGACAGGTTCTTCAAGAGGAATTACCACCCGTCGTATCACCAGTCCGAGGGGCATTGGACGAAGCTCAAGTACCCCTCGTTCAGAGGCGGTGGTCTGGTCGCGCTGGAAGTGTTGACGAACATGGGATATGGTCCGGAGGACGAGCGCATGGATGCGCCCATCAAATGGCTCATGAGCGTGCGGGCGAAGGATGGCCTCTGGTACAGGACGGACAGGCCCAACCCGGAGAAGGACCAGTGGATAACTGAGCTCGCGCTGAGCTCGCTTGCACGCTACGCGGATCTGTACTGAACCGATGCAGGATGACTTACACACTTCATCTGTGGCGCGGTTTGCAGAGCTCGGCTGCATGCGAAGACGCGAAAAGATATCTTCCTGCAACTTCCTGCAAGCCATCGAATCTGATGCTGTCGGAGATACGAAACGTCGTCGAGATATCCACGCGGAAGCTCTTCCAGGTGGCCGACCCGGCCGTGAGGCTATGGATAATCATCGACCTCATGAAGAAGGGCGCGGACCACCCGCTGTTCATCCAGACGGCGGAAGAATGCAGGAGACATCCGGCACGTTTGCGCCTCCTCGAATCCCTTAGGGACGACGGCACATGGCCGATCTCGACACAGAGGCAAAGGGCGGAGGAATCGGGTCCTGGGCCGCCGATCGGTTGGACATACATCACCATGCTCAGGAACCTTCTGCTCCTGGGGGAGCTGCACACAAAGGAAGGTGAAGGGCATATCGACAAGGTTCTTGAGCGCATTCTCGGATGGCAGACCGAAGGGGGGTACATTCCGGGGCCGATGACGAGCGCATTCCCAACGCCCCATTACAACGGCTACGCCCTGAGGAACCTCATACAGTACGGCAAGGAGGATGATCCAAGGACGCAGAGGCTCATCGACTGGTTGAAGGGGGTTCAGAGAGAGGATGGAGGATGGAACGTACCGTACATCCAAGACATGCGCTATCTTCCCAAGTATAAGTACATGTCATCGAGCGATTTCTGGAAGGTGATAGAGGGTGACGACAGACCGCCGCACGACCCTGATGAGTATCGGAGTATACCGAGTTGCCTGTGGAGTACGATGATGGTCGTGCGGGGGCTTGCTTGGAGCACGAGACTGAAGTCTTCGCGGGAGTGTAGAAGGGGTGCGGACTTCTTCCTCGATGGTTTCTTCAAACGCAACTACCACTCGTCATTCTACCAATCGGAGAGCAACTGGACTGTACTCAGGTACCCGACCTACTTTGGAAGTGGGCTCTGCGCTCTCGACGTACTCACGGTCATGGGCTACGGCAAGGAGGACGAAAGGATGGAGAAGCCGATCCGGTGGCTATTAGACGCCAGGTCGAAGGATGGTTTCTGGTATAGGTCTGACAGGCCCGCACCTGGGAAACATCAGTGGATATCACTGATCGCGATTGAGATACTATCGAAATATGCGGACAGCTACTGACGGGGCTGTGCACCCGGTCACTCCATGGGCAAGAGGAGGCCCATCACCAACTGTAAATAGTCCGGGGGGATGCTATCGTTGACTGCTATGGCAGCTGACGATAGGAGGATCGAGACCCCGAACGGCCTTGCCCTGGATGTCAGGGACCTCGTGAAGTACTACGGGAAGTTCCACGCGTTGAAGGGCATCTCTTTCGACGTCAAAGATAGGGAGGTCTTCGGGCTCATCGGGCCGAACGGCGCGGGCAAGACGACCGCCCTCAGGATAATCTCGACGATACTCAGGATAACAAGCGGCTCCGTCAGGATGTTCGACATCGACATCGCCAGAGACCCGCACGAGGCGAGGAAGATCCTGAGCTACCTCCCGGAGGATGCGGGAGCGTACAAGAACCTGAGCGGGAACGAATATCTGCGGTTCATCGCGAACTTCTTCTCAGACGACCCCAAGGGCGTCCGCGACATAACATCCAAAGGCGTCGCCATCGCGAACCTCGCCGACAGGATGGACGACAAGGTCGACACTTACAGCAAGGGGATGACGAGAAGGCTGCTTGTGGCCAGGGCGCTCATGATACAGCCGAGGGTCGCGATACTCGACGAGTTGACCTCAGGGCTGGACGTCGTGAACGCCCAGGAGATAAGACGCATCGTCAAGAAGACCTCGGAGGCCGGGACGACCGTTCTGCTCTCGTCACACAACATGCTCGAAGTAGAGCTCATGTGCGACAGGATAGCACTGATAAACGACGGGCGGATAGTGGAGCTGGGCACGCCCAGCGAACTCAAGGACCGGCACGATGCGAACAACATCGAAGAGGTGTTCACGAGGGTGATCACGTGAACAGCACGATGAACATCCTGCGCAAGGAACTGCGCGAGATGCTGACGAAATCCACGATACTGCCAGTCATCTTCCTTGCGGTACTGTTCGGCGCCATGGGCGGCATGATTGGCGGCGTGGAGGAGCAGGCGGCTCAGCCACCGACCGTGGGATTGATCAACGACGACGGAGGATATCTGTCGCTCCTCGCGGTGGAGACCATTTCGAAGTACGCGGAGGTCGCCTACAACGGCACTGATGTGGAAGACGCTCTGACGGCCGTTGACGACGAGGGAGGCGTCGCTGTGCTTCAGATACCAGCCAACTTCACCGAGAGCATCTACGCCGACGAGCCTGGGACCATCCGTGTATACTGGATCATGAAGGGGACAGGGCTGTTGGATTCCGTCTCCTCGACGGCAGTGGAGAATGTCCTGTGGTACGTCAACAGAGACATCTCGATGACGCTGATCGAGATGAACTCGACGACGAACGCCTCCTTCGCGCTGACGCCGACGGCGAGGGACGAGACGACCATTTTGGGAGACCGGGAGATGGACGGCGTATCCCCAGGCGAGATCAGCTCGCTGCTGTCCACGCAGTCGCTTATGATGCCCATCGTGATCATGATGCTCATAATGGCGGCCGGAGGGACCGTGATATCGTCCATGGGCATGGAGAAGGAGAACAAGACTCTCGAGACGTTGCTGACTCTGCCAGTCAAGCGCGGCTCGATAGTGACGGGCAAGCTGGCGGCAAGCGCTGTCGTGGGACTGTTGATGGCTGCGATATACATGGTCGGCATGAGCTACTACATGGGTTCCCTTGGCGCCTCTTCGAACCTCGATCTCGCGGAGTTCGGCCTGACGCTCAGCGCACTCGACTACGCCATCGTCGGTGCCTCGCTGTTCATCACGCTCCTCGCGGCCTTGGCACTGTGCATGGTCCTTGGCACGTTCGCGAAGAACTACAAGTCCGCACAGACCCTCACCATGCCGATCGTGATCATGGCGATGATACCGATGTTCCTACTGATGTTCAAGGACTTCCACACGCTGCCAGCGGCTGCGCAGATACTGGTGTTCGCGATACCGTTCTCACACCCGATGATGGCAATGCGTGGGCTGATGTTCGACGACTACGTGCTGGTCGGCAGCGGATTGATCTACGTGACAGCGTTCGCCGTGGCCATGATGGCCATCACCGTCTGGATATTCAAGACGGACCGGTTGCTTACGGGCCGCATAGGCAAGGGATCCATGAACGGGACGCTGACGCGCATGGGCGGGATGGGGTTCTTCCGCAAGCGCTAGGACGGGGGCGAAGGCCCTGACCGCCCTGCATCCGCGGTTCGTCATCTGCCGATTGAATGGCCAGTAATCGCCGGTCGGAAGGGTTCACCTTCGCTCAACTTCCCCGAGTGCCGTTTCGAGTTCGACAAGGACAGATGCCAGACAGTCGATTTCTGTGCGGTGGAAACGCACCTTTGCCGGCAAACTTTATTAAATAGCCATTTAAATATCGTCTGGCCGGTGAAGATTTTATGGCAATGATAAAGATAGAGAACGTTGTCGCATCAACGGCTCTCGGGGGGGAACTGGACCTTCCGGCTATCGCACTCGAGCTCGATGGCGCGGAGTACGAACCTAAGCGGTTTCCGGGCCTCATCTACAGACTCAAGGAACCGAAGACGGCGACGCTGCTTTTCAGGAGCGGGAAAGTCGTCTGCACGGGAGCGAAGAGCCTCGAACAGGTCAAGACCGCGATCAGCAAGGTGGCGAAGCAGATAGAGGCGGCGGGCACAGTCATCAAGATGGAGCCCGAGATCGAGGTGCAGAACATCGTAGCATCTAGCGACCTCGGCGCCCAGATCAACCTGAACGCCATCGCCATCAGCCTCGGACTGGAGAAGGTGGAGTACGAGCCCGAGCAGTTCCCTGGTCTCGTTTACAGGATCGACGTGCCCAAGGTCGTCGTGCTGTTGTTCGGCAGTGGTAAGCTCGTCTGCACGGGCGCTCGGAAGCCTGAGGATGTCGAGGCGGCCGTCGACAAGATCACCGAGGAGCTAAAGGCTGCAGGATTGCTGAGATAGACTCAGAGAGGAATCACATGCCGGTCCCCATTCTTGACAACCATGTCCATTTGGAACCCTACAAGGGACGGAACATAGACGCCGTCAAGGATTTCGCACGTGCTGGAGGCACACACCTCATCGTCTCCCACCTGCCATACGATGAGGCGCGCGTCCATTCGTCGGCGGATTTCCGCAGAGGCTACGACATCACGACATCGATGGTGGACCGCATCAACTCCGAGACCACGGTGAGGGCGCACGCGACCGTTGGACCGTATCCGGTCGAGTTGCTGCGTCTTGAGAAGAAGCTCGGCCTCGCGAAGGCGAAGGAGACGATGATCGAAGGGATGGAGATCGCCGCGGAGTATGTCGGAGAGGGCAAGGCCCTGGCGATCGGCGAAGTCGGCAGGCCTCACTTCGAAGTGTCCTCCGTCATCATGGAGGCGTCTAATGAGATACTCCTCCGCGGGATGGAGTTGGCGCGCGAGGTCGACTGCGCAATCGTCCTACACACCGAGGTGGGGTCGAAGGAGTCGATGATGGACCTCGCCAAGATGGCCGACGAGGCAGGGCTGGACAGGGGCAGGGCAGTCAAGCACTACTCTCCGCCGATCGTGCTCCCGGAGGAGAACTTCGGGCTCATGCCGTCCGTGCTCGCCGGAAAGGACGCCGTGAGGGAGGCACTCTCGAAGGGGCCGAGGTTCGTGATGGAGACCGATTTCCTGGACGACCCTTCCCGCCCGGGCGCTGTGATGGCCATAACCACTGTCCCGAAGAGGACGCTCAGATTCCTGGAACAGGGGTTGATGACCGAAGAGCAGGCCTACGCCATACACGTGGACAACCCAAGGAAGACCTATGGGTCGGCTTTCGAATGACCAGAATGTGTCGATACCTCGTCACAGCGAAAACCGTATGAACCCCCTGCAGATATCACCGTCCAAAGAGGACTAACGGATGGTCGCGGCTCACTTCAAGCACTACGTCTTAGCGATGTCCCACAGGCACGGCGCGCTTGTGATGGTCCAGACCCTGGTGGCCTTCGCGAACACGCTTGCCAACGCGTTCGCGCTGATATACCTCATCAGACAGGGGCACTCATACCTCGACTGCTCGATATTCATACTCATCTCGGCAGCTGTGCCCACCATCATAATGGGGTTCGCCTCACGCCCGATACTCAAGAACTTCCCGGCGTCCATCACGACCGCGCTGATTTGCCTCGCGCTTTACTACATCACGCTGATGTTCTTCGACGGCTGGTACCTCGTACTTCTGCCGCCGATATTCTTCGGGATATACATCGCCACGTTCTGGGTGCCGTACTTCGCCCTCGTGATGCATATAACATCGAAGAAGAAGCGCGGCATGGGCGTCGGTGCATACTTCCTCATATTCCCGCTGCTGACAACCGTGTCGCCGCTGCTGGGCGGCTTCATAATCACCTTCTACTCCTACGAGGCGCTCTTCGCTACAGGCGCCGCGATAGCCATAGCGGACCTGTTCTATGTCTCCGGGTTCAAGGTCCTGTGGCGCATCAGGAGTAGGATTATCATACCCGAGCTGCTGCAGTCGCTCAAGATCAACCTCGTGGGCAAGTTCAACGTCGACCTTGACCTGAAAGGCGTCGACAAACGCATCTGCTCCTCCCTGTTCGCCGAGGGTGTCCAGGACGGCATCTTCTGGGTCGCGATACCGATAATCAGCTTCGAGTTCGCAAAGGATGAGGCCACGCTCAGCGGCTATCTGTCGCTGTTCGCGCTCTGGGGCGCCATCGCCACCGTGGCGCTCGGATACCTGTCCGACCGGTTCAAGGACCGCGCATCCATAGTGCGGATCGGCGCGGCCTTCGGCGGGCTGAGCATCCTGTTCGCGGCGTTCGCTGACTCGCCCGAGGAGTATCTCACCGCGATAAGCATAGCCTACTTCTGGATAGCGATGGTGCCGTCGTTCCTCTTCACGATGCTGGTAGACAAGCTGGAGAAATACAAGAAGAAGGGCGTGTTGCTGCGGGAGTTCTTCCTGAACAGCGGCAAGGTCGTCGGCGTGCTATTCGTCATCGTCGCCCTGATCCTAGGAATGGACCTGATAAGCACGCTCGCGATAGCAGGCGTCGCGCTGGCATACATCATAGTCGTGAGGTAGCGGCCGCTACGGCACTATGGAGAACTCGCGGAAGTTGCCATCGGGCTCTGAGAACTCCACCTTCTTCGATGTGACATCCGCATGGGGCTGTTCGCGCTCGCACCAGTCTATAGCCCTCCGCACGTCATCCTCCTCGCCTTCGAAGACCGCCTCGACGCGCCCGTCGTCCGTGTTACGCACCCAGCCGACCAACGAGAGGGACTCCGCGCAACTGAGGGTGTTCACTCTGAAGAACACGCCTTGCACCCGCCCAGCGAACACGACATGCGCCTTGACCCTCATGCAGAAATCAACCGCATCGGGCGGTGAAAAACCTATCGGACAACGCGGTGCGCGGAGCATGTGATCACCGGTCTCGACTCGCCCCCGCCATTAACGACGTTCTGGAACAAGATATTTATACTCACATTGTGATTTTTAAAATGCGCGTAGCGCGCGCGAGGGATGCACTTAAGGAATGCAAAGTGCATCAACTCCAGGCCTCAGGGATGGTGACGGATCATGATGAGATCGCTAGTCGAAGATGCGCTTGCACGAGAGCCCACGATGGAAGTAGGAGTAGGCAGTGATGCTGTCGGTTTCCAGGATCAGCGGGTTGACGCTGAGCTCGAACAGATACTCCGCAGTCTCAAGACGAACATAAAGATAATCGGAGTCGGAGGCGCGGGGACGAACACGACTGCCCGCATCTGCGACGAGGGGGTCCTCGGGGCGGAGGTGTACGCGGCGAACACCGATGCGCAGCATCTGCTTGCCCTCAGGGTGCCACACAAGATACTGCTTGGCAGAAGGGTCACCCGTGGTCTCGGGGCCGGCGCGTTGCCGCAGATCGGAGAGGAGGCTGCTAGGGAGGCGGAGGACGAGCTCAAGAAGATACTGGCTGACACTCATATCTGCTTCGTCACGTGCGGGCTCGGTGGAGGCACGGGCACTGGAGCAGCGCCCGTGGTCGCGAGGATGGCCAAGGAGATGGGCGCTCTGACGATATCCATCGCCACGATCCCATTCAGAGGCGAGGGGCGCATGAGGATGGAGAACGCCGAGTGGGGCCTCGAACGCCTGAGGGAGGCCTCCGACACGGTCATAATCATACCCAACGACAAGCTGCTGGACCTCGTCCCAAGGCTCTCGCTCAACGCTGCCTTCAAGGTTGCTGACGAGGTCCTGATGAGGTCGATAAAGGGGCTCACCGAAGTGATCACCAGACCTGGTCTCGTCAACCTCGACTTCAACGATGTCAAGACCATCATGAAGGGTGCGGGCGTCGCGATGATGGGGCTCGGGGAGTCCGATGCTCCGGGAGAGGAGCGCATACAGGAGGCCATAGACCAGGCAATCAACTCACCGCTGCTCGAAGTCGACATAAGCGAGGCGAACGGCGTGCTCGTGGACGTCATCGGCGGCACCGACATGACGATAGCCGAGGCCGAAAGGGCGGCAGAGGAGATACAGTCCAGGGTCGGGCCGAACGCGCGAATCATCTGGGGCGCGGCTGTCGATCCTGCGCTGGACAAGACGGTCAAGGTGATGATCGTCGCCACCGGCGTGAAGTCGAAGCAGATCCTCGGCAAGCCGAGCGAACGGCGCTTCCGAGGCGCTGGCGACCTGGAAGTCGTGCATTGAGGGCGGGCATCCGCCCCTCCGAAACTTTTAAGAGACCTAATCGGCTACGGTCAAAAAGCCGGCGGGCTCGACCCGCACCTGGCATTTGTCATCGGGTTGATGCTCAATGCACCATGGAGGCGCAACATGAAATCGCTCATCGAGAGTGCACTTTCGGAAGTTGAGGAGCAACATACAAGGAGAGCACCTGACGAGTTCCGCTCATTCACAGCGGAGGATGAGGAACTGCAGATGATACTGCAGAACCTCCGAACGAACATCAAGATCATCGGCTGTGGAGGCGGTGGCTGCAACACGATCAACAGGCTCGCTGAGGCGGGCATAATGGGTGCGGAGTTGTACGCTGCGAACACGGACGCGCAGCATCTGTTGATGACGCGCTCACCGCACAAGATACTACTTGGAAAACGAGTCACACGTGGCCTCGGGGCGGGCGCACTGTCACAGGTCGGAGAGGAAGCCGCCAGGGAGGCGGAGGATGAGCTCAAGGCGGCCCTTAAAGACTGCGATGTTGTGTTCGTCACTTGTGGCCTCGGCGGAGGGACTGGTACTGGCTCGGCACCGTTCGTCGCCAAGATCGCGAAGGAACTCGGAGCGCTCACGATTGCGATATGCACATACCCGTTCAAGGCGGAAGGGGTCATCAGGGCGGAGAACGCCGACTGGGGACTCGACCGTCTCAGGGGAGTGGCCGACACAGTCATCGTCATACCCAACGACAAGCTCATAGACCTGGTCCCCAAGCTCTCGCTGAACGCGGCCTTCAAGGTCGCCGACGAGGTGCTGATGAGGGCGATCAAGGGCATAACCGAGATAGTAACCAAGCCTGGCCTGGTCAACCTCGACTTCAACGACATCAAAACCGTCATGAAGTCCGGTGGCGTCGCGATGATCGGCCTGGGCGAGTCCGACGACGACGACAGGGCAGTCATAGCGGTTACCGAAGCGATCAATTCGCCGTTGATAGAGCTCGACATAAGCGAGGCGACGGCGGCACTGGTCAACGTCACAGGCGGATCCGACATGAGCGTCAAGGAGGCCGAAGAGGTCGCCGAGATAATCCAGTCGAAGATCAGCGACAACGCGAGGATCATCTGGGGAGCTGCAGTGGACGAGACCTTGGGCGATACGATCCGCGTGATGGTCGTCATCACTGGCGTCAAGTCCAAACACATATTCGGCCCGACGAAGGACAAGAAGGGCCGCGAGTTGGGACTAGACTTTATAAAGTAGTTGCTGTACTGAGGAACGAACCGCGATGAGTGACATAGTCGAGAAATCATGGCATCTCCAGAGAAGGATCGAGGAGAAGACGAAGCACATCGGCAAGGGCAAGTACGGCCGAGTCTTCAAGATGGCTCGAAAACCTTCCGGCGAGGAGTACATTCGCATAAGCCAGATAACGGCTATAGGCCTGATCATGATGGGCGGGCTGGGCTTCCTGATCTACTGGATATTCATGTACGGGGCCGACATCGTCATGAGGGCCTTCGGGTAGAGGGGCAGATGAATATCATCAACCGCGTTGCGAGGGATTGTTTTGGAGATCTTTGAGGACGTCGAGCCGAAGAAGAGGGATGTGGAGAAAATCGCTCCACCTGTCCAGCATTCAGACAAGACGCTGAAACTCATAGCCGAGGGCGAGACCAAGAGGAACATCGCCTCTGGCGATTCGACGGACTTCGACATGGCGCTGAAGGTGCCCGAGGACGGACAGATGCACACCATCGTCGTCAAGGTGGACACGGTCTTCTCCGCGACGGAGGAGGGGGCCCCAGAATGGTTCATCAAGCTCCATGACCCGCTCGGAGTGGTCTGGGAGAACACGCCCTCCGCGGAGCAGGAGGAGGAGCGCACATTCGACATCATGCCTGGCCATGAGAAGTCATTCACGCTCAGCATAACATCGCCCACGGGCGCGAGGTTCGGCGACAAGGTCACCGTCCTCGTCAGCGTTAGCCTGAAGGAGGACCCGAGCGTCTCGGACATCGCCACACTGCAGGCCTCGGCGAGGCAGTCGATCCTCGCCGTGAAGACATCGATCGGCCACGAGAAGACCGTCGCCGACTCGTTGGCCAGCAGGGCGAAGGGCAAGCCCATAGGCGTCTTCGCGATACTGTCGCCAGCGACGATAAGGGGTTACGTATTCGTAGAGGCGATGAACACGGACGCGTTGCGCGAAGTCGTGAAGGGGGTCCGCCGCACTAGGGGGCTCGTCAAGGGAGAGACGAGCTTCGGAGAGATAGAGCACTTCCTCACGCCCAAGCCGATAGTGTCCGGCATAGTAGAGGGCGACATCGTCGAGCTGATCGCGGGGCCGTTCAAGGGAGAGAAGGCCCGGGTACAGCAGATAGATGAGTCCAAAGAAGAGATCACTGTCGAGTTGTTCGAGGCGATGGTCCCGATACCCGTCACGATACGGGGAGACCACGTCAGAGTGCTTGAGAAGGAGAAGTGAGTCAGATGGCAGAGAAACTCGAGGTTCTTGTTGACGGGGGCAAGGCAACGCCGGGCCCGCCGCTCGGGCCGGCGCTCGGTCCGCTCGGAGTCAATGTCATACAGGTAGTGAGCGCGATAAACGAGAAGACCAAGGCGTTCATGGGGATGAAAGTCCCAGTCACGCTCACCGTCGACTCGAAGACGAAGGAGTTCGAGATCAAGGTAGGCACGCCACCGACGACCGCGCTCATCCTGAAGGAGATCGGTCTGGAGAAGGGCAGCGGCAAGCCGAACACGGACTTCGTCGGCAACCTGACAGTCCAGCAGGTCACCAAGATAGGCGAGATGAAGAAGGACTCGATGCTCGCCAAGGACAAGAGGGGACGCTTCAGAGAGGTCGTCGGCACCTGTGTCTCCATGGGCGTGACCGTGGACGGAAAGGACCCGCGGAAGGTAATCGCCGAGATTGACGAGGGCGGCTACCAGGGCCTGTTCTGAGACTTCGCCTCACATGGACCGCTGATCGATTCTACTACGCATCAGCCGCAGGTTTCATCCTGTCCATCTTCAGCCGGACGGCCTCACAGGCGATTGTGATGACGTCCATAGTCGGGGCTGCGGGCGGGCAGTAGGCCGTCTCCAACTTGGCGAAGTCGTGCACCGTCATCCCCGCCTGGATGGCGACAGCGAAGGCGTTGATCCGCATGTGCACGCGCGATTCGCCAACGATCTGAGCGCCCAGTATACGCCCGTCCTTCGGATGCGCCAGGACCTTGACGTATATCTCCTTCCTTCCGGGGAAGTAGTCGGGCAGCGTGAACCCCCTCACCTTGCCGA
>Ga0307378_10010157_pt1 | contig 12251 bp, 11 predicted proteins | sample UN1MG_FD_202238 | JGI IMG/M metagenome (GOLD analysis project Ga0307378, IMG submission 202238) | Soil microbial communities from Risofladan, Vaasa, Finland - UN-1 | ecosystem: Environmental > Terrestrial > Soil > Coastal area > Acid sulfate soil | place: Finland: Risofladan, Vaasa | collected...
GCGCCCCCCCGCCCCCCCCCCCCCCCCCCCCCCCCCCCCCCAAGGCACCCCCGAAACCGTCACTATACCAGAACGCCCGACTGTCTCACTTGCTCTGAAACGCTACACTTGGACTTGCTCTTCTTCTGCCGATCATGCTATGGTGGCGTTGTCCGTTTTCGCAAGAATGACAGATTCGGACTGAAGGCCATCTGTCGTAGTGTTGTCACCCAGCACGGTTGGCCACTGCTAGGCGTTCTACTGCGTCATGTGTTGAGCTGGCCCATGATGCACCGGGTTGCCGAGGTAGTATTCTATCCGAGCAAGTTGGACAAGAAGCTACCGCAGGCTGAACTGCTTTCGACCGTGGTGGATGGTGCGATGCGTGGCTGCGGAGTGGCTGACGAGCTAATGGAGGCGTTTGTGGCTGAGCTTCGCCGCCGGGGATACAAGAAAGCCAAGGTCACGGTGGGTGCTGGTCTGGGACGCGCCATTGCCCGCTACACCAGGCACGGGCGGGCCGACGGCAACTGGGCCGGATCGAGCAAGGCATCGAACACGGCCGCCGGATGGCCCACTTGTACGACAACCTGCTGGGCGAGCCCGGTTGGCCGATGCCCACGCTGCCTGACGGTATCGACCCGCTGTTGGTACGCTACCAGGTTCGCGCGCGGCACAAGCAGCGAGCCCTGCAAACCGCCGCCCGCTACTGGGTCGAGCTGGGCAGTTGGTTCGAGTGCCCGCTGCACCCCATCGAGACGCCGATGGAGGCCTACGACTACCACCCCGGCATGTGCCCTGTAGCCGAGCGGTTTTGCAGCGAGGTGGTCAACCTGCCGCTGCATCCTCGGGCCAACGAGAACACCGTCCGGCGGAGCGTCGAGTTCATCACCGGCATCGGCCCGGCCGACGAGATGCCGTAGCTGCCGCCGACCTCGGACGTGCCCGGCGCTCCGTAGACCGTGCGCCTGCGCGCTACGTGGGGGATCGCTGAAACATGGACTGGCGGATCAAGGCCCTGGTGCAGAAGACACTGGCATCGCTCCCAGGCGGCAGAAGAGCGCACTACCTGTTGCAGCGCCGACTCGGTGCGTTCCGCAAGTTCAAGATCGACACGCGCGTGCACAGCGCGGCGCGCCTGCTGGAGCTGCTGGGCGAGGCGGGCGTGCACCCGGCGGGAAAGACGATGGTTGAGATCGGCACCGGTTGGGCTCCCGTAGTGCCGACGTACCTTCACCTCTGCGGCGCTGCCCGGTGCATCACTTATGACCTGAATCGGTACCTCAAGGAGGCTTTGTTTCGTCAGGCGCTCGAGCAGTTCGGCGATTGGATAGATGAGATCGCGGCCACCCGTCCGTCGTGCGAGGCTGACGTTCGCCGGCGCTGGGCCGAACTGGTGGCGGTCGAGCGTATGGAAGAGGTAATGCGGATCATGCGGCTGGACTACCGTGCTCCGGCGGATGCCCGCCAGACCGGCCTGGGCGAGGGATCCGTGGACGTGGTTTTCAGCAACCTCGTGCTCGAACACGTTCCGCCGCTCGTGATCGAGGCCTTGTTTGGCGAAGCCCATCGCGTACTCAACCCCCAGGGCGGCGTCATGGTGCACCGCGTTGACCCGGGCGACCATTTCAGCAGCTTCGACGGAACCATCACTCGAATCAACTTCCTGCGGTACTCTCGGCGCCGCTGGAGCTTCTGGGGTGAAAACGGTCTTCATTATCAGAACCGACTGCGGGCGCCGCAATACCGCCGGATGGCCGAGCAGGCCGGCTTCTCGATCATCGCTGAGCACAACAACGTGGATCCGCGATCGAAGGAAGCTCTGCACGCGCTGAAACTCGACGCGGAATTCACGGGGTTCAGCACCGACGAGTTGTGTACCGTTTCCTACGACTTCGTGGCCCGGCCGGTCTAGGGCCGCCCGCCGAGCCGGGGCCGCCGCTGCCGTCACCGGCCGGGTTGGTGAGTGTCGCAGAAATGGCGATCAGCCGGTAGCCTGCGGCCTTCGAACCGGGCCGGCGGTGGCCGCAAGTGCGGCCTGACGGCGCGAGCCCTACATCCGGCCGCCCAGGGGTAGTCATGCACATCCTATACCTCCACCAATACTTCACCACACCGCGGGGCCGAACGGGTACCCGCTCCTACGAGTTCGCCAGGCGCTGGGTAGCCGCCGGGCATCGCGTCACCTTGCTGACCAGCACAGCCCATTTGACGCCGGGAGACCTGGGGCCACAGCGCCGGGGCCTGGTGTCACGCCTCGAGATCGAAGGGATCGAGGTGATCGTCCTGAACGTACCTTACCGGCAGGCCATGGGCTTCGCCCAGCGAGTATGGGCGTTTGTCGGTTTCATGGTGCTGGCCAGTTGGACGGTCCTGCGCCTGCCGGCGGTCGATCTGATCTACGCTACGAGCACCCCGCTGACCGTGGGCATCCCGGCTATGGTGGGGCAGCTGCTGCGGCGCTGGCCTTACGTGTTCGAGGTCCGGGACGTCTGGCCGGCCATTCCTATCCAGATGGGCGTGATCCGCAACCGGCTGGCCATCCGGCTGCTTACCGCCCTGGAACGGGCCATCTATCGCCGGGCGGAGGCTGTCGTGGCCCTGTCGCCCGGCATGGAGGCGGCGGTGCGACAGGCTGCGCCGCCCGGCAAGCGCGTGGTGACCATACCGAACTGCTGTGATACCGATCGGTTCCGTCCCGACGTGGACGGGTCGGCTGTACGCCACCAGCGTCACTGGGTGGATCGGTTCGTGTGCGTTCACATCGGGGCGATGGGCCCGGCCAACGGGCTGGACGCCATCATTGAAGCGGCCAACCACTTCCGCGGCGATCCCGACTGGCTGTTCGTCCTGGTGGGTGAGGGCAGCGAGAGAAACCGCCTGCAGGCCCGCTGCCGCGGACTGGGCCTGACCAACGTGCAGTTCCCGGGCGGCATCCCCAAGTGTGACCTTCCGGCGGTTTTGGCTGCTGCCGATCTGGCCCTGGTAACCTTTGCCCCGGTACCCATCCTCGAACACAACAGCGCCAATAAGCTTTTCGACGCCCTCAGCGCCGGCAAACCGGTGGTGCTCAACTACGGCGGCTGGCAGCGGGATGTTCTCGAGACCGCCGGCGCGGGCCTGGGATGTCGGATGGGCGACAACGCCGAGTTCCGCGCCAGGCTGAGCGAACTGAAGTCGGACCCGGCCCGCCGGGCGGACATGGGCCGCCGGGCCCGCAAGCTGGCCCTCGAGCGCTTCAGCCGCGACACGCTGGCCGCCCGGGCGCTCGAGGTGCTCGTCGAGGCTGACGGACCCGATCGCGCCAACTGACCCGTCCCGGCCCGTCGGCCGCGAGCTTCTGCTATACTGCCCACCTCGATGAGCCGGTTCCTCGACATCCTGAGAAGCTACCAGGCGTACGGTCTGATCGCCTTTGTGGTGACGGTGTTCGCCACCCCGGTGGCCGCCCGGGTGGCCCACCGGCTCGGCGTGATGGACGTTCCGGATCTGACGCTCAAGCCCCACGCCCGGCCGACGCCCTATCTGGGCGGAACCGCTATCTGCCTGGGGTGGACGGTGCCCCTGGTGGTGGCCATGGCCCGCCGGACGGTCGACTGGCGGCTCCTGCTGCCGGTCATGCTGGGCGGGATCGCCATCTCGCTGGTCGGGCTGCTGGACGATGTGCGGAGCATCTCGCCGAAGCTTCGGCTGGCTCTGGGGACACTCATTACCGCGGCGGTTCTGTTGAGCACCGGGATCGGCTCCGAACTGGTGGACACGCTGCTGCAGCCCGTGGGGATTCACGCTCCTTCGGTGGTGGTGGTGCCGGTCTCGTTCATCATCGCCGTGTTCATCGTTCTGGGGGCGTGCAACTCCGCGAACCTGATCGACGGGCTGGACGGGCTATGTACCGGGGTGACCGGGATCATCTCACTGGGCTTCTTCCTCCTGGCCACCCATCTGGCGGTGTGGCAATACAGCGGATCCGGCGATCCGGTGCGCCTGGTGCTGGCCATCGCCATGTTCGGGGCGGCTATGGGTTTTCTGCCGCTCAACTTCAACCCTGCCAAGATCTTCATGGGCGACGCCGGCAGCACGCTGCTGGGCTTCAACTGCGGCATCATGATCGTGCTGTTCGCCGAGCAGGGCATCTTTCGTTGGTTCCTCGGTGGGCTGATGGTCTTCGCCCTGCCGATTACCGACACCGCCCTGGCCGTGGTCCGCCGCTGGCGCAGCGGACGGTCGATCTTTGCCGGCGACCGCAGCCACTTCTACGACCAACTGGTGGACCGCGGCCTGTCGGTGAAGCGAGTGGTAATCATCAGCTACAGCCTGGCCGCTTTCTATGCCCTGGTCGGCTGCGTCTCGATCTGGTTACGGACGCGCTACATGTTGCCGTTGTGCGTGCTGGTCGGGGCGGCAACGCTTACGGTGATCGCCGTCGCCGGTATGATGCGGGCCGAGCCCCCGCCCGGCTCCGATAGCTGATTCTTGACGCCGGGCGGCGACTCGGAACCCTCATCCTGCAACCGCCGGCAGGGCGCCGAGCGGTTGGCCTGTGCCCATGTCAGCTGAACAACACCAGAGCGCCCCGGCAGGAGGTACGCCGGCCCATGCGGCGGGCGGACTCTCCGCGCGGCGGGCGTGGCTGTTGGGTCTGGTCTTTGCCGCCGCGGTCTACCTGCCGACCATGGCCCCCGGCCTGCTGTGGGGCGATTCCGGGGATGCCCAGATCCGTGTTCTACTGGGCCAGTTTCGCGACACCGGGGCGATAGCCCGATCGCACCCGACCTACTACGCAGTCGCCTGGAGCCTTTATCGGGCGTTGCACGTGGATGCCGCCTGGGCGGCCAACCTGGTGTCCGCTCTGGCCGGCGTGATTACCGTAGCCAATTTCGCCTGGCTGGCCGCCTGTTTCGTTCGACGCCGCTTGGCCCTGGCCTGCGCCGTGGCGTTGCTGACCTTGTCCCACACGCTGTGGCAGCTCGCCGCGGTGGCCGAGGTCATGACCTTCTCCACCATGTGTCTGTCGTTCGAGCTGATCTGTGTGGTGTGCTTTGCCCGGACGGGTCGGCTGGGGTGGCTGGTATTGGTCGGGTTGGCCAACGGGGTCGGCTGGTCCACGCACAACTTCGCCCTGCTGACCTGGCCGGCCTACGTGGTCCTGGCCGCGCGGAGGTGGAAGACGATACCGACGCCCCGGGTCCGGTCCCTGGTCGCGACCGCCGCTGCGTGGGTGGTCGGTTGCGTTCCACTGTTGCTGCTGGCGGTGGCCGAGTACCGCGAAGCGAACGCCCTGGCCGAGACCGCGCGGTCGATCTTCCTGGGCCGGCATGCGCAAGACGTGTTGAACACCACGATCAGCGCCAACCTGGTATTGCGGCTGGTCGCCTACGTCGGTTTGAACTTCCCCACGCCGCTGATCCTGCTGGCCGTGCCGGGTTGGTGGCGGCTGCGCCGGGCAGGATCGTCGGGCACGTGGCTGTTCTTCACGGTGGCGGGCGCGACGTTCCTGGTCTTTGCCGCCCGGTACAGCGTCCCGGATCAGTACACCTTCCTGGTGCACAGCTACGTGTTCGCGGCCCTATTCGCCGCGGTGGGGCTGGACTGGTGGCTCGAACGTTATGGGTCGTTGCCCGTCCGCGTGGTGGTCGTCCTGCTGTCGATCGTCGGTCCGGTCGTCTACGCCGCCGCACCATCGTTGGCCGCAAGGTTCGCCGGCGGGTCACCGTCCGTGGTTTTGCGCCACATACGCTACCGCGAGCCGTACCGGTGGTTCCTGACGCCCTGGCGGACCGGGTACGATGGGGCCGAGCGTTACGCCCGCGAGGTCTTTGCACTTCTACCGCCCGAGGCGGTGCTGTTCATCGATACCACGCCGCGCCGCCCGCTGGAATACCTCCAGCAGCGCGACGCCCTCCGCCGTGACGTCAGGCTGGTCAACCCGAAATACCCCCAGCCCTGGTGGGATCGACCCCGAATCCGCGTCCACAACGTAGGCCCGTACATCGAGCAGGGTCTGGTGTACTCGGCCAGCGACCGCCCCGGATACGTGCCCAAGTGGGCGGCCAAAGCCGGCTATCGCTATGTTCCGGTCGGTTGTCTTTTCCGCGTCGAGTTGCCCGAGGGCGCACCATCCGAGGGCGACGAGTAGGGTGCCGCCGGCCGGCGGCTACCCGCGGCTCAATCCCAGCACTTCACGCTTCTCGGCGATGACCTGCCTCAGAATCTCATCCAGGCTGGTTTTCGGTTCGTAGCCCACCGCCTCCCGCACCCGATCCAGGCAGGGGACCCGCCGCATCATGTCGTCGAACGGGCGACCGTAGGCCTCCTCGTAGGAGATGAACCTCTTGTCGCTGCGCCCGCCGGTCATCTCGATGATCCGGTCCGCCAGCGCCTCGATGGAGATCTCTTCGGTGGAGCCGATGTTGTAGACCCGCCCGGCCATGTCCTTCTTGTTCATCAGTGTGATCACGCAATCGACCACGTCGCCCACGTAGGCGAAGCAGCGGCACTGCCGGCCCGTGCCGTAGATCGACAGCGGCTCGCCTTTGATGGCCCGTTCGACGAAGCGCGGGATGACCATGCCGTACTGCCCGGTCTGCCGAGGCCCGACCGTGTTGAAGAACCGGCAGACCACCACCGGCAGATCGAACTGCTGGTAGTAGGCCAGGCCGAGGAACTCGTCGATCATCTTCGAGCAGGCGTAGCTCCACCGCGAGAACCGGGTCGAGCCCAGCAGGGTGTCGTCGTCCTCGCGGAAGGGGACGTTCTCGCTCTTGCCGTACACCTCGCTGGTCGAGGCCAGCAGGATCTTCTTGCGAAACTTGTTGGCCACCGACAGCACCACCTCCGTGCCGTGAATGTTGGTCTCGATGGTGTGCACCGGCTGGTCCACGATCAGGCGGACCCCCACGGCGGCCGCCAGGTGGAACACCACGTCGCACTGCTCGACCAGCAGGTGGACGGTGTCGGAATTGCGCACGTCGTCGTAGACCAGCCGAAAGCGCGGGTTGTCCAGCACGCCGGCCAGATTGGCCATGCTGCCGGTGCTGAGGTTGTCCAGGGCGGTGACTTCGTGGCCGGTCTCCAGCAGGCGTTCGGCCATGTGCGATCCGATGAACCCGGCCCCGCCGGTGATCAGTGCCTTCATGAGGTTCCTCGCTTGTTCCGCGTGGGTTCGGAAGCCGGCCGGGCTGGGCCGGATGACGATTCCGCTCCCGCGCCGCTTGTTTTACGAGCGCCGGGCGCTAAGGGTTTGTCCGGCGGAACCACTCCACGAACACCTTCAGCCCGGTCGCCAGGTCGGTCCGGGGCTGGTATCCCAGGTCGCGTTGGGCCCGGGTGAGATCGGCGAAAGTGCGCTCGACGTCGCCCGGCTGTAGCGGAAGGCGGTCGATCACCGCCTTCTTGCCCAGGGCCTCTTCAATCGCGGCGATCAGGTCGCTCAAGGCGATGGGCCGAGACCCGCCCAGATTGTAAATCTCGTATCCCTTGCACCGCTCGATCGCGGCCATCACGCCGTCGACGATGTCGTCGATGTAGGTGTGGTCCCGCATCATGCTGCCGTCGCCGTACACCGGGATGGGCTCGCCGGCCTCGATCAGGCGGGTGAACTTGTGAATGGCCAGGTCCGGGCGCTGCCGGGCGCCGTACGCCGTGAAGAAGCGTAGGCAGGTCACGTCCATCCCGAAGAGGTGGTGGTAGGTGTGGCACAGCAGCTCGCCGGCCTTCTTGGTCGCCGCGTAGGGCGAGATGGGGTGGTCCACGCGGTCCGACTCGCTGAAAGGCACCTTCTTGTTGTTGCCGTACACGCTCGAGCTGCTGGCGAACACGAATCGCCCGATGCCGCCCTTGGCGGCCGCCTCCAACAGCACGCCCGTGCCGTTGAAGTTCACGTCGGCGTACACGAGCGGTTGCTCGATGGACGGCCTGACCCCCGCCCGCGCCGCCAGATGGACGATCGCGTCGACCCCGTCACTGGCCGCCGCCACACACTCGGCGTCGCGGATGTCGCCCTCGACCAGCCTGAACCGGTCGCTCTCCAGGCATGCAGCCAGGTTGCGGCGCTTGACCTGCGGGTCGTAATACTCGTCGAAGGAGTCCAGACCGGTCACCCGCCATCCGGCGCCCAGAAGCGCCTCGCTGACGTGCGAGCCGATGAAGCCGGCCGCCCCCGTGACCAATGCCGTTGCCATTCGCCGTTTTTCCGTGGTCGCCGCGGACGCGCGGTGGGATGCCGTCAACGCCTCTCGGTCGACGCGGGGCATCGTACCGTCCGGCCGGCATCGAAGCCACCGACCCACAGACAGTCGGTCGTTGCGACTCGGCTTCACCCAGCAGGCCGATCATTCCGAACATGGATTATCGATGGCCGGTGATGCGAGCGCCCTGGGTCGGGGCGGTTCCGGACGTCCTGCGTTCGGGGTGGGAGTTGCGCCGCAGGCGGGTCGGGCGGGCTCAAAGCACGTTCCCTTGGCTCAGCCGGGGCATGTCGATCCGATGTTTGACCGCTCAGGCTTGGGCAACGAGGACGGCGCAGAAATGTACAAGATTTTGGTAGAAAGACGAGTCGATACATGGACTTTCTACAGAAACTATGTTAGAATCTCATTGCCAGCGGGTTGCGCAGGGCGAAGGCCCCTGGGGCCAGGCCCGCGTGCCGCCTGGTGAGAAAAGGGGGGAGTCCGTGCCGGAACATGCGGTGTCAGCATCCGAATTGCGGGACAGATCGGCGGATCTGCTGGAGAACGTCGATCGGGGTCGGGTTCTGATCAGAAAGCACGGCGAGGACCGGGCGTACCTGATCAGCGTGCGCGAGCTTCGGGCGCTGGAAGAGACAATTGCCGTGCTGGAAGACCAGGACCTGCTGCGGACTATCCGTCGGAGCTTGGCCGATGTCGAGGCGGGACGCGTACAGGACGCGGCCGATGCCTTCGCCGAGCTTGACGCGGAGTTCCGCAATGAGGAGTAGGCGGTGTCGAGCCGGCTCTTCCGCGTACGCATCACCGCAAGCGCCAAGAATGATCTTCGGCGGATCGGCAAGCGGTACGGCAAGAAGACGTACCAGACCATCCGTGACCTGATCCGGGGTCTCGAGGTCGAACCGGACAAGAAGGGAGAACCGCTCAGGGGGCGACTTCGCGGACTGTACTCCTGCCATTATTCCCGGTTCCGTGTCGTCTACCGAATCGACCAGGGCGAGCTTTCAGTCCTGGTCGTCGGCACGGGCTATCACGAAGCAGATTCCAGAACCGACATCTATAAGGTGCTCGAACGGCTGGTCGAATCCGGCAGGCTGGTCATTCAGGAGGATGCCGCCGGAGGTTCGACGAAGTCAGACGACACCGACTGACCTCCCTCCGGGCCCATTCGGTTACACTCCCGACAGGCAACGGAGCCCTGCGAAGACCCGTACGCCGCCGACGCGGCCACGGAATCGACATGAACTCATCAAGCGCCATAGGCCCCACCTGGATCGGCGTCGTTCTTGCCGGCCTTTCGAGCTGGAGTGCCGCCGGCGCACTGGGTCAGGAACCGGACATGCCTGCTCAGGGACAACTCGTCAAGCGCACCTACGTCTCGAGCATCGACGGGGCGGCGATCGACTACGCGCTGTGGCTGCCGCCCGGCCAGGGCGATCGGCCGGACGAAGCCTGGCCGCTGATCGTCTTTCTCCACGGCAGTGGTGAGGGCAAGGACTGGGAAGCGCCCACCTCGATCAACGCCAGCGTCCCGGTGCTCGGCGCCCGGTCGGAGATCCCCTTCATCGTGGTCTTCCCCCTGATGCGCGGGAGCTGGTCGATCAACTCCCTGGCCGAGCGCGACGTCCTGGAAACCATCGCCGACGTGCAGACGCACTTCGTGGTGGACCCGGACCGCGTGCACTTGGTGGGACTCTCGCTGGGTGGCTTCGCCGGATGGCGGCTGGCCTGCCGGTACCCGCACCTATGGGCCAGTGCGACCTTGTTCTGCGGCGGGGGCGAGCCCGACCTGGCGGTCAACCTGCGCCACGTACCCGTCCGCGTGTACCACGGGGCCAGGGACCCGATCGTTCCGGTGGAACAGTCGCGGGACATGGTGGCCGCCCTGCGAAAGGCTGATATCCCTGTCCAGTACATCGAAATACCCGAGGGCAAGCACAACATCTGGTCGGACCCGTTGAGCGGAAAGGAACTCTACGGCTGGATCGGCCTGCAGCGCCGGGTCGGCCGGCCGCGGCGCATCGGCTTTCGCACGCACACCCTGCGGCACCAGCGGGCCTACTGGGCGTCCATCGAGTCGATGATCGACCCCGCGGCACCGGCGTTTGTGGACGTCTTCGTCCCACCCGGTGAGAGCCGGGTCTTCGTCCACACCGAGAACGTCGGCCATCTGGTGCTGGACCCGCCCGCCGAGTTCTTCGGCAACGCGGGCACGTCGCCGTTCGTGGTCAACAATCAACAAGTGGCCGGCACGCAGACCGACCGCGGCTGGTCGATCCGGCTGCCCGGCGGAGCCGAAGGGGAGCGCATCAAGCGCCGGGGTCTGTCCGGTCCGATTCAGGACGTGTTGTTCGATTCCTTCGTAGTCTCCGTGGCCAACCCGACCGATGCCGAACGCAACCGGGCCTGGGCGGCGGCCGCGGATCAAGCCTTCGACTGGACGAACCGCCTGACCGCCGGCGACGTTCCGATGATCCCGGCCGATCAGGTTACGCAGGAGTTGATGCAGCGATCGCACCTGATCTGCATCGGTGATACAACCGACCACCCCCTGTTGGCTGACCTGGTGGGCAAGGTGCCGTTGCACGCTGAAGCGGGTCGGGTGTACCTGGACGGCCAACCCTTGGCCGAGTCGCTGGCGGCGTTCGTCATGATCTATCCCAACCCCCTGGTGCCGGACCGGTACATCGTGATCTGCTCCGGTCGGCCGGGCGCGGTGGGCCGGTTGGCCGGCATGGCGCTCACCCCGCCGTATCTCAACCCCGAGCCCGTCGAGGATGTGATCCTGCTCCGTCGCGACGGAGAGCTGTTGCCGTGGACCGACGCGCCGGAGGTTGCCCGGGACGCAAGTCCGAAGGGCGAACGGCTTCGGCCGCGGGGGCCGGTCTTCGATTCCGCCTGGCGGCTGCCGGCGGCGGCCCGGCAGCGACTCCAGGGCGCCGACTCGCCGTAACCATAGCACCGGTCGAGGGTTGTCGTCGCGTTGCCACGGGCGGCTCCGGTGACTACAATGCTCCGTTTGATTGACACGTAATCCGGTCCCTCTTGCAAAAGTGAGTAACGCTAATGGCCACGATGATTTCCGCCGCAATGAACGCCAAGCTCAACAAGCAGGTCACCGCGGAGTTCAGCGCTTCGCACGAGTACATGGCGATGGCCTGTGCGTTCGACGCCATGGGCCTCAAGGCGCTGGCCCAGTTCTTCTACCGGCAGTCGGCCGAGGAGCGCGAGCACGCCACCAAGCTGCTCAAGTACATCCTGGAGGTCGGCGCCACGGTGGCGCTGGAAGCCATCCCCAAGCCGGCGGCGGACCTGACCTCGGCCAAGACCATCCTCAAGGCGGCGCTCGACGCCGAGATCAAGGTCACCAAGATGATCAACGACCTGGTGGCCCTGGCCGACAAGGAGAAGGACTACGCCACCCGCAGCTTCCTGCAGTGGTACGTGGACGAGCAGGTCGAGGAGGTCTCCTCCATGGGCGATCTGGTCCAGTTCGAGGCCATGTCCAAGGACCTGTTCCACCTGGAGACGCGCGTGCGGCACCAGATGCAGGCCACCAAGTAGCCACGGCGCGTCGGCCGCAACGAGTGGGCGAGAATCAGAACGTAGTAACCAGCACCTCCGTTCGGGCCTCGCGCCTGAACGGAGGTGTTGTGCTTCCTGACTCAAACGGACCGACTGTCGCCCTTGCGACCCGCGAACGGAACCCGTCCCAACGGCGTCGGCAGCCCGCCCGGACGCCCCACCCAACGAGCCGTCCCGATTCTCGGGATCAGGAAGCGGAACCAACCGCCTTCATTCCGAGCCGCGCCCGTGAGGAAGCGGAAGGCCGAGCCGCGCCCGTCAGGAAGCGGAAGGCTTGTGCCCCCGGTTTCCAACCGCCCTCATTCCGAGCCGTCCCGATTCTCGGGATCAGGAAGCGGAACCAACCACCCTCATTCCGAGCCGCGCCCGTCAGGAAGCGGACCCAGCCCGTAGCGTGCATCTTGATGCACCGTCCCGCGAATCCCCCTGGCTCACCTCCTCATATGCTATGTGGGACCGGCTTTCCAGCCGGTCTCCCCCGCCGCCCGACCCCGCACCACC
>Ga0307378_10010161_pt1 | contig 12249 bp, 27 predicted proteins | sample UN1MG_FD_202238 | JGI IMG/M metagenome (GOLD analysis project Ga0307378, IMG submission 202238) | Soil microbial communities from Risofladan, Vaasa, Finland - UN-1 | ecosystem: Environmental > Terrestrial > Soil > Coastal area > Acid sulfate soil | place: Finland: Risofladan, Vaasa | collected...
TAGTAGAAAAACAGATGAGCAAATTAAGATTAATCTAGGAGTTAAATATCCTAGTGTACAATTCACAGGATTAACTAAAAAATTGAGTAATGTATGCTAAGCATAAGTGGGCCAGTATGACTGATATGCAACTTGCCCAGAAAAGAACTACAGCTAGAAATGATGCTTGGATTCTTTTTATGAAAAAGAAGATTACTGAAGACGAGTACATGACACTTAGCAGAATGGCAACTTCCACAGATGTTGAGAATCTTGTATTAGCTATAGAGTTAATCAAAACAAAAAACAGAAAAAAGAAGTACTATGATAAGTAGAAAAAGTCGTATTGACCTACTAGTATTAAAAGTGCTAGCCGGGGATGCTGAGATAGCAAGACTCAAAAAGATCATAGCTCAAAAAGATGAAGTTCATGAAGCTTGGAGTGAACAACAAGCTAAAATCATAAAGAGAGTTGTTATCGAGAATAAAGAATTAAAACTTAAGTAATATGAATAGCTGGAAATTAAATGGTTCAGTAGGCCATATAGCAAGGATGGCTATATGTGAAGGTCTGAGAATACACCACACTCGCATCTATAAAGAAGTAAGACTTATGGATGCTTACAAAGGCATTATTCAAACCAAAGATGGTAAGAAGTATAAACTAATACTTAAAGAGATATGAATTATGGCAACAAAAGCTGAAGATCACTGGACCTGTTCCAAGTGTTATAACTTACAGGATAGAAAAGCTCAGTGGCATCCTGATGATGTATGTGATATCTGTTATGAGAAACTTAGGGAAAGAGAAGAAGGTAGATGGCATGCTCAGCTAGATTTGCTTCAGAAGTTAGTAGGGAGAGAACCTGATCCGGATCAAACTGGATGCTTTCATAACTTTATAATTGTACCCAAGTCCGGTAGAAGATTTGGTATAAAACTCTGGGTATGTGAGCAATGTGATAAAGTTGTTCAGGCAAGTTAAATTTCTTATTTTTACTCAATGACAAAACAAGAAGAATATACACAATTACTGAATACTAAACCTTATGCTCTCACAACCCCTGTCAAAGGTGGTAAGGAGATTAAATGGACAAAGATTTGGGATCATCACAGAAGTGCTACTCAAACCACTTTTAAATCATTATCACCACCTCCTTATGAGCACAAGCTTATTAGTTTTCAGGAGATAGATCTTATGCCTGTGGCAAACAAAAAAATTTACAAAATCACAATTAAATTTACTTAAAAACCAATAACATGCCAGTAACAGCACTTAAAGTAGGGGATCAGAGAATTAAATTCTTGACCCTAGGCTCTGAAGTTGTAAAATCCAAGGATGGTACTAAAGAGAAATCTTTCTTAACTGTAGATCTAAGAGTATGTGATGAAGACTTTATACCTCTTACACAAGGTCAGACAAGTATTCATGAAGAGGATGAGGAAACTTATCATAAAAATCTTAGAATAGCAGCTACAGAAAAAGGACACTATGTTCCGGAAGAATCAACAGATCCTCAATGGAACCCCGGTTATGAAGAACCCTTAGAAGAAATTAGCAATGGAGATACCGTTTAAGGCTTATTGCGTCAATGATGCAGATAAACCAGAAGACATACCTACAAGCAAATGGGTGAAAAAAGATACCCTCTACACCGTTATTGATGTCAAGAAGATGTTAATACAGGGTGGTAAACTAGGATTCAAGTTAGCTGAAATCAACCTTGATGGTTGTGCTCCTTATGAATATTATGCAGCTAATAGATTCTATGTAATACTTAACCAAAAAGTAATATCAGAGATTGAATTAAACGCGCTTCTCAAAGAAGCAATAGAAGAAGAAAAGTATGAGGAAACTAACAGAGAAACAGTTAAGGAAGTACGGCCTGAGAAAAAAATGGCTAGATGATAAATCAGGATCATGGTGGGAAATGACTTTACCAGGTAAGATACCTGTAAATATTCTTTATGATAATGATACTGAAGATCTAGTTCTTAGAGTAAAAACTCTAGAAGATTACAGACCTTTCAAAAGAGAGAAATCGTGGGACTTCTTTATGATCAAGCCTGCAACATTAAAGAACTTTAAAAGAATGATAACTTATGGAACATACATTGCCGCAGAGAAATAATGCTATTGTAGCATACATGGGAGGTCCTAGCTTCCTAAAACAAGTAATCATAGGTAGAGAAGAAGAGATTCTTGCTACTGGACCGGAAGATCTAGAGTTTCATACTAATTGGAACTGGATAATGCCTGTATGGAAGAAATTAAGAAGAGATCTTATGGATAGTCCTACACAAGGCAATAGTATATTCGGGCTTGTTAAAGCCATGGATGAAGCAGATCTAAAAACTTTTCACAATCTAGTAGCTAACCTATGTGTAGCTTGGTGTACAAGAAAACAAATCAAATTATAAACATGGAATTTTTTAAAGTAATGATAGTGGCCCTTGCTCTTAAAGGGGTTTGGTCACTATTCACTGGACCAGCACCGGAAGATCTTAATAAGATTCGCTCTTATGATAGTCTGGTAGTAATGAATAAACAACTCTACACAGAGTTTAAGAAAGCAAACACACAATTAATTGATATTAATAACAACTTCCTTTATCAGCACTATATGAAGAATGTAGACTTAAAGGATACAACAGTAAAATAATATGCAGGAGAAACCACTAAGTAAAGAACAGCATGACAAGTACATTGCTGAAAGATTTAAGAAAACACCTCAGGAGAGAGAAATAGCTAAAGCAGCCAAATCTGCCTGGAAAAAATCTCAGAAAAATGAGCAAACAGCAAGATAATATGTTCTCATCTTCCTTAAAGAAGGATGTAGATAAATTAGTATATGAACATGCCGCGGATGAGAAGATCTACAAGTTATTTGTAGATAATCTTGTTCAGGGTCAAACTGTAGATGTCTTCTTTGATGCAAACAAAGATGACGGAACACTAGCTCAGCTAGCTAAGATACACAAGTGTGTTAGGGAAATAGCAAAAGAAACAGGTAATGATTTTGAAGACATCAAAGACTTAATCAAGATGAGATCAGGATTTTGTTTTGAAAAAAAAGTAGATGGTAAGATAATAACTAAATGTAAGAGTTTTGGTAAAGCCTCTAAAGAGGATCTAGGCTTTGTAATAGAGGCACTGATCAACTTAGGAGATATGGTGAATGTTAATTGCCGGTAGGCACCTCATCTTCAACTTCTATCTCTTTTACTACAGTTTGTTTTTGTGCTACAGCTTGCTTCTCTACCTCATAAACAAGAGACATAAGAGTGTGCACATTTAATTCAAACATATCTTTAGCAGGTTCATTACCTTTTATTCTCTCGAGAGTAACTTTAAACTCATCTAGAGGAACTGATTCACCTAACATAGTTAGTAAATCAACCATTCTTCTATGAAAAGCACCTGAAATCTCAATAGTAATGAGTGCATCAGGAGGTATTGAATCATATTTCATTTTAGCCATAGACAAATATACAAAAAAAATAATTATGAGCATATTAGAAACAGTAAATATTGATGATGTAAAGATGAAACTCTATGAGAGCCTTAAGCCATCTGGCTGGGGTGATAAGCTAAAAAGCTTTATACTCAGTAGTGACTTCGATAAGGTATTAAATCAACTCTTAGCAGGAGCTAAGGAAGGTAAAAGGTTCACTCCGGTTCTGAAGCAAGTCTTCAGGGCTTTTGAAGAGTGTCCTCTAGATAAATTAAAGGTAGTGATCGTAGGTCAAGACCCGTATCCTCAAGGACCTGTTACAGTGCGGGAAGGTAAGGACGGGATGGTTCGGGAGGTAAGTAGATTCCCTGTAGCCGATGGTCTAACTTTCTCATGTAGTAACACTAATGCAGTACAACCATCCCTTAAATACATTTTTAAGGCCCTAGAAGAGACTGTCTATCCAGATGGCTATACTTGGGACCCAGACCTCAAAAGATGGTCTAATCAAGGGATTTTGATGCTTAACAGCGCTTTAACCACAGAACTTAACAAAACAGGTACTCATTATGCTATGTGGTATCCTTTTCTATGCTTCTTATTTGATCACCTGCAAGTGAATCATCCGGGACTAATCTATCTATATTTTGGTAAGAAGGCTCAGGAATGGGCTGGACATATACCAGATGAAGGTAATCAGCTATTTGCTAGTCACCCGGCTTCCGCAGTATATCAAGATCTAGAGAAATGGGATTGCAATGATATCTTTAACAAGGCATCAAAACTAGTGAAGAAACAATTTAATGAAGAAATAATATGGTAAAAAGTAAAATAGGTATCCAAGTAGTGTTTAATCACATTGCAGAAGCGGATTTAACACCTAATCAATTCTATGTACTCTACTGCATGAATCAAGGTATCACAGCACCTTTAATAAACATGCATTCTGAATTAAGGATCTTAACAGGTGCTGGGTGGTTGGTATCACATCCTGATGCAACTGGTGGATTTAATTATCAACCACAACCAAAAGCTCTAAGTCTGATCAGTAAGATAGATTCATATTTTGGAGTACAAGTAAAGAAATCCAACAATGGATTAATGGGTCAAGACTTTGAGACCAATGCTGAGAAATATAACGAACTCTTCCCACGGATGAAACTGCCAAGCAATAAGCCGGCAAGATCACCTATTAAGGAGATTGTATTAGCTTTCAGAGAATTCTTTAAAGAGTATGATTATGGCTGGGATATTATACACCAAGCTACAGCATATTACATAGAGGAGGAAGAGAAGAAAGGATTCAAGTATACAAGGACCTCAAGGTACTTTATTAGGAAGCAAGATTCAGATAAATCATGGATCTCAGACCTAGCAGGATACTGTGAATTAGTAAAGAATGGAGAAGATCAAGATGATGTAAAGTATGTTGATAAAGTCTTCTAATATTTAACACTTAAAGCTCAATTACTTGTAGAAAAACACTTGTTTTTACTCTTGTAAAAAGCTATATTTGTTATCCCAGAAAAATAATCAGTCACATGACTAAACCAACAAAGTGGAAGACTCAACGCGAGTCTTTTATAGAATCTTTGTCTTATTTAAAAGGCAGACAAAGCGGACAGATTACAAGTCTTAAAACTCCATGGTCAAAATTTAATGATGCAACTACAGATGGTATTGAATGGCATAGCACAACCGTAATAGGAGCTAGACCTGCAACAGGAAAGACTTTAATAAAAGATCTTATTATTGTTGGTGCATTCAAACTTAATCCAATGATGAACTTTAGGGTTCTTGAGTTTCAATTTGAGATGCTGGGTAAAAACTCAGCTATCAGAGAGTACTCACAACATATAGAGAAGAGTTATAAATATCTATGTAGTGCGGATGGTAAATTAACTAATGAAGATTTTGAGAAATGTAAAGCATATGCAAAAGCAAAGCTTCAGTATCCTATAGACGTAATAGAAGAGTCTTGTAATGTACAAGAATTTAGAGAAGCCATTGAAGAGTATATGTTATTACACTCATCAATGATCACACAGAGAAATGGAACCACAGGTAAGGATGAAGTAGTAAGAGTTTACAAGAACACAATTGTTACTCTAGATCATTCCTTATTGTTAGATAACAGCCCTTATGGGGATGATATGAGTATGTTGAAAGCTCTAGGTAAAACAGTAACAGCACTTAAAAGAAAGTATCCAATAGCATTTATCATTCTTAGTCAGCTTAATAGAAATATTGATGCTCCGGAAAGGAATGAAGATGGTAAGTATGGTAACTTTATATTACCATCAGATATTTTTGGTTCAGATGCTTTACTTCAACATGCCGATACTTTAATAGGTCTCAATCTGCCAGGAAAGCAGAAGCTTAATTATTATGGTGTAGAGAGATTTATAATAAACCAAGACCCAACAATTTTAGCTATGCATTTTTTAAAGTGTAGAAATGGAGAGACCGGAACGGCCTTCTTCAGAACTATGTTTCATAAAATGAAGATAGAAGAGTTACCACCACCACCGAAACAAGAAAGAAGAATGAAAATATCATGAGTATACCAGCAGTAAGTAACCCAGAAGACAAGAAAGAAAACCTTAAGAAAGTAAAAGAATTTCATAAGGCAACAATTGAAAACTTAGGAGTAAGTGATTATTCACTACTACCTAAATTGGCCTACAGGCCTACAGGTAAACAAGAAAAGTATGTTAGCTTTTTCTATAGTGAAATAAGCAAAGGACAAGATGTATACTTGGAGTTTACTGATAGAAACAATGTACCGGAAGATCCGGATAGAACATTGTATTTATGGAAATTCAATCCTCATTTTGAAGAGGAGTATGAAAAAACTGAGCCTACAGAAGGTACGGGACATGTGAGATATCTAGTACCAGTAGATGAGTTTAAGACAATAAAGAAATATAGCCCTGAGGCTATAATCAATCCACCTAAAGAGACAAAGACACCAATAGCTGACTTTAGTTTACCCGATCCTGAAACAGATCCTCCAATAAATGAGATGACTATCAGAGATCTAGCAGCAATTATGCTAGCTAAACCGGTAAGTAAGAAAGAATGGTTAAACAATATAATTAAAACTAAGTAATGGGACAAGAAATCACAACAGCAGGAGAAGGAGAGTTAAAGAACTTTTTAGCAACCCTCATTGAATCAAAACAACTTCCGGCTCACATAAAAACTGTAGAGCAAGCATTCACTATCGCGCAGATGGGTAAAGAATTAGGATTTCCTACAATGCAGGCATTCCATTACATTATTCCTATTCAAGGTAAATTAAGCTTAAGTGCAAAAGCAACTAATGCTTTACTGAGAAAAGGTGGTGTAAAATTCTATACTAAAGAAGATGGTGTATATGTTTACAAGGATGGTTCTACAACTGATATCAGAAAAGATATAGCAGAAAATCCTGTAGATAGAAGAACTACTATCATCTTTACAAGAGATGGCGTTGAAGAAACTTGTTCATTCACCTGGACAGATGCAACCGGCCAAGGTTTAAATACTAAGGATAACTGGAAGCGCATGCCTAAGGAGATGTTATATGCAAGATGCTTAGCAAAAGGTGCTAATCGTGTTGGCTCAGATCTATTACTAGGTTTGTACATGACAGAAGAGTTAACTGATAGTTTCAACATCCCTGAGATAGCTGTAAAGCGCAATGAAGATGGTACTATTAAAGAGATAATAGATGTAACCCATACAGAAGTAAAATAATCCAAACTAAAAATCATATGAATAAGTTAAGTACAAAAAACATCAAGACTGATGGAGAAGGTGGAGTGTCAAAGACATTAGAGCCAGGAACAAATCTATGTAAAATTAATAATGTAACTCTAGAAGAGTTCAAATTCTTACCAGGATCATACAATGTTATGCTCCACTTAGAAGGAGAAGATCTAGGAGCAGATTTTCTAGGATTCTTTATTGATAAAGGAAATGAATCTTTAGGTCGTCATAAAGGTAAAGTTGGTGTAGTGAAAGCTACTGAATGGGCTTTTGCTGATGGTGAAACTAAAGGTAAAGTTCCGGTAAAGCGTGACAATGAGATGCTAAAGTTTCTTAAACAACTATGCACAAGCCTTGGTTGTTTAGAATGGTTGAATGCACAAGAAGAAAAACATTCTACAATAGAATCTTACTATACCGCTTTGGCTAAAGACAAGCCTTTTGGTAGCACATTCTTCAGATTCTGTATAGGTGGTAAAGAATATACTAATCGTGGAGGTTATAAAGCACATGAATTATTTTTACCTAAGTATTCTAAAGTTGGGGTGCCTATTGAAAGAGATGATGTACAAACTTCTAAACTCATTAAGTATAATCCGGCAGAGCACATCAAGAGAAAGAAAGAAGAGAAAGTTGAAAGCTTCGGTGAAGCTAAATCAGGAAATGATTTTGAACTTTAAATTAATAAGGGGAGGCAATTAAGTCTCCCCTTTTATATCATCTAATAACATGACAGAACTTAACCACAAGAAGGTTCTCATTCTTAGAGAACATGATGTAAAAAAGACTAGTCTTAAAAAGCTTAAGTATAAGATGCTTGATTTCTATGATCTTGATTTAAAATCTGATTTTTACAAAGATGTATGGGCAGGGACGGTAATCAAAGAATGTGAAAAGAAAGGGTATCCGGTGTTACTTCAGCTAGAAGGAAAAATTAGATTATTAATATTTAACAGAGAGACATGCTAACAACAAAATCATTAATTATAGACATAACAGAGGTTCCAAGAGAATGGATTTTTGAACACTATTTACAACTACAGGAGAAGTTAACCGGCCAGGATGTAAAGATCAAATCAGTGTTCAACAAGAATGATAAGACCCCCTCTATGTGCATATACTATGCATCAAACAGTACTTACAAATACAAAGATTTTTCAACAGGAAAATCAGGAGATGCAATCAACATGATAATGGAGATGAGTGATCCACCGCTTACTACAAGAGGTGAGACTGCTCATAAGATTATTGAAGATTATAATGCTTTCATACTTAACAATAAGGATGATGGTATTAGGCATTTTAAGAAGAAGTCCAAGTATAAAGTAGTGGATTTCACTATAAGATCTTGGAGTAACTTTGATGAGAAGTACTGGAACAAGTTCCATATAGGATCAAAACTATTGGAATTTTATAAGGTAGCTCCTCTATCTCAATACAAACTACAGAAAGAAGAAGACGGTAAAATTGTTGAACAGGTGATCAAGAGTACAAACATGTATGGTTATTTCCGGAAGGATGGAAGTCTGTACAAGATTTATCATCCTTTAGTGAAGGACTATAAGTTCATCAAGGTGCAAGATTATATCCAAGGAATGGATCAGCTTACAATGAAGGTACCTTATCTAATCATTTGTAGTTCATTAAAAGATGTAATGGCTTTCAGTAAACTTGGATACAAGAATGCAGAAGCAATTGCACCGGATAGTGAGAACACCATGATACAGGAGCATGTCATCACAGCACTTAAACATAAGTATCAGGGAATCTGTACTCTATTTGATAATGATCCCGCGGGATTAGAATCAATGAAGAAGTATAAGGAGAAGTATAACTTACCTTATGTTGTCCTAGAGATGTCTAAAGATCTATCAGATTCAGTAAGGGATACAACTCTAACCAAGGTAAGGGAAACCTTGACTCCTATGCTAAAAGAGAAGTTAATGAAACAAGCAGTAATAGCAGAATAATGGCAAGAGATAAAACAACAATGATAGATACAACACATCTTCCACCAGGAAAAACTGTAGACGAGTACATGCTACAAATGAATACTATGATGCTAGCGCCTATGCCTACTATTAATCCTATTTATAATTCTCCATCAGAACCATCTATATCTATAGATAATGTTGTATACTTTAAAGGTATTTATAAGATACAGCTCTTACATCAAGTAGGAGCTATAACACCTAAAGAAGTAGCAAGATTAGTTAGCTTGCTGGATTCACCAGATGATGAAAACTGGATAGTAGCAGAAAAGTGTATTGACCAAAAATTCTCAGAAATATGAGTCTAGATGGAGAATCATTTAAGCTGATCATAAGAGCAGCAGACTTTAACAATAAAACAGTAACAACTATGAGTGATCAAGCAGAAATGGCAACAAGCCAAGAAATACCAAGATTATCTGATAACAGATACAAAATAGCAATAGATCATATCTCTCTGTTGAGAGTTATGGAAGAAATTGATAATGCTGAAGTCAAAAGACTTATAAGCTTACTTCATTCACCAGATCACGAGAACTGGCATGTGGCTGAAGAATGTATTAAGCAAAAACTATCTTAAATGAGTTGGATATACAATGGCAAACAGTTCCAGGATGAAGATATTCCTTCTGGAGCAGTAGGCTTTGTCTACCTGATCGAAGCTATTATTGATGGCAAAGCTGTAGCTTACATAGGTAAGAAGAATTTCCAGGCTCTTGTAAAGAAGAAGCTTAGTAAAAAGAGATTACCAGCGGACAAGAGAAAGAAAGCTTATGAGCATGTAGCTAAAACTGCATACAATAACTATTACAGCAGTAATGAAGTGCTTAAGAAAGCGCAAAAAGAAGGAGTAAAAATGAAGAGAACTATGCTCAAAATATGTTATAGCAAAACTGAACTGACTTACCAAGAGGTAAAGCATCAGTTTAAGTATGAAGTATTAGAGCATGATATGTACCTTAATGGTAATATCCTAGGATCATTCTATAAACAAAAAAAACATGAGTGAAGACTTAACCTGGCAACAAGCCCTTTTTATATTAAAGGATAGTGGTGTCAAAAAGATTCTTATTACCTATTCAGGTGGTGGAGATGAAGGCCAAATTGATGGTATCACCTATTTTAATAAAGAAGGTGATGAAATAAAACATGAGAATGTAGATATTGATCATGATGAGCTACAAGATCTTTGTTATCCGGCATTAGAAGGTATTGAAGATTGGTACAACAATGATGGAGGTGATGGTGAATACACTATTAATCTTGAGACTATGAAATATGATATTGTAAACAATATTAATTACACAGAGCAAGAAACATTTAATCACCATGGAACAATAAAAAGCTTAATGAAAGACATCTAATGGCACATCCATCAGAGCATGCTAAATCCTCGGTAAGAACCTGGGGTGGCATAGAAGATGACTATTTACCAATACATGAATGGTTTGATGCTACCAAGGCTTGGGTAGGACATTCTATACACAGAATGTTTCGCCATCACTCAGAGGGAATCTTTGAGTGTGAAAGTGTATTTGGTAAGCATATAATGAACAGTGCAGGTAAAAAAGTCTATGTAAGGTACATAGCAGAACAACACGTAAAAGAGGATTGTAATAATCATATCCCATCAGCCAAAGAATGGCTGGATAACATAACAGAGAAAAAATCACCACTATGGATGCTAAAAACACTACCGCTAAAAGATTAGTAATTGATGAAGCTTACTACAAGAATTTAAAGAAGATGCTTAATGCATCCCCTGAAGATGTTCTTGTAGCTCTTAGCTGTATTAAAGCACTAAATAAACAGAGAAACTATGTTGCAATCGCTTTCCTAAGAAAGCACAGTAAATGCCCAGCTGCCAGTTGGGAAAAAGAGTGTAAAACTCATGTAAAATATCAAGAAACTCTTGGTATTCCCCTTGATAAATCCATAAAATTTTCGGATATTTATAAGGCTTTAAAGAATGAAACTACCTGTAAAGATGAGAACACAAAGTTCTTTATTATGAGGTATGTTGAGTTTCTAAAAAGCACCATTATAGATATGGATTTTGTGGAGACTATTGACATCACAGTAAAACTTAAAGATTATGATGAGCAACAAAACGGATGAGCTAGCAAAGGCTAGTAAAGATCTGATGTTAAAAGAACCCTTCTATGGACTATTCCTAATTATGCTTAACAAGCAATGGAACAACCGTGCTGTACCAACAGCAGGTGTGAGTAGACAGGGAATCAACTATCAACTCTACATCAATGAGAACTTTTGGAATAGATTAAACACAAACCAACACATAGGTTTATTGAAGCATGAGCTTCTGCACATTGCCTTCTTCCATATTACAGATTATGAACATCTCACAGATAAGGAAATTGCTAATATAGCAATGGACATAGAGATCAATCAGTATATTGATAAGGATTTCCTACCTCCAGGCCCACAGCTTCCAGAATCATATCCGGAACTAAAGCTTGAAGCAAAGAAAGGTACTCAGTATTATTATGATAAATTAATGCAAGGAAAGAAGGCCGGAAACTGTCCGAATCTTAATGCAATGCTTGCAGCAGGTGCTATGTGTATACCAGGAGCTGGTACACCCGGTGATCAACCTGGTGGAGGACAAATGGTAAAGATTAGAGCTAAAGGCGGTGGTCAGATAGAAGTACAACTTCCGGATCACAGTACTTGGGGAGAGTTTGATGACCTTGATGAGGCCACTAAGAAGCTAATTAAGACACAGACAGGCCATTTACTAGCCGAAGTAGCAGACCAGGTTCAAAAGAGCCGTGGAACAATCCCTGGAGAGATGGCAGAGATCATTAAAAGGATCTCTATTATTGAAGAACCAAAGTTCAACTGGAGAGGTTACCTAAGACGGTTTGTAGGAGGAAGTACTAAGACATTCACAAAGATGTCCCGGTCCAAACCTAACTTCAGGTTTCAAGAGAATCCGGGATTAAAACACAAGACGCGTAGAAAGATCTTAGTAGCAATTGATACCTCAGGTTCAGTAAGTAGTAATGAGCTTAAAGAGTTCTTAGGTGAGATGAATCATATTCATAGAA
>Ga0307378_10010163_pt1 | contig 12248 bp, 10 predicted proteins | sample UN1MG_FD_202238 | JGI IMG/M metagenome (GOLD analysis project Ga0307378, IMG submission 202238) | Soil microbial communities from Risofladan, Vaasa, Finland - UN-1 | ecosystem: Environmental > Terrestrial > Soil > Coastal area > Acid sulfate soil | place: Finland: Risofladan, Vaasa | collected...
CTCGTATGCTCAGCTATCTCTCGGCCCAGATTAGCATGGCCGAGGGGGATTTCGCCACGGGGCGGCGTGTGCTCGAGGAAGGTATTGCTATCGCTGCACCCAGCATTGCCGCCGACCATTTTTTCCATCCCTGCCTGGCGGAGTGCGCAGCACGGACGGGGGACGGAGAGACGGCACTGCGCTACGCTGCCCTGGCCGAGGAGGTGGCCCGGCGAGGTGGAAGCAAGTCGTGGCTGGCGCCAGCTCTGCGGGCACGAGGGCTGGTGTACACGGAGCAGGGGAGGTATGAGCAGGCCGAGGCCTGCTTGAGGGAGGCACTGGCCCTGTTCCAGGGCATGGGCTGCCGTTGGGAGGCGGGGCGCACGTTAGTGGACCTGGCCCGCCTGTACCGGCGGCGGGGAGAGAGCGGCGACCGCGAACGGGCCTGGCAACACTACCAGGAGGCGTTGAGCCATTTCGAAGAGCTGTGGGCCAGGCCGGATATAGAGCGGGTCCAGCAGGAAATGCTTGGTTTGTGACGTTCTTGATGCGTTTCTGCAACACCTCTGTGGTAGACTGCCGTCAAAGTAAGACGGCAGTTTTGTTTTTTCAGGCGGTGGAATACCTGATGGAGAAACGACGGCGAGTGGCAGTGGTGGGTGGCACCAGGTTCCAGCGAGAGAGTTTGACCAGGCGGATGGAGACTGAGGGGGATTACCAGGTCGTGGTCAGCGTCCCGGCGGAGCGGGCAGCCACGGCCCTGGTACAGGAGACCTACCCCGACCTGGTATTGGTGTGGCTGGATTCGCCAATCGTCGGGGCCATGGAGGTGGTGCACCGCGTCGTCGAGATCTGGCCCCAGGCGGAGGTGTGGCTGGTAGGTGACAGCCCTTCAGGGACGTACACCCCCCTGGCCCAACGCTGGGGAGCATCGGGATATCTCCACTGGCAATCTCTGGAAATCCAGGTGCAGGACGTGAGCACGTAACGCGCAGCGCGGAACACGGAACACGCAACATGAAACACCAACACATACGGAGGTGAAAAATGCGTCAGATCGTACCGGATGTCTATCTGATCGAGGGCTTGCGCAGCGACAGCGGCAACGTCTACCTGCTGGTCTCGGAGGAGGGGTTGACGTTGGTGGACAGCGGGCTGGCCGGTGCAGCCGACCAGATCGAGGCCCAGTTGCAGGAGGCAGGCTATGCCACCTCCGAACTGCGGGCCATCGTGCTGACGCACGCGCACGGCGACCACATGGGCAGCGTGGCGGAGTTAGCCCGCCGCTCCGGCGCTCAGGTCCTGGCTCACCAGGACGAGATACCTTACATCGAGCAGGCAAAGACTATGCCAGGCGCGTCGCCCTTCCAGGGACTGATGAACTGGCTGGGTGACAGGACGATCCTGAAGCGATCTCCGTGCAAAGTGGACCGGTCTTTGCAGGACGGGGACGTGATCGAAGCGCTGGGTGGGATGCAGGTGCTCCACACGCCCGGCCATACTCCCGGCAGTATCGCGCTATACCAACCGGAGCGGCGTATCCTCTTCTGCGGTGACATCTTCTTCAACAAGAACCCAATGACGGGCAAGGAGGGGTTGCAGCTCTCCCTCCCACTCTTCACCTTGAACATGGCCCAGGTGCGGGAGTCGGCGCGGAGGCTGGCCGCGCTGCCACTCGAGGTCGTCTGCTTCGGCCATGGTGAGCCGATTCTCGAGGAGGCGGAGGAGCGGTTGGAGGCACTATTGTGAAGAAAAAACATGGCTGGCGGACTCTCGATACATCACGTGAGGAAAAACCTCCAAAGCCCTCATCTCTAAATAGGACAGGTAGAGTGAAGGTATTATATACAAGGAGATAAACGTAATAATGGTAGAGGTAATTGAGATCGTTGTCAAGACCCCCCTTGGCGTTGCGATCTTTGTCGGCGGCCTGGTCTTATTCTTGCTTGGTATTTTGCCGATAAAGAGGCTCGGAGTCGGAAAAAAGATCACTCTTGTCAGCAACTCGTTGGGACGTGGAAGCCGCTGCATCCTGGCGATGGTGGGGTTTGTTCTCATGGTGGGGCCGCCTCTTGCTCAGGCCACTTGCGTTATCACCCTGTCGGAAGGCCCGTCGCCGACAACACCCTCTCCTCAGATGTTGACGGTAACTAGACCCACAAGCAATGATCAAGTTAGGTGCGAGTACGTCACTACCGATGGTCAATGTGCAATAACTGTAGACGTCAGCATCACCGGGGTAATTCCAGAATCGGCGACAGTGCGGGTGTTAGTCAGAGAGGAAGGTGGGGATGCATGGTGGGTATCAGGAGGAGCATGCCTGCCAGGCCCCGACAACACGTGTACTATTGGATATGTGACCTTAGGAGGTGCAGATGGCCCTGACCAGGAATATGAACTCGTGGTTATCGTTGCAGAGCAAACACTGGAGCCAGGTAGCTTACAGACCAGTCTTCCAAGTCATATAGCTAGATCGCCCTCTGTGCACATAGTGGCAAGGAAGAGTGATCAGTAGGCCTGCTTTTCTTTATGTCATTTGTACCATCGTTGCATAGGTCGTCTGATCGGTATGTTGAGCATAAGGAGGAAATATCATGAAAGGTATCGTTAGAACACTGATTGGACTTGTTGCATTGCTTGTCCTTGCATTGGGATGTATGCCATTACCGCCACCTGCTCCCCCGGATACTGTAGTGCCTACTCCAACGAATACCCCAAAGCCTTCTCCAACACCTGCTTCCTCGGACACTCCAGTGCCTACTCCAACAAATACTCCAACGCCCTTCCCAACGCCCATTCCGTCGCCTTCTCCCACAGACACCCCAGTGCCTCCTCCACCACCTCCTCCCACAGACACCCCAGTGCCTCCTCCACCACCTCCTCCGACGGACACCCCAGTGCCTCCTTCACCACCTCCTCCACTGCCTGATCCTCTGTTGATCGACAACTGTGAAGATGGCAACAACCGGAACCTGCTCGGAGGATATTGGTTTACTTACGATGACAGGGGGAGCGGTGGAACATCTGAGGTGGTTCCGCCAGCCGGCGGTGAGTTCTACTGCACAGCCGGCGGAGCACAGGGGACTGGGTTCAGCGCGCAGATGACAGGGCGTGTAACTACTGCATATCAGTACGGTTTCATTGGAATGGGCACGAACTTTGCCGAGCCCAGAGCCCCGCGGGACATCAGTGGGTATCGTGGGATCAGCTTCTGGGCCAAGGGGGATGGCAAGGCATACCGCATCTCCTTTCCTCAGGCGAGCATTCAGGATTTCGACTATTACGGCACAGTGTTTGTTGCGCCGCAAGGATGGACACAGGTCACTATACTTTTCGCCGATCTTAGGCAGGGGGGATTTGGTGCGCCTGTGCCGTGGACAGGCACAGATGTCTTTGGCATCCAGTGGCAGACCGTTGGCCAGCCTCACAATTCTATTTTCCTGGCAGTTGATGAACTGAGGTTCTTGCCATAGGAAACTCGTGTTAACAACCAAAGTAGCGGATAACGGGAGACAGCTGAGATGGCTACTGCATCCGCCGAAATGCCGTTGCGGCAGTGCTGAGGGTGGCCTACCGTTTGAGGTGATGGAGGTGCGCGATGAAAGGGAAACATCTACTGGGTGTTGTTCTGACCCTGGTGCTGGTGGCACTGGCGGTAGTGCCGGGCCTGGCCCAGGGGCCGGGGCCACAGGCGACGTTGGGCACGGCCTTCACCTATCAAGGCTACCTGACCGACGGAGACGCTCCGGCTGCCGGTACTTACGACTTCCAGTTCCGGCTCTACGACGCCAGCGGTGGAGGCAACCCGGTGGGGGGCACCGTCGTCCGGGAGGACGTCAACGTGGGCGGCGGCTACTTCACTGTGTCGTTGGACTTTGGGGACGTTTTCGATGGCAAGGCACTGTGGTTGGAGGTGGGGGTGCGGGCAGGGGACAGCACCGGTGATTTCACCGTGCTCTCTCCTCGCCAGCAATTGACGCTCACACCCTACAGCGGCTATGCGCTGCACGCTCCCTGGTCAGGGCTAGTAGGGGTGCCCGGTGGCTTTGCCGATGGGGTGGACAACGACACCACCTACAGTGCCGGGACGGGTCTTTCCCTGGAGGGTGGGGCGTTCAGGCTGGGTAGCAGCTATCGTCTGCCCCAATCTTGTGGCAACGGGCAGATCGCCGAATGGAACGGCTCGTCGTGGGTCTGCGGCGATGACGATGTCGGTTCTGACGGCGGAGGTGGGGACATCACGGCCGTTTACGCCGGATACGGTCTGAGTGGGGGCGGCGAGACTGGGTCTGTGACGCTCAATGTGGTCACGAGCACTATCCAACAGCGGGTAAGTGGTGTCTGCGGGACCGGCTACGCCATCCGCCAGGCCAACGCCGACGGGACGGTAGTGTGCGAGGCTGACGACGGTGCGACTTACACGGCTGGGGCAGGGCTGCTCTTGGATGGCGCTCAGTTCAGCGTGAACTTTGCTGGCAGTGGAGCGGCTGCTACTGTGGCCCGTTCTGACCACGACCACGGGAGCACGTATGCCCCGGTCGGCCACACGCACGACGACCGCTACTATACCGAGGCGGAACTCAGCACCAGCGGTGGGGGTGGTCACGTGTACTGGAACAACCTGACGGGCGTACCGGCCGGCTTTGCTGACGCAGTGGACAACGACACCACCTACAGTGCTGGGACAGGGCTGGCGCTGGCGGGCACGACATTCTCGGCGGACACCACGTACCTTCAGCGGCGAGTGGTTGGCACATGTGCTGCAGGCAATGCTATACGGGTGGTCAACGCCGATGGCACGGTTGCCTGTGAACCGGCGGGCAGTGGTGACGTCACCGCTGTGTATGCCGGGACAGGGCTGACGGGGGGTGGGGAGAGTGGCCCGGTCACGTTGACGGTCGCGTTTGCCGGGAGTGGCACGGCTACTACCGTGACCCGATCTGATCACCAGCACGATGCTGCCTACGTCAACGAGGGACAGGCAGATAGTATCACCTCAGCGATGCTCGTGAATGGAACAGTGACCGCCAACGATATGCAGGACGGCACTGCTCTGACTGAGATTACTGACGACGATGGCGCAGGGAGTGGCCTGGATGCCGACCTGTTAGATGGTCAAAGCGGCACCTATTACCTGAGTTGGACCAACCTGACTGGTATCCCGGCAGGCTTTGCCGATGGCGTGGACAATGATACTGCATACAGTGCAGGGGCAGGGCTGACGCTGGCAGGCACGACGTTCTCCGCAAACACAACCTATCTCCAGCGGCGGGTGAGTGGCGCCTGCACGGCAGGCAACGCTATCCGGGTGGTCAATGCCGACGGTACGGTGACCTGCGAACCCATGCCCGGTGGTGGTGCTAACTGGTCGTTGACCGGCAATGCTGGTACCTCCCCTGGCACGAATTTTCTGGGCACCACTGACAACCAGTCCCTGGAGTTGCGGGTGAACAATACCCGTGCCCTACGCCTGGAGCCCACTGGTTTCACACCCAACCTCATTGGTGGCTACAGTGGCAATAGTGTCACGATGGGCGTGGAAGGGGCCACTATCAGCGGAGGTGGAGCCAGTCGTTACCTTTACCCTAATCGTGTGTCTGACGACTATGGCACAGTAGGTGGGGGTGGAAGAAACCAAGCAGGTGATGATACAGGTACAACTTCGGACAGCCCCGGTGCTACTATCGGTGGGGGTTGGAAAAACGAGGCCAGCGGTCGCTACACTACCATTGGTGGAGGGTTCGAAAATGTGGCCAGCGGTGGTAGTGCCAGTATCTGTGGAGGTTCTGGTAACACCGCTAGCGGTGGCGTTGCTGCTATTAGTGGTGGCTCAGGCAATGTTGCCAGTGGTGACCTTGTCATTATCGGCGGGGGATATAGCAATGCTGCCAGCGGTAGGCTTGCCACTATCAGCGGAGGCCAGCTCAACACCGCCAGTGGCGAGGCTGCTACTGTCGGCGGGGGCGGTCATAACACTGCCAGCGGCTATGCTTCTGTTGTCAGTGGCGGTGGCCATCCTTATGATAGTCCCCCTGCCAACACTGCCAGTGGGGATTGGAGTGTCGTTGGCGGGGGTGACCACAACACAGCTAGTGCTGATTGGAGTGTCGTTGGCGGGGGTGACCACAACACAGCTAGTGCTGATTGGACTACTGTCAGCGGAGGTGATAGCAACACTGCCAGCCGTGACTACGCCAATGTCGCGGGGGGGTATGCCAACGAGGCCAGCGGCTATTATGCTGCTGTCAGCGGGGGAACTTCCAATGCTGCCAGTGGCGAGGCTGCCAGTGTCGGCGGAGGTACGGGGAATACTGCCAGTGAGGGTTGGGCCACTATCGGTGGGGGTTGGGGCAATGCTGCTAGCGGTACAGGTGCTACCATTGGCGGGGGGGCTGATAACACTGCCAGTGATACATATGCTACTATTGGTGGAGGCTCCTACAACACCGCAGTTTACTCATACACTACTGTAAGTGGGGGAAATCACAGCGAGGCCAGTGGTTTTGCTGCTACTGTTGGTGGAGGGTACCACAATATCGCCAGCGGTGCCCGTGCTGTCGTCAGTGGAGGCAGGGCTAACACCGCTAGTGGCTGGGATGCTGCTGTCGGTGGGGGTGCTCAGAACACTGCCAGCGGTGATAATGCTACCGTCGGTGGAGGTTACTACAATGAGGCCAGTTTCAGCTTCACTACGGTCGGTGGGGGGTACTACAATGAGGCTAGCCTCTATGCTGCCACAGTCAGTGGAGGCTCCTTCAATGCGGCTAGCGGCAACTATGCCACCGTCGACGGAGGGCATGAGAATGAAGCCATAGGCTCGTATACCGCTGTCGGTGGGGGTTCTAGCAACACTGCCAGCGGTTCCTATGCTACCATAGGCGGAGGTGGGGGTAGCACCTCCAATGGTGACTACGCCGTCGTTAGTGGGGGCTCCAGCAACGTTGCCAGTGGCAACATTGCCGCTATTGGTGGAGGTTTGCGTAACACTGCCATTGGTGACCACGCTACCATTGGTGGCGGCTCCGACAATGCCGCCAGTGGCTTAGGCGCCACTGTGCCGGGGGGCTACAATAATAATGCTGCTGGTTACTCTAGTTTCGCCGCGGGTCGCCGGGCCAGGGCCAACCACCAGGGAACCTTCGTCTGGGGGGACTCGACAGACGCTGACATCAATTCTGGTGGAGCGAACCAATTCATTGTCCGGGCTAACGGGGGTATCTGGTTCGGCGCTGTGACCACCGACTTCACTCCCACCATCGGCTCCGGTGTCTTTATCAGCACCTCCACCGGTGGCTATCTCTCCACCGGCGGCGCCTGGACCGACGCATCGGATCAGAACCTGAAGGAGAACTTTGCCCTGGTGGATGGCCAGGAGGTGTTGGCCCGCCTTGCTGAACTCCCCATCACCACCTGGAACTACAAGGCCCAGGATCCGTCCGTCCGCCACGTGGGACCCACGGCCCAGGACTTTTACGCCGCCTTCGGCCTGGGCGAGGACGAGCGCCACATCGCCCCACTGGACGCCAGCGGCGTGGCGTTGACCGCCATCCAGGCCCTTTATCAGCGCTCTCAGGAGCAATTCGTCCGCATCCAGGAGTTGGAAGCAGGGAACGCTGCGCTGCAAGGGCAGTTGGAAGACCTGGAGGCGCGGGTGGCGGCACTGGAGGCGGCTGCCGGCGGCGGTGCACCGGCCGGGCCTCTTGAGAGTGGGCTACTGCCCGGAGCGGGTGTATTGCTGGTGGGCCTGGGCCTGGTGTGGGTGGCCCGGCGGGGCGGTCTCCTGAACCTCCCGAAGGGAGGCGAGCGATGACGCAAGTACAGGCAAGCCTTGCGAAGGTTCTCAACCTTCGCAAGGCTGGCAGGTCCATCGTGGTCTTGACTGTGCTCCTCTTGTTGGCCGGCGCCGTACTGGCCCAGGGGATGCCTTCGGTGGAGCGGTGGGGCATCGGCGGCGGGGGTGGGCATGGAGAAGACGGCCACTACACGCTGGACGGCACAATCGGTCAGACTGTGGTGGGGGCAACTGCCAATACTCCGTATGGACTTTGCGCAGGCTTCTGGTGTGGCCCAGGGGCGCCGGTTCCCCCGCAGGATTTCCGGACTTACCTACCGTTAGTGCTGCGGAGCGCGTAACAGGGCAGAATGTAATCTTGCCTCGACTTACACCAAGTGCGACGCACTGTACAGGTGCGTCGCACTGTCGCGTCTGATGGCAGTGGTTCTACTGATCACAAATGACGAGCCTGTTGACCTGGCGGAGGAAATGCGCTATATTATCAGTGCCAAGGTCATATCTTCCACCATGCCGATGAGGGGCCCTCAGTGGATTATGTCTGAGGGCCGGCCATCCGAGTTGGCGTGCCTCGAAGTGGGTGAGGTGGTGACCCTAGATGGGTAGGCTGCGGAGAATCAGTATCCTGTTACGGAGGAGGTGTGGAATGACAACGAAACGGTTGCTGACCATTGGGCTCACATTGACGCTTATGGTACTGGTAGTGGGGCCCGGCTTGGCCCAACGACCCGGCCCGCAAGAAACTGTCAGTTCGGACGTACCGCTGAGTACCGAGTTCACCTTCCAAGGCCACCTGACGGACGGGGAGTCCCCTGCCACCGGAATCTACGACTTGCGGTTCCGGCTCTTCAACGCCCTGGAAGGGGGAGGTCAGGTAGGGATGACGCTCGTCAGGGAAAACGTTTTTGTGAGCGCCGGTTACTTTAGCGTTGCGCTTGACTTTGGAGATGTCTTCAGGCGCACGGCGCTGTGGGTGCAGATAAGTGTGCGGCCCGGGGACAGTTCTGGCGAATACACTACACTCGCGCCTCGCCAATTCCTGAGACTCACGCCGTATAGTGGCTATGCCCTCCACGCCCCATGGTGGGGGCTGTCGGACGTGCCCGCAGGTTTTGCCGATGACAGGGACAATGACACGACCTATTCTGCCCGAGCGGGCTTGATTCTGACGGGGACGAACTTTTCGGTAGACACCACCTATGTGCAACGACGGGTGAGCGGTACCTGCGCCGCCGGCAGTGCAATCCAGGTGGTCAACGCCGATGGCACGGTGACCTGTGAACAGGTGGACATCGGCGCAGGCGACATTACCTCTGTGTACGCCGGCGCGGGACTGGCCGGCGGCGGGCAGACCGGGGCGGTCACGCTGACCGTATCGTTCACCGGTACCGGCACGGCTGTCACCGTGGCTCGCTCTGACCACAATCACGATACTACGTACGTCAACGAAGGCCAGCCCGACAGTGTCACTTCGGGGATGATCGTGAACGGAACGATGAGAGCCGGCGACCTGCAGGATGGTGCAGTGCTGGCTGAACTCGCGGACGACGACGGCGTGGGCAGTGGCCTGGACGCCGACCTGCTGGACGGGCAGGATGGTGCTTACTATCGGGATTGGGACAATCTGACCGACGTGCCGGCCGGTTTCGCGGATCGTGTAGACAACGGCACGACCTACACTGCTGGGACAGGGCTGGTCTTGACAGGGACGGTCTTTTCGGCAGACACCGCCTACGCCGATAGGCGGTACTGGTCCGTCACCGGCAATAGCGGCATCACCAGCAGCAACTTCCTGGGCACGACCGACGGTCAGCCCCTGGAACTGCGGGTGAACAACGCCCGCGCCCTGCGGCTGGAGCCGCATCCTACCAGCCCCAACCTGGTCGCCGGCGCGGCCAGCAACAGTGTCGTTGCCGGCGTGATGGGTGCTGCCATCGGTGGAGGCGGGGCGAGCGATCAGCCCAACCTGGTAACCGATGATTATGGCACAGTGGGAGGAGGACGTGGCAACGTGGCAGGGGATCCGAGCGGTCCCGGTGCGAATGCGTCCTGCGCAACTGTCAGCGGAGGAGAGGACAACGTTGCTGCTGGCAGTCACGCTACCGTCGGTGGGGGGCAGGGGAACGGTGCGTATGGGGCGTACGCCACTGTGCCCGGAGGCCTCGACAGTGTCGCGATTGGCTCCTATAGCCTCGCCGCCGGCCGCCGGGCCGGTGCCGACCACGCGGGTGCGTTCGTGTGGGGCGACTCGACCGACGCCCGCATTGGTTCCAGTGCCAACGATCAGTTCATCGTGCGAGCCAACGGGGGCATCTGGCTTGGCGCTGCCACTGCCGATGTCATTCCCACCATCGGTCCAGGTGTCTTTATCAGTACCTCCACCGGGGCCTACCTTTCTACCGGCGGTGTCTGGAGTGACGCTTCCGACCGCGATCTGAAAGAGAACCTTGTTCCGGTGGACGCCGGGGACGTGCTGGCCCGCGTGGCCGGACTTGCCATCGCCACCTGGAATTACAAGGCCCAGGATCCATCCGTCCACCACATGGGGCCTGTCGCCCAGGACTTTTACGCCGCTTTTGGCCTGGGGGAGGACAATCGCCACGTCGCCCCGCTGGATGCCAGCGGCGTAGCGCTGGCCGCTATCCAGGGGCTCTACGTCCAGAACCAGGCGCTGAAGGCGGAGAACGAAACCCTGCAACAGCAACTCGATGATCTGGAGGAACGGGTGGCAGCGCTGGAAGCCGGTCACGGTGGTACTGCCCCGGCCCGGTCTCTGCCGGGCAGTCTGTTGCCGGGTGCGGGGGCCTTGCTGGCCGGCCTGGGTCTGGTGTGGGTGGCACGGCGGAGTGGGGCCTTTGGCCTGAGGAAGGGAGGTGGGCAGTGAGGCGCGTGCACCTGGACCTTGGCAGGGCTGCCGCGAAGGTTCCTGGCCTTCGCGGCACCCTGGCCCTGGTCATCCTTCTCCTGCTGGCGAGCGTGGCCCTGGCGCGCAGTACGTGGTCTGTGCACCGGTGGGTTGTGGGTGGGGGGGCAGTACACGCCGAGAAGGGTGACTATGTGGTCAATGGCACTTTCGGCGAGCCTGTGGCCGGCGCTCTCAGAATGGGCTCCTATGTACTGTGTGCCGGCTATTGGTGCGGGCCAGGGATGGTGGTTCCACCGCAGGGCTTTCGAATCTACTTGCCGCTGGTGGTACGGAAGACGTAGCGGGCACGGTTGTGTCTTGCCATTTCATTGTGGAGGTGACCGGATGTACTCATCCGCGATGACCGTCGTGCTCAAGCGTAACCACGCCAGGCCCGTACTGCAGCGCCACCCGTGGGTCTTTTCCGGGGCGATCGAACGGATCGAGGGGGAAGTGGCGGATGGCGACCTGGTCGAGGTGCGCGACGCCGGCCATAACTGGCTGGCGCGCGGCTTCCTCAACCGCCAGTCCCAGATCGCGGTACGGCTGTTGACCTGGCGGCAGGATGAAGCGGTGGACCATGCCTTCTGGCGCGGGCGGTTGGAGCGGGCAGCCGCCGCCCGTGGCCTGCTGGCCGGCAGCCGGGCTACGACGGCCTACCGGCTGGTCCACGCCGAATCGGACTTTCTGCCTGGCCTGATCGTGGACCGCTACGGAGAATGGCTGGTGGTCCAGTTCCTGGCGTTGGGAATCGAACGGCGCAAGGAAGAAATCGTGGACCTGCTGGCCGGCACGGTGGATGGCGTGCGGGGCATATACGAGCGTTCTGACGTGGAGGTGCGCTCGAAGGAGGGGCTGGGGCAATGCACAGGCCCGGTGTGGGGAGAGGAACCACCGGAACTGGTGGAGGTGCTTGAGAACGGCTTCCGTTTTCTGGTGGACGTCCGGCAGGGCCACAAGACCGGCTTCTACCTGGACCAGCGGGAGAATCGGGCGCGGCTGCCAGCTTTCTGCGACGGTGCGGAAGTGCTGGACGTTTTTGCCTATACCGGTGGATTTGGCGCCTACGCGGCCGGGGGTAAGGCCACCCAGGTCACACTGGTCGAGAGTTCGGCTCCGGCGTTGGAATTGGCGCGGCGCAACCTGGTGCTCACGGATGTACTCATTTGCAATGGCCTCCAGCGATGCGGCGTCGAATACGAGGAAGGGGATGCCTTCAGCGTCCTGCGCGGCTACCGCGCTCAGGGCCGCCGCTTCGACGTGGCCGTGCTCGACCCACCCAAGTTCGCCCACAGCAGGCGTGAGGTGGAGCGGGCGGCGCGGGCCTACAAGGACGTCAACCTGTTGGCGCTCCAGTTGCTCCGCCCGGGCGGGGTGCTGTTCACCTGCTCCTGTTCCGAGGCGGTCTCGGCCGACCTGTTCCAAAAGATCGTCTTTGGTGCAGCCGTGGATGCCGGCCGAGAGGCTCAGATCATCGGCTACCTGGCGCAGGGAGCCGACCATCCGGTGGCGCTGACTTTCCCGGAAGGGGCGTACCTCAAAGGGTTGATCTGCCGGGTGGTGTAGGCGTTT
>Ga0307378_10010164_pt1 | contig 12248 bp, 15 predicted proteins | sample UN1MG_FD_202238 | JGI IMG/M metagenome (GOLD analysis project Ga0307378, IMG submission 202238) | Soil microbial communities from Risofladan, Vaasa, Finland - UN-1 | ecosystem: Environmental > Terrestrial > Soil > Coastal area > Acid sulfate soil | place: Finland: Risofladan, Vaasa | collected...
TGCAGCAGGCGATACGGTTGTCCAATCAGGGGGTTGGTATAAATATCTATGAATCGTGGGCGACACTTCCACTGATTAACCCCTCCATGTTCAAAGAATTTGTGGTTCCTTATGAGAAGTATGTCGTCAGAGAGATCAAGTCGCGATTCAGAACACCTCCCCCGGCGGTGATTATGGGAGGTGACACAAGCATTCTTATGGATTTTTTTATTGATATCGATACTGCTTTGGTAGTGGCAGATTACATGACAGATTTCAGCAGTATGCTCAATAAGCTTCACGAAGCAGGAAGCTCTATGGTTATTCGCGGATGTCTTGATCCCAAGAGGATAGAAAAGGGTGATTGGGAGGCATTACGGAAACCAATTGCGTTTCTTGCGGAGAAATCAAAGAATTTGACCAATTTTCTATGGGGCTGCGGTTGTGTCTCCCTTGACACTCCTTCTGCATTTTTGCTTACTTTCAAACAGATGTGCCTTGAAGCCTCAAAAAAGAGCAGACTATAAATGAGAACTGATCAATGGAGCATCTTGGAGAGACTTGTGCTGGGTGAGAGCTCAAGATACCAGGAGTTTTGGTGGGGACACTACAATCAACAATTGAGGCTATTATTAAGGCCTTACATGATAGCAATGGAACAAGAGGTAGTTATATATGATTAATGTAGCAGTTTTTGGAACAGGGGCAATTGCTCGCATTCATATTGAAGGATATTTATCATTTTCTAATCGCTGTAGGATCAAGGCACTCTGCGATATTTTTCCTGATAAAGCTGAGGGTCTTGCAAAGGAAAAGGGGCTTCAAGACCTACTGATATTTAATGATTATCGAAAAGCTCTTGAACTTGAGGACATCGACCTTGTATCAATATGTCTTCCTCCTTCGGTACACTCTGAGGTGTCAATTAGCTCTCTTTCTGCGGGCAAGCATGTGTTGGTTGAGAAACCTATGGCCTCTTCCCTTGAGGAATGTGATGCTATGCTGGTATCCAAAGAGCTTTCGGGTAAGAAGCTAGCCGTGGTATCACAGAACAGATTTCAGACTTCTATGATGCGTATGAAGCGGCTGTTAGATTTGAGAGCAGCAGGAAAGATACTCCACACAACAGTCAATTCGTACTGGTGGCGTGGAGAGAACTATTATGACCTCTGGTGGAGGGGTACCTGGGAGAAGGAGGGAGGTGGTTGTACCTTGAATCATGCGGTACATCATGTTGATTTGTTGCGGTGGATGCTGGGTATGCCCGAAGAGGTATCTGCTTGTTTCACAAATTTGCATCACAGTAACTCAGAGACCGAGGATTTTTCCGCAACTCTTCTTAAGTACCATGACGGTTTTGTCGCTCAGCTGAACGCTTCCCTGGTTCACCATGGAGAAGAACAGGAGATGATATTTCAATGTGAGAAAGCCCGAATATCAGTACCATGGAAAGTTGTAGCTTCTACTGCGAAAGAGAATGGTTTTCCCCAAGATGACCCAGAGACAGCAGAGACGCTACAGCAGCTCTATGACTCAATTCCTCCCTGTGTGAACCGAGGTCATACAGCTCAAATAGAGGAGATGCTAAATTGTGTGGAACTTGGGAATGAGCCTTCAGTCAACGGTTATGACGGTAGAGAGGCTCTTGAATTGATACTGGGGATATATAAAGCGGCATCCAGTAGATCAATCGTCTCTTTTCCTCTAAAGAAGAGCGATCCGTTTTATAGGAAGGATACAATGATACCTTTGATGCCCCATTTTCATAAAAAGACCAGGACCCGTGATAATTTCTCTCCATCCAAGATCACTCTTGGGAGAGACATGGAGAAGCTATAACAGGAGGCTGTTCTATGCAGGAAAAATCGAATGGTATGAACTATGCTCCGAGAGGGAAGATAAAGAGGGTATGTGATAAAGGTGAGTTTTCCATTGGGGTGATCGGACTTGACCACGGTCATATATATGGTATGTGCAACGGACTAACCGAGGCTGGAGCGAATGTATCTTTTGTGTATGATCCGGATACCAACAAGGTCATGCAGTTTATTCAAGCCTTTCCGGAAGCGAAAGCCGCAAAGAGCGAGGATGAGATCCTGGAACATCGGGATATCAAGCTGGTGGCATCGGCTTCTGTCCCGGTACAAAGAGGAGATCTGGGTTGTCGTGTCTTGGGTCATCAAAAGGACTTCTTCTCTGATAAACCGCCCTTCACAACGAAAGAGCAGCTGGAGCGAGCCAGGGAAAAAGTGAAAGAGACTGGCCATCGCTATGCAGTATACTATTCCGAACGTGTTCACGTGGAATCGTCAGTTCTCGCCGAGAGGCTCATTGAAGAGGGAGCTATTGGAAGAGTCTTACAGACCATCAATATTGCTTCACACCGTATCAGCCTAAAACAACGTCCCCGGTGGTTTTTTGATGCATCTCAGTATGGGGGGATACTGACGGATCTTGGGTGTCACCAGATCGAGCAGTTTCTCTATTTCACGAAAGCTCAAGACGCGCAGCTCGTCTCGAGCAGGATTGCAAACTACCATTACAAATCATATCAGGATTTTGAGGATTTTGGTGACGCTATGCTGACCGCGGACAACGGCGCGACCTGCTACCTCAGGGTTGACTGGTTCACTCCCGATGGTCTCGGAGCATGGGGGGACGGTCGGCTCTTTGTACTCGGTACGGAGGGGTATATCGAATTAAGAAAATACATCGACATTGCCAAGAACAAGGAGGGTGACCATCTATATCTGGTAGACCAGAAGGGTGAACACTATTATAATGCTGCGGGAAAAGAGGGGTTTCCCTTTTTCGGCAGTCTGATACGAGATTATCTCGAACAAACCCATATCGCATATTCTCAAGAGATGACCTTCCGTGCAATCGAACTCTCCCTGGAAGCTCAGGAGAGGGCAATACGGGTGGAATAACTACGAGACGTAGGAATTAACCCTTACACCAACTTCCAGTTCCTGGTTAAATTTGGTCGAACGTTGTTTTCGCGAGATCTCCGACAAATGGATACGATGTGGTTCTTTTCAATTGGACGCACTACACTAGTAAATCAATTAAAAGAACATTATTTTAATTGTATAGTATGTCCTGGACAACGCACAAAGAAGGTTTGACAATATATTTTATTAATGATATATTTTAGTCAGAAAAAATATTAAAATTAAATTATGGATACTCGTATAAACTCTTGAATATGGCAAGGGTGTTTCTACCAGGTGACCGTAAATCACTACAGGCTACGAGTGGAAATGCACCTTAGGAAATCGCTTATTTAAGCTGATTTATATTTGAAAATATTGTAAACAATATATTAGATTTAGATAAGATTAGAACCAAGTGGTGCAAAGTATATTTATTCTATACTACACCGGAGGGTTAAAAGCCCAGGCGGAGAGGTTCCACTCTGATTGATGGAATTTCTATTGTCTGGGCTTTTTTATTTTCCATGAAACCAGTAACTAAATAGCCAAAGAAGTTGAGGAAGTAGGAGAATGGACAAAGTAACAATAATTATGGGAAGTATATCAGATAAAAAAACGATGAAAAAATCAGCTGAAGTATTAGATGAATTAGGTATTTCTTACGAAATGAAAGTGCTTTCTGCTCATCGAACACCTGATTTACTGTTTGAATATGTTGCATATGTAGAAGAAAAAGGATTTAAGGTAATAATTGCCGGGGCTGGGGGAGCAGCTCATTTACCAGGAGTGATAGCCTCCAAGATATTGTTGCCGGTAATTTGTACCCATAGAAACTAAAGTGTTAGGAGGTCTTGATTCTTTGCTTTCTATTGTTCAGATGCCGGGAGGCGTCAGACTGTGTGAAAACCAGTCTGGTATTGTTGATACTTTTCTTTGCGGTCTTTTAACTGCTGTATCCTTTCTGTTATTTCTCTGGCATCAGGCTGGCGGTCAGGGGATTCGTTCTGATCATGATCATTCAGTTCTTTGAGATAACCTTCGATCTTCTCATCAAGATATTTGAGATGTCGTTCTAATTTTTTAAGTTATTGAACCTCCCCCGCTTTACTGGACACCAAGTTAAGAGCTATAATTAAATGATTGGAGGTTCAGAAGATATGGTTGGTCGGTTATAACATACTGAAGACCATAGATTTTTCATGGCCTATCGCCCAAATCGTGTTTCAACATCGTGAAAGGTGTGATGGTTCTGGATATCCTTCAGGTCTACCGGGTAAAAAAATTATGATAGAAGCAAGAATTTTTGGCGTAGTAGATGTTGTTGAGGCAATTTCTTCCCATCGGCCTTATCGACCAGCTCTTGGAACAGATAAAGCATTAGAGGAACTATCGAAGAATAGTGGTGTCCTTTATGACCCTAAAGTAATAGAGGCTTGTGTGAAACTTTTTACTAAAAAAGGTTTTAAATTCGAATAATACGGAATTAGGATAATTTTTAAATTTTTCTGGAAGTATAGCGTAAAGTGTTATTTATATTTCATAATAGTTAAAATAACAGAATGTATAATATAATAATAAAATAGTAGATTTAGTTATTTATTTAATAAACGTTAAGATGTAATTTGAATAAACATGTTAATTTATAGTTAATCTAAATTTTTTAATAATTTGATCCCAATGGGTTTTAATTTAGTGAATCTCAAAATCTATATTTTTTAGCCCTCCGATTGTAGTTTTGGGGTTTTTTATTTTAAAAAGAAGGAGTTAAGATATATTTGTAGTAATGATAAGTTAGTAAAAATGTAATTTATTTTACAAGTGGACATAGGGATTTTAAAAATGTTTGAGAGGTGAATTATGAGGAAAAATAGGTTAAAAGAGAAACTTCTAAAGGGAGAGTCAATTTTAGGAATTTGGCAAAGTATTAATTCAATGGATCTTGCTGAAATGTCTGGCTATTCAGGATATGATTTTATTATTTTTGATACGGAACATGGTCCGATGTCTGCTGAATCCTGTATACCTTTAATTTGTGCAGCCGAACGGACTGACCTTATTCCAATTATTAGAGTAAGTGAAATTCAAAAAACATATATTTTAAAGGCATTAGATGCGGGTGCTATGGGAATTATCTTTCCGATGGTCAAAACTTTAGAAGATGCTATAAAAGCCGTATCGTTATCTAGGTACATCCAAAGAGAGGAAGAAAAAACAGAGCAATTCAGGGGATTAATAAATGTTAGTCGTGCAGCCGGATATGGCATAACCATTGATAGCAAAACACATATTAAGACTTCCAATGAGGAGATTATGCTAATTGTTCAGCTTGAAACCAGGGAAGCAGTTAGTAATTTAGACAAAATTCTTAAGATTGAAGAAATAGACGTAGTTTTCATTGGAGCTTTTGATTTGTCACAATCATTGGGTTTTCCAGGCGAAGTTAATAATCCAATGGTAAAAAATATAATAGAAGATGCTATTAAGAAGATATTGAATTCTGGTAAAGTGGCAGGAGTTTTAATAGAATCAACTGATTCTTTAAAATACTGGATGGAATTAGGAGTAAAATTTTTTACTTGTCACCAAACAGTAATTTTAACGAAAGCATTAGGTAATTTTATAAATAATTTTAACAAAGTTATTCACGGCTGATAAGTCAAGTCCCCGATGTCTTCACAAATGATTAGAATATGGCAGGGGACAGTTCTTTATTACGCTTTTATCATATTTTAAGAAATTACAGCATGTCAAATGTTGAGACCAGACCTCATTTATTTCTTCATGGCTTTATTAAGAATATAAAATAATTAACTAACTATCTACAAGGAGGGGTTAATATGCCAGGACCAGGTGCGTATTTTTTTGGAGAGGAAGAAAGAAAAGAATTATTAGATGTAATGGAGACAGGATATTTATCAAGATATGGCAAGGAAGATGATCCAAGGTTTAAGCATAAAGTAGTAACATTTGAAAAAGAATTTGCAAAATATATTGGGACACGAAATGCAGTGGCTGTAAATGGAGGCACTGGTGCTCTTATCACAAGTCTGGCAGCCCTGGGTATTGGACCAGGAGATGAAGTTATAGTACCAGGTTATACATTTATCGCTTCAATTTCATCAATTATCTATGCCAGAGCTATACCTATTTTAGCAGAAATTGATGAGTCTCTAAATATTGACCCGAAGGATATTAGAAAAAAAATTACTAAAAGAACAAAAGCTATTATGCCTGTTCATATGCTTGGTAATCCATGTGATATGGATAGTATTATGGAGATTGCAGGGCAATTTGGCCTCTATGTTGTTGAAGACAGCTGCCAGGCTCTCGGAGCAACCTATAAAGGGAAAAAGCTTGGTTCAATAGGTGATATAGGGGCTTTTTCCTTAAATTTTAATAAAACTATAACCACTGGTGATGGTGGTGTTGTCGTTACCGATGATGATAATTTATATGAACGTGCTTTTGGATTTCATGATCAGGGTCATAAGCCATATAGAATGGGGTTGGAGATTGGCCATAGGAGTTTGATAGGTATGAATTTAAGAATTAATGAGCTTACCGGTGCTGTTGCTCTAGCTCAGCTAAGGAAGACAGACAATATTATATCCATGCTTCGTGATAAAAAAAGAAAATTAAAGAATGCCATTTCAGGAAATAAAAAATTAGGATTTCGAAAAATAAATGATGAAGGTGAAATTGCCACATTATTAACATTGCTTTTTAAGGATAACAAGACTGCAGAAAAATTTGCTGCTGAACTGGGTACAAAAACCCTCGCTCATTCAGGGTGGCATGTTTATAATCATATGGAACAGATATTAGATAAAAAGACGGTAACGGAATATCAATGCCCTTTTGCCTGTAAAAGATATGGACAAGAAGTAAAATATTACAAAAATATGTTACCCAGAACTGATGAAATACTCGGGAGGGCTGTAAATATAAGCGTAGGCGTTGTTGACCCGGGCATTGGTGCAGATTTCGGAATAACAGTACTTTCAGATGATAAAGAAATTGAACAAGTTGCAGATAAAATTAATGCAGTGTAGATATCATGAAGGGGGTGTGCTAGCTCAATAATTCGTAACTTTTTCTAACTTTTCCAAATGCATTTTGTAATTTGAAACAAGGATAAATTAGTACCCATCCCCATTTTTACTTATTTATTGAAAATTTATTGTCTAAAAGAAGGATTTTATAAAAAATTGTAGTATCTTTTAAATTAGAAAGAATTGAATATTTGCAGAGGAGAATAGTCTGTGAATAGTGTATTAGTGTTAAATCATTTTAACGGTAAATATGCTATTTTAGAATCCCCAGATAAAAGCACCGCCATTTTTAATTTCCCTATTAATTTATTATCCCAAGAAGATAATGAAGAATATGTTCATTTTAGTATTAATCTTGAGCAAGAAAATCCGATCTATCAAAAAGATAGACAGCCATTTTAATTGGAGTAAATTGGGGAACTATGAGAAAAGCGTCAGAAGATCCTTCTCCTTGACATTTAAAAAAGTGCACAGCGCCTAACTGCGGATAAGCACTTTACCCTTAGGGTTCAGATCTACAACACATTTTGCTTCCGCGTTGTTTCTGTAAAACGTCGCTTATTCGCGTATCACGTTAACCTAAATTCGTCCGGTCCTTCTGAAAAGGGAATTATCACCTAAACAAGAAAGGAGTGAGACAAATGACTAAACCAAATTAGCAGGATGCCACCCCAATGCTTCAACTTGCTCAGTGGGGAGCTGCATTAGGGCTAAACGAAGCGATGAACTGGATGTGGAGTGACCAATTCGTTCCCGACTATAAAGAAAGGAGATGAAAAAAGATGAAAGTATTAGTAGTATATACGCATCCGAACCCAAAGTCGTTTGACCATGCTGTTCTTGAAAAATTCGCTAAGGGGCTAAATGATGGTGTGCATAGCTATGAAATTGTAGATCTATACGCCATTGGATTTGATCCATGCTTTAAATCTGAGGACTTTACTCAGTTTACTGGAGGGAAAATGCCCAAAGATGTGCTGGAACAGCAAGAGAAAACAGCCAATGCAGGTGCTTTAGTTTTTATCTACCCTGTTTGGTGGTGGGGTTATCCGGCCATTCTTAAAGGATGGATCGACAGGGTTTTTTCAGATGGATTTGCCTATAAATCGACGGAGACGGGAGGATTAGAGGGGCTTCTAAAGAGTAAGAAAGTTCTATTGATTAGCACGACAATGGGGGAAGAAGAGCAATATAAAAGCTCAGGCATTGAAGATGCTATGAAAGGGATTGACCGGGCGATTTTTACAGATATGTGCGGAATTCAAAATGTGGAACATGTTTTCTTATATGCAGTACATCTCGATGACGAGGTCAGAAAAAGATATTTAGAGTCAGTATATCGCTTGGGCAAGAAATTTTAATGACCAATAAAACATTAAGAGGAGCAGGAATGTCAAAATCAGGAAATTAATTAATATACCCCCTAACAAAATAGACAAAATAGGGACAACTTGAACCCAAGCTGTCCCTATTATTATTGTCTTTTCCTTATTCCCCAGAATTTGACCCTAGGCTACGGTCCTACTTAATTTTTACAACCGGATTGAGAGTGCATTGAGCACAAGGAGCTTCCTCATATCTTTTTTGAAGAGATGTGCCTAAATTTACCATTATCTTTCCGAGATGACTTAAGAAAAAGCGGGAACCATTAAATGATCTGGGAGATTGAACCCGATATTTTCTTATCATGCGCTCTGTTTCTGCTTCTTTAAGAAGTTCCTCATGCCTTCCTTTTACATAATCATTCAAGTATTGATAGTTAAACATATCCACGCCTCCATTAAAATATATTTGACAAAACCTATAACCAGTATTTATAATTATGATGGTTACATTATAACATTGAAATTATAACCTGTCAATACTATTTTACTGGTTATAATAAAAAAGAGGTAAATTTTTATGCTAAAAGAAGAAAAATGTGAAGAAACCCCTGAAATAGAGAGGGGAAAGCCGTGTCTTGATTTTGTTAATACTGTTGATTGGAGAAATAGTAAGACCAGAAAAAAGGAGATGCTCCGTGATTTTTCTGCTTTAATTTCATGGAGCAAACAGATCGGTATCTTAGAAGATAAAACTGCCCAAATTCTATTTAAAAACGCCTTAAAGCAGCCGAATAAGGCAAAGCAAGTCTATGAAAAGGCCATAGAATTAAGAGAATTGCTCTTTCGTCTATTTTCTTCGATGGCAACAACAGGCCAAGCTTCAAGTCACGATCTATCAATCTTTAATAAATATCTGGCAGATTCAATGGGCAAATCATGCTGTCTCACCCCTTCTGATAATGGATTTGTCTGGTCCTTTTGCTCGGGAACAGACTCTATGGATCTTTTTTTAGATCCCATAATAAAATCGGCAGCCGATCTTTTGGTTTCTTCTGAATTAACACGAGTAAAACAATGTGCTGACGATGCTTGTGGTTGGTTATTTATGGATAAGAGTCGCAATAATAGCAGACGCTGGTGCAGTATGAAAGATTGTGGTAACCGGGCTAAAGCCCACCGACATTATCTAAGTAAGCGCCAGGGGAAAAAAGAATGAAGGGAATTTATAGAGGTACCCGATAATCCCGATGAAATGAAAGGGATCAGGGAAAAGACTAGAATAAGCCGGCCTCTTGGAACGAATGATTTTATGGAAAGAATTGAGGAAAGCTTAAGAGGCTTTTTAAGTTAAAACCGAAAGGAAGACCCAAAAGAAAAATTGATAAATAGGTATCCGTCCCCATTATTTCCCATTACCCATGTCGGGTATGGTAAAAATGCAGATTTGCCTGGATTTTCTTATCAGGATCCAAAGGGATCAGTATGTATTCCATTTGTACAGACTAGTCAACAGCCACCCGAAGGCTATCAGCGGGAAGATTTTTATGTTGAAGAGTTCACTGATGCCAAAATCAAGAAAAAATGGCAAGAATTTTCACAAGATCCAGATGCTGCCAGGCCAATTATTGAGCTTGCCAAGAGTTTTTCTCTTGGCGAGATTAGGAATACCGGAACCGTGTCTCCAATCGGAAAGATTGAACCTAATGAAGATGTGAAACTGGCAGATATCCGCCGGCCAGCATTTTTTGGTCAATCTGTTTACAATGAAAACATTGCGAAAGTTGATGATAAAACCTACATTGTTGAATTTACCGTGCCCAGAGATACATACGAGCGACTTCATTTGAAGGTATACACTCCAATTAAACTGCGAGGATGGTTTATTGAAGGGGAAGGTATACTAGACAATACCGGGAACAAGACACATGCTATAGCTATTATGATTGGCGGAAGAAGTATAGAAACGACAGCGATTCACCACCCGGATGATCCCCTGTATGTATATGATCCGGAGACCAAAAAATAACAATGGCATCTCTTATCCAAACGAGCAAAAGACGACAGAGAAGTGGGGTTTGCGACAATGGAGAGATTATCTGTATGCTCTCAATCAGGCCGGGTTTGACGTACTGACCATAGATAAGAGAGGGCATGGGATATCAGGAGGATTGACCACTTCAGATACCGGGGAACAGGCCGAGGATCTGTTTAGAATGCTCGATCAACTTGAGTCAGGTAACGGATTGCGCATACTGGCCCCAACCGGTGAGCTCCTTGCCGGGGAACAAGCTGCTGGTAAACTTCTCCGGGGAGAGCAGGCTAAAAGTGTTCCTGTAATAATCGGAGGATCCTCACAGGGGTCGATGGTGACAGCGTGGGTGATGCAGAAGAATTTTGCTGAATTTTATCCTTACAACAACCCCGGGGGAAGGTGTACTTTCCCATATGGGTATAACATTAGGGGAGCTTTGATGCTTGCTGATTTTGCTGCCGGTATTAGATATATGGAGCCTGTTTATACGCTCCTGGAGGGGTGTCTGCGGACCATGGAAAACGTCATGTTTCTTCCGAGTTCAGAAATCTTAACAAATATAGACAAGTGGCCTGCGGTGTTTTTTGGAAAAGGACTGTGGGATAAGTATGTAAGTGTTGAAGGCACCTTCGAGGCATACAAGCGAGCAACAGGACTCAAAGAATTAGTGTTGGTTAGAGGGCCACATTCAGAAAATGAATATGGTAAGGAAAATGTCACATATATGAGGAAAAAAATGGTGGAATTTGCCATCCAAGCCGTGGTGAATCCCGGGATTGAAATACCGGGGCCGGCTAATTTAAAATCTGCTGTGTGCAGTAGTCCACCATATTGGGAACCTTCTTCGAAGCCATAACTTTAGCTTTTTAACAAGGCATCTTCTCGTTTTCTCTTCTCTTTAAATTTTTTAAAATTAACAGCAACAGCGTAGAATCTTCCCCCACCTTCCTCCTAATAATCATTTTTCAGTGCAGCCATCGACCAATCGGTTGGGTTTTGAATATTTTTTCTTCCCATCTATACTTTCTTAAATTTTTCACCTTGAAACATTTTTTGCAAAAAAGAAGGATTTTTTAAATATTCTATCGTATTAATATTAAGATATAGAAAAATTCTATATCGAAGGCGCTAAAGAGGTAGAAGAAGAAATTAATAAATAAAGTAAAGGAAATTAAAAATGAAACGCATATTTAATTGGCAGGTTTTATTAGGTCTGTCCCTAATAGCTTTATCTGCGCTGGTTTATTTTATTCACTATTTTATTTTTAGAGACGCACATCATATTTTCATATATCTTGTTGGAGATATAGCTTTTGTTTTCCTTGAAGTTTTGTTAGTGACTTTGGTTTTGCACCAGTTACTGCGCTATAGAGAAAAGAAAGCTATGTTAAACAAATTAAATATGGTTATAGGAGCGTTTTTTAGTGAGGTCGGCAGAGAATTGCTTAAAAAATTTTCTGATTTTGATACAAAGTCTTCTGAAATTTCTCGTAAACTGGTTATAACAAATGAGTCTTTTGAAAAAGAGTTTTCGAAAATTTGCAAAAGTGTCCAAAATCACGCTTACAACATTGACAGCAAGAGAGGAGATTTGGAGAATATTAAAAATTTCTTGAAGGAGAAGAGACAGTTTTTGTTGAATCTTTTGGAAAATCCCAATCTATTAGAACATGAGTCATTCACAAATCTACTTTGGGCAGTTTTTCATTTAACCGAGGAGCTTACCTTCAGAAGAAGCCTGAACGGGTTACCAGAAACTGATTGTCAACACCTTGCAGGAGATATACGGAGGGCATATCATCTTTTAATTATAGAGTGGTTGTACTATATGAAGCATTTAAAAGCTAATTATCCATATCTTTTTTCTCTTGCAGTTAGAACAAATCCTTTTGATGCAAATGCATCGGTAGAGGTTAAATAGATA
>Ga0307378_10010166_pt1 | contig 12247 bp, 11 predicted proteins | sample UN1MG_FD_202238 | JGI IMG/M metagenome (GOLD analysis project Ga0307378, IMG submission 202238) | Soil microbial communities from Risofladan, Vaasa, Finland - UN-1 | ecosystem: Environmental > Terrestrial > Soil > Coastal area > Acid sulfate soil | place: Finland: Risofladan, Vaasa | collected...
GAAGGAGATCTTCCGGACCCTTTCCCGCGAGGAGGCCGACCACGAGGAGAGGCTGACAAAAATCCGGCAATCGTTCCGGGAGAAAAGCTGACGGGGGATTGCCCCCTTATGCCTGCGCAGGCGGGCGGAACTCGCCAACCACCCGGTTTCCCGGGATGATTTTCCCTAAAGTCCGGGGCAAGACCTGCCGATAGATCCCAAAGGAAAGAACATATTAAACGGTTGCCTCTTCTCCCCGGAGAGGCTTGCTCGCCCGCCACCCCCGCCTTTGGAACCGCGGGCGACTTTTAAGACCCCCCAGGGCTCCTGCCTTTGCCCCGGGGGGTTGTTTTTTTTTCCTGACTTACGCCCCCTTAGCCCCGTACAGGGCCTCCCGGCTTGGCGGTTTTTGTGTTCCCCAACTGCTCCAGCACCAGCATGAGCGCCTGCGTGCCGTTGCGTCCCCCGCCGTTGGCCTGCAGGGCCACGTACATCTGGTGGACCAGCGCCAGGCCGGGGAGCATAAGTTTCATGCGCTTTGCCTCGTCCAGGGCGATTCCCATGTCCTTGACAAAGTGGTCAACGTAGAACCCGGGGTCGAAGTTCCGGTTCAGGATGCGGGGAGCCATATTGTCCAACGCCCAGCAGGCTGCCGCGCCGCCGCGAATGCACGAGAGCATCACCGTAAGGTCGAGTCCCGCCTTGTGCCCGTAGATCAGGCTTTCGCAGACCCCGATCATCGTGCCGGCGACGACAATCTGATTGCACATCTTGGTGTGCTGCCCGGCGCCCGCTCCCCCCTGGTGCACGATCGTCTTTCCCAATGCCTGGAAGAGCGGCATGACGGCTTCCACCGCCTCCCGGTCTCCGCCCACCATGATGGACAGCCGCGCCTCGCGCGCACCGATGTCCCCGCCCGAAACCGGTGCATCGACGCTGTGTGCATTCTTCAATTTTGCGGCGGCGTAAATCTTCTGGGCCAGGCTGGGCTCGGTCGTGGTCATGTCCACGAGGATGCTCCCTTTCTTCGCGCCGGAGAGGACCCCACGCTCCCCGAGATACACGTCCTCTACATCCGATGGAAAACCGACCATGGTAAACACGACATCCGACACTTCGGCAACCGCCCTGGGAGAATCGGCCCACACGGCTCCCTTCTCGAGCAGCGGCTTCGCCTTGTCTTTGCCCCGCGTGTAGACCGTCATGGAATACCCTTTGTCCATGATGTGCCCGCACATCGGGCCTCCCATGACGCCGGTGCCGATCCACCCGATCCGGGTTTTTCCGGGTTGCAATGTCAGCATTTCGGTTCCCCTCCTTCACGCCATGTTTGGATACGCGCCTGTTCGCGGAACGTTTTTTCGCGAGGATCCCTTCCGAAGGAGCCCGCTTGCCCGGTCGTTTCGTTCCGGCCGGTCACGGCGGATGCGAACAGGTCGGACATCACCGGCTCTTCTTTCGTCAAGGGTTCCCCTGTTTTCCCCGCACGGGTCGAGGCGGAACGACGACCGCCTCGCCCTCGAGCACCACTTCCTCCCGCTGGTTGATGCACTGCGTCTTGAGCTTCAGTCGCTTCCCGGAGATCACCTCGGCGATCTCGGCGCGGGCCGTGATCTCGTCTCCGATCCTCACGGGGGCAAGGAAGGAAAGCGTCTGCGACAAATACAGGCACCCGGGCCCCGGAAGCTTCATCCCGATTACCGCGGAGATGAGTCCCGCCGTCAGGATCCCGTGGGCGATCCGCTCCCCGAACCGGGTCTTCGCCGCGAACTCCTCCGAGATGTGGACCGGGTTCCTGTCGCCGGTGACCTCCGCGAACAGGAGAATATCCTCCCCGGTGATAACCTTGGTCATTTCCGCCGACTGGCCCACCTCGTACATCACGATCCCCATCACATTCTCTGGCATGTCTGTCTCCGGAATCCTTATTGTACTCGCAACGCCTCCCGGTTTCCCACTTCGAAGGGAAATCTCTCTTCCCGGAATGCGGGAGCACAAGGATCCGCTATAATGGCAGCGACCGAAAGAACCGGCCGGGGAGGGAAGAGATGCGCGAGCGCGGGGAAAGGGATGTGCGGGCCCTTCTGGAAGCGCGCGGGGTCGACGGAGAGATCCGCACCTTCAAGGAGTCGACCCACAACGCGGCGCTGGCCGCACAGGAACTCGGGGTGGAGCTGGGGCAGATCGCCAACACGATCCTGCTCCTGGTCGACGCGGCACCCGTGATCGTGGTGATCTCCGGAGACCGGCGGATCGATTTCAAGAAGGTCAAGAACCTCCGGGGAGGAAAAAAGGTGAGGATGGCGGGCCCTGACGACGTGGTCGCCCATACGGGGTTCGCGGTCGGCGCCGTGTCGCCCGTTGCGCTTCCCCCCGGGCTTCCGGTCTACCTTGACTCCTCCCTGCGGCGATACGAGATGATCTACCCGGCCGCCGGGGAGACGAACAACATGTTCCAGACGACGCCCGCGAAGCTTGCCTCCCTTACGGGGGGCACGGAGTCCGACCTCGCCAGGTAGCGCCTACCCTTCGACCTTGAGGACGCGGATCAGCCGCGAGAGATAGGTCGGCTGCAGACCGAGCATCTCCGCCGCCTTCGTCTTGCTGCCCCCGGACTTGCGGATCGCCCGGAGGATGATCGCCCGCTTGTGGTCCCGGACCGATTCGTGGAACCTGACCTCCTCGGGCGTCGCCTCCCCCTCTTCCGTATCCGCCAGGGCGATGCAGAGGTCCGGCGGGGTGATCTCCTCGCCTTCCGAAAGCGCCACGGCCCTCCCCACGGCGTTTTCCAGTTCCCGGATGTTTCCCGGCCACGGGTACCTCTCCAGGATCTCCGCCGTCTCCTGCGAGAGCCTCCTCCCGGCGATCCCCATCTCCGCGCAGGAGCGGGCAAGGAAATAGTCCGCCAGCGGGAGGATGTCCTCCCGCCGTGCTCGCAGGGAAGGGAGATGTACGGGAATGCCGTTGACCCGGTAGTAGAGGTCCTCCCGGAACCTGCCCTTCCCGGTCTCCTTCCTCAAGTCGCGGTTCGAGGCGCAGATGAAGCGGACGTCCGCGGTGAGCGTCTTTACCCCGCCCACGCGCTCGAACGCGCGGTCCTGCAGGACCCGGAGGAGTTTCGCCTGCATGGAGAGGGGGACGTCCCCGATCTCGTCCAGGAAGAAGGTCCCCTCGTCCGCCAGCTCGAACCGGCCCGGCTTCGAGGTGACCGCCCCGGTGAACGCCCCCTTTTCGTAGCCGAACACCTCCGCCTCCCACAGGGACGGCGGGATGGCGGCGCCGTTGATCTTGATGAACGGCCCTTTCCCGCACCTGCTGATCCCGTGGATCGCCCGCGCAACGAGTTCTTTTCCCGTCCCCGTCTCCCCCGTAATCATCACCGAAAGCGGGGAGGCGGCCGCCTTCTCGATCACCTTGCGGATCTCCCGCCATGCCGGGGAGAAACCCACCATGCCGAACCACCCGCCGGTCTCCCCGCCGCCCGCACCCTCCCTCACGGATACGGCGGAAGTCCGAACGGCGTTCCCCACGACGCGCAGGAGTTCCGCCTCGTCGAACGGTTTCGAGATGTAATCGAAGGCCCCGGACCGGATCGCTTCCACCGCGTCGCCGATCGTCCCGTACGCCGTGATGAAAATGACCGGGACGTCGGGGCGCCGATCCCGCACGTGGCGGAAGAGGGCAAGCCCGTCCATCTTCGGCATCCGGATGTCCGTGATCAGGGCGTCGGGGCGGCGCTCGGCGAGCCACGCGGAGGCGGCCTCCCCGTCCGGGGCCTCCGCCACGTCGTACCCCTCGCGTACCAGCATCGCCCGCAGGACACGCCGCAGGTTCCGGTCGTCCTCCGCCACGAGAATCGTCGCCTTCACCCGTTTATCCCTCCGGCAGCTTCACCGTGAAGCGGCTCCCCTTCCCGGCTACGGTATGAAACGCAATGGACCCACCGTTCTCCTCCACGATCCTCCGGCAGATCGCCAGCCCCATCCCCACGCCCCGCTCCCTCGTGGTGAAAAAAGGACGGAAGAGATGTTTGCGATCCGCATCCTCGATCCCCGTCCCGGCATCTTCGACGACGATCTTGCTCTCCGTCCCGTTGGAGGAAACACGGACCGTGAGGTCTCCTCCGTCGGGCATCGCCTCGACCGCATTCGTCAGCAGGTTGAATACCACCCTTTCGATCTCGGACGGATCGGCGGTTACCGTCGGGACCGGTTCCCCGACAAGAACGCGGGAGCGAATCCCGCTCATCCCGTTTCCCCTCTCCCGCGCAAGTCTGGCGACCGCCCTCTCCACGGGATCGCGCAGGGAGATCTTCTTGGGGGTGCGGCCTCCGGGCCTGGCGTACTCCAGGAACTCCGTCACGACGCCGTTCAGGCGGTCCGCCTCCTCGACGATGATGTCGAGAAACTCCCGGTCCCTGGCAGGCGCCTCGCGGGAGAGGAACTGGGCCGCCCCCTTGATCACCCCGGCCGGCGTGCGCACCTCGTGGGCCAGCCCCGCCGCGAGTTCGCCGACGGTGGCGAAATGTTCCTTCTTCTGGATCCTCTGCTTCTGGCGGATGTTCTCCACCGCCAGCCCGATCCCCTCCAGGAAGGGGATCAAAAGCTCCCGCTCCCGGAAGGAGGGCGTCTTCTCCTTCCAGAGGAACAGTGCAACCCCCACCAGCTTCCCCCGGAGAAAGATGGGAAAGGAGCCGTCCCAGGAGTCGTCCCAGATGGAGACGTCCGCCGCGCGCGAGCCCCCGTGCTCCATGAACTTGAGCACGGGGAACCGGGCGGAGAACCGCCCGAGCGAACGCAGATATTCTTCGGGACGGACCGGGAGCGTCCCGATCCCCTCGTCGGTGCCGCCTTCCGGTTGGATCCAGAGGGACGCGCGCTCGACGAAAGGCACCCGTCCGAGGGCCTCCTCCACGATCTGCGCAATCTCACCAAGCGAGGCGGATTCGGGGATTTTCTTCGCGAAGTCGCGCAGTCCGGAGTGTATGGTACGCGACTCCCGGACGAGAAGGTCGGACGATATCCCCCCGAGCCTGCGCATCAGCACAGGGTAGAAGGTGAGCAGGAAAAAGGAGATGAGGAAGGTTCCCGCCAGGGGGAACCAGAATTTCCGCCCGGACACGACCTCCAGGACACCGAACACGACGGCGAAGGCGAACACCTGGATGACCAGGATGATCGCCCTCCCCACGATGTCCGGGAACTCGAAGAAGTGGAGGTGGAGGATTCCCGTCGCCATGAAGTAGAAAAAGAGGAGGACCGCGAACGAGGCGAGCGGCGGGAAGGAAACTCCCGTCCCCGGGAGGAAGTTGAGAGGTGCGACGAGGCTTGCGATCCCCCCCCCGAAGAGCAGGAACTGGTACTTCTTCCGCTCGATCGAGGACGGATTCGCGCGGAACCCGTAACGAACGACGATGTAGAGGGAAAGCCCAAGATACGGATAGACGTACAGGAGCGCGCCAACGTTCCACCAGGGGGAAAAGAACAGCCGGTCGCTCACGACCGTGACCAGGAAGGCTGCGCTGATCCATATCCCGGCCACGAACGCGGTTCCGTGCCACCTCGGGGGGGTCCGCACCGCCGCACTGCTGTACCGCAGCACGAAGGGGGGGATGAACATCACCGCCGCCAGGGCGGCCCGGTGCCAGAACTCGGAGTCCAGGGTTTTCCAGAGGTACTCGGGGAAGCACCACAGGAAGATCAGGAACGACAGGCTCGCGAACGCCCGCGCCTCCGCGTCCTCCTTCGCCCACACGCGCAGATATCCCGCGATGGCAAGAGCCACCACCGCGGCAACCAGGCTGCCTTGTGCGTAGTAATCCACCTCCCGCAATCCCCTCCCGGAAAAAAACGGGCTATTGCAGGTATCTCCCTGAATAGCCCGAAACATCCTCCCGGCGTCTTACGACCCTTCGTTACTTAAGCCTCGCCTCGGCCGCCTTCCAGTCGATGTTCTTGAAGAAGGCCGCGATGTAGTCGGCCCTCTTCAGGCCGTAATCGGTCATGAAGGCGTGCTCGAAGACGTCCATGACGAGGATCGGAGCGGCGCCCGCGGGGTGCCCCACGTCGTGCTCGTTGACCCACTGGTTGAAAAGCCTCTTGGCCGAAGCATCATGGTAGAGGACGACCCAGCCGATCCCGCGCATTGCACCCACGGCCCGGAAATCGACCTCCCATTTCTCGACGCTGCCGAACTCCGCGGCAAGCGCCTTCCCGAGCTTCCCCCCCGCGTCCAGAGCTCCCTTGCTTCCCAGGTTCTCGAAGTAATATTCATGCAGGCGCATCCCGTTGAATTCCCAGCCCAGCCTCCTTTTCGTTTCCGCATACTCGTAGGTGCCCGTCTTCCCCTCCGAGAGCATCGCGGCCAGGGCATCCAGAACCTTGTTCGTGTTCGTCACATATCCCTGGTACAGCGTGAAGTGGTTCTTCAAAAGGGTCTCGCTGAACCCTTCCATCCCGATGAGCTTCCCGTAGTCCTTCGCAACGTACGACATCGACAGCCTCCTTTCCTTGCACCACGCCATGAGTTTTCTGCAGCGGGAACACCGAAACCGGACCGCTTTTCATTTTGCCTCAAACAGGGGGGGGGAAGGGGGAATTTTTTAAAAAAGGCGAAGCGCCCGCCCGGGGGATTTCCCGGGCGGGCGCTTCAGGAATCACGCGCCCCGCGTGGATTCGCCTCCTCCGCGAAAGCGATGCCGGAATCGTCTACTTCTGCGCGCGCCTTTTGCGCCCCGCAGCGAGCTTCTCGGCGAGTCCGAGCTTCTGGGCGATCCTTTTCTTCGACTCGGAGTAGTTCCTGGCCACGAGAGGCGTCTTTGTGGGAACCTTGAACTTCTTCCGGTAATCCTTGGGAGTCAAATTGTGGCTTACCATAAGGTGCTTTTTCAGCGTGGTAAACCCTTTTCCGCATTCCATACAAAAGACCTGTTCGGCGCCGAACGCCGCATTCAGCGGTATCGCCGGCTTTACTTCCGCCGGATCGTCCCCTGCTGCCTCTCCCTCCACCCCGACCAGGCCATTCAACTTCCGGAACACATCCTGAATCTCGTCCAGAAGTTCTTCTCTGCTCATTTCATTAACAGACGCATGAGCAGAAACTATCTCGGTCGTCAACTCAACTAGAATTCTCTTGTCCATGGAAATACCTCCGAAGACGGGAATAATCTACATACTTCCAACTAAAAAAATCATTGTCAACCAAAAACGGGATATGTGCCAAAGAATGGGGGGTTCTCCAAATCAGGGCAAGACCTACAGAAAAGAGGAATCCACCCCACGAAAAGAGGGAAAAAAGAGGAATTCCCCGGGGAAAACCGGGGCTACGCTTTCTTCCGGCGCCGCTCCGTCACCGTGACCCCCCCGATGCCCCAGTTGTCGGTCTCGACCTCGTCGATGACCACCACGGTGGTTTCCGGGTTTTTTCCGAGGACGTCCACGAGCACCTGCGTCATGCGGCGGATCACCTCCACCTTCTGCTCCGCCGTGGCTCCCTCCCGCGTAATCCTGACGTTTACGTACGGCATCCCGACCTCCTTGCTTCTTCCTTACCCGTCAGAGGAAAAGGAGCAGTTCCCCTCCCCCGCGACGCAGGGCCTCAACCCGGATACGACAGACGGTTCCCGGACCAAAGGCAAGCAGCACGGGATCTCCGTGAGAAAGAAAGAACGATGCGATCGCGGCGATCGAGGGGAGGTGTCCAACGCACAACAGGCGTTCCGGTGAGGCGCACTCGGCAAGGAACGCGAGAAACGCCTCAGGGGTCGCGCCCGGGGACAGGGCGCCGGTTTCCGCGATCCTCCCGGCGGGATATCCCGCCGCTTCCCCCAGGATCGCTGCGGTCTGGAGCGCCCGCTTTTTCCCGCTCGCCGCCACCAGGTCGAAAGGCCCCATCCTTCCCGCGAGGGTTTTCGCAACCGTCGAGACGGCCCGTGCCCCTTCCGGGGAAAGCGGGCGCGCCGGGTCCACCCGCTCGGGCACCGCCTCCCCGTGTCGCACAAGCCACAGGTCCATCAGCATGGTCCTTCATTCTACACATGAAGGCCCGGTTGTTCCATCGGCTGCCGAACCGAAGTAGAATACGCGAAAATCCCGCAGGGCATGGGTCAGCACCCCCGTTAAGCCGCCTCCGGGAAAAGGAAGAGCGGTTATCCCCTTGAACAGAACCTACGCCCCTGCCCCCGTCCTGGTCGCTTGCGCGCTTACGTTCGTCCTGTATCTGGGCGCTTACATGCGGCTGCCCCTGGTCCCCCTGTTCGCCAGCGACCTCGGGGCAACCACCGTCCAGGTCGGGATGATCAATGCCTGCTTCATGTTTGCCGCCGCGATTCTCTCGTTGCCGCTGGGACTGGTGTCCGACCGGCTGGGGCGCAAGCGTCTCATCGTGACCGGCATGGCGATCTCCGGGCTCACCTCGATTTCCCTTCTCCTGGTCCGCACCCCGTTCCAGGTAGGGGCGATCTATCTCTTTTCCGGGATCGGGCTGGCGTGCTTCTCTCCAGCCATGATGTCGTACGTCGGGGATGTCTCCCCGCCCCAGTCCCTCGGGAGGGCGTACGGCTGGTACACGTCCTCCCTCTATCTCGGGATGGCCGCGGGGCCTGGCCTGGGGGGTGCGATCGCAGCAGGGGGATTCCGGACGGCGTTTTTCTTCTCGGCGGCCGTCATCGCCGCGGGACTTCTCATGGGGGGGCCTCGCATGCCGACTCCTCCCGTGGTCATCCGGCCTGCGTCCCTTTCCCTCGCCGCGGATTTCCGGGAGATCGTCGGGAACCGGACCGTCCTTGCCTGCTGGATCGCCACCTTCTTCTCCACGTACGCGTGGGGGGCGCTGTTTGCCTTCTTTCCCCTCTATGCGCGCGAAGCGGGGATCTCTGTCACCCACACCGGGCTCATCTTCACCTGCCAGGCCGCCGCCAACGCGGTTTTTCGCATCCCGATCGGGCACCTGTCGGACCGCACGGGGAAACGGGAGCGGTACATCGTCGCGGGATGCCTTCTCTTTGCGCTGTGCATCGCCCTGGTCGGCGTGTTCCGGGACGCCTTCTCCCTCTATCTCCTCTTCGCCGGCATCGGGGGGGCCATGGCGGCGGCGTTTACGGCCATCGGCGCGGCCTTGTCGGAGGCGGTTCCCACCCGGGTCCGCGGGCTGGCCATGGGCGGCTACAACACATGCATCTATGGGGGGTTCGCGGTCTCCGCGGCGACCCTGGGCACGGTGATTACCCGTTTCGGGTTCTCTGCCGGATTCGCCGTCGCCGGGGGGCTGTGCGCCCTTTCGATCCTCGCGTTCGCCCTCCTTTTCCCGCAAACGACGGCCCGCTGAACCACCCCGGCACACCCCCTGTGAAGAGGTCCGCCCCACCACGCAAGGCACTTGATTCCACGCGCCGCTAATGAGATTCTCTATTTTAATATGGATCAAAAGACCGAGGAGAAAGCCTTCGTCGACATCGGACCGCTGGTCCAGGCACTCGCGAAGACGTACCACTGGGCAGGACTCTACGGGACGAACCACCCGATTCTCGCCAAGCGCGTAGGCGAACTGCACGCAGCCCTTCTTTCCCGCCTGTCCCAGGAGCCCGACAGCCAGCTTTTCTTAGGGATCGCCCGCGACAAGTTTCTCTACCTGAACCAGTTTGTCGGGGAAAAGCAGGACCTGGTCTGCCGTCTGACGGAAAGCCTCTATCTCCGGCAGGTGGCAACGGTGGGATTTGACTCCGCCGTCACACCGGATGGCCTGCTGGCGCTGTTTCGCTACCTCCACGAGTCGAAAGAACACGAGGCGCCGTCCTCCCCCGAGCAGTTTCTCTGGGACAGCGGGATCCGGGGAATCTCCCTCTCCCCGTACAACTACAAGGAATTGCTCTCCCGAAGGATCGTGGATCCCGATGGCACCGGGGCACCGACCGAGAACCGCGAGCAGGAACTGTGGCGCCTGCTGCTCACCTCCGACTTCACCGACCAAATCGATGAGATGAAAATCATGGAGGAACTTTCCGACACCCCGACGCTTCTCGAAGCGATCCTTCGGCGCGCGAAAGAAGCGGAGAGCCGGGGGGACTCCCCGGACACGGAGAAAGCACCGGTATCGGGGGAGGTGTTGCGGAAAGTCGTGGGCCGTCTCTCGGGCTTCGTCCGGGTGCTTCCGGAGGACCGGAAAAAGAAGGTTCTCTCCTCCATCGGTTCCGGGCTTACCGGGCCGGGCCCCGGTGGGACGGAGAGGGGCGACGCCTACGACCTCGTCGTCGCCCGCTCCCTGACGGACGGATATTCCAACGAGGAGTTCCTCGACCTCGTCGCAGCCCTGATCTCCCTCGAGGGGAAGGGGGGAGAGAGGCTTCGGAAATCCTTCGCCACCCTTGCCGGCGAGCGCAACAAGGAGAATTCCCTCCTTTCCCACGTCGGGGAGCGGGTACAGGAGAACAGGAAGATCAAGAACTATTACGCCCAGAAAACGTGGGAGGCAGTCGAACAGCTCATCCTCTCCCGAGGGGAGGAAAAATATATCGAGGATGACCATCATCGTTTCCTCGAGGATCTCTCCACGATCCGGAAACCGTATCTCGACCGGGTCGGAACGAAGACGCCCGACGACCTGGGAGTCCTGAAGGCGTTCGGGGAGGAGGAGAGCCGAAGGAAAATCCTCCTCGTTCTTCTTGACCTGTTGCGGAAAGAGAACCAGGAGGGGGATTTTCACGACATCCTCGAGGATTTCCGGAAGGCCATTCCCAACCTCATCTCCCTGAAAGACTTTTCTACCCTGCATACGGTCATGCTGGGGCTGGAATCGATCTCCACGACCACGCGCACGGAGTGGCAGGACGCCGTACGGGATATCCTTCATACGACCGATTTCGGGTCCATCGGAGACCTCTACATTTCCACGGAGATCGCAGACGACGACGCCGGAAAGATCGTGGACCTCCTGGAGAGATTCGGGGCGGTCGCCGCGACACCGCTCCTGGACGGAATGCTCCTGGAACCGGAGGCGTCCCGGCGCCGCGCCCTGATCAAGCTTCTTACGACCCTTGGCCCCTCCGTCGTCCCGGAAGTGCTTGGCCGCCTGTCGCACCCGAAATGGTATTTCGTGCGGAACCTCTGCCTCATGCTGGGCGATATCGGCGACCGGCGGGCCGTGGCGGATCTGCTGCACGCGGTCTCCCACGCCGACCACCGTGTAAAGCGGGAAGCAATCGTGGCAATCGGGAAGCTTGCAGCGCCCGAGGCCGTTCCCGGCCTGGGGAAGATCCTGGTCGATGAGAGCTTCTTCTCCTCGAAAAAGGAGAACCAGATCCGGGTCGACGCGGCAAGCGCGTTGTACCGGATCGGCGGGACGGAGGCCATCGCCTTCCTTCACCGGGGGAAAAAGTCCCGAAGGCGGGCAGTTCGAACGCATTGCGAAGGGCTGCTTCGCAACGTGATGGGGGCCGGATGAAAGACCGGAAGGAACTTTTCGGCGTGGTCCTGGACCTCGCCCAGGTGATCCAGGCGTCGGCGATCTACCCGGAACACCATCAGCGGGTCCTGCAGCTGCTCTCCCGCCTCCACGACCGGATCCGCCGCGTGTCGTCGAACGTCGGCACCATCCACATCGGCATCGTCGGCAACCGCTTCGTTGTAGACGAGTTCCCTTTCCTGGAGATGAACCCCGCGCTGGAGAAACTCCTGAAGGACATCCATGAGAAGGGAATAGAGAAGATCTCCATCAAGGAGGGGCTGACGCCCGGCGAACTGAAGCGGTTCGTCTCTTTCCTCGCTACGGGGAAGGACGGGACACCGGGGGCGCGATTCGAGTCCATCGACTACGGGATCATTCAGGCCATCAAGAGCAAGGACGGGGCGGAGGAGGGAGAGTCCCCCCTCTCCCGATCGCATATCCTGTACGGAGCGACCGAGGTGCTGAAGGACCTTCTCAGGTCCCTGGCGCAGGGGGAAAGCGGAGCCTCGGTGTCCAGTGCCCAGGAGATCGTCGCCAGCATCATGAAGGGGATCCGCCAGGACGCACACCTGTTTCATCGCCTCATGCAGATGCAATCCCACGACGACTACACGGTGACGCACTCTCTTAACGTCTCCGCGATCGTCGTGGCCCAGGCCACCGCTCTCGGCCTGCCGGAAAACCGGCTCCAGGAGATCGGTCTTGCCGCCATGCTTCATGATATCGGGAAGGAGAAGGTCCCTTCCGAGATCCTGCAGAAACCGGGGAAGATCAATTCCCAGGAATTCGCCACGATGGCGGAGCACCCCGTGGCGGGCGCCAAAGTGCT
>Ga0307378_10010167_pt1 | contig 12246 bp, 9 predicted proteins | sample UN1MG_FD_202238 | JGI IMG/M metagenome (GOLD analysis project Ga0307378, IMG submission 202238) | Soil microbial communities from Risofladan, Vaasa, Finland - UN-1 | ecosystem: Environmental > Terrestrial > Soil > Coastal area > Acid sulfate soil | place: Finland: Risofladan, Vaasa | collected...
TCGCAAGCTGTGGGAGTGTCGATACCGCCCAACTATCCCGTCGTCGGCTCCGACGCTTTCCGCACCGCCACCGGCGTACACGCCGCGGCGGTGATCAAGGCCTTCAGAAAAAAGGACATCGAGCTGGCCAACCAGGTCTATTCCGGCGTGCCTTCGCACTGGTTTGGGATGGACCAGAAGATTGAAATCGGCCCCATGAGCGGGAAATCCAACGTCATCTACTGGCTCGAGCGGCGGCACATCGAGCCGTCGGACCGGTTGGTGGAGAAGATCTTCGACCGCGCCAAACAAGCCAACCGCTTGTTGACGGATTCGGAGATTCTGGAAATCTGCGGCCAGCCGAAGTAGCGCGCGGGGTGCAGCGTGTGGAGCGTTTCGAACTGAGCATAACCCGGAACGAAGACCATTCCCGCCTGACATGATCGCGAGAGATTTTGTACGCTTGCGGTCAACCAAAGGCAAACTGGAGATTAACAAAGCGGGTTTTGGACTTGAGGGGAGAGAACTGAATTGAGTCAGCGAGCCAAGGCGGAACTCCTGCTGGTGGTGGTAACGATGGTCTGGGGTTGCACCTTCGTGGTCGTCAAGTCGGCGCTGTCGCTTGCCTCGCCCTTGCCGTTCCTGGCTGTGCGGTTCACGCTGGCCGGGCTGCTTCTGACCTTGGTCCTGACCCGAGGGAGGATGGACCTCCGTGCCCTTTCCGCCGGGGTGATTCTCGGATTCTTCCTGTTCACAGGCTATTTGTTTCAGACCTGGGGGCTGGTCTACACCACGGCCTCGAAGTCGGCTTTCATCACCGGGTTCGGCGTCATCCTCGTTCCGTTTGTCCAAGTGTTCCACGGCTTCCACTTACGATCCGCGACGGTGCTTGGCGCTTTGCTGGGTTTTGCGGGGATCTACTTCCTGGTTCTGCCCTCGGGCCTTGATTCCGTTAATCAAGGGGACATCCTCACCCTGGGCGGCGCAATGTCGTTTGCCGTGCACATCGTCCTGGTGGGCAGTTACACGCGCCGCTATTCGTTTCGGCACCTGGTCCCTACTCAAGTCCTGACGGCCGGGGCTCTGGCCACGCTCGCCCTGCCGTTTGATCGCGAAATGCGCATGGATTGGAGCCCGGGGCTGGTGGCAGCCCTGCTGGTCACCGCACTTTTGGCGACGGGCTTCGCTTTTTCCGTGCAGAACTGGGCCCAGCAGTTTACTCCGCCCGCGCACACGGCGCTGATCTTCGCGTTAGAGCCGGTCTTTGCAGCTCTGACTTCGAGGGTCGTCCTGGGTGAGCACCTGGGCGGAAAAGTCCTGCTGGGTTCGGCCCTGATTCTGGGGGGAATGGTGGTTTCAGAGCTTTGGGGGGGCACCGCGCCCGCGCCCGTCGAGGGGTGATTCGGGCGCTTTTCAGGCTAACGACCCGCCGGACGATCCGTCTATAACCAAGGGCAGGGCGCGGGGCGGCAACCGCTTGGCGCCCACAGCGCATCCCATTAGGGAAGTATCGGTGTATAATGAGGGATTAAGATCAAAGCTTTGGAGAAAGGGTTTTCGGGGTGAGGCTGACATGACCATGAATGGACGACGATATCTTCCGGGGATTCTCATCGCCATCACGCTGGCAGTGGGAATCCTGATCGGAACGCTGGTTTCAAACGGCGTCCGGGCGGCGAAGGTAGGGGGCGCCGTCGCCGATGCCCAACCCTTGCCGATGCCCTCGCCCGTCGAGCTTTCCAACTCCTTCGCCAAAATCGCGGACGATATTGAGCCTGCCGTGGTGAACATCAACACCGAATCGACGGTGCGCGTCAGCCGGCGGCAGTTTCACGCCCCCGACGACTCGCCGTTGGGCGATTTCTTTGACCGCTTTTTCCAGTTCGGCCCCCAATCTCCCATGAGTGAGCTTCCCCAGCGGAGCCTGGGCAGCGGGGTCATCCTCGACAAGAACGGCTATATCCTCACCAACTATCACGTGGTCATGAACATGCAGGAGGGCGAAGACAAGCCGGTTGACCGCATCCGCGTCCAACTGCATGGGGATGACGATCCCAAGGGATATGAAGCCAAGATCGTCGGCGCCGACAAGGAGACCGACCTTGCGGTGATCAAAATCTCGACCGACAAGCCTTTGGCCGCCGCCCGCTTCGGCGATTCGGACGCCATGCGGGTGGGCGACTGGGTGCTGGCGGTCGGCAGCCCCTTCGGGCTGGACTCAACCGTGACGGCCGGCATCGTCAGCGCCAAGGGACGGGATATCGAGGGCGGGCCCGAAGGCCAGTTCAAACGCTTCATCCAGACCGACGCCGCCATCAACCCGGGCAACAGCGGCGGACCGCTGGTGAACATGGGGGGGCAAGTGATCGGCATTAATACCGCCATCGCCACCAATCGCGGCAGCTACGACGGCGTGGGTTTCGCCATTCCCTCCAACACGGCGCGCAAAGTCTATAATTCCATCATCACCACCGGCCACGTCGAGCGCGGCGCCATCGGCGTCACATTCTACGGCCAGCCCAACCCCGCGCTGCTGCGCAGCTTTGGCGCCGACCACGGCGTCGTGGTGAATAGCGTCGAGCAGGGCAGTCCGGCGGAGCGCGCCGGTCTGAGACGCGGCGACGTCATCACTTCGGTGGACGGGAAGCCCATCAACAAGGGCGACGAGCTGGTGGCTATCGTTGCCGAAACAGAAATCGGAAAGAAACTCCGCCTTGACTACCTGCGCGACAAGAAGCAGATGTCCACAGACATTGAAGTCGGCGATCGGAACAAGATTATCGGCCGTCTGCGAGGCGCACCCGGTGGGGACGAAGGTGAAGAAGCGCCCGGAGATGGGAGCGGCATCCTGGGTGTTTCCGTGCGCAGTCTCACCCGCCAGCAGGCCGACGAGCTGGCTGACGAGCTGCACTTGACAACCCCGCAGGGCGTGCTGGTCACCGGCGCCAAGGCCGGCGGATTCTCGGCGGACTTGGGCGTGCAGCGCGGAGATGTAATTCTGAGCGTGAACCACCAACCGGTGAAAGATGCCGACGAGTTTTACCGGATCGAGAGCCAGCTGAAGTCGGGGGCCGACGTCCTGTTTCTCATCGGTCGGCGGACTCAGCGGACCTTTACAACCTTGTATCTTGCCGATCGTCTCCCGTGAAACAGGAGCAGAGCGGATTTTGAGGCTAGCGGACAAAAATATCTGGCGGAGCCTGTTGCTCATCGTGACCGCCTGGCTCCTGCTGCCAACCAACCTCGGCGCGGTCCCTGAGGTGAAGGCCGCCGCGGCCGAAAAGCCGGCGGCGAAGAGCAAGGCATCAGCTTCCACTTCCAAGAAGTCAACGAAGAAGTCCTCGAGGTCACATCGGCGCCGTCGGCGGTCGTCCTTCAAGAGAAGGATCGCCGGGATGAAATTGCAGCCGGAGCGGGTGGCTGAAATCCAGCGGAGTCTGATCGACGCGAATTATCTCCATCAGGAGCCGACGGGCAAGTGGGACACCGCAACCCGCGACGCGATGCTCCGCTACCAGACCGACCACAGCTTTCCCTCCACCGGACTGCCGGAAGCCAAGTCGCTCATGAAACTCGGCCTGGGCCCGCATCCGCTGCCCGCCGACGTCGACCCGACCATGCGGGCTCAGGCTCGCACCGCGAACGCCCTCGAGCAACTCGAAGAGCCGGACGAGGAGTCATCCGAAGACTCCGCTTCCGAAGCCGTGCCCCAGTAAACCGTGGCCAAGCTGAGATCCCGGGCTCATCGTGGCGGCCCACTGAGAACTCACCACGGGCTTCTGGCTTCTGTCTCCTGGCTCCTCTTTTACGTATCAATCTGCGCCCGCTGCAGCCGGTCGCTGTAATCAACGTAGATGCTCTTCCATTCCGAGTAGAAATCGAGCGCCGTGACCGCGGCCTCGCGATGGCCGTTGCCCGTCTGCTTGGTCCCGCCGAAGGGCAGATGAGTCTCCGCGCCGATGGTCGGCGCGTTCACGTAAACGATTCCCGTGTCCAGGTCGCGCATCGCCTGGAAGGCGCGATTCAAGTTGCGGGTGTAGATGGAGGATGAAAGTCCGTAGATGACGCCGTTGTTGATCTCGACGGCTTCCTCGAGCGAGTCGAACGGAATGACGGAGACCACCGGGCCGAAGATTTCCTCCTGCGAGATGCGCATCTTGGGGCTGCAATCGCCGAAGACCGTGGGGGCGTGGAACCAGCCGCAATCGTATCCGCCGCCGGTGAGGCGATGGCCGCCGCACAGGAGCTTCGCGCCCTCGTTACGGCCGATCTCCACGTACTCTTCCACGGTCTTCAACTGGCCTTCGTTAATGCAAGGACCCATTTGCACGGTCGGATCGAGGCCATTGCCCACCTTCAGGGAGCGCGCGCGCTCCACAAAACGGTCGATGAATTCCTTGTAGACCTTCTTGTGGCAGGCGACGCGGCTGGCGGCGGTGCAGCGCTGCCCGGTGGTGCCGAAGCCTCCCCAGATGGCGCCGTCCACGGCCAGCTCGATATTGGCGTCGTCCATGACGATGATGCAATTCTTGCCGCCCATCTCCAGGCAGCAGTGCTTGAAGGAGTGCGAGGAGGCCTCGGAGACTTTGCGGCCCACGTCCGTCGAGCCGGTGAAAGAAACGACTCTCACGTCCTCGTGGGTCATCAGGCGGTTGCCAACCTCGCCGCCCCCGCCCGTCACGTAGTTCACCACGCCGCGCGGCACGCCGGCTTCCTCCAGCACTTTCACCAGGTTGTACATGGAAAGCGGCGTGTCGGTGGCGGGCTTCATCACCACCGTGTTGCCGCAAATCAGCGCCGGCATAACCTTCCAGGAGGGAATGGCCATGGGAAAATTCCACGGCGTGATGAGCGAGCAGACGCCGATGGGACTGCGCACCGTCATGCAGAATTTGTTGGGAAGCTCCGAGGGTGTGGTCTCGCCAAACATCCGCCGGCCTTCGCCCGCCATGTAAAACGTCATGTCAATGGCTTCCTGGACGTCGCCGCGCGTTTCGTCCAGGATCTTTCCCATTTCGCGGGTCATCTGTTCAGCGAAGATTTCTTTGCGTTCCACCAGCAAGCGCGCGGCGCGATAAAGAATTTCGCCGCGCTTGGGGGGAGGCATAAGGCGCCACGACTTGAACGCCTTCTTGGCCGCGGCGATGGCGTTATCAATATCCTCGGCGTTGGATTTCTGAAAGATTCCGATGAGTTCGTTGCGGTCGGCGGGGTTGAGGTTGTCGAAAGTCCTTCCGCTGACCGTTTCGACCCACTCGCCGTCTATGAAGTTCTTGTAAACCTTGGGTGGGGCCATGGATGAGTCCTCCGGTTGTATTTGCTCGGGCAGGGTCGAGAGGCAGGCGCGCTGACTCTGATCCCGGTCGGACGAAGTCGAAATATAGCAGACGGGATCACTCCCAGCAAGGCGGCCCGGGCGCTCTCGGTTTTGGCGAGACAGGGCCAGATGCCGGTGATCGAGCAAAGCTCCGCCATTCTGGATTCTTCCCCTGCCCAAAGAGATTCCTTCGAGTTTTTTGAACCGCCCGTGTGTGTTCATACACATAGCGGCTTTGCTTTTGCGTTTTCGAGCGTTTGAGCGCTGATTGTTAATCCTCGCCCGCCTGCTAGGCTGGGTGTCATTCTCCCGTCTCGTGCCTCCAACTTTCGGCCTTGGGTCCTTCAATTGACCATTCACAATTCACAATTCCGAACCCTCCCTCCTGTATTCATCCACCCCCACCGCAGAGACGCAGAGGGCGCAGAGAAGACCTGTCTCCTGACTCCTATCCGCTTCCATTTCCACGCTAACACATCGCCCTGCTCCCATGGCGAACAGTGAGAACAGTGAGACAGATTTTTTCAAGTGGTTTGTTTTGCGCTAATTGTCTCGGAAGGTTCGCCTTTTGCGTTTGCCCAAAACGGTCGAGAAATGGTCGAAGGGTGGTAGTGTATGAGGCCACAAGCCGATAGACGCGGGCGCTTTCGCAAGACTGAGAGATCGTCGACTGCCGATTCGGCAGGGCAGTTTATCCAAGGCGGGCGAAGAAGCTTGTTCATGATGGGGGGGATGGAGATGAAGGATCTTCGTGGCGACAGGAGCAGCATGTGGCCTGCTGCAGCAAACGGCCCAAGTGCGGAAACTCGCGACACATCGAAGGCGCCGGGTCGCGGCGACGCCCAGCCATCGCGCCGGGAATTCCTGAAGAGTGTGGGCGCGGGACTGGTGCTAGGTCTGACCGCGTCGAACTATCGGGCGCTGGCGGGCGTCCCGCCGAGCGACAAAATTCAAATGGGCTTCATCGGCGTCGGTGGAATGGGCATGGGGCGGCTGAAAGAGTTCATGGGCCACCCGGACGTGAGCGTGGCGGCAATTTGTGATGTGGACGAGAGCCATCTGAACGCGGCGCTGACGGAAGCGGAAAAGAAGCAGGGACGCAAGCCCGCGGCTTTCGGTGACTTCCGGAGACTCCTGGAAATGAAGGAACTTGACGCCGTGGCCGTGGTCACGCCGGACCACTGGCACGCCCTGCCGACAATCCAAGCCTTCAAGGCCGGCAAAGACGTCTTCGTCGAAAAACCGCTCAGCTACTCGATTGGTGAAGGCCGGGCGATGGTTCGCGCGGCGCGCGCCAACAAACGCGTTTCGCAAATGGGCAATCACATTCACAACGATTTACCCAACTATCGCCGCGTGGTGGAAATCGTCCGCTCCGGGATGCTGGGCAAAATCACGCGCGTGGCCTGCTGGAAAACCTCGCCGACCGAGACCGACCTCGACAATCCTCCCGACGGCACGCCTCCGGCGGGTTTGGATTACGATTTCTGGCTGGGTCCTGCGCCCAAGCGGACTTACAACCCCAACCGGTCACACTTGACGTACCGCTACTTCTGGGACTATTCGGGCGGCATTTTCATCGATTTCTGGTGTCACATCACCGACGTGGCCTATTGGGCGCTCGATCTGAAGGCGCCCACCAGCGTTGCCGCCACAGGCGGCCGATTCTTCTGGCAGGACAACACCGAAACCCCGGATACCCTCGACCTGGTCTATGAATTTCCCGGCATCAACATGACCTGGACGTTGGGCCCCGCGGGTCTGCCGGGACTTCAGCACATGGGCGGCATCGGCTGCGCCTTTCAGGGCACCGAAGCGACTCTGGTGACCAACTACTCGCAACACGAGCTGTATGTGAAGGGCAAGAAAGTGGAAGATTTCAAGCGTCCCGAACCGAGCATCCCCGATTCGCCCGGTCACCTCCGCGAGTTCCTGGATGCCATCAAGTTCCGGCAAATCACCACCTGCGACATCGAGTACGGGCATCGGCTCAGCAAGGCCGGGCTGCTCGGCAACCTGGCGTTTCGCATGGGCCGCCGGCTCACGTGGGACGACGCCCGGGAGCGCGTGGTGCGAGACTCGCAGGCCAACCGAATGATCACTCGTCGCTACCGCAAGCCTTGGAAACTGACCTAACACGCTGCTGTGATGTTTTTCCGCAGCGGGTTAACTGAAGGAAAGCCGAGGCTCTTTCTCTGTCCTTCCGCCGCCTCATTCCTTCCATTTTCGTGTGGGCTTGCCTGGCTTCCGTCAATTCCGATTCGCAGACAGAATGTCGGCGAATTGTGGGAGAGGTTTCGTTTCAGACCTTCGTCACAAGCAATTCTCTGGAACGCCGCATGTGAAAAGTGCGTAGTTAAGACCAGAGGATTTGCAATGGTTTTTCGCGACCTGCTGAGAGATACAGTCCAAACACTCTGGGCGCACAAGCTGCGGACCTTTCTCAGCATGTTCGGGATCGCGTGGGGAATCGTTTCCATCACCTTGATGGTGGCGGCGGGCGAGGGGCTGGCGGTGGGATTCGCGACGGTCAAGGAGAACTTCGGCAAGAACCTGATCATCGCGTTCGGCGGCCGCACCAGCTTGCAGGCCGGCGGAGCGCGTGCCGGGAGAATGATCCAGTGGACGGCCAAGGACCCGCCGCTTGTCCTGGCGCAGGCTCCCTCATGCCGGTACGTGATGCCCGAGCTGGGGGCCGAGCTTCCCGTGCGCAGCATGTACAACAGCGCCACGATTCTGGTGGCCGGGTCTTACCCGGAGTTCGCGGACCTTCGGACCATTCCGATTGAAGTGGGGAGGTTCTATAACCACGAGGACGAGCAACTGGCCCGCCGGGTGGCGGTGCTGGGCAGCGACGTCAAAGAGCAGCTCTTTGCCACGCGGGAGGCTTGGCGAGAGAGGATTCTGATCAACGGAGTTCCTTACACGGTCGTTGGGGTCATGCGTCACAAAGACCAGGACTCGAATTATGATGGCCCTGACATTCGGAAGGTCTTCATCCCTTTCAGCGCCATGCTGCGCGACTTTCCCGCCAAGCCACCGTCGGAACCGGACACGGTCAGCCGGTTGCTCATCGCTCCCCGGGCGCTGGAAACTCATGAAGCCTGTAAGTGGGAAGTCCGGCAGGCGCTGGCACGCCTTCACAACTTCGACCCCCACGACAAAGAGGCGGCGGGGATGTGGGACACTGTCGAAGAGGCCAAGGCTTTTCGAATGATGACTGACGGCATGAAGTTCTTCCTGGGGGCGATCGGTCTGGCCACGCTCTTCCTGGGCGGCATTGGGGTGATGAACGTGATGCTAGTCTCGGTGAGGGAGCGAACCCGGGAAATCGGCGTGCGCAAAGCGGTGGGAGCGAGCGCGGGTGTCATCCTTCGGCAGTTCTTCGTGGAGACGCTCATCGTCGTCTTCCTGAGCGGCGGTTCGGGACTGGCGTTTGCCTATGGCCTGTGCGCTCTGGTCAACCTATTGCCCAAGCCGGCGTATTTTGCCGGATTGCTGCCCACCTGGGAATCCGGGGTGCTGTCGTTTCTCCTGCTGGGCACTGTGGCGGTGCTTTCGGCACTCTATCCTGCCCGTCGCGCCGCCTCCATAGACCCGATTGAGGCCCTACGATTCGAGCCGGGAGGATAGGAATCGCCGATGTTTCGCGAAATCATCATCCAGGCTTGGGATGCTTTGCGGCGCCAGCCGCTGCGCAGTTTCCTCACCATGCTGGGCGTAGTCTGGGGAATCGTCGCGGTGGCGGTCCTGTTGGCCTACGGAAGCAGTTTTCGCGACGTGATGGTTCGGGCTTTCGAGGCCTTCGGAAAAACGGCCGTCGTCTGCTGGCCCGGCCAGACCAGTGAGCAGGCGGGTGGGGAGCGCGCCGGCCGGCATGTACGCCTCGAAAAGGAGGATCGCGAGGCGATTCTCCGCGAGGCCCCACTGGTCAAGCGAGCCAGCCTGGAGACGTTGCGCTGGCTGAGCGTCAGCTATGGGGAGCACATGGCGAACACCGCCGTTCGCGGAGTCTATCCCGAATACGGCGAGATTCGGAACGAGGTGGCCGCCCAGGGACGCTGGATCAGCCCGGAAGATTTTCAGGAACGCCGTCGCGTAGTTTTCTTGGGCGGACAATTGACGCGGAAACTTTTCGGCGGCCGGCCGGCGGTGGGCGAAACGGTGCGTGTGGCTGGTGTGCGCTTCACAGTGATCGGGGTAATGGACCGCAAGATCCAACTGAGCAGCTACTTCCAGACGGACGAGGAATGCGCCTTCATTCCTTACACCTCTGCGGGGGACTTGTGGAACACCCGCTACGCCGACGTACTGGTTTTCTCGCCGATGGCCCCACAGTTCGAGAAGCCGGCAATGGACCAGGTGCGGGCAGCCATCGCCAAGCGCCAGCGATTCTCACCCACTGACGAGCGGGCCATGATGATGTTCGGCGCCTTCATGGTGCGGCCCATCGTCGATGGTCTGACCATCGGCCTGCAAGGGCTTCTCTTGTTCATCGGCGCGCTGACGCTGGGAATCGGCGGCGTGGGCGTCATGAACATCATGCTGGTTTCGGTGGACGAGCGCATTCGCGAAATCGGCCTGCGGCGCGCCCTGGGCGCCAGGCGTTGGCACGTCCAGGCACAATTCCTGGCCGAGGCGCTGGTGCTGACGCTGATGGGAGGGTGCGTCGGCATCCTGCTCGCCTTCCTGATTTCCGCCGGGGTGGGAACCCTCCCCCTTCTCGGGCCCCTTTACCAGGACACCTCCGGGGCGGCTGATATCCACTTGACCATCTCCTTGCACACCGTGGTGATTTCCACCCTGATCCTGATGCTGGTGGGCGCGGTGAGCGGCGCCGTGCCAGCCATCCGGGCCTCGCGTCTCAATCCCGTTGAGGCGCTCCGCTACGAATAATCTTCTGGTAAAATCACTCCATCTCCCCCCGGGTGAATCGTGGATGCCTACTGAACTGGATGTCGTCACAGGAGCGTTTGGCTTCACGGGCAGATACATCACCGCCCGCCTTCTTGCCAAGGGGAGACGGGTGAGGACGCTGACCGGTCACCCCGATGGTCCAAATCCCTTTGGCGAAGAGGTTGAGATTGCGCCCTCCAACTTCCGAAACCCTTTGGCGCTGGAGGAAAGCCTGCGCGGAGCATTGACTGGCTAGAACACGTATGGGGTCAAGTTTTCGCGTGGCACCGTAACTTGCGAGAAGGCCGTCGAGAATACCAGGAATCTCTTCACCCCGCCGGGCGTTGGGGCGCGATTCTTGACAGGGGCTCGAAAGGCGGCTAAGATTTATTTATCGAGGTTTTTGTAATCCGCTGAATTATCAAGGCTTATTCGCACCATGTTTGAGGAAGCTGAAATTCGAGGCCGAAAGCGGGAGATCCTGGCCGCCATCGTGCGACAGTACATTTCTAGCGGCCTGCCGGTGGGCTCCAAAGCAATTGCGGGCGGCCTGGATGAGGCTGTGAGCTCGGCGACCATTCGCAACGTGATGGCGGAGTTGGAAGATGCCGGCTACCTTTCTCAACCGCATGTTTCTGCGGGGCGCGTTCCTACCGACAAGGCCTACCGGTCATACGTTGACTGGACTACGGGCGCCACGCAGCTGGGAAAAGAGACTCAGCAGTTCATTCATGACGCTCTGACGGCCGAGCAGGCGACGCCCGAACAGTTGATGGCCCTGACCTCGCACGTCCTGGCGGAGGTTTCCCGGCAGGTGGGTGTGGTGCTGGGACCGAAACTCGAAGAGAAGCTGCTCGAGCACATCAAGTTCGTGAAGCTGCCGGAACGGCGTGTTCTGGCGGTGATCGTCTCGAAGCCTGACCTTATCGAGAACAAGGTCATCCGTCTGGAGGAGGATTTCTCCCAGCAAGAGCTCGACGAGGCGGCGGATTTTCTCAACGCGGAATTCCGCGGGTGGTCATTGCGCACCGTGCGCCTGGAGATCTTCCGCCGCCTGGCGGAAATGAAATCGCTTTGCGATCGCCTGCTTTCCAGCATCGGGACCTTGTTTGTCTCGGGCGCACTGGGCGACGAGGAACCGGGCACGCTGTTTGTGGAGGGGACGGCCAGATTCCTGGAGCAGGCGGGCTTCGAGGATTTCCGCGTCGTCCGGGATCTACTGGCAACATTCGCGGAGAAGGTCAAGTTAATCAAGATCCTCAGCGCCTGCCAGGAATCTTCGCAACCGGGCGTGAGGACGGTGATCGGGCGGGAGAATCCCAACCGCGAGATGCAAGACTGCGCGATTGTGGTGGCGCCCTACCACTATCGTGCGAGGGTGGTGGGGGTTTTGGGCGTCGTGGGCCCCACCCGCATGGAGTATGACCGCGCGATTACGGCCGTGGATTATGTCGCCCGCCTTTGCAGCCGACTCCTGAGCGCCAATTGAGCGTTCCTTTTTTTTCGAACCCCGGCGTGTTTGGTGTGCAGGCTCGTCAAGTCCGCAGGTTGCCAAAAAGTTGTAGAATCGAGTAGCCATGGAGAACAAAAAAAATTCAATGGGCCGACCCCCGGAAGACGGGGCCGGCGAGAATGAAATAGAGAATCAAGGGGCTGAATCCGCCGTCGCGAAGCCGGAGGCCGCCGGCACGGATTCCGGAGGAGGAGAGCTGCCCGCCGACCTTCCCGCCGCCTATGGCGAGCTACAGCGTGAAAAGCAGGAGTGGTACGACCGGCTGCTGAGAAAGCAGGCTGAGCTGGAGAACTCTCGCAAGCGCTCGAAGCGCGAGAAGGAAGATTTTCTTCAGCACGCCACGGCGGACCTGGTGCGGGCGCTCCTCCCCACGCTCGATGCATTCGAGCGGGCCCTGAAACACCGCGACGAGGGGGTGCCGCCCGAATATCAGCAGGGCATCGAGCTCATCTATCGCGAGTTGCTGGAAGTCCTGGGACGCGCGGGGCTGACGGCGCTCGAAACCGTGGGCAAGGATTTCGACCCGCACCTGCACCAGGCC
>Ga0307378_10010168_pt1 | contig 12243 bp, 20 predicted proteins | sample UN1MG_FD_202238 | JGI IMG/M metagenome (GOLD analysis project Ga0307378, IMG submission 202238) | Soil microbial communities from Risofladan, Vaasa, Finland - UN-1 | ecosystem: Environmental > Terrestrial > Soil > Coastal area > Acid sulfate soil | place: Finland: Risofladan, Vaasa | collected...
GAAAGTGAATCTTTACCATTCGATGCACGCATTATTGCCCCTGGGAAGGTCAATATTTGTTTTGAAAACATCCGAAACCCCGTTGGTGTTTTCCCTTCCATAAAAACTGAGGAAACGCTAAGGAGATTAAATAATATCCTGCCCGGATACACAGCCCGACAGAATGTGTTGGAATCTGCTTTTCATAATCCTAACCTTATAGTCCATACAGTGGGCGCGATAATGTCTGTTGGCCGCATTGAATACAGCCAAGGCGAATTTTGGATGTATCGTGAGGCATTCACGCCCACAATATGGAGGCTAGTTGAGGATTTAGACTCAGAAAAGAGGGCAATACTTGGTTATTTCAAATTGCCTATGCAGGGCTTTATGGAATCATTCCAGTATCGGACCTGCGATGATATGAGCGCTGACCCTATGGGGGTCTTTTACCGATATGCTCAATTCGGGTCGCCTAAGGGACCTAGTGACGCGCAAACTCGTTATATCACCGAGGACGTTCCGATGGGCCTTTGCTTTATGTCTTCAATCGGGAAAAAAGCCAACATTCCCACCCCTGTATGCGATGCGCTGATAGCCATTGCCTCCTCCATGCATAAAAAAGATTATTACGCAGAGGGAAGAACGCTTGAAAAACTTGGCATTGGGCACTATTCCGTCGGTGAACTAAAGGGCATCCTAAAGGGAGGCTTTCCTTTCGTCTTAACAAAGGATAAGCTTTAAAATTTTTCCCGACGCATCCTTATGTTATTTAAATAGATGTTGACAAGAGGTCATCAAAGTTGGATACTTATACACAGCCATTGTTCGGGAGAAAACCAGGGAAAGAGAGCGAGCCGACGACTTTGAGAAAACCAGAAAAGGAGAGCGAGCCGTCGTCCTAGAGAAAACCAAATATTATGAGCGAGCCGATGGATTGGAGAAAACCATGATAATGGAGCGAGCCGTCAATATAGAGAAAACCGCAAAGTACGAGCGAGCCATACTAGACGAGTAAACCAATATAAGAGAGCGAGCCAAGATGTAGAAGAAAACCAGATTGCATGAGCGAGCCAGGTAAGATGAGTAAACCATATATTATGAGCGAGCCTGAGTATATAAGAAAACCAAGGATAGCGAGCGAGCCATCAGTAAATAGAAAACCAGAGATGATGAGCGAGCCATCACCCAGGAGAAAACCATACAGCAAGAGTGGGTCATAGAGCCGGCGCCAGCACCATCGTTTTGTAAGGGACTTTTCTATGGAGTTGGCGTCGCTCTTTGGCCTTTTTTTGATTATTCTATATTAGGCCTGGATATTTTGCTAAAAGGGCCTCAATGCCCGACAATAGCATTCAGCGAATCCCAACAGTCCTGAGAGCTCATTGGCTGGTGTAATTAAAGGGTGACTAAGAAATTCCTGACATTTAGAAAAAGCGAGGAAAAAGACCGCTCCGGCCAGATTTCAGGAGATACGCCAAAAATAAAGGGCGCACTATTAATAATTATGTAAAGAGCCCCCTGTTTTAAAGGGGGCTCTTATTAATATACTTAAACTAGCTTGCTTACTGAGCTGTAAGGCCTCCGTCAACAGGCAATGCTACGCCTGTTACGAAGCTGGAGTCATCACAGGCCAGGAATAAAGCTGCTTTAGCTATTTCCTCTGGCGTGCCCATCCTGCCTACAGGCTCCATTTTGGTAAACTGGGCCTTTGCCTCTTCGTCATCACCTGTGATTCCCTCAACCATTGGTGTCCAGATAACACCGGGGCAGACGCAGTTGACCCTGATGTTCTGAGTGGCATACTCGAGGGCAGCTGTCTTGGTTAATTGGACTACTCCTCCCTTGCTGGCAGAGTAGGCGGCGAGGCCCTGGAAGCCAACCAGACCAGCTGCCGAGGCGGTGTTTATAATTGAACCACCACCTGTCTTTAGCATCTCGGCGATGCCGTACTTCATCCCAAGGAAAACACCCTTCAGATTTATGTCTATGATCTTGTTAAAACAGGATTCACTGGCTTCGTGGGTGGGTTCTACCTTGCCAACAATGCCGGCGTTATTGTAGAGGATGTCTAGACGTCCGTAAATGTCGACGGCGTTTTTTATCATGTTCTTTATATCTGCAACCACCGAGACGTCTGTCTTTATGAACTGTGCCTTGCCACCGGCATCCTCTATCATACGGAGCGTTTCTTCTCCAGCTGGTACGTCAATATCGGCAATGACCAGCTTGGCACCTTCCTTGGCAAAGAGTAGGGCTGTTGTCCTGCCGATACCCGAGCCGGCACCCGTTATGATGGCTACTTTTCCATCTAATCTATTAATTTGTAACCTCCCATTATTGTCTCCTCCAGCACAACTCAGTCTTCCCTGAGAGCAAAATTTACATAGGCACCTACATCTTTTAATATTTAGTAAACATATTACCATGAGTTTAACTATTGTCAACCCATGATTATAAAAACATAAAGTCAGGGCTATTGACAATAAGTAATTATGGGTGGATAATTAATCCCTGCTGTTGTTTGGGAGAAAACCAGCGATGATGAGCGAGCCATTGACAAGGAGAAAACCATCAAGTAAGAGCGAGACAAGTAATCTGAGAAAACCATGAAAGGGGAACGAGCCAACCTGAAAGAAATAAAGTTATTCTTCAACTGGACCTGGCAAGAAGGTGGTTTTAGATGGAGGAAATAAAAAAATCAATCATTCTAGCACTTAAAGATGTGGAATTAATAGAGCTGGAGAGAGTTTTACTTGATGATGACCAAGATGGAGCGTTGAAATTCCTTAAGAAACATATCAAGGGAAAGGCAAGAGAAGCCCTTGACAGAAAAAGCCAGTGTCGGCATTCTTTTGAGTAAATGATTAAGAGAGGTATCTATGGTAGGTCTTAGCAAATTTCAGATTGAGGTGTTGATTCAGCCCGAACTTGAGTCCCTGGTTAACAAGTTTAGCAACATGCGGCGTGATGCGGAAAAGGAGAAGCTGTTAAAAGAAGTGTCACTGATAATTAAAGAGAGTGTGGCCACGGCAATATCCGAAAACAACAAGGCCATAAAGGAGAATTTTTGTCACCTAGAATAATTAAAGATCAATCAAGGCATAATGAAGTAAACAAGATGAGGAAGTCAGGCCTGACCTACGCTAAGATAGGCTGCCGACTCGGCATAAGTGGCGAGCGTGTGAGGCAAATCATAAAGGGAAATCCCAGGCCGCCAAAGGTTCCCTTAGAAAAAAAGCTCTTTCTCAAGCTAAGCGATGTGGCACGTATTCTTAATTTGCACTCAAATACAGTTCGGCGCTGGAGCAAAAAGGGGATTTTAAAAGCTTACCGTATTGGTCCTCGTGGTGACAGGAGATTTCTCTGTGAAGATATATATGCCTTGCTAAAAAAGGCATGAGAGAGCAGAGCAGCTAGCTTATCATTATGCTGAAGAGGAGGGCAAGGTGAATAGCATTATAACTATTCGTAGTTCTCAGTTGGGTAAGGATGATTTAGGGAAACTACTCCAGAGCTTGCGCGATTGTGAACAGCTCAATTTCCCCGATAAGGTGATATCTATAATTATGAATTTACCTGAAATGTCAAACAAAGAGGCCTTAAAGTTGCTTAATGAAATAAAGCCGGCTTTTAGCGAAGGTCTGGTTATCACCAATAAGGGAAAGACGTCACGTTTCGGAAAAACCAAATAACTATTGAAAATTGGGCTAATTTGGTTTAGTATTAAAGCAAGGTGACAAAATGACAACAGGTTATAACAAAAGCAAATGGAGAGAAGAGGCCACCAAATTAAGAGAGCAGGGGATTAGCTACGCAGAAATAGGCCGACGTCTCAATATAAGCCGCGAATGGGCCCGTAAGCTGGCATCAGACACAGCAATAATAAGAGAGAAGGTAGTGATTTCAGAAGATACTATGCTGACGCTAAGAAAGGTAGCCGATTACCTCAACGTTCACAGAAATACCCTGCGGAGGTGGGTGCGTGAGGGCAGGATAAAGGCCAGCCGGATAAACAAACGCGGCGACATGCGTTTTAGATATGATGATGTTAAGTCATTCCTTGAGGAAAATAAGAGCAAGTAAAATACCAGATGGTCTGAAAGATTATGAAGATACAAAATTTAGACGTGTGGGACTGTGAGCTTTGGGCGGCCAAGTCGCGCCGGGGCGAGGTGTGCGGCATCTTTGGATGTCAGAAGGAGCCTACGATAAGGTGCGAACACTGCGGCAATAACTACTGCCGCCGGCACAGCTGGGTGCTTGAGACCCCGGGGCACCAGAAGATAAAGAGTTATCAGGATAGAGGTAACCTTGATGAGATCAACAGAGAGGGCTTGAAGTTAGCCATGAATCTGGGCAATGGAGTTACCTACGTAGGACCCCAGATGCTTAGAGAGGACCTCTTCTACTGCCACGTTTTTCAGGATGGCGTTACCGGGACCAGTTTTGGAGCCAGGAGCCTGAAGCAGGCCAAGGAGTCCCTCATACACCACCGTAGCGAATTTAAAAAGAAGCCGCCTGAATTCAAATAGATTCAGATTGATAATAAGAATACACTGATATTTAAAGGGGGATTGATGTGACTATAGAAATTGACGCCAAGGATCTTAAGTCGAGCCAGCTTATGAAAATAGACAATCTAAGCCTGGTTAATATGGACTTGAAGCAGCGGCGGAAGGCTGAGGCTCTCTACTATCAGCTAGGCCTTGACCCGGTAGTCAAAAAGGTGCTCAATGACTTTCCAGAGATGCTCTCTGGCATGGACCGCGTAACCGACAAGATACTGGGGGCCTATGACGTGAAAGGGCGCGCCGACGCCGTGGCCAAGGTAACGGCACTGGTGACCTATGCCGCCATGAGTGAGCAGTTTACCAAAGAAGTAGGCATCCTAGATGGAGAGATAACCAAGCTATCACAAGAAAGGGACCATGAAAGGTCAAATTACGAGGGCCTGGTGGAGAAGGTGGTCGACGTGGTCGGCGGCGACTACAAGGAGCTGAAGTCAAACTACCAGTTACTGATCGACCGCCTGAACCAGGTCGATGACCTGAAAAATCGGGTAGGCGAGCTAAAGAAGGAAAGTACAGCCCTTAAAAAAGGCCATGAGTCCGAGGTGAAAAAGCTTAAGTGGGCCAATGAAACACTGAGCATGGAGAATTCGACCATCTGGGCAACAATTGAACAGCTGAAAGAGAGCCTTCCAGAAAGGGTGGGCATTAAAGAGATCACCGAGCAAAAGGCGGTTGAATTAAACGCCTTCCTGCTCAAGGATTCCAAGGTACCTAAAATGGTAATGGAGGGCGTGGGCAAGTTCATCGACTTCAAGAAGTACCTCGGCCTGGCCGTGGAAAAGGGGGCCAAGGAGGCAGTAGATAGAGTTATAGATTTGCTGGATAAATTATCTAAATAATATACAATACGTGTTTTAGCCAAGGTTGAAGAGAAAACCGGGATTCAAGAGCGAGCCATGACAGCAGAGAAAACCATATAATACGAGCGAGCCAGGTAAAAGAGAAAACCGTTCGGCAAGAGCGAGCCAAGAGTGACGAGGAAACCATGATTGTTGAGCGAGCCGGGACCTAGTCTGATTAAAGACCGGGCTCTTATTATTGACAGAATATAAACTGGGGTGGATAATGAGGGTAAATAAACATGGGAGTGAAAGGAAATAGAATGGTCAAATTGATTGATAAACTTATGGTAGCCATTGTGCTGGTTGGATCGGCCTTTGTTACTTTTACTTTAGTGTATGTTATGGTGATAGGATTTTCGACGACAGGACCATCAGATTATTTAGGAGGTTAGTTTCAATTGACGCGCCCCTAAAAGTAGCCTAGTCATAATATTACGTGGCTAAATATACAATATATAGGCTCTAATATAATTAAAATTTGGAAGGAATTAGGCAAAGTCAATACGCTATGGAAGCGAAAAAATCAGCGAGCTAAAGAAAAAGAGAAAACCTGAGATACCAAAGCGAGCCGTTGACGAGGATAAAACCATAATAGAAGAGCGAACCAAAAGGACATTAAAAAAGGGGGGTTACATGTTGAGGAATACAATTATTGTTGCTTCAATTTTCTGTCTGATATTATTTGGCGGCTGCTCCCAGGAGACAAACGGCAATTCAGAAAACGGAGGGGTGTCGCCTGAACCAGATAACGGTGCAGAGTTAAGCATCGCCGAAATAGTTAATCTGCTTGAGCCGTCGGTGGTCAGGATCGAGACGACGACGGGTTCAGGCTCCGGCTTCATAATCAGCCGGTCAGGCCGGGTGCTCACCAACGAGCACGTGGTATCGGGTTACACAATCGTTAAAGTTACCCTGATAGATGGCGAGACATATGACGGCGTCGTCATTAAAACCGACAAAGGCATGGACCTGGCCATAGTAGCCCTGATTGGCGCTCCCCTGGACTTAACAACGACAAGTCTGGGAGTGTCGGGTGATCTCGACATTGGCGAGGGAGTGGTGACCATAGGCTATGCCCTCGGTCTTGAAGGCCAGGTTTCCTTTTCAGCGGGCATAGTCTCGGCCATGCGTGATATAGCTGACCTTCAATTCATCCAGACAGACGCCGCTATAAACCCGGGCAACAGCGGCGGCCCGCTGGTCAACTTAAGAGGTGAGGTTATCGGCATCAACTCGTATAAGTACGTCCATGAGTCTGTTGAAGGCATGGGCCTGGCTATACCCATTGACGCTGCCAGACAATTTATAGATTCCTGATAAAAAAAGGAGGTAGAAAAATGTCTTATTGTAGAAAGTGTGGTAAAAAAGTTGTCACAGATGATAAATTCTGCTCATCTTGCGGGGAACCGATAGAAGAAGGGAAAGAACCCACTTCGCAGGAAAGTGACACCGAAGCCAAGCGAAAAGAAAAAGAAGCCGCCAAAGAGAAAGCCGAGGAAGAAAAAAGAGCCGAGGAAGAAAAGAGAAAAGTAAGGGAAAAAGAAGAAGCCAGAAAAAAAGCTGATCAGGAAGCTAAAGTAGAAGATAGGGGTTCTACAAATAAAACAGCGGTCATGCTTTTATCTATATGCTTGGCACTAGCCGTGATTGGCGCGGGGGTACTTGGATTCTTCTACACCCAGGAGAGCGGTAACTTAAAAGACGCCGAGTCTGAAATATCCTCTCTTGAGGGCAGCGTTTCCTCGCTCGGGTCGAGCCTGAGTGCCAGGGAGGCCGACCTTGAGGATGCCAACGACGCCATTGTAGTGCAACAGGAAATCAACACGGCCCTTTCCGAAGAATTGAAGATCGTGAAAGACCCGAGGCACTTCGCCAACCTACAGGAGCTGGTTGACTGGCTCGAACAGGATGATACCGATATTGTGTATTCCTATAAATCATTGACGGAACTGGCCTTTATTCTTCAGGTGACCGCCTTGAGGGACGGCTTTATTTTGCCGGTTTATTTCTTGGGCCTTGATACCGACATGTATGTCGATGATGTAGGCAACATGGCCTACATAGGCGATGAGATATACATTGTCTTTCCTGAAAGTGATACCGTATTTGTCTGGGCCTACGTGTCGCCGATACCGTCACATCCGCTGCCGCTGGACTGATAATTTAATATTGTAAGAGGGGCAGGGGGCTAAACGGTCTTCTTTTTTGACCTTTTCTGCCTTTTCTTCCCCTTAGTGGCTTTTTTCTTAGTATCTTCCTTTAAAAGGCCTTCCAGAGCGGAGATGCGTATCGACCTGAGTGCCCTGCCCAGCGACTGGGCAACCAACGGCAGTCGGCCAATGCCGAAAATAAGGATAACTATCAGGGCTACTATTACTATCTCCAGGGGACCCGCCCTGAATGTACGATAAGGGAAAAAAATCATTCCTTCTCACCTTGTTCACTACGATACGAATATATTATAACACATATTGACAATATGGCAACTTTAGTTAATAATGAACGTATAAATCTTTCAGGAGGATGCTATGGACAAGGTTTCAGAAAAGAATGGGATAAACGATTTATGGCTGCTCTATATGAAGGCACAACGCTGCTGCTTTAAGGCCAGGGAGAAAGAACTGAGCAAGTACGGAATAACACCGGAGCAGGCAGAGATGCTGTTTATTATCAACGAAATATGCGGCGGCAGCAGCAATGCTGGCGAAATTTCAAGATTGACCATAAGGGAACCACAAACGGTAGCTGGCATTATTGTCAGGATGGCGAAAATAGGTCTTGTAAAGAGGTCAAGGGATGCCAAAAACAGGCATTTTCTATTTATCACCTTAACCGACAAGGGCCAAGAGGCTTACCAGAATTCCAAAAATGCCAGGTCGACACAAAATATAATTTCCGCGCTAAGTGATAAGCAGCAAGGCCAACTGCGGAGTATTTTAAAGATAATGATTATTGCCGGAAAGGAGGAGCTTTTAAAACATTATAAACCTATTTTTCTAAGATAAAAGTAAAGGAGAATAAATACCATGAAAGTAAAAGTTGTCACAGACAGCACCGCCGACCTGCCACCGGAAATAGTGAAGGAGCTTGGTATCACGGTGGTTCCCTTATATGTCCTTTTTGGACATGACAAATTCCGCGATCGGATAGATATCAGCGAGGACGAGTTCTACGGCAGGCTGTTAAAAGACCCGGTGCACCCGACCACCACCCAGCCTACGCCCAAGGATTTCACCAAATGTTACCAGAAGCTATCAAATAAAGCAGCCGGTATAGTCTCCATCCACATCTCAGAAAAGCTGAGCGGTACCTGCAACTCGGCCATCCAGGGAGCCAAGTATGTTAAAAATGGCTGCCCCATCGAGGTCATCGACTCAAGGACGGTATCCTTGGCCCTGGGACTGGCAGTCAAGGCGGCGGCTATCATGGCCAAGGAAGGCAAGGATCTAAAGCATATAGTCGAAGAGGTCAACAAGATAATTAATGAAATGGATATAATGGTTATCTTTGACAGCCTGAAGTACCTAGCCAAGGGAGGCCGCATAGGCAAGGCAAAGGCGCTTATGGGCTCACTGCTAAACGTCAAGCCGGTGCTCAAGATGAAGGATGGCGAGTTTGAGCCTTCAGGCCGGGTGCGCAAACGTGCCGCAGGCGTAGCCAAGCTGATAGACTATGCCAAAGGAGCGGGGGAGGTAAAGGAGCTGGCCGTCATTCACAGCACCACGCTGGAGGAAGCCCAGGCACTGGCCATGAAAATTAAAACGCTGCTGCCCGGAGTTGAAATCACCGTTGCCCGGCTGGGGCCCGTGCTGGGTGTCCACGGCGGTCCGGGCGTCCTGGCGGTGGCCTTAAGGGGCAAGCTGGCTTAAGCCTTATATCCAGGTGGAGAGCCAATTATAAGTAAATGTTAATTGACAAAGTGTAATGAATGTTGGATACTCATCCTAAATAAAATTAGGGGGAGCCATGAGAGTATACAATATTTATTTAAGCAGAGCCTGGATGGAACATGACATAAGCAAGCAGCTGGCCGGGTTTTTAAGCGGCAGGAAGGATTTCGACTGCAGGGCTTATGCCGTGCCTGAAGATAAATGGGTCGAGTCCCCGTATGCTTCGGATGAATGCCAACAGGTTTACTCATATATGGACGGTTGCGACATCGTGCTCCTGATGGCCAACTGCAAATACGAGCTGATTGGAAACGTGAGAAACGAAATACGCGTGGCCCAGAGTGGCTTTCAGTATCCCAAGCCGATACTGGCGGTAAAGACAGAGGTGGTGGAGGGTGTCTCTGATGAGGTTAAAGAGGTGGCCAAGGAGGTGGTAGGATGGGACGCCGAGGCGATAGTAAAGGCCATCAAGAGCCATGCCTCCAGTTGATAATTAATTTAAACAGATAATAGAGCCCGGTCAAGGCTTATTAACGGGACCCAGCGGCAATACGGTCTTTTGATAACTATCGTTTAAAATCTGGGCGATTGCGGTGTACATTGCCGAGAGCCCGCAGACAATGCCCTCAAATCCGGCCAGCTTCTTTAAAAATTCGCTGCCGGTGGCATCTGCGATGGCCAGCAGCAAGAACAAGATGGTAAGAGACGCGAATATGAACTGGAGGGCCCTGTTTATCTTTAGCGTGCCGATAAACATCAACCCGGTGAACACTCCCCAAAGGAGCAGATAGCAGACCATGGCAGAGGTCTCGGGTGCCGTACCCCAGCCCATCTGGGGCATTACCAGCAGGGCCACCAGCGAAAGCCAGAAGAGGCCGTAGGACAAAAATGCTGTCGTGCCGAATGTGTTGCCCTTCTTCCACTCCATGATGCCAGCGATAACCTGGGCCAATCCACCGTAGCATATCCCCATCGCCAGTATCATCGTCCCCAGGGCAAAAAAGCCGGCATTATGGAGATTAAGTAGCACCGTGGTCATGCCGAAGGCCATCAAGCCCAGGGGTGCCGGGTTGGCCGTAAAGTCTTTAGACATGTTTATTCACCTTTCTGGTTGTTACTTATACAGGTAATTCTTTAACAAAATTCTAAAGTTTAATCATAGCATAGTAGAACGCTTATTGACAATATGTCAATTATAGTCGATAATAGAATTACAGGATTAATTATATGGCCCGTGATTTTATAAAGAAATATTTAAACGTCTGCCTCGAAGAAATGAGGACCGACGAAAAAACCATAAAGGGCAAGGAAATCTACAGGAAGAGGGTAGCCTTGCTGGCCTCGGCCAGCGACCTTGATCTAAAATACCTGGCTATCCGTATCCAAAAGTTTTTAACTGACAGAAGTTTGTCCGATATATACAATAATATGGTTAAAGCCAGGGAGAAGTATCGTAATGGCCAGTACATTGGATGGAAGGTAGAATGAGATTTAAACAGCTTGCCACAGGTGCCTATATCTTTACCACATTGACAAACAAAGATTACAAGTCTGGCTATCAGGAAGCTATCAATGATGCCGAGTTCCTGGGTAAGCTAAGAACGGCACCTTCTGTAGATGATTTCAGGAGGTTGTTAGTTGTTTTGGGGCAATGCGGAGTGTCATATATGCCGTCCGGTATGGCGGATAAATACTTGTCCAACTGGTCAAAGCTGAAGCGGCGCCTGGACAAGCTTGTCGGCGAGGATATTGAAAATTGTCGTTTAGGCAATGATACTGTTATCAGAAACATTAAATTGGCCGCACATTACCTGCAATGGCCCAACATGATAGGCGATGACATGACAGCCTCCAAGATACTACATTTCTTTAACCCGTCACTTTTTGTGATGTGGGATAAAGATGTTGCAACCGACCTTTCGGATCCCATCGGCCCCAGGGGTTACCTGGAGTTCCTTAGAGAAATGCAACGCCAGGTTAAAGAAGCCTCCGTAGATTTTAAAAGACTCTCTCTCCCCGGTACACCATCCGAGTTTCTATCAGAGAAGCTGGGATATCAAGGTGTTCGGCCATTAACCGGGCTTTTAAGCGACTATAACCTGGTGAACATTAAAAGCAAAAACCACAGATGGGCGTCCGCTATAGATAAATGGCGGCAAGAATTACCCGGCTGGATAAAAAGGTTATAAGGACATAATAGTGACTGCTTTTGGAGGCTATAATATAGAAAAACCAGGTATTGCTGATAAACAGTTGCAATACCCTGCTTTTAAAAAGGCTGTTGAAAATGTATTGTCGCATACCGAAGAGCCCATAAGCTGGTCAGAAATAAAAGAGCTAGCGGAATTGAGATGTTATAAGCCCCCTGCTGTATGGGTGGAAATGCTTGAATCTGAAATAGGCCTGATAAGAAATAAGAAAGATGGCGATACAGTATGGAGCATCAAGCAATAAGGATGAGGAGTGTTAGTCCACCTAAACCTGGCAGCCTTTACAGCTGGAAGCGGTGCAACCTGCACAGTCGCTGCCTGTGCCGGCAAGACTGGCTGTTTCTGGAGAATCCGAGCTCCTTGAGCGGCCTATAAAGCCGGTGATTGTCCGTTTGGATTGTGTCTGGCACCGGGGGCACTGGCCATCCTCACCAGACATGCTTACAGGAAGAAGCAACTCGAATTTAGTTTTACATTCTTTACAGAAATACTCATATATTGGCATCTTCCCCTCCGTTGACAAATAGTATATTAAGTTTAGTAATAAGTCAATATCCTCTGTCAATTAATATTGACTAAATATTAATAGTGGTGGATAATGGTGTTTGTAGAAGTGAATAAGGAGCAAATGTCCAGTACGCGCCAGGATAAGATTTGGGCCACCAAGTTTGACAGACAAGCGGTGGTGTTCGATGGTCAGGTAGGCCTGGCCCGTAAGGCGGTCATCAACCCTGTGGATGAAAAGAAG
>Ga0307378_10010169_pt1 | contig 12241 bp, 11 predicted proteins | sample UN1MG_FD_202238 | JGI IMG/M metagenome (GOLD analysis project Ga0307378, IMG submission 202238) | Soil microbial communities from Risofladan, Vaasa, Finland - UN-1 | ecosystem: Environmental > Terrestrial > Soil > Coastal area > Acid sulfate soil | place: Finland: Risofladan, Vaasa | collected...
TAAGGATGCCTTAAAATTTATCTCAAAAAAGGCAACTCACCCACCATTGGGGTTGTTGACGGTCGCAGCAATGCTGCCAAAGGAGTGGGAGAAAAAACTTGTAGATATGAATGTCAACACACTAAGGAACAAAGATCTTGAATGGGCTGATTATGTATTTATTAGCGCTATGTCTATCCAAAAAGAATCGGTAAAAGAAGTCATTAGCAGGTGCAAGAAAATGGGTATCAAGACTGTTGCCGGTGGCCCCCTATTTACGACTGGATACGAAGAGTTCGAAGATGTGGATCATTTTGTGCTTAACGAGGCAGAAATTACACTTCCAATCTTTTTAGCGGATTTAAAAAATGGATGTGCTCACCATATGTATTCTTCTAAGGAATTCCCAGATATACAAAAAGCGCCTATTCCACTCTGGGGACTTATCAATATGAAGGAATATGCAACAATGAGTATCCAGTATTCCCGAGGCTGCCCTTTTAATTGTGAATTCTGCAATATCACAGCGTTTTACGGGCATAAGGTGCGCACAAAGAGCACAGCCCGAATCATAAGCGAATTAGAAAATATTTATTCCCAGGGCTGGAGAGGTGATGTATTTTTTGTTGATGATAATTTTATAGGAAAGAAGAGAAGGTTAAAAAAGGAAATTTTGCCTGCTATAATTGAATGGATGGAAAGAAAAAGACATCCCTTTCCTTTTAATACAGAGGCATCTATAGATCTTTCTGACGATGAGGAACTCATGCAGTTGATGGTTAAGGCAGGGTTTAATTCCGTATTTGTCGGCATTGAGACACCAAACGAGGAAAGCCTGGCAGAATGCAATAAGGTCCAGAATAAGAATCGTGATTTGTTAGCCTGCGTAAAAAAGATCCAGAGGTTTGGTTTGCAGGTACAGGGAGGATTCATTGTAGGCTTTGATAATGATCCTCCTTCAATTTTTGAAAGGCTTAGTGCATTTATCCAGGAAAGTGGGATTGTCACCGCCATGGTTGGCCTGTTAAATGCTCCTCGCAGCACCAAACTCTACCAGCGACTTGTAAAAGAGGGCAGGCTGTTGAAGGATGTGTCAGGTGACAATACAGACTTTTCGATCAATTTTATCCCTAAAATGGATTACGAAATACTCATTAAGGGTTATAAAAGGATAATTAGCAGAATCTATTCCCCTGAACCTTACTATAAAAGGGTTAAGGAATTTTTAAGAGACTATAAGCCATTGGGAAAAAGGCCATTTCACTTTCGTTTCAACTACATTGGGGCATTCTTAAAATCCATATTGTTCATAGGCATAATAGAGCGAGAAAGGATTTATTACTGGAAGCTCTTTTTCTGGTCTTTATTCAGGCGTCCCCAGGTTTTCCATCTGGCAATCACGTTTACCATTTACGGTTTTCATTTTCGAAAGATTTTCGAAAATTGTTTGTGAAATATTCACAAAGAGACACTTTCCTACCAAAGCATAAGAGGTCTCTCCGTAGGCAGATTCACTGACATTTTTGCTTTGCAAAAACTTTTTTTCTGCTGGGATAGATAGTCAAAATTGCAGTATAACTTTTCACGATAAAAAAAGGAGGGTACAATGAAGATCTATGTAGGAAGTTTATCCTACAAGGCCACCGAAGAGGACCTTAGAAAGGAGTTTGAGGGCTTCGGGCAGGTCGAATCCGTCAATATTATTAAGGACAGGTACAGTGGAGAATCAAGAGGATTTGGATTTGTTGAGATGCCCAATAAAGATGAAGCCCAATCTGCTATTGAAGGCCTGAATGGTAGGGAGTTGAAGGGGCGGAAGCTTAATGTGAATGAGGCTCGCCCTCGCTCTGAAGGTTACCGTGGTGGAGGAAGACGGGGTGGTGGTCAGCGCTACTAGCCAGCGGCACTGTGAAAAATAGCGTAATGATAAAACTTTCCTGATCACCAAAATAACTATAATAAATCCTTTTTATCCCACATGAGTAGAAAGGAAAAGGATTAATAGCCTGAAGAAGTCATGTAGAGTACCATTCATGAGGAGTATCACTACCAAAAATTGGAGACCATAATTTTCTCTAACTCACCGCGGGCTCTTTTAGTTCTCATCATTCTTTATGACGATACAAAAATATAATAAGCCTGTTATTGTCCTCGATGCGGGTAAAGTTCTTGTGGACTATGACCCCATGGTGGTGGTTGAGGAGCTTTCAAAGAGGTGCGGAAGAGAGGTAGGCCTTCCACAGGCGGGTGATCTATATAAGCTTTTCTTTCCGGTATATGTGGGCACGCACTCATGGGGGGATATACTCCAGGCAATCAATAGCGCTCTGGGTTTTTCTCTCGAGTCTCAGGAATGGCTTGAGCTCTGGTGTCGTATCTTTACCGGCGAGGTAGCCGGGATGAGGGAGGCGCTCGCTGAACTCAAGAGCGAGTTCCGCCTTGTGGCCCTCAGCAACACAGAAGAGGTACACTGGACATTCGTTCTCAGAAAATTCCCCATCTTTAAGCTTCTTGACGGTTGGGTAGTTTCCTATGCAGAGGGTGTGGCAAAACCTGATCCCGCTATCTACCGGGCGTTCATGAATCGTTACTGCGATGGCCGGTCGCCGGTTTTCTACACCGACGATAATCCGCGATACGTTGAAGCAGCTCAGCATCTGGGCTGGGAGGCTGAGGTGTTCACTGATGCAGCACACTTTAAAGAGCAAATTAGAAAGCGTCGTACGGATCCCCTAAAGAGCTCGACATGATTCCTTATGGTCATTCCCGCACCTCGCACCTCGCAACTCAAATTTCCTATTAGCTATATACTATCAGCTATGTTTACCCCGCTTGCCCCATTTACCCCGTAGGTCCGGCAGATCATACTGGGGTGGAATTTTATTTTTCTGTTTATTCCATCGGGGTGAAATTTACTCCTGTAACAGCTAAGTTTACCCCTGCGCCCATCTTCCATCACTTCTAACCTTCGATTATTTCACCGGTTGGTTCAGGTTTAATCGTGCCTTGTTTTGACATATCCTGAAATAGTGCAGGTGCTTATTGCAGGATAATGGCATATTATGTAATGAAGTTTAAGATCGCAAAATGCGACCTTAAAGCGCGGACAGCATCGAAAATCCCCTTCGGGGTCGAAAATGCCGCAGCGCGGTGCCCCGCGTGCCGTGCTTGCCCCGTGAAGTCTTCGCTACTTCACTGGGGTGAAATTCCGCAGGACTATTTAACTGGGGTAGGTAGGAACTATCTTACTGGGATGGAATTTTCACCCCGTCAAATTCGAAGACTATTTAACTGGGGCCTTAACTATTTCACCGGGGCAGAGCTGCTGGCCATTATGATCAAAACAGGCGCACCGGGCAAAAGCGAGGTTGGTATTGGGAGAAAATAAGTCAATGAATTCAAGGGCGTCCCGCAAACGCAAATAATGGGGGCCAGGCAATGATAATAAAGTATTGTTATTTGGCAAGTGGTAGTCTGTAAGGCCCTATTAAGATTGAGTGCCCTTATTTACAATGGGCCTATCGTTGATAAGGTGTCAACATTCACTTCACCTCAATTCCATCGATAGCCTTGATGCCGGCCTCATAAACTTGGTTGATTTCAGCTAAGGACTCCTTTCTATGCCCGGCTGCCCATAGAGCGTCGGCTCGGGCTAACCCACTGGGCAAGGCTAATCCCACATTAGCGGGTAGCGTCATAGTTATGAGGGAGGCCAAGAGACGTCGCTCCTCAGCACGGCTGAGCCCCAGGTAGGGCAGAGAATCGTACCATAGCAAGCGTTCCTCTAGGCCAGAGAAGGGCGTGCGCTGCTGGATCATTTCCACAATCTTAGCGCCTCGTTCTCCCGATTGTTTCACTGCTGCACTGAAGTTGAATCGGGTGGTTGCCACCGGCTCTAAAGCCCGCATCTGCATTATCTGGAAAAAGTGATAAACAGGCCGAAGCCCTGAGATAAAGCCGTTTCCAGATCCCCCGGCAATGCTAATACCAAAGGCCGGTAAACCTTGGAGGGGTGCCGAGCGAGCATATACCCGGAACATCTTTAGAATGAAATATTTCACCATACCACTGGTATCCCACCAGTAGACCGGCGTGCCCAATATTAATGCTCCGCAGTTCAGGACTTTCTGGCTTAGGTATTCGAATGCCTCATCTTCATAGGAACACCTGTGATTGTCCTTACATACCCACGGAAGGCAGTCCTTGCACGCTGCAACGACATGATCTGACATTTGAATCAACTCGGTGGGCGATCCTGCTTTGGCGGCGCCCTCCAGAGCCGCTTTTACCAGCTCGTTTGTACGCCCTTCCCGGTTTGGGCTGCCAACTAACCCCAATACAATGTTCTTTTCTCCCATAATCATTATCCTCCCATTCATGTGCTCTAAATGATAGGGTATCTCAATTGCTTGATGTCGATACCATAAAGCTCTGCGGGGTCTCTGTCCAGCATAAATTTCTGACCACAAATCAGAAGGGTAACGGATATAACGTACATAAGACTATAATATTCAACCGTGAAACAAGGAACATGATAGTGACGTTAACAGATCTTCCCCTTCCGAACCGGCTGATTCACAGCCCCTCGCGTCAGCTTCAATCGTGTCGCCACCTTCCTTTGGCTGATCCCCACACGATCTGTTGCCCAGTACCAGATCATACCTTGAGCAATGCTGAGCTTCTCGCCATTATGATCAGAACAGGCGCACCGGGTAAAAGATGTTGGTATTGGAAGGACGTAAGTCAACGAATTCAATAATGTCAAATGTTACACAATTTCTGCACGGCCGGTTCATGGCGATCTATGCATATCGGCCTGTAATTTGAAAAACATTCCATAAAAAGATGAAAAGATTTATCATATTAGTGAACATCAGAAAATAGAGAGGTGAGACAATGCAATCAGCAAAAGAAGAGGTCATGCAACTCTTAAAGGGGCTTCCGGACAACAGTACCTTTGAGGAAATTCAGTATCATCTATATGTCCGCCAAAAGATACAACGTGGCATTACGGATGTAGAAGAAGGCAGAACATATACCCAGGAAGAGATGGAAAAGCGGGTGGAAAAATGATTTCTCTGCGCCTTGAGCTCTGTGGTGAACGAAAATGCTGTGCCTCACACCATTTAACCATGACCTCTTAAATTCTTTCCCCGCAACACGCAACCCTGAACCCAAAACCCAGAACCCGCCAGAAAAACGGCGGGCAAGCCTGGAACCCACAGCTTTCCTTTCATCTCAATATGGCCTTAGGTCTTATGCCATACACCAAACGCCTTTATTCATATTGATAGGAAATAAGTCAACGAATTCAAAGGCGTCCCGCAAACGCATTGAGGCACAGGCGTCAAGAGGAGGCCCTACCCGTTGCGTTGATTATGCAATCAGACAATCGCCATGAGTTCTTGTTCTATGACACTGCGAAATAGAGGGATCTTATACCCGTTCAGCTCCATGGGTTCTGAGTTCTTTACCGCAGCATCAGCGGCCCTTGCCCCGGTATCCCGATCTAACGACCTCCCGTTGATGACCTGCTCCGCCTCCCTGGAACGCCAGGGTAGGGGGGCTGCCCCGCTCAGTACTACCCGCGAATAGGCAACCTGGCCCCCTTTCAAAACAATGGCCAATGCCACACCGGCCAAAGCAAAGTCCCAGGAACGCCGGGCACGAACTTTGCGGTAGGAACTTTGCAGTCCCTCCGCAGGCGGTGGCAGGACGATATCCGTCACTATCTCACCAGGTTCAAGCACGGTCTCCTTCATGTAATCCTGAGAGGGGGGCACATGGAAGTTTTCCGCAGCCACGACCCGCTTGCCCTTGGGGCCGGCAATCCTTATGCTTGCCTCCAAGGCCACCAGGGCTGGAGCCGTATCCGAGGGATGCACGATGTAGCAGTTCTCACCGCCGAAGATGCAGTGGTACTGGTTCTCGCCCTCAATGGCGTAGCATTGGTCCCCGCCCTTTCGCAGGCAATGGAATTCTCCCCGGTAGTACCAGCAGCGTGGCTTCTGGCAGAGGTTTCCCCCGATGGTCCCCTGGTGGCGCAACTGGGGACTCGCCACCTCTGAGGCTGCAACTGAAAGGGCCCGGTACCTCGCCCTGATCACCGGGTTACGAGCGACTTCTGAGATGGTTGTCAATGAGCCGATCCGAAGCCCTCCATCCGGTGTTGCACGGATGCCCTGAAGCTCCTTGAGCCTCGTGATGCTTACAATTGTTGAGACATCAAAGACACGGTCCCGAAGACATCCCATTAGGTCGGTTCCGCCTGCGTGTAGTCTGGCACCGTCTTCCGAAAGATAACGGATGGCCTCATCAAGGGACTGTGCACGAATATAGGAATAGTTGGGTACCATGGCTCATCCCTCCTTTCTCTGCTCTGCGAGCAGCCGGCAGAGCTGAACCGGATTAATGGGCGTTGTAGTGACCCGGATGCCTGTGGCGTGATAAATCGCATTGGCAACTGCCGCTGCTGTGGGGATGGTCACCGGTTCACCCAGACCCTTTGCACCCGTGGTGTTGGCCTCCGTATCATTGATTTCGATAGGGAGGGAAACCATGCTCTCCGGTACGTCCAGGGCCGTTGGAATCTTGTAGTCGTACCAGTTGCGGTTAACCATTTTTCCCGTATGGTTTCCGTCAAGAATGCGCGCCTCGGTCAGGGCAAAACCGATACCCATCGTGATACCGCCGAATACCTGGTTGTCGTACGTAAGCCTGCTCATAACCCGGCCGCTGTCATGAGCGCCTAGAAACCGAAGAATCCTGACCTCACCCGTCCGCGTGTCCACCTCCACCTCGCAGAATTGGGTGGCAAAGGGATTTGTCACCTTGCCTTCAGGGTTTGGGCCTCGATACCCGATGCCCACCACCACCCCCCTTTTCCGGAGACCGGAGAGTTTCGTGATCCTGACTTTCTTTGAGGGGTCATTTCTGGAAACAATGCTTCCCCCCTCGAAGGAAAGGGTGGCTTGATCCACCTTGAGGTCGCCGGCGGCTATCTCCAGCAACTGCTGTTTCACGCTCACGGCGGCCGCACGCACGGCCGGCGATTCCGTGGGAACGGTCTTACTCCCGCCGCTTGATGTTGCGTACTGCGTTGTGCCCGTATCGGCATGCTCAATGTGTATTGCTTCCAGTTTGACCCCCAGCTCTTCTGCCACTACCAAGGCCATGACCGTCTTGGTGCCCGTACCGATGTCGCTGGCACCCATGTTCAGGTTAACACTCCCGTCGGAAAAGAGCTTGAGGATGATCGTGGAAGGCGGTCTACCGCCACCCGCGCGCCACAGGCCACTTGCCATGCCCACGCCCCGTCGCAAAGGCCCCTCGTTGCCTGCCTTGGCGATCCGCTCACGGGCTTTTTTCCACCCAAAGGCCCTGGCTCCTTCTTCCAGGCATGCCTTGAGTCCCGTGGTGGTGTATGGGGGTTGACCGTCTCTTGCCTGGCTATAGAGGGGTATATTCTTCAGGCGAAGATCCACGGGATCCGTGTTGATTGCCTTTGCAAGGGCATCCATCATGTGCTCAAGGGCCCAGGAACCCTGGGGATGGCCGGGGGCGCGGAAGGGCCGTGCCGGGCCCGCGTTGATGTAAACGTCTGTGGAGGTCGTGCGCACGTTCGGGCATGTATACAGATCCCGAACCTGCCAGTCCACACCGGAGGTACCGCCCGCGGGATAGGCCCCTCCCGTGCCGACACAGGTAAAATCCAGGGCGGTGAGCGTCCCATCCTTCTTGATTCCCGCCTTGAGCGTCATGTTGGCGGGTGGGCGATTTCCCGTAGCCAGATAGGTCTCCTCCCGGCTGAGGATCATCTTTACAGGGCGGCCGGTGATTCTTGCCAGAATCGCTGCGATAATGGTATATTTCCCGGGCTGAAGCTTGCTACCGAAAGCCCCGCCCATGTAATGCCCGATAACGCGAACCTTGGAAAGCGGCAGGCCGAGGATATCGGCCACACTCGACTGGACCCGGTAAACCCCTTGTGTTGATTCCCAGATCGTCAAATGATCCCCTTCCCAGTTGGCCACACACCCATGGGGTTCCATAGGGGTATGTACCTCGCACTCGGTCCTGTAATTCTGCTCAAGCACCACGTCTGCATCGGCGAATCCCTGGGCCACATCGCCCCGCTTATATACTTGGGGTCGCATTAGCCGGTTGCCCTTCTTGTGGACGGCAGGGGCACCCTTATTCAGGGCAGACCGCTCATCCGATACAAAGGGCAGGACTTCATAGTCAACGTTAATGGCCCGAACCGCATCCCAGGCCTGGTAGGGTGTTTTTGCGGCCACGGCGGCCACGGTTTCTCCCTCAAACCGGCACAGGGGGTCAAAGATCTTTGTCTTAAACTTGGATCCTCTCCCTCCATACGTCCAGGGGACATCCCCTTCAGGGGTGTCGCTGCTGATTAAGGCATGCACGCCGGGCATTTTTTTTGCCCTGCCGCTATCTATTTTTTTCACCCGGGCGTTGGCATGGGGACAGCGGAGGATGGCCCCGTAAAGCATGTTGGGCAGCACTATGTCTGCCGTATACACAGCCGAGCCGCTCACCCGCTCATAGGCATCAACCCGGGGTACCGCCTTGCCAATGATCCTCGTCGCTTTCCAGGGCTTTGGGCGTTCACCCGGTAAGGGGGTCTCCGGGATGGGAATCCCCTCCACATAGTAAAGGTCTTTTTCCTGGTCTGCCATGATTCACCTCACTTTCCTCGCCTGAGTTTGGCGGCTCGCACTACTGCTGTGGTAATATGGGCATAGGTACCACAGCGGCAAAGGTTTCCGCTCATTGCCCTGCGAATTTCATCGGGATTAGGCGCAGGATTGCTATGCAACAGTCCCTCTGCCGACATGATCTGCCCCGGGGTGCAGTAGCCGCACTGGAAGGCATCGTGCTCAAGAAAGGCCCGCTGGACCGGACCGAGCTGCTCGCCGTCCATGAGGCCTTCAAGGGTAACGATCTCCATTCCTTCAGACTCCACGGCAAGGGTTATGCAGGCATAACGGGGCATCCCGTCAATGAGCACGGTGCAGGCCCCGCATTCGCCCCTTTCACAGCCGACCTTGGTCGCTGTGAGGCCAAGCTTCTCGCGAAGAACATACAGAAGGGACCAGCGAGCTTCTACCACGAGACGGTGGCGGAGCCCGTTAATGAGGAGATTTACCCTGACAATCTCTTCGGGCCTTATGGGCTCCGCCTTGGCGGTGGTGAGACCCGATAGGGCACCCGAGGTGGCGGCCACTGCCGCACCGCTGCCCACGGTTTTGAGAAATCTCCGGCGAGTTATCCTTTTACCGGGCCCGGTTTCTTTTTCTTCACGGTGGTTTTTCATAGCGTTCCTCCGGCTGAATGATGAAGCTATTTAAGAATGTTTGAAAGGTGCATGATGAAATTAATAAAAAGTTGCTTATTCTCTTAATAAAAAAGCTTAAGAACATCCTCTTCGCAAGTCAACTAAAAAACGTTACTTCTGCCCTCTGCACTTCTTCTCTCATGTTTACCCCGCCTGCCCCGTGGGTAGCAACTATCGTACTGGGGTGAAATGTTTACCCCGTTAAATTCGAAGACTATTTAATTGGGGCCTTTAATTATTTCACTGGGGCGCCTGCGCCCTCTATTCCTTGACAAACCCCAACCGCAGGCGTACGCTTGCCACAACATAATATCAGCCCTTCAAGGAGGGTATTATGTTTACCCCGTGGAACGAAATTCGCCCCAAAAAGTACCTTTCCGCAGGCATACCTGTTGTTCCATTATGACAAAATTCCTGCAACATGAGCTGTGCTATTCCACTGGGGTGCTACTGTTCTAAAAAAAGTTTTTCAAAAAGCTCCACTAAATCAGTCTTAGCGGAGCTTTTTTTATGTCTATTGTGTTGAATGACACTTGCTGCTAAGAAAAAACAGAACATGAGTCCAAAAAAGATTTATCCCGTTAAATGCGCAGCCTATTTAACTGGGATTTGATCCGTTGACTACATCAATATTGATGTTGACTTCCCATGGAATTTACTATAGAATTTTATGAAACAAGTGCGGGCAGATGCCCTGCCCATGAGTTTCTTGACGAGCTAAAGAAATCCAATCCTTATGATTTTGCAGCGGTTCTGGCAGGCCTGGCAAAGCTCAAAAACAGGGAATATCATCGGCCACCCCTTTCGAAGCCTATAGGAGACGATCTTTTTGAGTTACGACACGTGGGCAAACTGAATACCAGGGTATTGTATTTCTTTATAAAAGGCCAACGAATCATCCTTGTCCATGGCATCAGGAAAAAGACGAGAGTGCTCCTGGCACGGGATCGACAGGTTGCCCTGGAAAGAAAGAGTGATTGGCTTACGAGGAATCTCACATGAGGAAACAAACAAACTTTGATCGATATCTTGATGAACAGTTGAAGGACCCCACCTTTGCAGCGCGGTTTAAAGAAGCTGGTGAGGCCTGGGACGTGGCTATGCAGCTTTCTGCACTGCGTAAGGAATCCGGTTTGTCTCAAAAAGAACTTGCTCAACGCGCGGGAACTTCTCAGCAGCAGATAAGCCGCCTGGAGTCTCCGGGTTATAAGGGCCATTCCCTGAGCATGCTCCGTAGGGTGGCTGAAGTGCTGGGAGGCTCGGTACGAGTCCAAATTAAACGGGGTAAACGGGCAAGACCATCAGGGGTTGCCGAGGATACGGAAACTTACAAAACCAGACCGAGCTGATATGGGGCTTGAGCCGATCAAAAAAGAACAACAGTCAAACGAAGACTTGATAATCATATAAAAGTATAGTGGAGGGGCGCCTTGTTATGAATAGGGATTGAGAGTTAAGACCGAAAAGCGATTTCACTGATGAATGACACGTGGTGTTAAGCAAGGAAAACAGAACATGAGTCAAAAAAAGATTTATCCTGCGCGCCCCGTTGAACCGGGGACCCTCCGGGTGTTCAACTGGGGTTAAATGCGCAGCCTATTTAACTGGGATTTGACCCCTTCATATTCTTATTAAGAGCCAAAAGCAGATTTAACCCCTTTTCATAGTCAAAAGAGTCAAGGAAGCCCCCAACGGGGATTTATAGGGAGTTAAGTAAAGGGGAGGTTGACTTATGGAATACTTGAATGCGGGCAATATAGTGACGGCCATTGTTGTGCTGTTGATGATCGGTTGTGTGGTAAAACTCTTCACCGGCGATATCGGAACCAACAAAACGTTTTATATCATCGCCTTAATAGGGCTGGGCATCGGACTGTATCTGTGGCGAAGTGGTGCAGCGGCCGAGTTTATTACAAATGTTTTTGGAGTCGTGAAATAATATGCAATCCCATTACCCTGATGTAAAAGTTATTCAAACAAGTCAAGGCTGTCCGTCAACAGAAAAGAGAAAGATTTACCCCGTTCAATCTGTATCACCGCCATCAGCGAGAGTACATTATGAGGATGAGACCACCACCTTGGAACCACCTCGTCTGGTTAATTTTTATTTAACTGGGGTCGGTTTTAAAGTCAAGGAACCAGGGGCTTCTTGTGGCAAGAGGATCAAGGGGAAATCGAGAAGCTGAAATAATGAACATCAGTATTTGTTGTGAGTTAGGGGTTGAATCGTGAGTTGGAGGAAGATTAGGGCAAGTCTGATATAAGTCAAAAGGAGACTTGACCCTTCATGCGTTGAATGAAAAACCTTGAACCCACAAGCTGGGTTGAGTAGTCGTATTCCCCAGCAGTGACCGGCAAAGGCAGGGTAATCATAGCCCTGCCTTTGCCATAACCATCTGCTCCTATGAGCTATCAGCCATGTTTACCCCGCCTGTCGAAGCGAAGCGTAGATCCCGTCCCTCGGGGCCGAAGCGAAGCGTAGATCCCGCCTCTCGGGGCCGAAGCGAAGCGTAGATCCCGCCTCTCGGGGCCGAAGATACCGCAGCGCGGTGCCCCGCCTGCCGTGCTTTGCCCCGTGAAGTCTTCGCTACTTCACTGGGGTGAAATTCCGCAGGACTATTTAACTGGGGTAGGTAGGAACTATCGTACTGGGGCCTGCCCCTTAGCTCCGACAGATGGTACTGGGGTGGAATGAGTAACTATTTCACTGGAGCAGAACTTATTTCACTGGGGAGCTGCCCGCATATGCGGGCATGCAGGCTTTCTTTCTTTTACACGGTAACGTCAAGAGTTTTGTGTCAACGCAAGAAAAGGGGTAGCAACACCCTGCCTGAGGTTCTCATAGGAGAACACGGCATAGAGTATTCTCTCCATACTTGTTTTATCTGAAAACACACCCATTGG
>Ga0307378_10010170_pt1 | contig 12241 bp, 5 predicted proteins | sample UN1MG_FD_202238 | JGI IMG/M metagenome (GOLD analysis project Ga0307378, IMG submission 202238) | Soil microbial communities from Risofladan, Vaasa, Finland - UN-1 | ecosystem: Environmental > Terrestrial > Soil > Coastal area > Acid sulfate soil | place: Finland: Risofladan, Vaasa | collected...
CGAGCGAAGTCGAGGGGTCTCGCCGTGGTCGTTGCCGTTGGGTTGTCCGCACGGCGAGATTCCTCGACTCGCTGCGCTCGCTCGGAATGACAGCCTTTTCCTGCGTGCCGGAAATCTCTGGCGCACCCTTCCGGGCCATCTGGCGGGGGGAGGCGACTAGAATTCCCGGTCGAGGATCTCCAGGGTCCGGCGGCAGAGTTCCCGCCCGTAGGCGGTCCAGACGCCCTCGCCCCAGTAGCGGTAGCAACTGGTCTGGGTCGTCAGGAGGTGGTAGAGGGCGCGGAGGTATCGCGGATCGGTCGTGGGAACGCCGGCCCGCGCGACCTTCTCGTCGAACTTGGCGCTGGCCTGCTCCATGGGCCCGAGGACGCTCTCGTACCCCCGGACCCACGAGACGTGCGAGGTCCACGAGCCGCCGTCCATGTGGAAGCGGTGGTCCTTTTTCTTCAGGTCCGCGATCAGGGCCTCCATCGCCTCAGGCCCCGCGCCGTCATGGAACCGGTCCCAGACGCGCTTCTGGTGGATCGGCTGGATGGGCAGGAAGTCCTCCTCCGTGAGGCCGAGCGAGTCCAGGTACTGGAGGTACTCGGAGACGTTCGCGGGGGCGGTCGGGCTGCCGGAGGCTTCGCTCATCACGTCGAGATACTTGGATGGAAACTCGTTCATCATGACGCCGCCGTTCTCGCCGTCGGCGATCTGGGTCACGAGGGGCGGGACGGACCGGTTCCAGGGGGATGCCGTGGTCGATCCCCCGGCATTGCCGGGGGTTATGCGCGCCAGGCCCTTGGCCTCGTAGTACGGCTGCATCTGGCCCACCAGTTTGGTGTCGGAGCCCTGGGTCTTGATGAGGGCGGTGATGGCGGCGACCTCGCCCCTGGAGTTCTTCGCCACGAGCCGGTGCGGCAGGTGCGCGTGGCGAATCGGCCCGCCGTCCGCGCGCTCCACCGTGTGCTCCTGGACGAGAAGCCAGCGGTACCCGCATTCCTTGAGGGTCCGGACGAACTCGTAGGCGACGTCCGGGTGGTTCGGAATGGCCATCTCGGAAGGCGAAAATCCGCGCACTCGCTCCAGGGCCTCCAGGCCGAACAGGCCCGCGAAGTGATGCTGCCACGCCCGCACGTGCAGCCGGTAATCCTGGACCGGCGTCGAAGGCGCGACCGCGTGCCCCCACGGCATCCCGAGCCACTCGACCGAGCGCGCGTAGGCCGGGTCGCACGCCAGCGGCTTCAGGGTCTCGAGGACGTCCCCCAGGCCCATCTCCCTGAGACCCCAGAGGAGCGTTCCGGAGTATTCGAGCATGATGCGGGGTTTTTTCCCCTCTTCGACGAGTTGCGGAATGAACTCGCCCATGCGCTTGTAGCACCGGTGGAAGGCCGGCGCGTTGTGGTTGTCGCCCTCGTGGGGATGGTCCATCATGTACTTGAGGTTGCTGATGATCGGGGCGGTCGCGAGGTCGGCGCCGCCGGCGGGGATCAGCGGCTGGTGCATGTGGAGGGCCACAGCGAACCCGCTTCGGATGTGGTCGAAGTCTATGCCCGATTCGGGAAGAAGGGCGGGCGCGGGGCGGGCCATGACCTCGGCCACGCTGGCCTCCGACCCGCACAGGTTCGGCAGACCGTTTCTCACTTCAGGTATGGCGGCGGCCACGGCGCGGCCTCCTTTAGAGCCGTTTAACTTTGCGTATGAACCGCGCGGCGGGTCTCCGACCTGCCGCGCTGCGTCTTCCGCTACCCACTACCCCATCTATACGACCGCCACCACCGTGGATGCAAGGGCGGTGTCAGAATATATTGGCAAAGGCCAATTCGTCGGGTATATTTTCGGGCGAGCCATAGTGCTTTTAGTTCCATGCGGCTGACAGGGTGCCGCTGGGGGGCACTTCCATTGCGGCAAGCGCATGACTGAACCAGACGTAGTCGCGGAAATGTCGCCTGAGCGTGACAAGGCCATACGACTTTTCACGTATCTGAAGGAACTCTGCGCTTTACGCACAACCCAAGTCCGCAACGTTGCGACGTACGATCAGGTCTTCTGGCTTAGCGATCTTCCGCGCCACAAACGGTGCCGTTGTACAATCTGGCATCTGACCGATCCATCAGCGCCGGTAACCGATCAGCATTCCGACTTTTGGGTCGAAGTCCGCAAGCCCGAACTCAAGAGTCCACCCGAACTTCCCGACGAGGTGGAGCCGTGGATCAAAGAGGAGCAGATTGGCGATTCTGCTTTGGACGAACCTGGCTATCACGAGCAGATTGCACTCTCGGCGATCCAGGTCGATTCGGAAACAGACCCCAGCGCACAAGCCTCGATCAACGATTATCCAGGCGTGTTCGACAAGTACGTTGACTACGTTGAGAAGGAGTGGAAGCCTTGGGCAATCGAGGATCGTGAGTTGCAAAATGTTCAGAGGGCTTATAACCGGTTATTCGACATTTATCAGCGGCAAGAAAGACTTGGCGAGCAATACGAAGTTATTATTGGGGCCGGACTCCTCTTGTGGAAATCCCCCAACAGCCAGGAAATCAGGCGGCATATCCTCGCCATCCAAACACGAATCGAATTTGACAGGGTCAAGGGAATAATGAGTGCCGGCCCCGCGATTGACGGTCCCCAGCCTAGACTTGAATGTAGTATGCTGGAGACGAAGGACAGGCCGAATCCAACCGTGTTTACGGAGATCGAACGGGATGTACAATCGTTGGACGGTGCCCCCTGGGACGCCGACGGTCTTGAACGCGTCTTAAGTGGGTTCGCCAATTCTCTTCCGGTCGTTGGGAATTACGTCCAAACATTTGAACATTCCGGTGGTGCTTCCGAGAAACCCATCATCAGACTTGCTCCGGCTTTGATTCTGCGTAAGAGAACAGGACGAACTTTCGAGCACTTTTACGATCAGATCATAGAGCAGATCAACGAAGGGGAGAGAATACCGGAGAATATCCGAAGGATCATCGAAATCGTTGATGACACACCCAGCGAGGGAGAAGAGGGCGGCGAGACTGAAGATGGCGTTACAACACAGACACTGTCTGATAATGAATTGTATTTCCCGCTTCCTGCCAACGATGAGCAAAAGAGAATTGTTCAGAAAGTCGAACATCGGCGAGGTGTGCTTGTTCAAGGTCCACCAGGCACCGGCAAGTCACACACGATCTGCAATCTGATGGCACATTTCCTCGCCAAGGGCAAGCGGGTTCTTGTCACGAGTGAAACCCCTCGCGCCTTGGAGGTGCTCCGCCATAAGTTGAACAAGGAATTGCCCGAGATTGAAGAGCTTTGCGTGGTGTGGCTAGGGTCAGGTCCAGCCTCACAAGAGGCACTTAAGAAATCTGTGGACGGGATCACACAGCGTAAGGCGAACTGGAATGCTTCAGACGAACGCAGCCGTATTGACCAGTTTAGGTGCCGGCTTGATGCAGAGCGGAAAGATCAGGCACGGCTCCGCCATGACCTGCGAGCGTGCAGGGAATCGGACACGTACCAGCATTCAAGGGTATTTGGCCGTTACTCCGGGACACTTCAGCAGATTGCAATGGAGATTGACCAGGAACACGGCCGCTTGGAATGGTTTGGTGATAGACCAGAAGGCGCGACCGATCCCGCTGTGACGGCTGATGACTTGTTGGCGATGGTGAAGATCCATCGGAAACTAACTCCCGAGCTTGTGGACCAACGCAAGTTTCGCCTTTTCCCCTTGGAGCAGTTGATTCCGCCCAATGAGTTCTGCCGGCTTGTCGATGCCGAGCAAAAAGCCGCCCGTACACACAAAGAGGCACAAGATAAGCGCTCGTATCCCGGCTACAATCAATTATCTGCTCTTGATCGCGCGAAGCGAAATAAGGTCAAGGGAATACTTGATGGTATCCTCGCGACGCAAGACACTCTCTCCAAGCATTTCCATTCATGGGCGGAACGTGCCGCCCGCGAATGTTCAGGAGATCAGGATCACTTTTGGCGTCAGGTCTTCGCGTCAACACTCGACCACGTTGCACGCATTACACACCTGCTCAGCGAGCACGACACTCTGGACGTGTCGGGGCTGGAAGCCAAGGACCTCCGACTCGTGGAAGAACATGCCATTGCTCTCAACAAACACCTTGCGACAGGCCGGGGGCTTGGCTTCTGGTTTGTCAGAGCCCGAGTCGTGAAGGATGGCCTTTATCTGGTCAAGTCCGTCAAAGTCAATGGGAAAGACTGCAACAACCCACAGGCGCTAAACCAACTTACGGCATGGATTGAAGTCACAACGAGAATCAGCACTCTCGCTGAGTTGTGGAAGGGGATCACTACGCCCCCAACGGGGAACGCAGCTCTCCAATGTTCCACCTATCGCGGCCTGTGCGAGCCAATAGAGCAAGCACTGGAACTGCATGACCAAATTGAAGAGGTGCGCAGAATATGTCGTGATTGCCCTGGCATTCGTTTTCCTGCTTGGCACTCACAGGAGGAAGTGGGGGCTTTAAGCAGAGCCCTTGATGCTCTGAACCTTGATGAGGACCTTGCCACTGCACAGGCAGTGTTTGCGCCTCTTGCCGAATCGCTCAATGATCTGATCCGTGCAGGTGGCAGTCATGTTACGACGGAGCAGATTCTAAAGGCGGTTAGTGCAAGAGACGGTGCACTTTACCGGGCCGGATATGAGGCATTGGCCGCACTCCATGCATGGGCGAAGGACGACAAATTCCTTAGCCACGTATTCTCTCGCTTTCGTGACTGTGCTCCGCAAACGTGGAGCGCCTACAGGGAATCCGTTTTTGACGCGTCATGGGATCAGCGTTTCGCGGAATTTGAGGCCGCATGGGTTTGGGCCAAGGCGGTGCGCTGGCTCAAGGAAATGGGCGAAAAGGACCGGTGGAAACTGATCGGGCAAGAGATGGAGCATTCGGCCAAGCGGGAACGTGATGCCTTGAAGAACTTGGCCGCGTCCAAAGCATGGCAGCATTGCATGAGCAATCTTCACGAAAAGGAACGAATGGCGCTTGTTGCATGGCACCAAGCCGTGAAAAGAATCCGAAGCGGAACGGGCAAATATGCGGAAACGCATCGGGAAACAGCCAGGAAGAAACTGGACGAATGCCGAGGTGCTATTCCGGCATGGGTAATGCCTCTATATCAACTGGTACAGACTACAAAAGCAGCACCGCACCTGTTTGATGTGGTAATAATTGACGAAGCAAGTCAGTCGGGGCCTGAAGCGATTCTTCTAAACTACATCGCAGACAAACTTATAGTAGTTGGTGACGACAAGCAGATTACGCCCATGCACGTCGGCGTTCCCCGCGACCAGGTTTTGTATCTTCGCCGCAAATACCTTCAGGGTATTCCCCATGAAGAGTCGCTTGATCTAGAAGGCAGCCTATTCGCTCAAGCCGAACTGAGGTTTTCTGACCGCATTAGGTTGCGTGAACATTTTCGTTGCATGCCGGAGATTATTCAGTTTTCAAATAACCTGTGTTACCGCACTGAGCCGTTGATCCCCTTGCGGCAATACGGTGCTGACCGATTGAAGCCTGTTCGGACCGTGTTCGTAAAAGATGGCTATCGGAATGGCTCGTCCCCCGAAATCGAGAATCCGCCAGAGGCAAAGGCTATTGCGGACAAGATCGCTGAGTGCTGCGAAGACTCCGCATACGATGGAATGACGTTTGGTGTAATCAGCCTTATGGGAAAGAGGCAGGCGGACTTAATTGGCAGTTTGTTATTGAAGGAAATCGGTGCGGAGCAGATGGAGGAACGCCGTCTGGTATGCGGTCGGCCCTACGACTTCCAGGGCGACGAACGCGATGTGATATTCCTGAGCATGGTTGATGCGCCGCAAGACGGACAACCGTGCCGCATGGTGCAGGAACCGGACACAGAAAGAAGATTCAACGTGGCCGCGAGCCGCGCCAAGGATCAGTTGTGGCTCTTCCATAGCGCCACATTGAACGACCTTAGGCCTGAGTGTTTAAGATATCGCCTTTTGGATTACTGTCTGAATCCCAAGGTGCATCAACCAGAGGAGCCAGAGGGGTGGAAAATAACTCTTGCCGAACTTCGCCGGATGGCTTGTGATTCGGCAATAAGGCAGAGCAAGAAGCAAGACGAGAAGGTTCCCGGAACGACCTTTGACAGTTGGTTCGAGGTTGATGTGTTTTTCAAGATTATTGATAGGGGTTACAGAGTCCTTCCGCAGTTGCACGTGAACACGAGGTACATTGACCTTGTTGTTGAAGGGATGCGCGGCCGCCTTGCGGTTGAGTGTGATGGAGATGAGGCCCACTTGGATCAGTGGGAAGCAGATATGATTCGGCAGCGGGAACTGGAACGCTGTGGCTGGACGTTTTGGAGGGTGCGGGGCTTTGACTTCTACCGGGACCCGGATGCGGCACTTGCTGAATTGTGGGAAACCCTCGAAAGGCTCAAGATTACGCCTCAGCATGCGTGGGAATCGGACCGGAAGCGGTCAGAAACTGAATCGGCCTCGGGGGAGGGCATTACAGTTCCAGAAACAGCGGAGGCGTATCACGAGAGTCTTGAACATGATGCGACCGAAGACGAGGACGATGTGTCAGTATCCGTGCAGTCGCATAAGCGGCTTCAGGAAGACAGGAGTAGGCGGCGACTTGATAACATTCCCCCGCCTCATATTCAAAACGCCATTCTTCAATCGCTTCGGAAGTGCTCGAATTGTACCTGCACGCTGAAGTCACTGACAGCCCGCGTCCTGAAGGAACTTGGAGTATTGACGCGGGGCAATCCCCGCTTGGAGTTTGAAAAGCGTGTTATGCGCAATCTTGGCGTGTTGAAAAGCAAGAAGCAGGTTGAGGAGTACAAAGCAAAGAATAAGCGCATACGCCTTATTGCATCCGGCCTATTCACTTGACCGCACTAGCCGCAAGGGGTGGGGACCGCGATCTTCGCGCCCCGGCCTACATTTTCGTGGCGCGGCTGCCGCCGGTGCCGCCCTGGCACCCGCCCCAAAAACACACGGCCCGTACGGGCCGTGGCACACAGGGAGGCAGCACTGGCGGGCAAGCCGCCAGTGGCACCCGGCGTACTTCGGCCCGTAAAAAACGCACGTAAGTCCTTAAAATGGGTAGGCGCAAAATGGGCACTTACGTGCGTTTGCCAAAATGGCTGACGCACGTAAGTTTTATGGACGTATGTCCACCTATATGCGTACAAAACACGTCAAAAACGATACGAAAGCGATACAAAAACGATCGAAAGGGATACAGTTTCAGACAAAAACGTCAAAAACCAGTACGGTTTCGTCTTGCCTAGTTTAACATCGCTCCTGCATACCCCTCGCGGCGCTAGCGCCAAGGCCGTTTTGTGGATAACTTGGCCCTCAAAAGCGCGCCAAACCGCGCCAAAATCGTGTTTTTCGGAAAACAAAAATGCGACTTACATCAAAAACGGGGATGAGGGAATAGGGATAAGGGAAAAGGCAACGGCAAGGGGCAACAGTTAGCCGGTTGCCGCGCGCGGTGCCGCACTCAGGTTCGCCGGATTCGCGGCCGCGCGCGGCAGCGCGAGCATCCGTGGCCCCCCACGGGCCCGGCCCACCGGCGTATGAAGATGAGGCCTATAGGCGTATCAGCGGATCAACGGAGACCCCGCTCCGCGCGCAATTGCCTCTCCGCCTCGAACCAGTTCGGCTCGTCGCGGCCGGGCTTGCACCCGCCGGCCTTCCAGATGGCCTTGGCGCGCTCGGCGATCTCCTCGCGGGTCGGAGGGGTGGTCTTCTTCGAGGCCACGGTTACGCCGCTCGACAGGGGCGAGGCCATCGTCGCGGTCGCCGCGCGCGGTGCCGGACTCAGGTTCGCCGGACTCGGCGACGACGCGGGTCGGGAGCCGGACACAGGGTTTTCCTTGCCGGGGTTCTTGCCGAAAATTCTCTTCTCCATTTTGAGACTCCTTTCTTCGCACTGTTCTCTGTATGACGATGCCGCGGATGCCGTCCCTGCCTGCCGGCCGGCCGGCAGGTCGTGGACTCTGGCGGTGTCAGGCCACCCCCCTGGCACGGCCACACGCCGTGCCGTGGCGGGCTGGCAGGGCCACAGAGCCGGATGAGAGCGGCACCGTCTACCCATTATGTTACATCGGGTGCGCTCGGCTGTCTACGGCCTTGCAAAATAGTTGCCGGTTTCCCCGGAAGGCTCGCCCCGGGACCCGGCATTTTTCATTCGCCCCAGCGGCCGCAAGTCGGTAACCTTCTCCCCTCGTCGCGCCGCAGCGGGGGTCGCTGTGGCGTGCACAGGGAAAGGGTGACACATGGCAGCCGTCACAGGTCGCATGGCCCACGCGAGCGGGATTCCGCTGGGCGGAATCGGCACCGGTTCGGTTGAAATCCGGCCGGACGGGTACTTCCACGAGTGGCAGATCTTTAACCTCGGCCAGTGGGCGCCGCAGCAGCCGGAGTGCTGTCGGACGGCCGGGCCGAACCTGGGACCTGACGCCTTGGCGTTCCACGTGCGGACCCAGCAAGGCCGCCGGCCGCCGATCATGCGGCGGCTCGGTACGCGGTCCGACCAGCACAACCTCTACTCGTTCACCTGGCTGAAGAGCGTCCGTGAGATCGAGTTCCAGGGCCGCTATCCGGTGGCCGACCTCACGTATCACGATGACGACCTGCCGGTGGCGGTTTCGGCGCGGATGTTCTCGCCCTTCATTCCGCACGACTCTCGCACCAGCGGCACGCCGGGCTTCTACGCCGTCTTCCGCGTGAAGAACACAACGGCCGACCCGGTCGAGGTCAGTCTCCTCGGCATGCTCCAGAACCCGCTGGCGTGGGGGGCCGAGGACCGGCGACTGACGAACCGGATTGCCCGCCAGGACGGGACGACGTACCTCGCGATGCGGACGGCCGCACGGCTCGGCTGCGAAGCGACGCTCGGCAGCCTCTGCCTGGCCGTGACGGGCGGCGAGGCCAGTTGGATCGCCGGCGAATTCGACGGCTACTTCCACGGCCACTTGGTCTGGGGCGGTCCGTACTCGCTGGCCCACGAGGCGGCGATCCGTGAATTCCGGGAGGCAGGGCGCCTGCCCAGCCTGCTGGGCAGCCGGTCGCCGGCCGAGTTGCTGCGCCTGACGGAAGCCGAGATTGATGCGCTGCCGGTCGCCGCCAGGAAACGCCTCGTCGCCGAGGTCTGCCGGTATCCGTTCGCCCGATGCGTGCGCGACCGGATCCTCGAGGTGGACCGCAAGGCCATGACGGGGTCCGAGGCCCTGGCGACTTTCCTGAAGGCCATCCGCATCCGCCTCGACGCCCTCGCGGGCGGCGACCGCAAGGCCCAGCGGTGGGGCGCGGGGGCCCTGGCCTCGCGGCTGGTCCTCGCTCCGCAGGAAGAGCGCGAGGTCGTCTTCACGCTGGCGTGGCATTTCCCGAACCACTTCAGCGCCAAGGGCCCGCGCCTCGGCCACATGTATGAGAACTGGTTCAAGGACGCCGAAGCGGTCGGCCGGTTCCTGGTGGCGAACCGCGCGGCCCACCGGGCCAAGGCCTGCGCCTTCGCCGACGCGCTCTACGACACGACGCTCGATCCGGTCCTGGCCGATGCGTGGGCGGGCCAACTGACGACGCTTCCCAAATGCACCTGGTGGACCCGGTCGGGCGACTTCGCCGTCTGGGAAGGCCTCGGCTGCTGCGGGTTCCACACGACCGACATTACCTACCAGGGCTCGTTCAACATTTTGGCGCTGTTCCCGGACCTTCAGAAGCGGCAGATGACGATGGGCGCGCGGTTCCAGCGGGCCGACGGCCGCGTCCACCACTTCTTCACGCCCGACCTTTCCGCCGTGGACAATGGCTTCGACCGCGTGGACATGAATCCGCAATTTGTGCTGCTGGCGGCCCGCGACTATCTCTGGACCGGCGACCGGGCGTACCTCAAACGCCTCTGGCCGCACATCGTCCGCGCGATGGCGAACACCGCCGAGTTGGACGCCGACGGCGACGGCCTCCCGGACCACGACACCCGCCGCAACACTTACGACGCGTGGAACTTCTTCGGAACGCCATCCTACATCGCGAGCCTCTGGCTGGGGGCGTTGCTGGCCGCCAGTCGCCTGGCCGACGACCTGGGCCAGCGGCGCCTGGCGGCCCGATGGCGCCGCACCCTCAAGAAGGGCGCCGCCGCCTTCGACCGGAAACTCTGGAACGGCGAATACTTCAGCCTCTGGGTGGACGGCAAGGTCCGCGACGAGTGCTGCATGACCGACCAGATTGACGGCGAATGGTTCACGCACCTGGTGGGCCTCGGTCACGTCCTGCCGCGCGAACGGATCCGGGCGGCCCTCGAGGCTGTCATGCGCTACAATTTCCGGCCCGAGGACGGCCTCATCAACGCCTCCTATCCGCCGGGCCGGGCCAGGCGGCTCTCGACCTATAACAACTTCCAGGCCCTCGCCCCGTGGACCGGCATCGAGTACGCCATCGCCTCGATGATGCTCGACTTCGGCCTGGTCAGCCAGGGCGGTGCCGTGGTCCGCAACATCCACGAGCGGTACCTGCGGGCCGGCCGGTTCTGGAACCACGTGGAGTGCGGCGACCACTATTACCGCGCCATGTCGTCGTGGGCGATCCTGCTGGCGGCCACCGGGTTCAAGGTGGACGTGCCGCGCGGCCGCGTGACCCTCGCGCCGGCCATCGCCGCCGAGCGCGTGCGGGCTCCGTGGGTTTCGTCGAGCGGATGGGGCACGTTCGAGCAGACGGCCGGGCGATTCGCCCTCGCGTGCGCGAGCGGGCGGCTGGCGCTCCGGGAGTTGCGGCTGAGGATGCCCTGCTCTGCGAAGCCCGCTACGCAGGGCGAAGCAGAGCCGGAGGCGAAAGGTTTTGTCGCGTCTCTGGGCGGTCGCCGATTGCCGGCGACGATCTCGCGCGACGGCGACCTTCTGGTCGTCCGGTTCCGCCGCTCGGTCGCCGTGGCCGCGGGCCGGACGCTGGCCCTGGCGCAGCCGCGGACGTAACGTGCTTTACTTGCCGCTTATAGTATTGGTTGAACGGATATTTAAGCGTTTGCATTAGGACACCGCTCCACAAAAAAGCGATGCCACGGCCCAGCAGACCGTGGCATCGTGTATCTTCAGGGCGCATTCAATCTGGGGCAGTAAAAACAGGATGCGCCCCCCATGGCCCGGCTTCCAGTTGCGCCAGCGCCGCCTTAAGATTGGCGAGCCGGTGACTACGCTACTGGCCCCCGGCGTTGCCTTGTTGCTTTAGTTTCGCGACTTTTGCACTGATGTGTGCGATGGCCTCCTCCGCACCGGATCGCAGACCTTCGGGCAAGTTGTGTAGCGAGCGGCGTTGCTTTTCTATCCACTGCTGGTAGACCGCAATTGCCTTGGCCTTGTCACCCGCCATTTCATAAGTTGCAGCCAGCATGGCCAGTATCTTGAGGTTGTCCGGGTACTGGGCCACCAGAGCCTCCAAATCCGGCAGGGCGGCCTTCGGGTCCCCGTTTAAAGCCAAACCCACGGCCTTCCGATATCGAACAACCGCAGCATCTATCGGAGCGAGCTTCGTTCTGTACATGAAGGCATTGCTGTGGACCACCTTGCCTGAGCCCTCGGGCATGATCAAGCCCAGGCCAGAAGCCCTTAGGCGGCATTCGACGGTGATTTTCACTTGGTCCTCTTTGATCTCCAACCCTTCCGGTATCATGAGATTCCAGGTTGCAGACACGCCGGAATTCGCAGGGAGGGAATCGCCTGTCCGCGCCTCTCGCTTATCCAGAGTCGCTACCAGTAGCGGTCCCTTCACGGAGACCAGACGGTCATTCATGTCCGTGATTCGGATACTGAACTCCACGAAATCGTACCACGATTTCCCTCCCCGCCGCATTGGAACGGAATGCTCAGTCTCGCTATTGCCCCAAGATACGGTAACCGGAATGGCTTCCCCTTTACGAAACACGGCCGGGTGTTCAGGGGAGAAAGGGTTGTCCGTGACGGGGGTTATTGTCACCACGAGCTCCGCGTCGGGATTCTCGACCTTAGTCTGATTCGCAGAGGGGCTCGCCTCGCCGGCGCAGGCGAGCGCGGCCAAGGCGGCAAACCCCGCTACTACACAACCCAGGCTCAAGCCCTTGATCGTTAACATGCCTCTTCTCCTTTGCCTCACGGCGTTGGTTTCAGTTGGAACTGCGCCATGTCATCAGTCTCCCGCCCCAGGGTTGGATTGGACACTCGTTTGTATCCGATAGGGTAAGCAGAACCGAACGGAAAGGAGTGTCCAGATGGGGAAGATGGAGCATGG
>Ga0307378_10010171_pt1 | contig 12240 bp, 10 predicted proteins | sample UN1MG_FD_202238 | JGI IMG/M metagenome (GOLD analysis project Ga0307378, IMG submission 202238) | Soil microbial communities from Risofladan, Vaasa, Finland - UN-1 | ecosystem: Environmental > Terrestrial > Soil > Coastal area > Acid sulfate soil | place: Finland: Risofladan, Vaasa | collected...
GGATTGTTAGTGCTACCGATTTGGAAAATGGATAGTATACCATCTTGCCGTCTTAGTTTTTTGACCATTTTTTGGATCGCAAGGTCATACATGGAAACGGGAACAAAGCGAGGAAAGTCGGTCAGGTACATTCTCACACCAGCATTTCTTTCATTAAGAATGCTAACTTCTCCATTCTCGAATAAAATTCAGCTGTCAATAGCCGCTTAATATTCTGCGGTATCCTAGGCGCAAACTTTTTCGCATAATAGCGGCTCAAGGCATGAGGATTAGACATCAGCCATTTCTGCAATGGCGATATTTCATAACTCCAGCCAGCCCTGATTTCAGATACTTCGTCCATGATCGCCCAGTGTGCCGGATCAAAATCAGACTTCGCTACAGCAAAACTCTCTTTCTTGTAGATGCCACATCCATTTTTCACCTGAAGATAGAGCGCCGGCAAAAGCATGAACTGGCTCAGCAAACCTTTCAATTGATAGACATTCATCGGGTATCGCCGATTCTCGATTTTCGTGACAATACTATCAGCCATCTTCTCGAATGCTGTGCGGATCTCAGAGCTCGATTCTCTTAAAGAGATTTCTAACTCCAATCCTTTGTCATCGAATAAGGACTTGGCACACTTGAATAATTCAGCGGGGAAATAAGCATTACAATAGAATTTCAAATCCGCCTCGGTCAGCACAAACCAGCCGTGGTGCTCAAGTGGATCAAAATCCAACATAATCTTCCGAGCACGATTGAGTTTGCGAGCCGCTCCGGCCAGCCTTTTCACTGATTCAAAAACCTCATTTTTAAGAATCACCAACGCATCGAAATCACTATATGTGATTTCCTCATAGGTCCCCAAACTGCCGTGGACATAGGCTCCGATAAGATCATCCTTCAAGTGCCCACTGAGAAAGCTCATCATCCGCCGGACATGCTCGTTTTGGCCCTCGTAAGACTCAACTTGAATATCAAGTTTAGATGTAGTCTTAACTGAGAGTTCATTTAATAATTGATTGTACTTTTGGATAATCGCTTCAGCATGTCGGGTAAAAGTGACCCAAGGAGTAAGGACAAAAAGATGCAAATCTGAACGAGAAAAGACTCCTCCATTGATATATGTGGTTATATCATCATGAAAAGCATTTTGAGATTCTCCTAAATTATCCACCGAAGGCCTTTGCCACTAAGGATTAATATTAAAGGTCTATTAATTACATTTTGTATATAATGCGGTTGATACAATTTTACCTAAAACTTTTCGTTGAAATATTCTTTGCTTTTTTCATGAGGTAATATAAATATCTATTAACTGAGCTTATCAAATATGGGTACACTTTGTAATTCAAAGGATTTGAAGACAAGGCTTTAAGAAAGTAGTAGCGGGCTTTCGGAAAGTTACCCTCGGCCAAATAAGCCTTTCCAATTAAGAACGAATAAAGGGAGGTCATTTTTTTTATTAAAACAGGAGAATGATTACCCTCTTCGACCAACCGTGATATTTTGTTTAGAACTCTATTGCAAGCATATTCCTTTACTTCAGCAGAAGCATTACTAATTCTTGTATCTTTATGGAAAACCACAACGGCTACTGGTAAGGGCACAACCAAAAGTTTATAACGACATGAAAATCTTACAATAAAATCGCGGTCTTGCAACATGGGAAGTTCCTCATCAAATCCTCCTATTGAAAGAAAACATTCCCTTTTTATCAGCCAGGTTGGTAATCGGCAATGAATATTCCTTAACAAAATATTTTCAAAAAGGTAACCTGATTCGAAAGTTTTCGGATCATATCTTATTCTTCTTTTTATATTGTTCCTCTCTTCAAGAATATTGGAATAAACCAAACCTGCATCAGAATCAGTTCTCAATGCCTCAACCTGTAGAGCCAACTTATCCGGTAGGTAATAATCGTCAGAATCCAATAACGATATGTACTGCCCATTAGCTATCTTAACTCCGTAATTTCGTGCAAATGGTGCCCCGCGATTGCCATTCAACCTAACATAACGAATCCGACTATCTTCAAAATTCCTTACAACTTTTTCTGTATCGTCTGTGGATGCATCATCAACAGTAATTATCTCAAAATTCTGGTACGTCTGATCCAGCACGCTCTGGATTGCCCGGCCCACTAAACCCGCTCGATTATAGGTGGGGATTATGACCGAAACCAAGGCCGGCTTATGTTCTTTGCTCATCCACTGGCCGGGACAATTATTCTCTGTGATGTTCTGCATGCTATCCGCCATTTAAAAGACCTCGATAAATTTCAACAAGTCGGTCGTTCAATTTGTCAATATCGGAGTTAGCTTAAACGTAGCGATGGCCGGCCCGACACATCGTTGTGCAAACCTTAGGGTAATTCGACAGCTATTTGATTCGTTCCTCCAGGGCTCAGGCCAAACTCGTTTCATGGACCTTCGCCGAAATCTAACACCTGTAGAATCCTTATAGCAATAGAGCGACGCAGAGACGCCGCACGCCTGAACATGCGATACACCTTTGGACAAGCCATCCCCATTCTGAGCATGGAATATTTCCAGAGTGACTGTTTCATTGCTGGAAAAGCAAGACATATTTGCCTTGCAGTGTCAACATCCTGGCGCTCGCACAACTGCGAGGCGCGACGAAGGGCCTGTGCAGTGAGCAACTCTTCGAGCAAAAACCGATGCACCTGCGGACAGTTCCTTCGGATCAGCCCAGGATCAGAGTATTGCGGCTGTACAACCCCTGCATCTGCCCAGCAGTGCCCCAACTCAGACGCTTCGGAGTGGTACCATACAAGGGGCTCCAGAATCACGAAGACCTTGAAGTTCATAGCGAACTGAAGCCATAGATATGTGTCTTCTCCGCAGAGCGTCCGCTTTTTGTCGTAGAAGCCACCGAGTCTTTCAAAATCCTCACGTTTGCACATAATTGCGCCCGTAAAGAAAGGGGGATGTATCTTTTCGTATGAGGCCACACTGGTATTTTCATGAAGAGACCATATACCAGGCTGAATACCACTTTTCCTGAGTTGCGGAGTGATATCTTTGCGCAACAGGTCCTGATAGCGACTCACAATACTCACGGTACATTCCGGATGGTTTTCGAGCGATTCCATTGACACTCGCAGGAAATCCGGTAGCCATTCATCGTCGGCATCCAGAAACGCAAGGTATGGTACTGTGCTCTCCTTGACACCTCGATTGCGAGCGGCACCAGGGCCGGCATTCGCCTGGTGGATTAAACGTATGCGAGAGTCGCCATAGCTTTTCACAATCTCCGGCCCATCGTCCGTAGAGCCGTCATCGACGACAATGACCTCGAAGTCGTCGAACGTCTGGGCACAAACCGAGTCCAGAGCTCGTCGGATGTATTGTCCTTTGTTGTATAGCGGAATGACAACGCTTACCTGCGGCATGTGTTATCTCCATCGATTGTTGACAGCAGATATTGCCCCGCCCGCCGTGCATTCTCTTTCGCTTGAGGCACACTCACCTGGAGCCTCCGCACAATCTTGTCCCGCTGCTCTCGAAGTTGCTCGAATTTACGGATTAAGACATCGCTACTGAGTGACTGCATGTCGATCACATAGTCGTCACACTCGAGCAAGTCCTGGTTGATTCCCCAAGCCTTTACGCTGTAGCCAACTGATATTGTTGGTATGCATGACGACAGACTGGCTATGGTTGAGTGTGTTCGCGCACCAATGAAGTAATCGCAATTGGATATGCAGTATTTCATCTCACATGCGTTCAATGTCTTCGGGAGTACATAGCATTGACATTTATCGCTCACACGACGAGTTATCTCCTGGCACACCGCAAAGTCATTTCGGGTGGTCTTGTCTTGGATTACGTGAGGAACCAGCACAATCTTGCCATTATATTTAGCGGCTAAATGTTCAATGAGACTGATAGATGCATCGAGATACTGCTCCATGACCTGATATCTATGCATGAGAGCGCTCATGCCAATACCCACCTTCATGCCGTCAGAATCCTCGAAAGGAGTCGGGATCTTTGGCTTAACGGCTGGCAAAAGGAATGCGGGATCGGAGACACGTTTAACATTAGTGCTAACACCCAAGCTGGCCAAGTATTCGACAGTCCTGTCTTCCCGCACAGTAATCAGGTCAACCCCCCTCAAATACTCTGCCCATTTTCTTTCTGCCTCGATAGGGCTGAAGGGGCCTATGGAGGCACCCCAGATGACTGTCTTTGCTCCGTATTTTCTTGCAGCATCGAGCGTTCGGAAAAACGGCTCGGGGCTCCCGTAGTCATCGCTGAAATTATCTCCGCCTATACTGATCACGACATTAGCTTCCTTATAGTGCTGACGATGCAGGTAATCCTGTTTCAGCAAATCAGCGTAAAGCATCTTGCGGTGCAGGGTCTGCCATGCCCAAGACAGAGACGGCCTGGGTGCACCCTTAATGTTTGCGGGTATGACATGATCTATTAGTATTCCGTCTTCCTTGATTTTTGCCAAATCTGCCTCCGGGTCGTAAGAGCTTAGCAGAACGGAGCTGTTATCAATAACATTCTTAATGATGTCCACCGTGCACCTTACAATGGCTTCGCATCCGCGGTTATAAAATCCTGCGTGTCCAATCAATAGTATCTTCTTCACTGTCAACTCTTCCTCCCTGGCAAAAAACTTTTTCTTAAAGATCCCAATCCCCTTGACACCCGTTGTAGTATTCTTTTCTTTAACAAGATGCCTTTCATTTATTACTTGAACGTATGAAGTCCACTGCCGCATCTTTTCTGCTTTAAGAAAGCCTGCTTACTTGCTCTGCACACCTCATACTCCATATCCAATTCCAGTCGCTGAAAAAGACACCCTTCTTTGGCTTTGCCTCCTTGTTGAGAATTGGCTTTCCCCTTCTTATAGCCCAGTCAAGCCTCTCGGCCAAATGTCGAATCAATATTCTTTTCTTCATTATCTTGGTCATTTATGAATATCTATTACAACTTGCTAAAATCACAATTATCTGGATTATACCTCACTCTAAAATCAATGTTTAATTGATTAATTAAATCCATCTCCTCCTCTAACAAATTAAAATCAAAAATACTAATATTTTGCTTTAACCTAACCGCATTCGATGATTTTGGTATCGATATAATCTGATGCTGATAATCCCATCTTAAAACAATCTGCGGCACCGTTTTTTCATATTTTTTTGCAATGCCAATTAGTACTTTATTTCTAATCAACTTGTCATTCATTCTTGCGAGCGGCGAATACGCCGTTATCTGGGTTCCAGAGTTTTTACAGAATTCTACAAGATTAGCCTGAGAAAGTAACGGGTGTAGCTCCACTTGATTTATGACGGGGGCAACATCTGCAATTTCCAATAGACTCTCCAAGTGGTGTTCGTGAAAGTTACACACACCGATTGCACGGACTAACCCCTCTTTATATAACGTTTCCATCTGTTTCCATGACTTTAAATAGGTTTCAGGGTTAGGCCAGTGCATTAAATAGAGGTCTAAATATTTTATTCCTAATCTCGACATGCTATTTTGTAATGCACTCCTAATATCACCACTACGCTGACCACTATTGCTAAGCTTTGTAGTAATAAATAATGCAGCTCTACTTTTTCCGCACAATCGTATTCCTCTACCAAGCCATTTTTCATTCCCATAAGCAGGCGATGTATCAAAACTGTTATAACCCATCTTTACAGCTTTTCGAACAATGATAGCCAATTTAAGTCCATTCATCGGAAAGGTCCCCAATCCAATCATTGGCATCTCAATACCATTGTTTAACCTTATATGATTGATTGACAAAGGCTTTTGTTTCATAACTCCTATTTCCATTCTACGTTTTCTCGAATCACCTTTGCTGGAACTCCGGCAACCAAGCAATTGGCCGGAACATCTTTGGTCACCACCGCACCAGCGGCAACAACAGTGCCATCGCCAATTCTGACCCCCTTCAAGATTACGGCACGGGTGCCGATCCATACGTGCTCGCCGATGCAAACATCCTTTGCCATCTCGAGGCCGGTATTTAGTATTTGGTGGGCATCATTATCACGTATAATCGCATCACGCGCGATGGCACACCGCTTTCCAAGGGTGACTCTCTTCGCACAACTGATCTGCACCCCCATATTACAGAACCCGTCATTCAGCGTTAACACGCCATTATTTAACACCCGAATATCCGATCCGTTGTAGACAACAAAACGTCCGTTAACTATAACCGTCGAATTCTTGCCGACCGAAAACCTCGTTTCAAGCGTTGATTTTCGAAATTGCTTCCATCCCAAAATGAGCTTTGCATTAAACATTATCTGCGCGCTACGATCTACAACAACACGACAAAATCTCGTCGGAATAAACATCTTGGAGCGACGAACATTCGCATGTGTATTCTTCCGAAGTACGTTGATGTAGAAAAATTGCGACCAAGCCGAAGCAGAAAGCCCTATGTATCGCCAGTCTCCCCGAAGTATCCGCCTTACAATTCCTTTGGCCTTTGCAGGAAGCCACATTGCTATTTCCCTCACGCGCCCCGGAGCAGGAAAGTGCTTTCGTGATAGTCCGGCAAAAGACATTGCATCAATATCTTCAAAGAATTGATCGCGCCTCGGTTTGTGCTCAAGCGACTGGCCCAAGGCCGGGTTACCAGCGGCAACATCTTGGAGCGAGCATTCGTGAGAGCACATCGCATCGCCCACACTGTGAAAGAAATCGCGTCCCTTCACCGAGTTGAGAAGAACCGCCGACGTACCGCAGTCATTGTCCCACTCCGGGTGGATTTTATTCAGCCCCCAGAAATCCGCCAGTGTAATATCCGCTTGTCGCGGCATTCCTTTGAATCGGCAACAATAGCATGAAGGACGAACGAAACAGTTGTATCTGAGGTACCCCTGCATGAAGAGATCATGGTAACGATCCTTAATGTAGGTCTTACCGTTCGCAAAATCGATGCGTGTGGAGAACCGATGCCATCCGTACGTTTTGTTCTTAAATTTGATGCTAACCGCTCGCGCACCATATTTCCGCTCTAACATCTCCATGTACATGAGAAACACTTTAGGTGAATTCACCCCGCGACAGATAAAATCACAGGTTATTAAACCTTCGCAGTCTTTTCCGAGCACAGCGTAAAGGCCGGCAATCTGACAAGGTGTGCCACAGACCAACACTTGCTTGCCATCGTTCAAGAGTTGGGCGACACTCTTGAAAAGCTCACCTGTGTAACTCTGGAGATATTTGGAGCTTCTCAATGCGTCGAGTTTTCGGGGATCACTAGTTACAATGTGCGAAACCATATAATCCTCCGCATACACGGCTCCAGCAACATACCCCTTCACGTCCAGCATTCGGCTGGCAAGTGCGGAAAAAACACCACCAGATGTACTATCCAAGCGGACAGCATGATTCGTATTCCAAGCGGCCAATGCTTGCGGATGCGACAATCTGTCAAGAGAAACGGAATTCCTCTCAAGAAGAGGGCAAACGTGTTCACAGAGTCTGCAATTGTCGCATAGTGTTTCATCAACCTTAGGATACCAAAATCCCTCGTGGTCGCGCTCCATGCTGATACATCGCTTGGGGCATACATTCAGGCATGCGCAGCACCCCGTACACATTTCTTTGCTTGTTATTAGGATCATCTGTGATACGAAGTGTACATTCCGACACCTATCACGCTTGCGATCGCGGAGAGGGAGAGACAAACATTCACGGTGGCATGGGCCTGCGAGGCGCGATCACAACATGTGCCGCGTCTTCCGGCACCGTACTACACAGGAACAACATCAGTTACTTACGTCCATGCGAACATATGGAGGAAAGGTCGCATATAGACCGCACGGTCGAATATGATCAAAGGGACATAAGCTGTGCCGCCAGGGTTCGAAACCGCCCAGGCACCAACTCGATCACCAACTGTCGGTCACTGTTTGATAGGACGAACCAGATCCCTACTAGGCCGCCCACTCCAACCACAAAAGATAGAGCTACCAACTGGACCCACGACTCAGGTCGGAAGTAATGATTGAGGACATAGCCGAACCCGGTCAAGCCTGCCAGAAAGACCATGCCGGACACAGAGGACCTGATAAATGTGTGCCAGGGCCGCTTCAATATGTGCGCGGCGTAGACAGGGGTGAAGATGACGTTCTTGGCCGTCAAAACGACAGCACCCGCAATCGCGACGCCGTAGATTCCCCATCCGAAGAATTTGGCCAGAGAAATCGCAAGGCCAAGGTTCAGGACTCCCATCGCACAGGTGACCAATGCAGGCAGTTTTACCTTGTTCAGCGCAGTGTTGATGCTGAACAGCGGGAGGATGCCCACGGTGATGCATAGGGGGCAAACCATGATGACCATCAATGGCGCCAAGGGACGAAACGTTTCACCCAACCACAAGTTCAGGATCGAGGAGCTGAATACGCACAGAATGCTGATCGGGACTGCCACAAACAGGCAGAGCACGCGAACCGACACCTGGGCCAGGCGAATCAGACGTTCTACCTCTGAGCGGGCATAATAGATGATAATCATGGGACCGATAACACCTGACAGCAGCATAGCAGCCTGCCAAATCAGGCCAGCCCATTGGTAGACAGCCGCGTAATCCCCTGCTGCTTCAGCACTCACGAACCGGTTACACACCCAGATGTCAGTTTTTCGAAAGAACAGGGCACCCACATAGTTGACCAGGAGCCACCCGCCCATGCCTATGAGTTGTCTCAGCTTACGCCAGTCATAAGCATGGACATTCAGCTTCAGCATGGGAGCAAGCCGCTTACCTATAAGGACTGTGGTAATGGTCCTCGATACGCCAATGGCAAGACTCACATAGCCCACATATCTCAACGCCGGGCCGTAAACCACGAAGAGGACGACAATGCCCGCGATGCGTGCGATCTGGCCGGCAACATCCAGCATCCGGGAGATATCCAGACGGTTATTGGCATAGATCGGTATGCCAAAGACACCGCAGATCAGACCGATGAGAAAGCTGATGGCGCTGCAAACGAGCAACAGGATTGCATCCCAGTATAAGGCCTCTGGAATGTTGAAGATGCTGTTCGCATAGTAGATGATCAGCCCGAAGATGGGGATCTGAATCAGTGCCAGAGCGAGATATGAGAAAAAGGCAGTATTTAAGATGCGATTTGCATCCTGCTCATCATTCCGCTGAAGAGCAATAGTCAGAAACCGCCCGACAGCGCTGGAGACAGTCTGCGTAACAATGCTCACGTACTGCGTCATCACCCCTGCGATGGGAATCAGTCCATAGGCAGCACGTCCGAGATGCCTAACCAGATACGGTGTAAGCACAATGCCGACGGCAATATGTGTGATAAAGGACAGAACCTGAAGAAACATATTGCGAGGTAACTGCTGCTTGAATTGTCTCGTTGTATCATTCACAAACAAAAACCTTTCATAGTCACCGTACCACCTCGAACAGACCGGCCTTTCAAGTCCGCCTTTAGATATTCATTATCGAAGAAGTTATTTTGAAGGATTTCTTCCGCCAAAATGCAGTTTCTTTCAGTTTAAACGTGTCGAATAAGTCGAGCCCGGCTTCTATGATCCCACAGCCTGGTCGTTAACGTGATTGTTAGATATGGTCTTCATTTTGTAGTAGGTTAGTCAGGTGAATCAGATGGGGCACTTCGTTCTATTTCTCGGCATGTCACCATTTATCTGGGAAATCAGAGGATAATTATGACTCACTGCTTCTGCCGTAATGATAATTGTATTTGTAGCCTTCTTGACTGCTTGAACCTACAAATACAGTTCCCAAAAGGCGTCCCCCGGCAGAACCCAGGCGGGCAAGAGCATTAATTACATTCTCACGCCGCGATACGAGCTCTCGTTCCACCATAATGGTGCCATCTACCTGGCTTGAAAGTATTGTTGCATCAGCAACCGGCAGAATAGGGGAACTGTCCAGCAATATGATGTTGTACTGCTTACGCAATTGGCCAATACAGGTATTGAAAGCTCCATTAGCTGTTTCCTCAAATACAATACCGCTGTTGCCTCGCTTTCCGGCAGGTATAATACTAAGGCCAAATGTTTCCGTCGGAAAAATGTGCCGCTTGTCTACGGATTTGCAATACAGAGATTCCAAAAAGCCGGACTTACCGGTAAGGTTTAACCGCTTTGTCAAAGTCATTTTTCGGAAGTCCGCATCTATCATGAGGACTTTCTTACCTACCTGAGCAAGACTCTTACCCAACATCATCGTGAAGGTCGACTTTCCGGTCTGCGCATCGGCACTGGTAACCAGTATTGTGGTGCTGCGCTGACTATCCAATCGCGATAATAATGTCGTACGCACGAACCGGATGGATTCGATAATAGCAGGATTGACTTCGTCGTCTGATGACTTTCTGGTACGGTTCACAGGTATGTACCCAAGGAACGGAACTTGCATTGGATGGGGCATGTCCTTAGGAGCATAAATAGTCTGATTTCTGCTGGCCCTGAGGAATGCAACACCACCACCAATACCTAAGCCAAGAAACAGTGCCGTGGCAGTGAGGACAATTCGACGGTCATTATCAGGCTTGGAGGATAACGAGGCCCGCGTCAACACCTCGATTGCACCGGGGACGTTGCGCTCCATAGTCTTCTGGTCCAGACGCTGCCGAACCGCACTTAACAACTCACCCTTCTGCAGTAATGCTTTGTTCTCCTTCTCGAGTAATTGGGCACTATCGAAAAGCCCTTTAAACTCTGCCTGCTCTATTTTGAGCCTGGCAAGTAAAAGCTGCTCCTCATATTTTGTCCGGGTCAGTTGATGCTCCAATATTCTCAACTCTTCTTCGTAAGACAGGCCACTGGCACCGGTGGTTGTTACTGGCACACCAGAAGCATTTTTCATTCGGTCGCGCCACTGCTCGTCCAGTTGCACCTCTCGCAGTTGAAGCAATTCGTCTGCAAACTCCAAGTCCTTTTTCGCTCGAGCCACTCCCGGATGTTTGGTAGTAAGTAAGCTGGTAGCAATCTTATGTTGAATAGTCCTAACATTAACATCCAGCGCCCGCCATTCTGCATCCTCATAGTATTTTGGCTGCTTTTCCATCGTGACGGTAGAATCAACCGACACGTCATTGCTGTCATCGCCAATGGCCTGCTTCATCAAATCTTCCAATTTCTTCCGCTCCCATTCCAATATAGCAATACTCTGTTGCAGCTCGCTGAGACGGGCTTGCGTATTATCCAGACGAACCCTCTTGCTGGAGATAAGCTCCTGTGGAGTTCCCGTACCGAGCAATCTTCTAAGCTCTGCAGAGATCATCTCCTGCCCCTTAATTTCGTTGTCCAAAGATTTGTACTGGTCCACTAGTTTACTGTAAAGATCATCCTTAGTCGCATCAGACTTTTCACCATTATATTGTACATACTCGTCCAAAATAGTATTCAAAATAATCTTAGCCTCTGTGGCGCTGGAGTCGATAAAGGCCACGTCTATTATCTCGGTTTCTTCTCGATGTCGGACCGAAAGGCCATCTCTGAGCCTTTCTATATGGGAGGCAGGTGGATTTCCGAGCAGCTGCTGCACAAGCGATTTTGAAGGCTCCTTGTACCACTGTGTCTCCCGGACTTCCTCTTGGTCCAATGCACGTTGAAGGACTGTCAAGCCCTTCATAATAGAAACCTGGGTGTTCACGAATGATGAATATAAGGGTATCATCCCACTATCTTCTGTCCGGAAGACCAGATATGGGATAATAGGCCGAACTCGTACTTCCGCCCCGGCTCGGTATTCGGGAACTATTTGGGTCCAGATAAAGGTAATCATGGGAGCGGCCACTAAGATGAAAATTGCCAGAATCATCCATTTGAAACGAAACATCGATTTTATAATATCGTCCCCTGACTGGACGGCTTGCGTGAATTCCCCCCTCCCCATAAATTGATTAGACAGTAATGTCGCATCGGCCACTGATATCGGCTTGTTGGCACTATGCACGATTTCTATAGGTTGCAATCCTTTGTGGGGCCTGCCGGAATCATCCCTCGCCTGTCTTATCGGATCTGGAAGGAGCGGGTGATATTCTCCTGACGAGTTCGTATTGTGTTTGGTTTTATCTTCCAAATTATCCAATTTTACATCCCCTCCAATTAGCTTTTTCTTTTAGGGTATACATATCTCAGAAAAAATCACTCCATAACTTATATTGTTTTACTTTTTTCATTTGTGTCTTTAGCACAAAGCGGCACAGACACATTTATTTCTTAATTCAGTTTTTATGATCCATATCAA
>Ga0307378_10010172_pt1 | contig 12240 bp, 12 predicted proteins | sample UN1MG_FD_202238 | JGI IMG/M metagenome (GOLD analysis project Ga0307378, IMG submission 202238) | Soil microbial communities from Risofladan, Vaasa, Finland - UN-1 | ecosystem: Environmental > Terrestrial > Soil > Coastal area > Acid sulfate soil | place: Finland: Risofladan, Vaasa | collected...
GATTTATAAAGCGGTGCCCACCCGCACCGGTGTGGCCAATCCGCCCCTTCACTACGGTAAGGCGCCACCGCTTCGCTTAAATAGCAGATACCCCCCGCCCATCCCCCCTAGAATTATAGCCACTGCTACTATGCCCAGGGCACAGAGCAGGGCGGCGTAGCTGAAGAAAGGCTCGGGGAAGAGCCGAAGCATGTAGCCCTCGGCTGACCAGTAGGGATTGGTGAAGAAGAGAAGGTGGAACTGATAGAAGAGGTGGCGGAAGCCAGTCAGGGTGTTTAATAGTATTAGACCCAAAATGAGCAGCAGGGTAAGACCGCTGCCACCCACCACCCCCCCGGCCAGCTGGCGGCGGTCTTTTCGCCATAAGAGATAAGCCCCGGCGTAGGCTAAAGCATAAATCAGCGTCCCCAGCAAAACCCAGTAGTCCAGCCAGATTAGCCGCTTGACATCGCTGAAGTGAATGGTCTCCTCCGGGGTAAAAAGTGGAATTTCAGTGCCATCCTGAATAACGGTGAGGTCAATATATTCCTCAGCCGAGTTAAAATAGCCAATCAGCCCGGCGTATATCTCTTCCAGCTCGGCATCGGACAGCTTCAGCCCGGCGCCGGCCAGGTCCTGGCTGACCTGATATTTTTCCGGGCTGTGGGGATAGAGCCAGAGGCTGTTTACCGCCCCGCCCAGGCTGGCGGTCAGTAGCAGTACCGGCAGGCACAGGATAAATGCCCAGCGGGCTACCGTAACCAAAAATTTCAAGTCTTACCCCCGCCCTAAATTTTACACTTTCAAGGCTGAAAATAATACCCTGTAATTACGGAAACGCCGGGAGGATCGTCTGACATATCTATAGAATTGCCTCTTTTTGGTGCATCGGGTGGCTTTTTGTGTCTACTCTCATTCATTACCTCTAAAATCAGTCGTTTTTAATGCGTGGTATAATATATATGGGGAGCAACCTTATTGTAGGTGGAGGTGAGTAAACCACCCGAGGGGGATGCACAGCCAGTGCGGTGGTTAATGCTCACTTGAGGGGGTGAGCCATGTTTCACACGATCGGCAAGATGCTTTAAAATATAATATAATTATGAAGGAAGTATCTGATCTCCTAGCTATATATTGAGTATTTTGTGTGTCATAAAAAGATAAAAGTTTAATCAACCGGGGGAACAAAAAATGAAAGTATCCCAAATGTTTATCAAACTAACTTTATCTGTCATACTGTCACTCGCTTTCTTGGCGATGGTCAGCATGCCCGTAATGGCACAATCAGTTACTGTCTCTCCGACAAGTGGCACTGTGGACTCCAAGGTCTCGGTAAGTGGCTCGGGCTTCACATCCGGCCTGGCTTTCAAGGTCTATTTTGCCTATAACACATCTTATGAAATAGTCAGGAGCGGCACAGTTACAACCAGCGGGACAATTTCGGCATCTTTCACTGTTCCCGAGATGCCTGCTGGTGCCTGTACTATTTCGGTGCGTACGTCTGCCAACTCTGTCAGCAGTACTTTCACTGTAGTTCCGGCGATTGAGCTTGATGAGACATCCACTTATGTCGGCGAAAAGATCACGGTGAGTGGTACCGGTTTTGACGACGACAAAAAGGTGACCATAAAATTTGAAAATGATAATGTTGCCACTGGTAGGACAGATGATGACGGCAGTTTTAGTGGAGTCACTTTTCCAGTTCCTGAGATACAGCGTGGCAGCTATACGGTAAAAGTTACTGACGGTACCAATACCGCCTCCACCAGTTTAGAAGTGAAGCAGTCAGTCAATATTACACCAGACTCAGGGACTGTGGGGGCTACGATAAAAGTCACCGGTCATGCCTTCAGAGCTAAGCGGTCGATAAAACTAACCTATGATGGGGCGGCAATTTCTACCAGCCCGTCATCCGTGACTACAGATAGTGATGGCACATTTAGTGCTACTTTCATTGTACCAGCTGGTTCCAGTCGTACTATTGAGGTAAAAGCTAGCGATGGTACCTATAGTGCTAGTGACACTTTAACATTAATGGCCAATATTGACATGAGCCCGACAAGTGGCGAAGTTGGTTCCCAGCTTACGGTTAGCGGTAGCGGCTTTGGCGCTAGCAAATCAGTGAATATCGCCTTTGATAATTTACTCGTGGCAACGACCAGTACAGATCGTAACGGTAACTTCAGCACCGGTTGTAGTGTGCCACCGAGTTTCAGTGGCGCTCATACCGTAAAGGCAATGGATGGGAAAGTCACCGCTAGTGCCCCATTTGACACTTTAGCCAGCATGGTTCTTGACCCAGCGATGGGTCAGATCAATGCCGAGATTCAGGTAAGTGGTCACGGGTTTGGGGCTAATAAGTTAGTAACCATCCAATTTGCTAATGTGACTATCAGAACCGCCGCTACTGACGCCAATGGCAGTTTCAGTGATAAATTCAAAGTGCCTCAATATGATAGCGGTAACTACAATGTAGTTGCGAGTGATGGCATCAGTACACTTACTTCTGTTTTTACCCTTACCGTTAGCGCCAGCCTAAGTCAGACTACGGGTAACATTGGTGAAAATCTTACTGTCACCGGGAGCGGATTCACCGGAGCGGTAAGCATCAAATATGAGGATGTGGTGGTAGCTTCTAAGATTGCCGATGCTAATGGTGCATTTTCGACTACCTTTAATGTCCCACCTAGTGTACATGGACACCACATCATTACCGTTAGCGGCACAATTAGTACCATACAGCTTACCTTTACCGTGGAGTCTGACCCACCGGCGGCACCAATTCCAATCCAACCATTAATCAGCGCCAGGGAAAATTCACGGCCATCCTTTACTTGGACAGCGGTTGCTGACCCAAGCGGTGTAACCTACACTTTACAGATTGCCACCAGTCCCGGCTTCAATAACATAATATTGCAAAGGGAAGGGCTGACTACCTCACCATACGAACTCGCCAAGGCAGAAAAGCTGCGTTCTACCAGCAAGGAGACTCCTTACTATTGGAGGGTTAAGGCGGTAGACCGTGCTCAAAACGAGAGTGCCTGGTCAGAGTCAGGTTCATTCTATGTCAGCTTCTTGACAGATTGGGTCAAATATATCCTGATCGGTCTCGGAGAGGCGATTCTCCTCTTATTTGCCTTCTGGCTGGGTATGAAAATTACTCGCCGGGCAGCATCTGAATGAATTGTTCCTTTTTACAATTGAGAAAACAAATCGTCAAATTGTTGAATTAAAAAGGGGAGCAGCGATGCTCCCCTTTCTTTAAAATCTCTCATTTTACCTTGAAACAACCACCCAGTTGAAGGGCACGCCTAGATATTTGTTGAACTGTTTTGTGGTATGTGAAGGCTGAAAATAATACCCCGTCAAACTGGCCCTGTGTTATAATTACGGAAACGCCGGGCCGGGGAGAGTAGATGTTTACCCATCTCCATGTTCATACTGAATACAGTCTGCTTGATGGCATGTGCCGCATTCCCCGGCTGGTGGGGCGGGCCAAAGAGCTGGGGATGGACAGCCTGGCGATAACCGACCACGGGGCGATGTACGGCGTCATCCAGTTCTATCTGGCTGCCCGGGAAGCCGGTATAAAGCCGATTATCGGCTGTGAGGTTTATGTTGCCCCCGGCAATCGCTTCACCCGGGAGCCAGGCGATAAAAACTACCACCTTATTCTGCTGGCCAAGGACGAGACCGGCTACCGCAATCTAATCCAGCTCACCACCAAAGCCAACCTTGAGGGTTTCTATTACAAGCCAAGGGTAGATAAAGAACTTCTGGAGCAGTATCACCAGGGGCTGGTTGCCCTCTCGGCCTGTCTCAGTGGTGAGGTGCCCCGGCTCATTCTGCAGGGACGTCCCCAGGAAGCCAGGCAGGCTGCCTTATGGTATCAGCAGACCTTTGGCGATTTTTATTTTGAGATACTGAGGCACCCTATATTTGAGCTGGAGCAGATAAACCAGGTGCTGATTGAGCTGGGTGGTGAACTGAATATTCCGCTGGTCGCCACCAATGATGTCCACTATATCAATCAGGAAGATGCTTCTGCTCATGACCTGCTGCTCTGTATCGGCACCAACTCTTCCGTTTATGACGAAAAGCGGGTGAGGATGGCCGGCGACTTCTTCTACCTGAGGAGCCCGGAGGAGATGGCGGAGCTTTACCGTGACCTTCCCCAGGCTCTGGAGAACACCGAGCGCATTGCCGAAATGTGTAATCTGGAGCTTGAGTTTGGCCGCCTCTATCTCCCCGAGATAGAGCTGCCTGAAGATAAAACAGCCGACCAGTTTCTGGCTGACCTTTGCTATCAGGGGCTGCATCAACACTATCCCAAGCCCACCCCGGAGATAAAGAAGCGGCTGGACTACGAGCTGGAGGTAATCAAAAAGACCAATTTCGCCAATTATTTCCTGGTCGTCTGGGACATTATTTCCTTTGCCAGGGAGCACGGCATCCTGTTCGGGGTCAGGGGCAGTGCCGCCGCCAGCATCGCCCTGCACTGTCTGGGTATCACTGAGGTTGACCCGATTGAAAACCGGCTTGTCTTTGAGCGCTTTCTCAATCTGGAGCGTCGGGAACTTCCCGATATTGATCTGGACTTTCAGGATGACCGCCGTGACGAGGTTATCGCCTATGTCTCCCGGAAATACGGGCAGGGCCATGTTGCCCAGATTATTACTTTCGGCACGCTGGGTGCCCGAGCCGCCCTGCGCGATGTCGGTCGGGCGCTGGGTATGCCCTACAGCTTTGTTGACCGTGTTGCCCGGCTGGTGCCCTTTATCCCTCATATGACCTTATCTCGAGCCCTGGATGATAATGCGGAGCTCAAGAATATCTACTATGAGGATACCAGCATTCGCAACCTGATTGACTCTGCCAAGAGAATTGAGGGTATTTCACGCCATGCCAGCACCCATGCTGCCGGCGTCGTCATCTCCAAAGAGGCGCTCACCCAGTTTGTTCCCCTGCAGCGGGCGAGCAAGGGTAATGATGAATCAGTGCTCATGACTCAGTTCGCCATGGAGGACATCGCCCGCATCGGGCTGCTTAAAATGGACTTCCTCGGTCTGGCTAACCTCAGCATTCTGGGCAAAGCCAGGGAGATTATTCAGCAGAACCGCGGTGTCGAGATTGACCTGCACCGTATCCCGCTGGATGATGCCAATACCTTTGACCTGCTCTCTTCCGGGGAGACGGCCGGGGTGTTCCAGCTGGAGGGAGCCGGTATGCGCCGTTACATCAAGGAGCTTAAACCGACCACCTTCAGTGATATTGCCGCCATGGTCGCCCTCTATCGCCCCGGACCGATGGAGCACATCCCCACCTTCATCGACGCCAAGCATGGCCGGGCGCCCATCCGCTATCCCCACCCGGCACTGGCCGGCATTCTGGAAGAGACCTACGGGGTGATTGTATATCAGGACCAGGTGCTATTTATCGTCCAGACCCTGGCTGGTTACAGCCTGGGGCAGGCGGATATCTTCCGCAAGGCAATGGGCAAGAAGATTGCTGATGTTATGAAGAAAGAGAAGCGTAATTTTATTGCCGGTGCCAGGAAGAACGGCTTCTCGGCTGAGGTAGCCGGTGCCGTCTTTGCTCTCATTGAGCCCTTTGCCGGCTATGCCTTTAATAAGGCGCACAGTTTCAGCTATGCCCTTATCGCCTATCAGACCGCCTATCTCAAGGCTAACTTTCCCGCCGAGTATATGAATGCTTTTCTGATTACCCATGCTGACCAGTTAGAGAAGGTAGCCAGCGCCGTGGCGGAATGCCGGCGCCTGGGGATTGAGATATTACCCCCGGATATAAACCGCAGCCAGGCCAACTTTACTATTGAGAAGGATGGCAGAGAGACCCCGGCGATTCGCTTCGGGCTGACCGCGATTAAGAATGTCGGCTCTGGCGCGGTAGCGCCGGTTATTGCCGAGCGAGAAAAAAGGGGCGAGTATAAGTCCGTTGAAGACCTCTGCCGGCGCAGTGACCTGAGCGGGCTAAACAAGCGGGTGCTGGAGAGCCTGATTAAGGTCGGTGCCTTCGACTCTCTGGGCGACCGTGGCGCTTTGCTCCAGAATGTTAGCAACATCCTATCGCTGGCGCAGCGCCAGCAGCAGCTCAGGCAGACCGGCCAGTCGACCATGTTTGACCTCTGGGGAGAGAAAATGCCGGTGCCGATACCCAGCCTTGATTTAACCACCGCCGAAATCTCACTCAAAGAGAAGCTTGCCTGGGAGAAGGAGCTGATGGGGGCCTATATTTCGGAGCACCCCTTCAGCGCCTTTGCCGATAAAGTAGGCTCGGAGACCACCCTGTGCGGTCAGATTGATGCCGAGCTAGCCGGACAAACGGTGGTCGTCGCCGGGCTGGTGGTCTCGGCCCATCACCTGTTTACCCGCGAGCAAAAGCCCTTCGTCAGTGCCATTCTGGAGGACCTCAGCGGCAGCATTGAGATTATGGTCTGGCCTAAAATCTTTGCCGATACCAAAGAGTTATGGCAGGAAGGCAATATTCTGGAGGTCGGCGGCAGGGTGAGGGTGAGGGAAGAGCGGGTGCAGATAAACTGCGACCAGGTTCGCCAGTACCAGCCGGAAGCGGCCCCGGGTGAGCCGGAAGCAGCCCCTCCGCCAGCGGCGGAGCTACCCGAAGTGGCTAAAAAAGTGACTAAAAAAGTTACTCAGGAAACGGCTAAAGAAACGGTTACCGCTCTGGAGAAGGGTCGCCAGCTGGTAATCCATCTAACCCAGACCAGCGACGCCGAGAATGATATTACCTATCTCAACAAATTGATTAACATCATGAAAGACTTCCCGGGCTATGATGAAGTGAGCCTGCGCATCACCAACGGGGAGAAGGTCTTTACTCTCAAGCTGCCTGACCTGACGATTGACTACTCTCCCGAACTGCGCAGGCGCCTGGTGGAGGTGGTGGGGGAGAAGGGCATCAATATAGAGCTGCGCTGATAGTATCCAGGCTATCAAAGAAGGGCAAAAAGGTATATAATTTTCACAAAATTCATTGAGGAGAAGTGGTAAATGCCCTCAGGTGAGACCAATCAGGGGCACCGCCAAAGGCTCAGAGAGAGATTTATCAAGTCGGGTATTAAGGGCTTTCATGACTATGAAATTATTGAGCTGCTGCTGAGCCTGGGTACCCCCCGCCGGGACTGTAAACCGGCGGCTAAAGAGGCGGTAAAAAGGTTCAAGACCTTAAGGGGTGTCCTGGAAGCCCCGGCTGAAGAGCTCCAGCAGATAGATGGCATCGGCCCCCAGAACTCTTTCGGTATCCGGCTGGTGCAGGAAGTAGCCCGGGAGTTCCTCAAGGAGAGGATTATTGAGCAGCCGATTTATAAATCCGCCCAGGAGATTTTTGACTACCTCTACCACTCCATGCGGGACCTCAAGAAGGAAGTTTTCAAGGTTATTTATCTAAATAGCCAGAACCAGATTCTTGATACCGACGACCTGTTTGAGGGGACGGTGAATAGCGGTGCCATCTCACCCCGCCAGGTTATGGAGAGCGCGCTAAAACACTACGCCGCCGCGCTAATCTTTGTCCACAACCACCCCTCCGGCAACCCCGAGCCAAGCCGGAGCGATAAAGAGCTGACCCGGGACCTGGTCTATTCCGCCAGTATCATCCAGATAAGGGTCCTGGACCATATTATCGTGGGTAATAATCAATACTTCAGCTTTGCCGTTGAGGGACTGATTGAGGAATACGAGACCGGCTATTTGAACCTCAAGATAAGAGAGCGAGCCGGAAAGTCAAGCCGCTACCAGGCTAAAGCGCCTGATGCCAGATTTTACTGGCAGAAGTAACCGGTTTAGTGCTTTTTGCCGGTGGCTTCCAGAGAAAGCAGGCGCTGCTTCATCTCAGCCCCGCCGCTGAAGCCCCCCGGCCGGCCACTGGTGGCGACTACCCGGTGGCAGGGGATGATAATCGGCAGCGGGTTTTTGCCCAGAGCCTGCCCCACCGCCCGCAGCGCTTCCGGTTTGCCCGTTTGCTCCGCCACCCAGCCATAGCTCCTGGTCTCACCGTAGGGGATAAGTCTGGTTATCTCCCACACCTCACGCTGGAAGGGGGTGGCTTGGGACAGGTCGAGCTTGTCGGGAAAGCTAACCCCGGCGCCATAAAAATAGGCGCTGAGCCGATTTGTCAGGTCTTTAAATGAATTGGGAGACCAGCTGGCAAAATTTACGCCATCACCTAATTGCTGGCGGGCTTGTTGGGCGGAGGACTGGGGCAGGGTGGTGGCCAGCAGCCCGGAACTTGAGCCCAATACTCCTGCCCAGCCCATATTGGTTCTGAAGGTAGCGTAGCGCAGTTTGGAACCCATGGTTTACATAACTATGACTTCAGCAGGTGGCGGCGCTGCAGATAGGCGGCAAAAACTATCAGCACCAGCCCCAGGAGAATACTGGCCAGTATCTTAACTGGCTGCAGTATATCCATGCTGAGAAAGAAGCCATAGGTAAAAATGCCAGTAATCACGGCAATGCCGTAGGTAATATGATGGGCTTTGACTTGTCTACCTCTTGCCGCCCGGTAAATAAGCCAGCCAATAAAGCCTAGAATGGCAAACGTTGCTATTGTAATTACTATTCCCATCTAGCTACCACCCCAGCTCTTGAAAGTACTTAGTCAGAAAGGCAAACATACCCACGGTTAGTAGCAGGGAAACCAGCTTCCCTATCTCAGACATGTACTTCACATACTCTGCTGCCAGAAAGCCGATACCAGCCAGGCAGAACAGAATACCAAAACCAAATAAGATATATTCTAGCTTCATTTTAAGCTCTCCGATTATCTAGACGGGACTATTTCCGGTTTCGGCGGGTAGGGAATCGGGTTTACACTGACGATTATCTTTCGTTCTATCTCTCCCCTTTTGATGAGTATAGAGTACTGGTAGGATTGCTCAAGGAGCGTGCCATCGGGTAGCAGTTCGGCGGTGTCTACCAGCCACTCCACCTTTGCCTTGGCGAAGGGGCCTATCGAGACCGGATATGTGCCTAAATCAGCCACCTTTTCCTGACCGTGCCATACCGAGGCTTCAATATCGGCGTTATAGCCGGAAAACTGGTGGTTAGCCACTTCATACTGCAGGAATACCTTTTCTCCCCAGGTTACCCCGGTTGACCAGGACCATTCCTGGCGCAGCCAGAAATCGGGCTCTATCTCCTGCTCATACTCGCCGCTGGTAACATTGAGGGTGTCATAGACACCCAGATAGCCATCAACCACAAATATGGTGATAAGACCAAAGAAACAGGCCAGAGTGAGATATAAAAACAGGGTCTTTCTCATTGGCTATATTATACCACGGAAACGCCATAGGGTATTTCAATCCAGCTCGGGTTCAATCAGGCCGTAGTTGCCATCCTTGCGCCGGTAGAGCAGGTTGAGTGAATCGGTCTCGGCATTAAGAAACAGAAAGAAGTCGTGCCCTAGCAGCTCCATCTGGTCGATGGCTTCGTCCACTGACATTGGTTTAACGGCAAAGCGCTTAACTTTAGTTACCCTTTGGGCCGGTTCGGTGGTCTCTAATTCCGGCTGAAATTCGGTACGGGCGAGGGAGCTACCCCGCCCCCTTTTATATAGCTTCCCCTTATGGTGCTCAATCTGCCGGTCCATGGTCGCCACCACCTTATCAATAGCCGCCAACAGGTCATCCCCCCTCTCCTCGCCGCGCAGAATGGTGCCTTGGCTATCCAGGGTTATCTGGGCGACAAAGCGGTGCTCAACGGACCTGGTCTTTTCTTCGGTGACTTCCACTATGGATTCGATAATGCCGGGCAGGTGGCGGCTGAGCTTGTCCACCTTGCGCTCAATATAGCGCCGCACGGTAGGGGTTACCTTTACATTCTTACCGGTTATCTGTAACTCCATATGCTTACTCCTTTAGATCTCCCTGGCGAGCACCACTCCCCACACCGAGCTGGCCCCGCCGGCCTTAACTGCCCTGGCGCAGGCATCAAGGGTTGCCCCCGAGGTGGCGACATCATCGATGAGCAGGACCGGCTTATCTTTAAGCCGCTGGTTGCGGCAGGAGAAGGCATCGGCGACGTTAGCCCGCCGTTCTGCCACAGTTTCGGCTCTGGCCTGGGGGGGTGACTCTCGTTTTCGGGTGAGGCAGCCGTCTACCACCGGTAGTCCGCTGAGCTTGCTCAGCTCTCTGGCCAGCAGGTGAGCTTGATTGTAGCCCCGCTCCCGCAGCCGTTTGGCGTGCAGCGGCACCGGCACCAGAGCTTCTCCCGGCAGTGGATTTTTAACCAGATAAACGTGCAGTAGTTCCGCCAGCGGTTGGGTTAGGGCTCTCAGGTTGCGGTATTTTAGCTGGTGAATTGCCTGGCGCATTACCCCCTCAAATCGGAAGGGGGCACGTATACCGTCTATGGCGGCTTGCCAGCCAACACAGCTGGGACAGATAACGCCACTGGCTTGGGGTCGGCCACACTTTGGACAGATGAGGGGCATAATTCGGGCTAGTGAGCGATAACAGGAATCGCAGATAAACTCACCTTCCCGGCCACAGCCCACACACCATCGGGGAAACAGCAAATCCAGTGCTATCCCCCTAACCTTGGCTAATTGAGGAAGCACACCTGCCATCTATTCAGAATTTACCGCTAAACTCTATCGGACACGAGCACTATGAGCTGCCCCGCTCATAATGGGTTCATTAATATAGATATCCCCATTCCTGATCTTCAGGTTAAAGCCACAATCGGGGTTAGTGCAAACCCAGGCTTTGTAGTAAATAGCTGCTCCTTGATTGCCAAAATCAGATAGAGGCACTAGGTCTCCACTCTGGCACTTCTGGCATTTGGGGAAATTGAACTGTTCCAATAGGGCCACCTCCCAGCCGGATAAATTTTCTAATAGTATACACTAAGCATTTTTCGTTGACAAGGGCTTGCCCAGTCTGGCGGAGCTAATTTGACTATAAATCGCCCCCTCTCTGGTCAGCTGGCTCCGCATTAAGCTGATAGACTCGGCTTTGATTTCAGGGGCGGCCTTAAAACTGGTGCCGGCGATAAGCTGCCCCAGGCTTTGCCGCTGGGCGGGTGTTGCCTGGTCACGAAGCCGGGCCAGGGTAAGATGGGGCACAAAGGGGCGTGACTCCGGGGTAAAACCCAGAGTAGCCAGACCGGACTCGAGGTTTTGCTGAAGCTGTTTTAATCTGTCCAGCGCTCCGCTGAGGCCCACCCAGACTACCTGGACTCGCCTCAGATTGGGGAAAACACCGAGCTCTCTGACCTCCAGAGTGAAGGGGGCAATTTCGGGGACAGCCGCCGCCATTACCCTGGTGATATCATCCAGCCGGTCCGGTGCCACATTGCCCAGAAACTTCAGGGTCAGGTGGATGCTGTAGGGGTCAATCCACTTTACCCAGCGCTGTTCCCCGGACTTTAGCTGTGCCTGAAGCCGGCTGATCTCGGCTTTTAGCGCCTCAGGCAGCTCAATGGCAATAAAAGAGCGAATCGACTCCATGCTTAGGCTGGCTCCACCCTGTCTTAAATACCCAGTAACTTCCGGGCATTACCGCCCAGAATCAGACTCCTGGTTTCCTGGGCTAAATCCAGTGAGTTTATCTCCTTGAGCAGACGCCCCTGCGCCAGCAGGGGGTAGTCGCTACCGAACATAATTTTGTCAGCGCCGACCAGTTGAATCACCTGGTGATATATCTCGGGGCTGTAGAGATAGGGCGAGGCGGCGGTATCAAAGAAGACGTTTTTCATCGCCTTTTTTACCTCCGGCATCAGGGCATAGAAGGGAAGCCCCCCTCCCCAGTGGGCACAGACGATGGTTAAATCAGGGAAGGCGGTAATAAAGGGGTAGAGCATTTCCGGGGTAATCGCCCCCTTGCCGGGATAGTGATGGCCTACCGGCTCCGAGGCGTGGGTAAGCAGAATCAGCTGGTGCTTTCTCAGTGTCTCAATAATGGGTAACATTATCTCGTCGCTGAGCTCAAATAGCTGCATATCCGGTCTTATTTCGCCGATGCCCCTTATCCCCCCTTTGGCGCAGCGCTCAATCTCGGCGACGGCGGCGTCAAAAGAGTTGGGCTGGACGCTGCCGAAGCCGATTAGTCGCTTCGGGTAGCGGGCAACTGACTCCAGGATATAATCGTTGGTTTCGACACACAGCTCGTGGGTGGTCCAGCCGATATTGACAATAACCGAGATGTCAATGCCTTCTTTGTCCATGCTGTCAATAAGCTCGTCGGCGGTGGCCAGCTTGGCCTCTTTGTGGGAGTAGAGA